>JAEEGF010414442.1_pt1 | contig 28813 bp, 13 predicted proteins | sample 9134171 | NCBI WGS metagenome assembly JAEEGF01 (sample SAMN16246542, study PRJNA631951) | gut metagenome | biome: gut microbiome; feature: rumen; material: AP-attached | host: Bos | place: Iran: Karaj | collected 2018-10 | reverse complement strand
CCGAGCATCCCGCAATGCGCGGTTCTCACGAGAACGACGACGTATTCTTCCAGCACCGTGAAGCATGTAACTCCGTATACGACGCCCTTCCGGCTGTTGTTGAGAAGTACATGAAGAAGGTGAACGATAAGCTCGGCACCGATTATGATCTGTTCAACTACTACGGCGCAAAGGATGCCGATCGCGTAATCATCGCAATGGGTTCCGTTTGTGACGTTGCAGAAGAAGTTATCGATTACCTCACCGCAGCAGGAGAGAAGGTCGGCCTTGTTAAGGTTCGCCTGTATCGTCCCTGGGTATCCTCCGCACTTCTTAAGGTTCTTCCTAAGACCGTTAAGAAGATTGCCGTTCTCGACAGAACGAAGGAGCCCGGCTCTCTCGGTGAGCCTCTCTACCTTGACGTTGCCACCACGCTTCGTGAGGCAGGTCTTGACAGCGTGATTCTTTCCGGCGGCCGTTACGGTCTCGGTTCCAAGGATACCGCTCCGTCCTCTATTTTCGCTATTTACACCGAACTCGCTAAGGATGCTCCGAAGAGCCGCTTTACGATCGGTATCGTAGATGATGTTACCAACCTTTCCCTTCCGGAAGTTAAGCCCGCTCCGATTACCTCTGCAAAGGGTACCGTAGAGTGCAAGTTTTGGGGTCTCGGCGGTGACGGTACCGTTGGTGCGAACAAGAACTCCACCAAGATTATCGGTGACCATACCGACAAGTACATCCAGGCTTATTTCCAGTATGACTCGAAGAAGACCGGCGGTATCACCATCAGCCACCTTCGTTTCGGCGACAAGCCCATTAAGAGCCCTTACTACATCAACCAGGCTGACTTCGTAGCATGCCACAACCCGTCTTATGTAATCAAGGGTTACAAGATGGTTCAGGATGTTAAGCCGGGCGGAATCTTCATGATTAACTGCCAGTGGTCTGACGAAGAGCTTAACCAGCATATGCCTGCTGAAGCTAAGCAGTACATCGCCAAGAACAACATCAAGCTTTACACGATCAATGCTATCGATAAGGCTATCGAGATCGGTATGGGCAAGAGAACCAATACGATTCTTCAGTCCGCTTTCTTCAAATTGGCCAATGTTATGCCGATCGACGAAGCTGTTGAGTACATGAAGGCTGCTGCTAAGAAGTCCTACGCTAAGAAGGGCGATGCAGTTGTTGAAATGAACTACAAGGCTATTGATGCCGGCGTAGATGCCATCCACGAAGTTAAGGTTCCTGCTGACTGGGCTACCGCAGTTGATGCTCCTAAGAAGGTTGAGCGTACCGGCCGTGCCGCTACGGTTGAGATGGTTAACAAGCTCCTTGATCCGATCGGTCTGATGGACGGCTACAGCCTTCCGGTTTCCGCATTTAAGGATATCGCAGACGGTCAGTTCGAGACCGGTGCTTCCGCTTACGAGAAGCGCGGTACCGCTGTTACGGTTCCCTGCTGGGATGCCGAGAAGTGTATCCAGTGTAACCAGTGTGCATTTGTATGTTCCCATGCTACGATCCGTCCGTTCCTTCTTTCCGAGGACGAGGTTAAGGCTGCTCCCGCAAACATCAAGCTTGCGGATACGAAGCCTAAGGCTAGCGAGTACAAGTACACGATGAGCGTTTCTCCTCTGGACTGCATGGGCTGCGGCGAGTGTATCACCGTATGTCCGGTTGGCGCTATCGCCATGGTTCCTCAGGAATCTCAGGCTGAAGAGCAGCCCGTATTCAACTATCTTGTTGAGAACGTAGGCAAGAAGGCAGTTGCCGACACGATGCCTGCTGTTAAGGGTTCCCAGTTCAATCAGCCTTTGCTTGAGTTCTCCGGTTCCTGCGCAGGCTGTGCCGAGACCTCTTACGCAAGATTGATCACCCAGCTCTTCGGTGAGCATATGTACATCAGTAACGCGACCGGTTGTTCCTCCATCTGGGGCGGCCCCGCTGCTACTTCTCCTTACACCGTAAACAAGGACAGCAAGAAGGGTCCGGCTTGGTCTAACTCCCTCTTCGAGGATAACGCAGAGCACGGCTTCGGTATGTACCTCGGTCAGAAGGTTCTTCGTGACCAGGCTATTGCAAAGCTTGAAGAAATCGCTGCAGGCGATGCTTCCGAGTCTTTGAAGGCTGCAATCGCTGCTTTCCTTGCAACGAAGGATGATACCAAGAAGAACGCTGCCGATGCAGACGCTCTGATTGCCGAACTTGAGAAATGCGATTGCGATCTTTGCAAGGCAGTTCTTGAGAAGAAGGATTACCTCGCTAAGAAGTCCGTATGGATCTTCGGCGGTGACGGTTGGGCTTACGATATCGGTTACGGCGGACTTGACCACGTGCTTGCTTCCGGCGAGAACGTAAACGTAATGGTATTCGATACCGAGATGTACTCCAATACCGGCGGTCAGGCTTCCAAAGCTTCTAACATCGGTGAGGTTTGTCAGTTTGCCGCAGCCGGTAAGGAAATCGGCAAGAAGAGCCTTTCCGAGATCGCTATGCAGTACGGTTACGTATATGTAGCTCAGATCGCACTCGGCGCCAACCCTGCTCAGGCCGTTAAGGTTCTGCAGGAGGCTGAGGCTTACAACGGTCCTTCCCTTATCATCGGCTACGCACCTTGCGAACTCCACGGAATCGCAAAGGGCGGCATGAACCACTGCCAGGATGAGATGAAGAAGGCTGTTAAGGCCGGTTACTGGAACCTGTTCTCCTTCAATCCTGCTCTTAAGGCTGAAGGCAAGAATCCGTTCACCCTTACCTCTAAGGAAGGCGACGGCTCTTATCAGGAATTCCTTAATAACGAGTCCCGTTACACCCGTCTTGTTAAGCCGTTCCCGGAGAGAGCAGAGAAGCTGTTCGCAGAGTCCGAGAAGGTTGCAAACGAGCGTTACCAGCACCTGCTGAAGCTTGTTGAGCTTTACAAGTAATTTCAAGCCCTAACAGGCGTTTGAACTTTACAAAACAGGTACTTTTGTAGTATGATTGAGGCGGTATGCTGAGCATGCCGCCTTATTCTTTTGCAACGGAGATGGGTCACATTTTCCGTAGGCAAAAAAGCGCGAGAGGAAACAGAAAGGGGTTTATCATTTATGAAGCTTGACGTATCGCTTAAAGGCAACGAGAAAGTCGACTTTTGGAACAATGTGGATTTCTGTGTCGGCACGGGCCGTGCGGGACTTGCACTCACCGAGGAATACCTGAAGGAGCTGTCCTTTGTGCAGGACATTATCGGGTTTAAGCATATCCGCGGCCACGGACTGTTCACGGATGACATGGCAATCTATCAGAAGCGGAAGAACTGGTTCACGAAGGAAGAAACCATCGAGTATAACTTCACGTATCTGGACCGCATTATGGATGCTTATATCGAGCGGAACATCGTTCCGTTTTTGGAACTCGGCTTTATGCCCAAGGAGATGGCAAGCGGGGACAATACCATTTTCTACTGGAAGGGCAACACGACGCCGCCGAAAGATTATAAGGACTGGACCGAGCTTGTCACGGTAACGCTTTCCCACCTTGTAAAGCGTTACGGCGAGCAGGTTTATTCCTGGCCGATCGAGGTCTGGAATGAGCCCAACCTTCCGGGCTTTTGGAAGGATGCGAACATGGAGGAGTATTTCCGGCTCTTCAAGGAGACCTTCCTTGCGATTAAGAAGCTCGATCCGCGCTTCCGTGTCGGCGGACCTGCCATCTGCGGCGTGCGCGATAAGGAATGGATGACGGCCTTCTTCGATTTCTGCAAGAAGGAAAAGCTGAAAGTCGATTTCGCTACCCGCCATCATTACACGACCGAGATGCCGAAGTACGACGGACACTATACTTATCAGCAACTGTCCGATCCCGAACTCGGCTTTGAAAACCTGCAGTCGAGCCGTGACATCATCGATTCCTACAAGGAATTCAAGGGACTCGAGATGCACCTTACGGAGTTTAACACCTCCTATACGCCGAACAACCCGATTCATGACACCAATGAGAACGCGGCTTATCTGGCTTATCAGCTGGAGCGCCTCGGCGAAACGTCCTATTCGTATTCGTATTGGACGTTCGGCGATGTTTTTGAGGAACACGGCGTGCCGTTTACCCTTTTCCACGGCGGTTTCGGCCTCGTGGCGCACGGCTGCATTCCGAAGCCCACGTTTTGGACATTTGCCTTTTATAAAAGGCTGCAGGACCATGCAACGGAATGTGTGTATAAGGGCAAAAACGCGGTTGTCGTGAAGAATGCAAACGGCGGTTACGAGGGCATTCTCTGGAACATGTCCGATGCGGAGTCTTTGATTGCCTCCCTGAAGCTTCCTGCCGAGGCTAAGGAGTATACGCTGATTTCCGAGGTTGTCGATGAAATCACCTGTAACCCGAGAAAGGCATGGCATGACCTCGGCGAGCCGAGAAATCCTTCCAAAGAGCAGGTTGAGCTGATCCGTAAATTTGCCTATCCGTTCTGCGAAAGTGACATTCTTAAGAAGTCCCGCGGCGGAAAGATTACCGTCGAGGAAGCGGTTCGCCCGCATGGCGTTGTATACTTCAGCGTGAATCCGAGAGACTTTGAGGGTGATACGGGATTTGATTACGAGAGAAGAGAATAGATTTCTGAGAGGGGAGCAATAAATGACAGAAGAAATCCTGCAGTTTTTGGAGAAGACGGACTTTCGGGCGCTTCCGAACGGCCCTGAGGGGTGCCCGATTTATACAAAAAAAGACAACGGGCGCGGATACGGAATCATTGTGATCGACTGCGAGCAGATCGGCGACCTTTTATCGAAGGATGTGCACCGGGCCATGATCGAATGGACAAAAGGACGTCTTACGAGTGACGGGTGTGCAACGACGGAAGTCATCACATTTTTCATCACGTCGGAGCTCGCCAAGTACGCGCTTTTCGGCGAAGGAACGCAGTACTGGATCATCACGCCGACGGGAAGAATCATCGTAAGAACCGGACAGCCCGAGGACTTCGCGGGAATCCGTGCTGAGCTGAATAAGAAAATCGCACCGGCACCGTCTCCCGAGCAGAGCCGTAATCCGGTCGAGATTTCGGCTCCGGTAGTGCACATTAAGAACGTGAATGTGAATATGCCGGTCGGCTTCTTTCAGGAATCGGCTTTCAGCCTGGCGACTTGCTATTTCACAATTTCACTCGTGATCCTGAACTCGTTGCTGTTTCTCTGTCCGTTAGCACTGGACGGACCGGCAGGCATTCAAAGCCAGTGGAATACCTTTGCATCAAGCTGGAATTCCACGATTAAGGGTGGTGCGGTCTGGCAGATGTTTACCTGCATGTTCATTCATGCAAGTACGCTCCATCTGAGTTCAAACATGGCGGCTCTTTTGATCATCGGTTACTGGCTTGAGCGAAGAATCAGCAGAAGAGCGTTCCTTGCGGTATATTTCGGCGGCGGACTCGTGGGAAGCTTTGTTTCCCTGCTTTACCGCGGTGTCATCAATCCCTTCGTTACGAGAGAAGTTCAATTCGGATGGATGCGCTATACGGTTCAGGTTGACCAGCGTGCCGTCATTGCCGGCGGTGCGTCCGGTGCCATCATGGCGCTTGCCGGAGCAACCTTCTTCAGAATGTTCATCGGCCGTTCCTTCGACGGTTACTGGCCGGCGGAAAAGAAACCGTATCTGGACGTGCTTGTATTCATCAGTGTTATTGAGAACATATTCGTTGCGGTGTTTGTAAAGGATCAGGGCAATACCGACGTATCCGCGCATCTGGGCGGCATACTCGGAGGCTTCCTCATCATGAGCCTTGTGATGGTTATTCTTTACAGGCGGGAGCAGAAGCAGAAATACGGCTGAAAACAATAAGCGGTAATAGGAACCGGGCGGGTAATGCTGCCCGGTTTTTTTTATGGCATTTTCCACGAGGCAGAAGAATATTGCGGAAAATGTGAAGATAGCGCTTGACTTTAACGCGTTAAAGTGTTACACTTTGACCGAACGAACTGCCTGGGCTTTCTTTTTTTATGCCCTGACGGAACATGAGACGGAGGAAGATGACATGCCGATTACCGATTTCCTGGTACGGAACGCGGAGCTTTATCCCAACGAGGTCTGCCTTGTGGAGATTAACCCTGCCGAGCAGAAAAGCCGTACCTGGCGTGAATATGAGCTGATTGAGAGCGACCGCGACGAGAAGTACCGCAGAGAGATGACCTGGGAGGATTTCGACCGGAAGTCCAACCGCTTTGCGAACCTTCTGTTAAGCCGCGGCGTGAAAAGAGGAGATAAGGTCGCCATCCTTTTGATGAACTGCTTAGAGTGGCTTCCGATATACTTTGGTGTTTTGAAGACCGGCGCTCTGGCCGTTCCGATGAACTACCGTTATACCGCGGACGAAATCAAGTACTGTCTTGATCTTGCGGACTGCAGCGTCCTTGTATTCGGACCGGAATTTATCGGCCGCATCGAGGATATTGCGAACCGCATTCCGAAGGTAAAGGAGATGTTTTATGTCGGCGAGGACTGCCCGTCCTTTGCAGACAGTTATGAAAAGTATGCTGCCTACTGCACCTCGAAGAATCCGGGTATTGCCCTCACGGATGATGACGATGCGGCAATCTATTTCTCGTCCGGAACGACCGGATTCCCGAAGGCAATCCTGCATGCACACCGCGCTCTGGTTTCCTCGTGCGTTACCGAGCAGAAGCATCACGGACAGACCAGAGATGACGTATTCCTCTGCATTCCGCCGCTTTATCATACCGGCGCGAAGATGCACTGGTTCGGAAGCCTTCTTTCCGCAAGCAAAGCCGTTCTGCTTCGCGGCGTAAAGCCTGAATGGATTATCGAAACCGTGTCCCGCGAGAAGGCAACGATTGTCTGGCTTTTGGTTCCGTGGGCACAGGATATTCTCGACACGATTGACCGCGGCGAGATCGACCTTGACAAATACGAACTCTCCCAGTGGAGACTCATGCATGTCGGCGCACAGCCCGTTCCGCCGAGCCTGATTAAGCGCTGGAAAGAGCATTTTCCGAATCACGACTACGATACGAACTACGGCCTTTCCGAGTCCATCGGACCCGGCTGCGTGCATCTCGGCATTGAGAACATCGAAAAGGTCGGCGCGATCGGTATTCCGGGTTACGGCTGGGAATGCGACATCGTCGACGAGAACCGTAAGAGCGTGAAGCAGGGTGAAGTCGGAGAGCTTGCCGTTAAGGGCCCCGGCGTCATGAAATGCTACTATAAGGACGAGGCCGCGACGAAGGCTGTTCTGTCCGACGACGGATGGCTTTATACCGGCGACATGGCCAAGCAGGACGAGGACGGTTTCATTTACCTCGTTGACCGTAAGAAGGACGTCATCATCATGGGCGGCGAGAACATCTATCCGGTGCAGATCGAAGATTATCTCCGCGCCAACAATAAGATTGCCGATGTAGCCGTTATCGGCGTTCCGGATCCGAGACTCGGGGAAGTTACGCTGGCGGTCATTCAGGTGAAGGAAGGCATGAGCATGACAGAAGAGGAAGTTAACGATTTCTGTCTTGACCTTCCGCGATATAAGAGACCGCGTAAGATTGTTTTCATGGATGTGCCGAGAAATCCTACCGGCAAGATCGAAAAGCCGAAGCTTCGTAAGCAGTTCTGCGGCGGCAGCCTTGTTGAAGCCCAGATTAAATAGCTTTTGGCAAATGCGACGCTGAACATAAGAAACGGTTGTGGGGCGTACCCCGCCCCACATTCTTTCGGCCATTTTAATCGCCGCTTTAGAGTGTTAAAGTGTAAAGCAAGAAAATCACGATAAAGGAGAATCAAAATGTTAATTACTCTGACTTCCATCATGCTGGTATGCTTCTTCGCATTGATGATCTTCGTCGGCTTCCGCTGCAGAAAGCATGCCACCGACGTAAACGGTTTCGTGCTCGGCGGACGTAACGTCGGCCCGTGGCTGACGGCCTTCGCCTTCGGTACTTCCTACTTCTCGGCCGTTATCTTCGTCGGTTATGCCGGACAGTTCGGTTGGAACTTCGGTCTTTCCTCGACCTGGATCGGTCTCGGAAATGCCTTTATCGGCTCGCTCCTTGCATGGGAGATTTTGGGCCGCCGCACGCGTGTCATGACGAGACATCTGGACACGAAGACCATGCCCGATTTCTTTGAAAAGCGCTATGAGTCGAAGGCTTTGAAGATTGTTGCCTCCGTCATCGTATTTGTCTTTTTGATTCCGTATACGGCTTCTTTGTATAACGGTCTCTCGAGCCTTTTCAACATCGTATTCACAATCCCTTACTGGGTTGTCATTCTGGTCATGGCAGTTTTGACCGCCATCTATGTTATCTTCGGCGGTTACATGGCTACGGCTGTTAACGACTTCATCCAGGGCATCATCATGCTGGTCGGCATCATTGCCGTTGTGGCTTCCGTTCTGATCAGCCAGGGAGGCTTCACCGAGGCAATCGGCAAGCTTTCCGTACAGTCCGAGAAGATGGTCGGCATGTCCGGCGAAACCGTTTTGAACGGTGCTTACACAAGCTTCTTCGGACCGCATCCTCTGGCACTCGTATTCGTTGTCCTTCTGACCTCCTTAGGTACATGGGGACTTCCGCAGATGGTCGGTAAATTTTACTCGATCAAAAATGAGGACGCCATCAAGAAGGGCACGATCATTTCGACGTTCTTCGCAATTGTTGTTGCCGGCGGATGTTACTTCCTCGGCGGCTTCGGAAGACTCTTCGCAGCTTCCAAGTACATCAAGACGAAGCCCGACGGATCGATTCTTTTCGACTCCATCATTCCGGCCATGCTTCGTGACCTTCCGGACCTTGTTGTTGCAATCGTAATCGTGCTGGTTCTGGCAGCATCGATGTCGACGCTTTCCTCGCTTGTTCTTACCTCGAGCTCCACGCTTACGCTCGACGTTGTTGCCCCTGCTGTTAAGAAGGGCATGGACGAGAAGAAGAAAGTACTGACCATGCGGGTATTCATCGTATTTTTCGTAATCGTATCCGCTGTCATCGCCGTTTTGAAGGACCGCTTCAACATCACCTTCATCGCACAGATGATGGGCGTTTCCTGGGGCGCTCTTGCAGGCTCCTTCCTTGCTCCGTTCTTATACGGCCTGTACTCCAAAAAGGTTACGAAGGCAGCCGTATGGTTCAGCTTTTTCTTCGCAACCTGCATGACCGTAATTCAGCTCTTGGTATCCTTTAAGGTTGTGAGCTTCAGCGGCGGCGTGCTCGGTTACATTTTCAAGTCCTCCATCAATTCCGGCGTGGTTTCCATGGTCGGCGGCCTGATTCTTGTTCCGATCATCAGCCTGTTCACGAAGAAGCTTTCCGAGGAAAAGGTGAACGATATCTTTGCCTGCTACGAGAAGACCGTTACGGCTCAGGTTAAGCAGAAGGAAAGACTTCCCGAAGAAAAATAGTTGCCTGAAAACAGTTGCTATGCTATAGTAAATACAGTCGGCTTCGGCCGGCTGTATTTCTGTTTTTATCGATTTCGGAGCATGATCATGAGACTGACGGAGAAATGGCTTAAGCGCGCTGAGGAGAGAACCGGAAAGAACCTGACCGGCTCTTATACAAGCGCTTTTTTCTTTTTGTGCGTGATTGTATTTCCCTGGTATTATTGCATCGGACGCGCCCTGATGTGGAAGGGCGACAGTTGGACGCAGCATTATAAGGCGTTACTGTATTACAGCCGCTATCTCAGAAAGATTGTCGGAAGCTTTTTTACGGGACATCCGTCCGTTCCGGCATTCGATCTTTCGATTGGAGAGGGCAATGACATTCTGGAAACGCTCCATTACTATGTCATCGGGGATCCGTTCGCATTTTTCTCGATTCTTGTGCCGTCCTCCTGCCTGGTATTCTATTACATCGCGATGATCCTTCTTCGGATGTACCTTTCGGGCCTCGCGTTTTTGTATATGTGCCGTTATTTCGGGACCGTTCGGGAAGAAGGAAAAGTAAAGACCGCGCTTCTTGGTTACGGCGCGGTTCTCGGTTCTTTGGTGTACGTATTTGCGTACTGGACGCTTTTAAATGCCGCAAGGCACCCGTATTTCCTGAATCCGCTGATTTATTTTCCGCTCCTTGTCGTAGGCGTGGAGAAGGTAATCCGCAGGGAAAAGCCGGACCTTTTCGTGGCATCCGTAGCAATTGCGGCATTAAGTAACTTCTATTTCTTTTATGTTTTGGCGCTTCTGACCGGCCTTTATGCACTCGTGCGCATCCTGTATCTGCATCATGTGGAAAAGGAGAAGATTATCGCCTCTCTTTTCCGGCTTTTTATGTGGGCGCTTCTCGGGGCGGCTTTGGCGGCCGTAATCCTTCTGCCGATGTGCCGTGCGTTTCTTACAAACGGTCGCATGGATACGAAGAACACCTTCCGCCTGCTGTACCCGCTAAGCTATTACGGAAAGCTTCCGTCGTTACTGCTATCTTCGGGAGATGCCTACTGGATCTGCATGGGATTTGCTGTTCCGGTTTTCCTTTCCCTGTGCCTCCTGTTTCGCAGAAAAGGATATGCTTTTCTGAAGCTCTGCATGGCCTGTTGTTTCGTCATGATGATGTTCCCGATCTTCGGCAGGGCTTTTAACGGATTCGCGTACATCACGAACCGGTGGAGCTGGGTGCTGGCGCTTCTTGCCGGTCTGTCCGTGACGCTTTTATGGGAGGAAATATCCGAAATCCAAAAGAGCGACTGGCATTTTCTGTGTATCGCGGCGGCTGTATATACGACGCTTTGCATTGTCTTTTGGAATTCTCGGACTTGGCGCAGCTTTTCGGCTGTCATCTTACTCGGGATCACGCTTTATCTTGTGCGCCCCGGCAGGGAGAAGAAGGCCGTGCGGCGTTCGCTGATTACGATGGGGGCAGTCAGCATCGCATTGAACAGTTTTTGGCTGAATGCTTATGTTTCGGACTCTTATGCAAGCAAATCGGCATACATCTGGGATGCCATTGCCGAGACTAAGGAAAATGAGACGACGGACGTGATTAAAACGGTGCGGCAGCACGGGGATCAGGGCTGGTTCCGTTATGCCGGCCCGTCAATAGAAACGAACGGCAACCTTGTCGCCGGTGTTTCGAATACGCAGTTTTACTGGACCATCGGAAGTCCCGCAACGGCCGAATACCGCACTAAGCTCGGGCTTTCCGAGTACAGCCTTTATAAGTTTTACGATTATGACGGAAGAGCAGCCCTGACGAACCTCGCAGCTGTCAAGTACTATCTCTTAAAGCCCGAGGATAAGAATCCCGTGCCTTACGGCTTCGAGCTTCTCGGAGATTTGCCGAACGGGCGCGGAACGCTATATTATAATAAAAATGCGTTGCCGTTAATGTATACGTATGATTCTTATATGACCTATGATCTCTGGAACGTCGAAACGGAGGAAATGAAGGAACAAACGCTTCTGAAAACGGCGGTTCTTTCTTCGGATTTGCCGGGTCTGCCGAAAAAGACATGGCATGACTTCGAAGAGGACATTCTTCGGGGTGAAACCGGTCCGTCCCCTTTTACGGTGCATTACGGTGACGGAGTCAGACCTCTTGAAGAGGAACCCGGATTTTCCGTTTCGAAAAAAGGCGCTGAAGCGGAGATTGAGTTCATCGGCGGTACGCCGGCTTCGGAAACACACGTGACATTTATCATAAACGGGCTTAAGCCGACAACAGGTCAGGCGCCGGCCCCCATCGGACAGAAAAAGTTTAAAAAGCCCGTGAAAATCGGACCGTTCAGCTTTGAGAAGCCTGCCGATTTCCGCTTTTTCGCAACGGATAAGCTGGAGTGGAAGATTCCGGATTCGGCCGAAATACTGATTTGCACGGATGACGGAATCGAGAAGAAGCTGGTTCTTCATAACGACGAGTATTGCTATAACAACAATCGTTTCCTGTTTACGGTCAACCTCGGTTACCGTGAGGTCGGCATTCGGAAGATCAAATTGGTCTTTCAGGAGGAAGGAGAATATCTTCTCAACCTCGGAGTGGGCCGGATGAACATGGACGGATTTGAAGAAAACATCAACCGGCTGAAGGAAGACAATCCGGAGATTACAATCTCGGAAGACGGGAGTTTTAAAGCAAAGCTCAGCATAGACCGTCCGAAACTGTTATGCCTTGCAGTTCCTTATCATGAGGGATTCTCGGCTACGGTGAACGGGAAGAAAGCAGAGATCATCAAAACCAACATCGGTTATATGGGCGTTATGTTAAGCCCCGGCGAGAACAGCGTCACATTTTCCTATAAAAGGCCTTTGGGGCTTCTCGGGAAAGCGGTTTCGGCTCTTGCGGCACTGACTTGCCTTGTGCTGTGGTTTATAAGAAGAAAGACGGAAAAGAAAGCATCATAGTTTGTCGGATATGGCGGAACGGTAAAACGTTCCGCCTTTTTTCGCTTACAACGGCTGGCTGTAAAAAACAACGATTACCATACTTTCCGATGTTTGAAAACAGGATTCTGTGCTATTATAATCATAGACAAGTGATCACGGAAAAACCAAAAAGGAAGGTGATAATTATGGAAATTGATCTGAAGAATAAACTTCGAGCATTGCGTCGGCAGAAGAATATTACACAGGAGGATCTTGCGAACCATCTCGACATCACGCCGCAGTCCGTCGGCAAATGGGAACGCGGCGAAGGGTATCCGGATATTACGCTTTTACCTAAGATTGCGCTCTATTTCGGAATTACCGTTGATGAACTGCTGAACGTCGATGAAGCCCGGATTGAAGAGAAGATTGACGCATATATTGAAGAAAGCAAACAATTAAACAACAAGGGCGATATGAAGAGTAATCTTGAGCTCTGGGAGAAAGCATACAAAGAGTTTCCGAATGATTTTAGGGTTATGGTTAAGCTGATGAGTGCGATTTTCCTTAATTCGAGTGAAAATCCGATTTCTGCAGAAAACCTCAGTCGCATCGCTGAACTGGGGAAAACCGTTCTCGCAAAGTCAACCGATAAGGATTATCGTGAGAGCGCGATTCAGCTCCTCTGTTTTTCCTATAAGGGTATCGATGATGAGAAAGCGCTTCAATACGCGGATATGGCAGGAGATTTCTATGTGAATCAGATCAATCTTCGCTGTAGTGTTTTAAGCGGAGAAGAAGGAGTAAAGGAAAGTCAGCTATACCTGATGAATCTGATTCGGGAAGCGGCGGAGATAGCAGCCGGGATTCCGCATAAAAAGCGGCTCAGCTATGAAGAGATGGTTGAAGCGTACACTTTTGCGATCGACATCATAAAACGTTTATATTACGACGGAAACTATGGCTTTTACAACGGAGACCTGCAACATTATTATTACTGCCTGGCATATGTGCATTCGGAATTCCGGAATGCCGAAAAAACCATTGAAATGCTCCGGGAGTGTTGTAAACACACGTTTGAGTATGATCGGGTAAGTAATCTGGATTATGATTATACCGCAATGATGGTGAACCGCCGTCAACAGAAGAAAGAGGATATATTGAAAAACTATTCATGCAACAATGCGTACATCCTTATGAAACAGATGGAGGAGAAGAAAGTCTTTGATTTTATCAGAGATGATGAACGATTTCAGGAGATCCTTTCGGAGCTCAGAAAACATGCGGTGGGGGAAGAATAGAAAAGGCGGGGCAGGTTAACTGCTCCGCCTTATATTCTGTCATGAAAACCTAAACGACAGCAAATCAAAGTCGGTTCCCGGAAGGAATATGAAGTTTACCGTGCACATCCCGTAAACGGGCTTTATGGCAAATGTGAAGGTTTCCGCCTCATCCGTCTTCGGAATGTCGATGATTTGCGTTTCGGTCACGCCGTCCTTCGTAAAATGCAGATGAATCGTGCATTGCGGAACGTGAGAACATCCGGTAACGGTGATCGAACGGGCGCCTCGCTCACCGAAGTCGAATGTGCCGAAGGCAAGGTCGACGTTGTTGGAGATGCCGTAGATACCGTCCGCAGTCACTTGATAGGCATCGCCGCTTGCGTACTGAAGCTCCGTTACGCCTATCTCGGCCCACGCCTTGTCGATTCGTTTGAAGACGAATCCGTGAAGCGACAGCTTAAACGGCACGCGAATCGAAAGGCTTGTGACGCCGCGCAAGCGCCGTATAAGCGTAAAAGTATTGGATTGGTAAGTATTATAAATGCTTTTGGCTTCATACTGACCGCTAAAAAGCAATTCGCCGTCATCCGGGGAGCCTTCGAAAATCTCAATCGGAACAGCATCCGAGAACGAGAAGATTGGAATCGTAACCGTGTCGCTCCCGTAATCCCCGAAATCAATATTGTCATACCGGACCCATGTCGGTTCGTCTGCGGTGAAAGCGCCGCCGTCAAAACTGAGCGTCGGTTTTTGATTGCTCGCGTCATAGCGGATTGCGTTGACAAACTCATAAGGATTGACCGTCGCTCGGCCCAGACCTTCGCTGCGAAGTGGAAGCGATGAGATAACGTCGGCGTGAGGCTTCCCATTTGCCGCGAAAGCATAGAGATAACATTCCTCATCATCGCCGAGCGCCGAAACCAGCGCGGAACAGCCGTCCTCGCGGGGCGTTACGCGGATTGCGGCGGAGTCGATGCCGTCCTTCGTAAGTACGCGAAACGAGATATCGCGGAAGGTCGCATCTGTAGGGAAGAGTTCCGCGGTAACAATAAGCTCGCGGCAGTCAGGAGTAAGAACAGCGGGGCCGGAAAGCGACAACGCAATCTTACGAACCGGAACCTCTGTTAGAACGGCCGGATCGGTAATTCGGGGTGTGTTCTCATAGGATGTGCAAAGGGCAGAATCGGGGGCCGAATCCGGCGATACTGCCTGAAGCACAAGCTCGGCATCCGGAAGCCCTGCGGAGGAAACATTCACATTTACCACGCCCGGTTCTTTGCGGGCCGCAAGCATGATGAGAAGCTTCCCGGAAAACAGTCTCCGCGAGGTTCCTTTGTATTCGTCATAGTCGGTGGAATCGCCGTTATCGAGTCCGATGAGGCGGGCAGCGCCGGTTATGGTTACGTTCATGCGGTTACGGGCGTTATGAACGGGCCTGCCGTCCTTATCCTTAAGCGAAACGGTGACAAATGCCATATCCTCCCCATCAGCCGCTAAAACGCTCTTATCGGGGCTTAAAACGATTTCTGAGGGGTCGTCAAACGAGCACTGCCGATCGGTTGCCATGACATTTCCCACGGAATCGTATGCTTTGGCATATAATTCGCCCTTGGCATACGGAATCTGCCACGAGCCGTGCAGCTTTTTCCCGTGAACCGGGTCGATGTCACGGGTGCCGAGAGAGACGAAATCAGCCCCCTCTTTTTTGAAGAACAGCTCGATTTTCGGGCAGTTCGAGAACACCTGCACGTCAATAATCTGCCCTTCGTTGAAATCCCAATAGGGCAGAATATGCACTATCGGGTGCGTTTTGGGGTCGGTCCAGCCGGCCTGATAGATGTAATAGGAATCCTTCGGAAACCCCGCGGTGTCGCACTGGCCGAAGTACGAATTCTTCGTGTGATAAGGCGTCGGCTCACCGATATAATCCCAGCCGGTCCAGATGAACTGGCCGAGGCTGAAACTTGTGTCGCGGTCACCCGTGATGACGACGGTCGGATTTTTCGCGCCCCAGTTTGTCGAGCAGTTCGAGAGCGAAGAGCACTGCATGTCGGCAAATGTCAGAAGCCGCACATCCGCAGGAAAATGATACACGCCCCGGCTCTGTACCGTCGAGCTTGTTTCGCTTCCGTAGATGCACCAATGCGGGTATTTCTCATGGTGTTCATCATACAGCCGCTCGAGATAGTTATAGCCGGAGGCCTCTAATTCGTTTGCGCAGTCCTGCGCACCCTGCCAGGCGACATAGTTCGAGCCGATGGTAATATAAGCGTGGTGCCGATTATCAAGACTGCGGACTGCGTCGCGCAGTTCTTTCGTGATGCGAAGTCCCTCGCCGCTGTGGGTATCGTAGATTTCGTTTCCGATGCTAAAAAAGAAGACGGACGGGCGGTTCCGGTCGCGGCGGATCCACGATCTGACATCCGCTTTCCAATGGTCTTTAAAAAAGCGCGCGTAGTCATATTCGGTCTTATGAAGTTCCCACATGTCGAACGCCTCGGAATCCACGAGAATGCCGAGCTCGTCGCAAAGATCCATGAATTCAATAGAGGGCGGATTGTGAGAGGTACGAACGGCGTTACAGCCCATCGAAAGAAGGGAAAGCAATTGTCGTTTTGTCGCTGTCTTGTTAACGGCGGCGCCTAGCGCACCGAGGTCATGGTGCATGCAGGCACCTTTCAGTTTTACATGCCGTCCGTTCAGGAAGAACCCCTGATTTGGGTCTAACCGAACCGAACGGAAGCCGATCTTTTGTGCATAAAAATCAAGAAGAACCGGTTCCCCTAAACCGCTATCCGGAAGAAACAGTTCGGTTGTCAACTCATATAAAACAGGTGAGGTGATATCCCAGGCGCGTGCATCCGTAAGGGTGAGCGTTTGCGTGGGTGCAGTAAACGTCTTTCCGGAAGCCGCCAGATTCGGCGTGTCATCCACCGCCGCTTCAGTGGCAACGGGGGTAACATCATCTTTAGGTAATGCAACAACCGACTCCGCCTCCGCAACCATCTTCCCATAGGAATCCTTCAAGGTCTGCCGAAGCAGAAGCTCCCCAGGGTAACTTCCGGCAATTTCGGTATCAATCAAAACCCTGCTTTCTCCGGGGAAGACTCCTTTTCCATCCATCGCCTCGCACGCCGGCTCCGAGGCGGCATAGATGCCGTCTGAGACGAGGAAGGTGTCACATTTTCCGAGGAGCCATACATTCCGGTAGATTCCGGCGCCCGAGTACCAGCGGGTGTTCGGACTTTGGTAGGTGGCGGTGACCACAAGCTCATTGTCGCCATCCATCAGGTAAGGCGTGATCTCGAATTCAAACGTCGTATAGCCGTAAGGCCACGCGAAAACCTCGCGCCCGTTCAGGTAGCAGCGCGAGTCCATATAAACGCCTTCAAAGCGGAGAAAGTAACGGGGAGTCCCGAGCACACACGGGCCGTCCTTCGGAATTGTGAAATGTTTCCGATAGCAGCCGATGCTGTCCTCGTAAAGATTATTCACCTGACCTATCATCCAATCGTGCGGAATGTCGACCGGCGAAGGGGCCGAGAGGCGATTGGTGGAAGAGCCCGAAAGAAGCTCCTCCGTAGTAGCCTCCAAAGAGTATTTGGCAAATGTAAAGCCGTCATTAAAAAGTTGTTTCATATAAACCTCATACAAAATATTACGCGCAGAAAACTAAAAAACCGAACGGGCTAAAACCACTTTTTCTTCTTCAAAACAATCAGAATCGTCGACGCGATCAAAACGCAGACGCCGAACACGATCGGATAGGAGTACGGCCAGTCAAGCTCGGGCATATATTTAAAGTTCATGCCGTACCAGCCGGTAATCAAAGTGAGCGGCGTGAAAATCGTCGCGATGATTGTGAGAAATGACATGTTGCGGTTCTGCTTTACCTCAAGCTGAGAGTGGTAGAGGTCACGCACCTGCATTGTATGCTCGCGAAGGGAGGTCACGATGGACTGCAGACGCTCCACGCGTTCGATGAACAGTCTAAAGAAGCGCAGGTTCTTCGTCTGGAAGAAGCCGTTTTCGTTCTCTTCAAGCTCCGAGCCGAGATCGACGAGCTGTTCGTAATGGGTCCGAAGGTCCAAAAGCTCGCTTCGGATGTCGACAAGCCGTTCCATCGTTCCGCTCAGATCGCCGTTTAAGATGCGGTCCTCCATGGCGTCCATTTCTTTTTCGTATCGCTCGAGCATGATCAGATCGCCGGTAAGGATTCCCTCGAGAAAATCATACATGAACCGCTCAATGCTCGGAAGCTTCCAACGCTTGCTTGTCTGAATCTTCTCAAGAATCGCGCCTGCCGTGCCGTCATCGTCGATGATGACGACGCCGCGCTCGTCAATCGCAAACAAAAACGTATGCGGCGGGCTGTCGATGCTCGTGAAGTCCGGAATCGCAAAGCTTCCGGTCAGCGAATCGTAGTTGACCTGGATTTCCGTGATGTCATCACCCTCGGCATGCAGATCAAGATCGATGCCCATGTCGAAAAGGTCTTTCTTCTCCTCAAATTCCTCAAAAGAAACGTTGGCAACATAAGGAATCTTCCGGTTCCCGATATCCTTTGCCGCGCATTCCGTAAGCGTGTCTTTAATCTGGTAGTACATAAGTCGTCCTCCGCATTTGTCACATTGATATTATTATAATCTTTTTATGCGGAAAATGGAATTTCTTTTTCTTTGTGAGGATTATCTATAACATTTTCCGAAATGCCCGTGTTTTTTGGTCATTCTCATTCTTGCGAAAAGCCGGGAATGAGAGTAAACTCCTACTTGTTGTGTCTTCATTTCGAAAATAACCGGCCCGGTCCGTGCGGCCGCAGGAAGAAAGAGGTTTCCATGAAGGTTTTTCAGCCGAAAATCATGACTGCCCTTAAGGGGTATAAAAAAGAGCAGGTGGTAAAGGACATCGTTGCCGGCATCATCGTCGCAATTATCGCTTTGCCGCTTTCGATTGCGCTTGCGATTGCATCCGGCGTAACCCACCCTGAGCAGGGTCTTTATACTGCAATTGTTGCGGGATTCATCATCGCGCTTCTGGGCGGAAGTCGCGTGAACATTTCGGGGCCGACCGCCGCATTTGCCACGATTGTTGCAGGCATCATAAACGCGCATGGCATGAGCGGACTGGCGCTTGCAACGGTTATGGCCGGTATCATTCTGATCCTGATGGGTCTGTTCCGGTTCGGTTCCCTGATCAAATACATCCCGTATACGATCACGACCGGTTTCACCGCCGGTATTGCGGTTACAATCGCCATCGGGCAGGTGAAGGATTTCCTCGGGCTTTCGTACCCTGATGGAACTGCCAATGTGGAAACCGTCGACAAGGCAGTCAATGTCGTGAAGAACATTTCTTCCTGGAACTATATGGCGCTTCTGATTGGACTTCTCGCGCTTGCGATCCAGATTATCTGGCCGAAGATCAACAAGAAGATTCCCGGATCCCTGATTGCCGTCATCGTCGGCGTTTTGGTCGTTAAGCTTGCGGGACTTAAGGTAAATACGATCGGGGATATTTATTCGATTTCCAGAAGCCTTCCGAAGTTCACCGCGCCGGCATTCTCGTTCGGGCTTATGAAGGAACTGCTCCCGAGCGCTTTCACAATTGCAATCCTTGCCGGAATCGAATCGTTGCTTTCGTGCGTTGTATCGGACGGCATGATCGGAAGCCACCACAATTCGAACACCGAACTGATTGCGCAGGGTACCGGTAACATCGCATCCGCACTGTTCGGCGGCATCCCCGCGACCGGTGCGATTGCAAGAACCGCGGCAAATGTGAAGAACGGCGGTCGTTCCCCGATTGCCGGCATGGTGCATTCCGTGACGTTACTGTTGATTCTTGTCGTTCTGATGCCGTATGCAGCGCTGATTCCGATGCCCGTGATTGCGTCCATTCTCTTCATGGTTGCTTATAACATGAGCGAGTGGAGACATTTCCGTGACATTTGCAAAACCGCACCGAAGAGCGATATTCTGGTGTTACTGCTGACGTTCGGCCTGACTGTCGCATTTGACCTCGTTGTCGCGATTGAGGTCGGCATGGTGCTTGCAGCATTCCTGTTCTTGAAGAGAATGACCGAGGTAACCGAAATCCGCACATGGACTTATATCGCCGAGGATGAAAAGCAGACCGATGAGCTTCACGGCCTGAAGCCCGTTCCGAAGGGTGTCAGCGTATATGAAATCAACGGACCGATGTTCTTCGCCGTTGCCGACCGTTTTGCAGACATTACGCTTCAGGAAGAGGATAAAGTTGTCATCCTTCGAATGCGTAACGTTCCGGCCATGGACCTGACGGCGCTTCGAAATCTGACCAATATCTGCACGGCCCTTAAAAAGGCCGGCACGACCGTGCTTCTGTCCCACGTGAACGAGCAGCCGATGAGCGTGATGAAGAAGGCCGGCTTCGACCAACTGATCGGAGATAAAAACTTCCTGCCGAACATCGACGCAGCGCTTGCCCGTGCCGAAGAGCTCGTTCGATAAGGCGGTTATCAATAGTTTTTGCTTGACAAACGCCGAATGGGTGCTATACTACTGTTAAATCGTTGAAGGAGAAGAGTAAGCTCCGGAGTTCCGACAGAGAAAGGCGCCGCGAAAGCGAGCTGAGAGCGCCGGGGGAAGGAAAGAGCCGAAGACCACCTCCCGAGAGGCCCCAATCCGGTCCGGTGATTCCGTTATCATCACAATGAAGAGGGCTTTCCTTGAAAAGTCAAATAGGGTGGAACCGCGAAGAAATTCGTCCCTGTTGATACCGCCGGTATCGACAGGGCTTTTTGTTTCTTGAGACTTCCCTTGTCTCTTCGGAAACGAAGAAAAAACAGGAGCAAAGGAAGGAAACGGAAGCAAAGGCCCTGCCGAAGGCAAAAAGCAAAAAAGTCAACGAAAAGGAGAACAGACATGAAAATCACTCTCAAAGACGGCTCTTTTAAAGAGTACAATCAGCCGATGCGCATCATCGACATCGCCGCGGACCTGAGCGAAGGACTTGCCCGCATGGCATGTGCCGGCGAAGTGGACGGGAAGGTAGCTGACCTTCGTACCGTCATCGATCAGGACTGCGCATTGAACATTTTAACGTTTAACGACGAAGCCGGTAAGGCAGCATACCGTCATACGACCTCGCATGTGCTTGCCGAGGCCGTGAAGAGACTGTATCCCGATGCCAAATGTGCCATCGGTCCGTCGATTGACACCGGTTTCTATTATGATTTCGATATGGAGCCGCTTGACCGCGAAGCTCTGGATGCCATTGAGGCCGAGATGAAGAAGATCATCAAGGAAGGTAACGAGCTTAAGCGCTTCACGCTTTCCCGCGCCGAGGCAATAGCACTGATGGAGAAAAGAGGCGAGCCTTACAAGGTAGAACTGATCAACGATCTTCCCGAGGATGCCGAGCTTTCGTTCTATGACCAGGGCGGTTTCGTGGACCTCTGTGCCGGACCGCATCTGATGAGCACGAAGCCGATTAAGGCGTTCAAGCTGATTTCCTCATCAGGCGCTTACTGGAGAGGCAGCGAGAAGAACAAGATGCTGACGCGTATCTACGGCACGGCTTTCACGAAAAATGCCGACCTCGACGAGTATCTTGCTCATCTTGAGGATATTAAGAAGCGCGACCATAACAGGCTCGGTCGTGAGATGAAGCTTTTCCTGACGGCCGACGTCATCGGTCAGGGACTGCCGCTCTTCACGCCTAAGGGCACGAAGATGATCATGACGCTTCAGAGATGGATTGAAGACCTTGAGGATAACGAATGGGGCTATGTGCGTACGAGAACGCCTCTGATGGCCAAATCCGACCTCTATAAGATTTCCGGTCACTGGGATCACTACATGGACGGCATGTTCATCCTCAATAAGGATGCCGAAGCCGGCAAAGAAGTCATGGCGCTCCGTCCGATGACGTGCCCGTTCCAGTACTATGTTTACATGAACGAGCAGCGTTCCTACAGAGACCTGCCTTACCGCATGTCCGAGACGAGCACGCTGTTCAGAAATGAGGATTCCGGTGAGATGCATGGTCTTACGAGAGTCCGTCAGTTCACGATCACGGAGGGTCATATCGTTCTTCGTCCGGACCAGGCGGAAGAGGAGCTGACGCGTTGCGTTGAGCTTGCCAACTACGTCATGAAAACGCTCGGAATCGACGGCGACGTTACGTACCGTCTTTCCAAATGGGATCCCGAGAACAAGGACAAATACGAAGGCGACGAAGAGTATTGGAATTCGACGCAGCAGTATCTCAGAGATGTCATGAACAAGAACGGCATCAAGTTCACGGAAGCCGACGGCGAGGCCGCTTTCTACGGTCCGAAGATCGATATCCAGGCCAAGAACGTATACGGCAAGGAAGATACGATGGTAACGATCCAGCTTGACTGCGAGAGTGCCCAGAAGTTCGGCATGACGTATGTCGGAGCGGACGGCGAGAAGAAGTCTCCGTGGATCATCCACAGAACGTCCATGGGCTGCTACGAGCGTACGCTTGCATGGCTGATCGAGCATTATGCAGGTCAGTTCCCGACGTGGCTTTGCCCCGAGCAGGTTCGCGTGCTTCCGATTTCCGAGAAGACGAACGAGTATGCCGAGCAGGTTTGCGCAGAGCTTAAGAAAGCAGGCATCCTTGCAACGGTTGATGCGCGTGACGAGAAGATCGGCTACAAGATCCGTGAAGCCCGTCTTGACAGACTTCCTTACATGCTTGTCGTAGGTGCGAAGGAAGCAGAGGAAGGCCTTGTATCCGTAAGAAGCCGTTTCCTCGGTGACGAAGGCCAGAAGAAGCTTTCCGATTTCATCGCTGCGATTAAGAAGGAAATCGAGACGAAGGAAATCCGCAAGATCGAAGTAGAAGAGAATAAGTAAAAGACATGAAGAAAGCTCCTCCCGAAGAAAACGGGAGGAGCTTTTTTACGTCTCGGAACTATTTCCTTTTCCGGATCTCGTTTCGGACGGCGATGGTAATAAGCGTCGTTCCGGTCAGGAACAGGTAAATCCACCAGGACATATCGCCCCAGATCCGATTGATCAGATAAAGGATTAAGGCAAGCATGCATATTCCGCCGAGCATCAGATAATTCCGGCTCTTCAGAATATAGGCTAGAAGCAGTGCAAGGAAGGACACGACCGCGTAGCACAAAAGGTTGCGAAGGGTATCATCGCCGAGGGCCGTAATGCCCAGAAGGACCATCACGACAACAGCCGAAATGAACTGCGCGTTCTCGATTCCGCTTTGATGCTCATAAACCATCTTTTCGGGAAGAATCCACGGAAGGAATACCACGAACAGGATTGTGGGAATCAGATATAACTGTCCGAAATGATCCGCTGCCGAAAGCGATCCGGGGAACCGCATGCACAGAAGCGCGGACAGGGCGACAAGCAAAAGCGCCAAAATGCGTTTGCCGGTCTGTTCGTCCCGCTTGTAAAAGTACCAAAATGCCGCAGCGATAAAGAATCCGGGAAGCGCAAACGCAAGAAAATGCGACTCTGTGAAAAATGCCAGCAAGGTACGCGTGAGCCTGCCGATTACGTTGTATTTTTCAGGGATGAATCCAACGTTACGAAGCGCATCCGCTTCCTTCTCGCTTTGCGCCCAGGTAAGAATCGGCGTTGCAAGGAAAGCAAGAGACTGGAACAGAATCATATAGTAACGGAACTTCGTAAAGCCGAACAGAAGAACCGGAATTTGACAGATTAACACTTCCGCAAAGGCCGGAACGCCGTTTAAGTGACACAAAACGTGGACCGTCTGCAGATAATGAACTGCAAATATGCCGCAAAACAGAAGCCCGGCGGCAGGGGTTTTCCTTTGGAACAAAAGAGCAATCAGCAGTAACGCAAGCCCGACGGCAACGGAAAATACGACGTTTTGTTGAAGGGATGTGTTACACAGCCGGATTACGAACAACAAAAGCGTAACGCCGGTTGCCCAGAGGAATCCGGCACGGTCTGTGAGCTCTTCCCGCTCCGAACGGAGCACGTAATAAAGCAAGACCGGGATGACCGCAAGCGAAAGAAGAAATTCGGCAGAAAAGCAGAATTCCGGAATGCCGGTCGCCTCGGCGCTTCCGAATTCACGGAAGATTTCGACAGCATAAAAGAGACATGCCGTAGCCATGAAAAGCCCGCAAAGAAGGAGTGCAAAGGAACTCTTTCGGTCCTTCTTTCTCAGACGGAAGAAGGCAAGAAGGAGCAGGGCGGGAATCATAAACGGAATCAGATGGCGAATGACATAAAGCAACGGTGTGCTCTTCTTCACGTAATAACCTGTGAAACAGAAGCACGACATGGCTATCAACAGGGAGAATAAGGATGTTCCGGCAAGCAAAAGCACCGGAGCCTTTTGTTTCTCATTTACCGAAATACCCGTAATGGCGGTAAGGTCGGTGTTTAAAAGGAAGAGGACAACCGTGACAAAGCAGATGAGCAGGAAAGCAGTCAGCGAAAGCCCCATCGCGGAAGCAGACGTCCTCGGACTGCATGTAAAATACGCGGCAGCATAGTAAAGCGGGAAGCATACGGCGTGGAAGCAGCGCAGCAACGTGAAGCTCATAGGCTGCTCCTTCAAAGAGCGGTCCCGTACGGAGAAAAGGTCCTTGCGGACGGCCATGAACAGGCAGAGCAGAACGAAGCCGAAGCCGAAAACATTCCGGGCCGCAAAATCCTCCCAAACTCCATGAAATTCATTCAGGTATTGGAAGGAGAAGACCGTGAAAAGAATCAGTAAAATCAACGATCCCGACGAGGTGAACAGAGGATTGTGCGGAATTGCATGGTACAAAAGGTAAAGGACACCGGCAACCGCGAAAACGGTACCCATGGCCCAGGCGCTGTCCATATTCGGGAAGATTCGATAATACGGCATTTCGTCGTACGACGGAGCAAACTGCGAAACGGCATGTAACGATAGCCCCGCAAGAAGCGTAAACAGTGGAAGAATGGCGCCGTTACTGTAAAGCGGATTCTTCCGGTTCTTCGTAAGAAACAGGAAGCCGCCGATGATCGGAAGCGTCAGAAGAAGCGGTGCCGGATGTTTGGTAAAATCAATCAGCGCGTAGTTAAACAGCGGGAACGAAACCGCCGCAAGGAACAACACGCCGAGGACAAACGAAATCTTACGAATCACAGATTCTTTCTTAAGAACATACGCGAGCGCAATCAGGCAGGCCGCGACCGTTTCCATCCAGAGGATTGCGGAGAGAAGCCTGTTCGGCTTAAACAGAAAGCCGGTTCCGAGAAGCAGAAGAATGATTCCGGGAAGGCTCAACAAACCGTTTGCACGGTTGAGAACGGACGGATGGAAGAAGACCGCACCCATGACAAGAAGAAAAGCTCCCAGTGTCGGATTCCATTCGTAAGCCGCCAGGCAGAAACAGGTCATGACGTATACATTGATGACGGCATAAATCTCATAGACCTGCGCAAAAGGATACAGGCGGGAGTCAATTTCCTTCTTCGATATGTACGGAATCAGCAGAACCGTTGCAACGGCGAACAGAACCGTGATGATGACATCTGCCGGAAACACATCCGTAAGTCGCAGGGAAACCGAAATGATAAGAAGCGTAGCGGCCCCGAGCGCGCCGGCGGCAAATACACGGCTTTCGAAAAACAGGGCGCCGAAAACAAGCAGCACGAGCAGACAGGATGCCGCGAGAATAAACGTGTTGCATATGGAATTGTATGTGTCAAATGAGAACGCCTTCCCGAGAAGGCGGAAATATGCCGAGCCGCAAATCGTGATCGGAAGCGCAATGCTGCCGATGGAATAAAAAGCGAGACTCGCATTTTCCAACTGTAATTTGAGGCGGGCGAAGATGCCTGCGCCGAGCAGGATAAAGCTGAAGGAGAGAAGCGCTACGGCACGGGCTCCGGCCGAAAGGTTGCTCCAGGTTGCGGAGATAAAGCCTACGGCGGCCAGAAGCAGAAGAATTACGCCGATTGCCATAACCGGAACCGTAGTTTCCTTTTCGGACTGCGCTTTTCCGGGCTGTACTTTGTTGTTTGCGGCAACATGCTGCAGTCCTGCGGAAGCGGGAAGCTTTTGCTCCCGGTAAGGAAGCGGCGAGACGGAATTCGGAAGAGAAGCAGGCTTGCTTACGGGAACAGGCGGCACCGGTTTTACGCCGGAAGGCGGCAGCGGAGCGGGTCTGTTCGCCGAAACAGGAGGCACCGGTTGCACGCCGGGATTGGGAAGCGGCGCGGGTCGGTTTGCGGGAACCGGAGGTTTCGGAACTGCTTCGGAGTATTGAAGAGGCGCAGGAGGAGCGACCGGAGCATTCCCGGCAAGCGGCGTCATATTGCCGTCTTCCTTCTGCCCGAAAGCAGAATCAACCGGAACACCTGTTAAAGTGTCCGGTTGATTAATCTTTTTGGTCAATTCTTTTTGGAGCTCAAACAACTCGTTTTTGAGCTTCTGGTTTTTGGTGTACAGGCAGATTGCCCAAATGCCAAGCGGTATCGGTGATATGAGATAGATAATAATCGCAAGGATTTCCATAGCATTCTCCCTCCACGCTTTACGTGTCAGCTCAGTCTTTCAATCAGACAGATTGCCTCAACTTTCCATTCTCTGCAGGCGTAAAAACCTTTTTCGGAATAGCGGAGCGCTTCCCGCGCATACGAGCAAGCCGTCTGCGGGTCGGCGTCGTTCTTGCCGGCATAGGCCAAAGCGCTCATCGTATAAATGGCACAGGCTTCGTCGAAAAACTCGGAATTCTCGTCGAGATAGGGCTTTACAAGCTCGGCTGCCTCATCGAACTTTCCTTCTTTATAGCATTTCTTAGCCTGGCGGATGCTCTCGAAGTTTCCGGAACCGGCCGCAACCATATCGGACTTGTTCTGCGGGCTGAGCATCTGAATCGAAATATCCAGCTTGCGGGAGAGATACTCGAGCGTCTTGATGGAAGGAACCGCCACACCGCTTTCAATCTGGCTCAGCATGTTACGGGTGATGAAGGTTCCGACGACTTCACTCTGCGTCATCTTCTTCGCGATTCGGGCATCTTTAATAATCTTACCTAATTCTGCGCGATCCATAAATCCTCCTTCTTTACGTGTATGAAAGCAGATGAAAATCCGCTTATTGAAACAGACAAAGCCGGCCTCAAAACAGACAGCCGACGAATGATACAATTTCTGTAAAAGTGGTTTACTTACAATAGTTATTGTATAAGATAAAACTGAAAAATGCAAGTGTTATTTACAGAAAATCAGGAAAATGAGGGGTTTTTGTTGTATTTTCCGTCTGCATCGTTTATACTGTAGAAAGCAGCGAACCGAAACCGGTTCGACGGTTCAAAAGGGGATAAAGAACCGCGTGAAAGGAGGATTTTCATGAAACATTTCAGTCGTAAAATTGCTGCAATGTTGATTTTGGTAATGATGGTGTGCTCCCTGTCCGCATGCGGAGGGACTGCAAAAGAGAAAGGGAAAACGCGTGAGGCGAATAAGACTTCCGTTTCGCCCGTTGCGACGCCTACAAATGAGCCCACGAAAGAGCCTGTCGACACGCCGAGCGTGACGCCTACAGCCACGCCGACGCCTGAGGAGGAAGGCCTCCCGTGGAGCAAGCCCAGGTTCACGACACCCGAGCTTACGGACAAACAGAAGGAATTCAATTCAATCCTCGATCAGATTGTAACGGAACTGGCTGACGGGGAAGGAATGTCTTTGCATTTCATTTTCGAGCATCCGGAGAGATACGGCGTCAATAAGGAGAACGACTTCGGAATCGTGGAATCCGATCCTGCAGAGTATGTTGAGCAGTGCAAAAAGTTCCGTGAGATGCTTTCCGGCGTGAATCGGGATGACCTGACCAAGGGGCAGCAGGTCAATTATGACCGTCTGATGTATGAGATTCAGCTCGGCCTTCAGGGAGACAGCGTCAATTCACATCTGTACTGCGGTCTGTTCAGCAACCACGGCAACATCATCGACAATCTTTCCACGACGATTACCGAGTATGCATTCATCGAGAAGCAGGATGTGGAGGATTTCCTGGAAACGATGGACACACTTCCTGCGTTCCTGAAAGAAGTCCTTGCGGTGGCGGAATCCCGTTACGGCTCGGAAGGCTGTTATCTGAGCAAACACATGGTGGAAAATACCATCAAAAACATTCAGGGCATCACCGCTAAGACGGACAATCCGCTTGAGGCTGCCTTTGCCGCGAACCTGAAGGAACTCGGTCTTCCCGCGGAAGAAGAGGCAGAATATATCCGCCGTTACAGCGAAAAGCTCAATACGGTCGTATTTCCCACATTGAATGACATGGCGGCTAAACTCAACAGCTTTTATGCTTACTGCTCCGAAGAGCCGTTCGGTCTTTCCTCGGTAAAGGGCGGCAAGGAATATTTCGAATACTTTATGCAGGCAGGCCTCGGAACGGATATGACGGCCGATGAGGCTTTCGAATACCTGAAGAAGAAATTCGATGCGGAATACGAGGAACTGGTTGCTCTGTTCTGGAAGAATCCGAGCATTCTGATGAATCCCGTATATGACGGCTACAAGGAAACCGATGCAAATAAGATGCTGGATTCCCTGAAGGAATACATCAAGAAGGATTATCCGATCATCCGCGACACCGAATACAAGGTTTCGGATTTGCCTGAAGCACTTCGTGTTCCCGGCGTTCTGGCATATTTCCTGACGCCTCAGGTAGACAACGAAGACCGTAAGGTCATCCGTTTCAATCCCGACAACGTGGACGATCCCGTGGAATTTTTCAGTACGCTTGCACACGAGGGTTATCCGGGGCACCTGTACCAGGATGAGTTCTTCTCGAGATGTGAGGGACATCATGCGATCAACAAGCTTCTTTCCTATACGGGTTATATGGAAGGCTGGGCTGTTGTGGCAGGACAGAATGCATACAACTACATCATAGACGATCCGGATTTCGCATTCGTTTATGCCGTAAACTACAATCTGTCGATGGATCTGGCTGCCCTGGCATCGTTCGGCGTGCATTATAAGGGTTGGACCGCGGAAGATCTGGCAGAGTTCTACAAGCCATACGGTTATCAGGAATATGCCGAAACCTTCATCGATGAAATCATCGCGGACCCGTTTGTATTCTTCCCTTATACGATCGGCAGATACCTGATGTTAGACACTCTCGAAGCACTTGAAAACAAGGGCTATACGCCTGTTGAAGCGAAGACCGCCGTTTTGAACATCGGCCCCGCCAGCTTTGAGGTTATGTGGAAGAACCTCGGACTTGATTTATAGGATATGAACGAAGAAGCCGCTTATTT
>JAEEGF011550252.1_pt1 | contig 28815 bp, 38 predicted proteins | sample 9134171 | NCBI WGS metagenome assembly JAEEGF01 (sample SAMN16246542, study PRJNA631951) | gut metagenome | biome: gut microbiome; feature: rumen; material: AP-attached | host: Bos | place: Iran: Karaj | collected 2018-10 | reverse complement strand
GTAAATAATTACAAGCACAAAATACGTGTAGCAGGCGAGCCTGCGGTTTCGATAAGTTGTTTTCATGACTGGGAGCTGTTTTTTTGATAAATTCGTTGATTTTCAAAACTCGACATTCGGGCTAATAAAAAAATAGATTTGTTCATAAGATGATACTTTCCTTTTGTACAATGAATATTGTATGACAGGAGGTGTCTATGACAAATAATAAAAATGATTTTGAAAAAAGTGTTAGAAAAAATTCTCTTGTATTTTTTTGCAGGAAAAGAAATAGAACATATTTTACAAAATATTTTGCAAGTATCCTGCTTGCAGCTATTATTGCAAAAAGAGAGGGTGTTCTTGGTGTGGAGATGCTGTGTGACAAAAAGACTCCGGGAATCTTAAAAGATTATTTCAGGCTGCTGGCTGATTGCTATGAATTTAATTTTTATGCAGATGCCCTTTATAGAGGGGAACATGTAAAAACTGGGAACAAGTATTTGAATCAGATATTTGAAAAGATTTACAAAAAAATTAATAAGTCAAAAAATGAGTTTGATCAGTTTATTTATCTTTTTTGTCTTGAGGTTGTAGAAAAAATAAGAAATCCTGATATAGAAATCCAGGATTTGTATGACTGTATGCTGAGAGTAATACCGGAAGCTTTTTCAGATTATAGGGAATATCTGCGGAGTATTGTTATTGCAGCAGGGGAAACCTGTGGCTGGAACTTTCTCTTTCTGAGTGAAAAAAGTAAAGAATTGCTCTTTTTCAAGCGCTTTAATAATTACGATTGGTTTAAATGTTATTTGAGTTATTCATAAATGTTTTCTGGAACTCAACTTTGTGAGTAAGCAGGTTTCGAAAAGACTGATACTTTAGAAACCTGCATATGGAAGGATTTATAAGGAAAGATCAGGACCTTAAATTTTTTTCAATATATTTGTCTGCTGTTAACGTATAATTTCTGTATACATTTGACCAAATTTATTTGAAAAGGTATTGAAGTTTTCCTTGTCCCGGTCTGTAGTAAAAACTGCAAATTCAATAGTGTTAAAAACATTTGGAAATGCTTTTATAGCTTCTGATGCAGCTGAGGCTACAATTTCCGGATGGTTTGCAAAGACTCCGCAGCCAAATGCTCCTAAGATGACAACCTGACATTTCATTGCTTTTGCAATTGTAAGAATGGCTGTGAAACGAGATAAATGAATCTTATATTCATCATCATTACTTATAGGATGCAGGCATAAGTTTGGAGCGGCACAGGTAATTACATCAACTTTGTACCAGTCTTCTTCCCTCAGGTGGTGAGGCTTTGCAGTGTCACTTTTGCATACGATTACATCCGGTGAATAAATTAAGTCATTGTTGCCGGTAAAATCTATAGATCCGCTTTTGTAAAGATTTAAGTGGTATCCATAGAAGTCCTGGATGCATTTTGAATCTGTTAAGCAGGGGTAAAGGGTTGAACATCTGCAGAGACATTCTTCCTGGGTGTTTGCACCATTAATAACTTCTCCTCCCGGAATGTAATTGTCTGCAAAGTTTAAGACAGCAGTTTTTTTACCTTGCCGTGCATATTCAGCGGCTGCTTTAAAACTGCGTTTTGAACTTGCAAAAATCGATGTGTTTCTTTCATAAATACTTTCTTCGTCTTTAACAGGGCATTCACTTCCTTCTTTCCAGATAAACTGTTTTTCGATAGTGTTTTGTACTGCCTGAGAAAGCCGGCTGTCTTTTTTGATCCAGTCCAGAGTGTCTTGAAAAATCTTTTTGTTGGTTTCGTGGGACTGGGGGTAATTCTTTTTTGAGTTCATAATTTCCTCCTGGATAAATTTTCTTTTAATTATGGAGATTGTAAAAGAAGTTCTTTTAGTATGACACAGTGGTATTTCATGAGATGATAGTTTTAAAAAAAAACTACGCCGGATTGGAGCAGCGCGAAGCGTTCTGAAGCGGAGCGGAAGAATGGAGTGAAACGGAACTGCGGAAAGCCGGGATTAGGGTTGCCTTTATGTTTTGCAGGGTTCAGGCTGTCTGCTGAAATTTGTGCCGTCCAAAAGTATAATTAATAGAATAAAATGGAAATTTTGCGGTAAATGTCAGAAAAACGCATAAATTTCTGTTAAATTTGACTGAAATTCCACGAAATTTTCTTTTATCTCTTGAAATAATTCTGCAAAAAATGTATATTCATCGAACATACGCCCTTATTGGGTGTGGTCTGCATATCTGAATGCAGCATAGGTTCTTTGATAAGTTGGACGGACAGTTGGGAAGTTGTCCGGTAAAGGTCGTAAAGTTAAACGCTGATTTTAAGTGTTTTTCAGATTTTTACACCTGTGTTGCTTAGTTTTATCCTGGGTGGAACTTGAGGGATAAACTGATATGAACGGCAGCTCAGGATTCTGACTTAGGTTTACGCAAGGTAAGCCAAAAATAAGGTCCTGAATACCAGACCAGTCGTCAGTCGCCGTTATGGCTTTTATACAAGAAAGATGATGTTAGGTGGATTAAGACCAGACTGCTTCGAAATGATGAGGCGGGTTGTTTGACAGAGCAAGCTCTTAATCAAAATCTAAAATCATCTCATGGAACGGGTAAAAGTGTGTATGCGAAAGTGTTACTAGCCTTTTAGGGGTAACATTTTCTGGCTTAAAGTGCAGCACATAAAAATAAAATATGCCGCAGGCTAGGTAAAAAAGATAAAGCCTGTAGGGTAAGGAGAAAAATCATGGCAAAGGAAGAGTTCCAGAGAACTAAACCTCACATGAACGTTGGTACTATCGGTCACGTAGACCATGGTAAGACAACATTGTCTGCAGCTATCACATCATACTGTGCAAAGAAGTATGGTGATAAGCTCTTGAAGTACGATGAAATTGATAATGCTCCAGAGGAAAAGGCTCGTGGTATTACAATTAACTCTCGTCACCTTGAGTATCAGTCTGACAAGCGCCACTACGCACACATCGACTGTCCAGGACATGCTGACTATGTAAAGAACATGATCACTGGTGCTGCTCAGATGGACGGTGCTATTCTCGTAGTATCAGCTCCAGACTCAGTTATGCCACAGACAAAGGAACACCTGTTGCTTGCTCGTCAGGTAGGTGTACCAAAGATCATCGTATTCCTTAACAAGGTTGACCTCGTTGATGATCCAGATCTTCTCGAACTCGTAGTAGAAGAAGTAAAAGATACAGTTGCAAGCTACGGCTTCTCTGCAGATACACCAATTATCCAGGGTTCTGCATTCAAGGCTCTCAACGCTTCAGAAGATCCTGCTAATACACAGTGTATCGAAGAACTGCTTACAGCAATGGATACATGGTTTGATGATCCAGTTCGCGATGATCAGAAGCCATTCTTGATGCCAATTGAAGACATCTTCACAATCTCTGGTCGTGGTACAGTAGTAACAGGACGTATCGAACGTGGTGTTGTTCACATGGGTGACGCTGTTCAGATCGTAGGTATCCGCCCAACTCAGGATACAACAGTTACTGGTATTGAAATGTTCAACAAGACACTTCAGGAAGGTATGGCTGGTGATAACGCTGGTATCCTCGTACGTGGTATTGAAAAGAAGGATGTAATCCGTGGTCAGGTTCTTGCTGCACCAAAGTCTATCAACCCACACACAAAGTTCGAAGCTCAGATCTACGTTCTTTCAAAGGAAGAAGGTGGTCGTCACTCTCCATTCTTCACAGGATATCGCCCACAGTTCTACTTCAGAACAACAGATATCACAGGTACAGTTGAACTTGAACCTGGTACAGACATGGTTAAGCCTGGTGACAACGTAAAGATCATCGGTGAACTTATCCACCCAATCGCTATGGACGAAGGTCTTAAGCTTGCTATCCGTGAAGGCGGTCGTACAATCGCCTCTGGTCAGGTAACAAAGATTATCGAGTAGTCTTTTAGACGAATATTTAATGAGCAGGATGGGGTCAAACCTGTCCTGTTCAAATTGGAGAACAACATGGCAAACGGCAAGATTCGTGTAAGACTTCGCGCATTTGACGTAGCTCTTATCGATCAGAGTGCAAAAGACATCGTACAGCAGGTTCAGAAGGCTGGTGCTAAAGTTTCAGGCCCAATCCCTCTTCCTACAAGAATCAATAAGGTAACAGTTCTTCGTTCTGTTTTCGTAAACAAAAAGTCACGTGAACAGTTTGAAATGAGAACTCACAAGCGCCTTATCGACATTTTTGATCCTAGCTCAGAAGTTATGGATTCATTAATGAAGCTTGAATTACCTGCAGGTGTTGACGTAGAAATTAAGCAGTAATTTAGGGTTTCAGATTACTGTATAAAATTAATGGTAACGGTCCCCTGGATCGGGGATGGCGACCAATATAAAAAACGAATGGGCAAGTTACTCGTCCATCGTAATTATAGGAGATTCAGATGAAAGGTCTGATTGCAAAGAAAGTAGGAATGACACAGGTATTCGACGAAAACGGAAATCTGATACCAGTAACCGTGATCCGCGTTGATCCAAATACAGTCGTTGCTACAAAAACAGAAGAGAAGTGCGGCTATAACGCTGTTGTTCTTGGTCTTGATGATATGAAGGCTAACAAGGCAACAAAGTCATATGCTAAGCAGTTCCCTGAAAACATTACACCAAAGCGTCATCTTAAAGAATTCCGCGACTTTGAAGGCGAAGTAAAAGTTGGCGATCAGCTTGGTGTTGAATTGTTCGACAAGGTTCGTTTCATCGACGTAACTGGTACCTCAAAAGGTAAGGGTTTCCAAGGTGTAATGAAGAGATGGGGCTTCCATGGTGGACGTAAATCTCACGGTTCTAAATTCCATCGTGAAGCTGGTGGTACTGGATGTTCTACAACTCCTGGTCACTGTCTTAAGAATGTTAAGATGCCAGGACATATGGGTTGTGATCGTGTTACAGTGCAGAATCTTAAGGTTATCAAAGTAGACCCTGAGCTTAAGGTTTTGATGGTTCGTGGTGCAGTACCTGGAGTTAAAGATGCAACACTTATCGTTAAGGCTGCAGTAAAGAAATAAGGTCGAGGAATAGTTTTATGGAAAAGAAAGTCTATTCAATCGATGGTAAAGAACTCAGGACTATTAATCTTGATGATAAAGTTTTCGGACTCCCAGTGAACGAAGATGTTATCTATTATGCCATCACAAACGAATTAGCTAATAAGCGTGTAGGAACAGCTTGTACAAAGACACGTTCTGAAGTACATGGCAGCAATGCTAAGCCTTACAAGCAGAAGGGTACTGGTAATGCACGTCGTGGTGATAAGAAGTCACCAATTACAGTAGGTGGAGGTACAATTTTTGGACCAAAGCCACGCGATTACAGCTATGCAATTCCTAAGAAAGAAAAGCGTCTTGCAATGAAGTCAATCTTGAGTCTTCAGGCTCAGGCAGACAGACTCGTAGTAGTTGAAGACTTCACTGTAGAAAGTGGAAAGACAAAGGATTTGGTAAAGATTCTTAACAATTTTGCAAAGGATGAACGCACAGTTATTATCACAAAAGATGATGACAAGCTTATCCGCCGCGCTGGAAAGAACCTTCCAAACGTTTATTTCCTTTCATATAACCGCCTTCGCGCACATGACCTCTTCTACGGAAGAAAGGTTGTTTTACTTGAAGGTGCTGCAAAGAATCTTTCTGAATTCTATGCTGAAAAGGAGGCTGAATAATGAACTTCGAAGATGTTCTTATTGAACCTGTTCTTTCAGAAAAGGCAACAGCTCTTCGTGAGCAGAACAAGTATACATTTATTGTAAACCCATCTGCTACAAAGATTCAGATTAAGGAAGCTGTACGCAAACTTTTTAACGTAAAGGTTGTTGACTGCACAACAGTTAACGTACAGGGAAAGGTAAAGCGCCTTCGTGCTCAGCCTGGAAGAACTGCCAGCTACAAGAAAGCAATCGTTAAGCTTGCTCCTGGCGAAACAATCAAGGTATTCGAAGGCGTCTGAGCCTTTGAGTAGTTATTAGAAGGGGAACCATATGGCTCTTAAGATATACAAACCTTATTCAAAAGGTACACGTGGTCGTGTTGACTTAGTTCGCGACCAGTTGACAGCCGATAAACCCGAAAAGTCATTAACTTCAGGCCGCAAGTCAAACGGTGGTCGTGGAGCTGGCGGACGTATTTCTGTACGTCATCAGGGTGGCGGTCACAAAAGAAAGTATCGTGAAATTGATTTCAAGAGAAATAAGCACGGTATTCCTGGAACTGTAAAGACAATCGAATACGATCCATTCCGCAGTGCAGATATCGCTTTGATTGCATATGCTGATGGTGAAAAGCGTTATATCATCGCTCCAAAGGGTCTTACAGTTGGACAGAAGATTTTGTCAGGTGAAAATGCAACTCCTACAGTAGGAAACGCACTTCCACTTTCTGCAATTCCTGTTGGTTTCACAATCCACAACATTGAACTTACACTTGGTCGTGGTGGACAGCTTGTTCGCTCAGCAGGTGCAGGTGCACAGGTTGCCGGTAAAGAAGGTGAATATGTAAGTGTTCGTCTTCCATCTGGAGAAATGAGACGTATCAACGGTAAATGTTATGCAACAATTGGTATTGTTGGTAACGAAGAACGTATGAATACAAAGCTTGGTAAAGCCGGTCGTAACAGATGGCGCGGTATCCGCCCAACAGTACGCGGTATGGCTATGAACCCAGTAGATCACCCACTTGGTGGTGGTGAAGGCGCTGGTAAGGGACATCAGCCAGTTACTCCTTGGGGACAGCCTTGTCGTGGTTACAAGACTCGTAACAAGAGAAAGACAACTGAGCGTTTCATTATTAGCCACCGTAAGAAGTAGGATAGGAGATAATCGTGTCAAGATCAGTTAAGAAAGGCCCTTTTGTAGAAAAATCTCTCTACAAAAAGGTTATCGAAATGAATAAAGCTTCAGCAGCTGATAAGAAGATTATTAAGACTTATTCCCGCTGCTCTACAATTATTCCTGAAATGGTTGGAAATACTATTTCAGTTCACAATGGAAAGTCATGGATTCCAGTATACGTAACAGAAAACTTAGTAGGCCACAAGCTTGGTGAGTTCGCTGCTACTCGTACATTCAAGGGACATGGCGGCGACAAAGCTGCAAAGAAATAATAGGAGGTAGACAATGTCAGAAAATAAAGGTTACAAAGCAGTAACAAAGTTCTTAATTGCATCTCCTACAAAGGTTCGTCCTGTAGCTAATGTTGTTAAGCAGAAGTCTTGCTCAGACGCACTTGCAATTCTTGAAAATATGCCTCAGAAGGGCGCAAGATTAATCAGCGGTACACTTAAGTCTGCTGTTGCAAATGCTCTCAATTTGAACAAGAAACTTGATGAAGATATGCTCTACGTACGTGAAATTCGCATCGACGAAGGTCCAAGATTAAAGAGAGTATGGTTCCGCGGTCGTGGCCGTGCAGATCAGCTCCTCAAGCGTATGTGCCATATCACAGTTGTAGTTGACGAAAAGGCGGGAAAATAATGGGTCAGAAAGTTAATCCTATCGGTTTACGCCTTGGTGTAAACAAAACATGGCAGTCTCGTTGGTATGCTGGTCCTCGTGACTATGCAAACTACTTCCTTGAAGACATGAAGATTCGCAAGATCGTTAGTGAACTTCCAGAATGTAAGAACGCAGACATTGCAGAAATTGAAATTGTACGCCACCCACAGCGTGTTACAATCGTTATTCACACAGCTCGTCCTGGTGTTATCATTGGTGTTAAGGGTGCTACAATCGAAAAAATTAGTGTTGATATTCAGAAGCAGTTAACAACTAAGGTCCAGATTAAGATCAAGGAAGTTAAGAAGCCTGAAGTAAATGCTTCACTTATCGCTCAGAACATTGGTCGCCAGCTTTCTGGTAGAGGTTCTTTCAAGAAGGCTCTCAAGCAGGCTACATCTGGTGCAATGAGAGGTGGTGCACAGGGTATCAAGATTCGTCTTTCTGGACGTCTTGGTGGTGCAGAAATGAAGCGTTCTGAAGAGCACAAGGAAGGACGCGTTCCTCTCCACACTCTTCGTGCTGATATCGACTATGGAACATTTGAAGCACATACAACATACGGTAAAATCGGTATTAAGGTATGGGTATTCAATGGAATGAACTACGGACATGATCAGAAAGAAGATGCTGGTGATATCGTAAAGAAGCCACGTCGTGACAACCGTAAGTCTAACCGTGCTCCAAAAGCTGAGGAAGGAAAAGTAGAAAATGCTTAGTCCAAAAAGAGTAGCACACCGCAAAGTACAGCGCGGTCGTCCAACAGGAAACGCTACACGTACAAACTTCGTAGATTTTGGTGACGTAGCACTCGTTGCAATGGAACCAGTTTGGCTTTCTGCCAGACATATTGAAGCTGCCCGTGTTGCAATTAACCGTTGTATAAATCGTCAGGGTCAGATGTGGACACGTGTGTTCCCAGATAAGCCTGTTTCTAAGAAACCTGCTGATACTCGTATGGGTAAAGGTAAGGGTGCTCCAGAATTCTGGGCTGCTGTTATCAAACCTGGCATGATTTTATTTGAAGTTGGTGGCGTAGACAGGAATCTGGCTGTAAAGGCTATGACTCTTGCTGCAAGTAAGCTTCCAATTAAGACAAAAGTGGCAATTCGCCCAACAATTGAGTAGGAGTAAGAGATGGCTGATTCAAAGAAAAAGAATGACAAAAGTCTTTCTTATGATGAACTCGTTGCTAAGCGCGATGACCTTAAGAAGAAGTACATGGACCTTCGCTTTCAGGCAATTATTGGTCATGTAGATAACCCAATGCAGAAGCGTACAATGCGTCGTGAAATCGCACGCTTGAATACACTTATTCATCAGCAGGATCTGGCAAAGTTCAGAGCAGCTGCTGCTGAAGCAATCGCTGCAAAAAACTAGGAGCTGACCCGTGGAAGAACAGACAAAGCAGGCAAAGGCTGCAAAACGTTCATTCGTAGGTATCGTCATTAGTGATAAGATGGATAAAACTATCGTTGTTTCTATCGATACAAAGAAAATGGACCGCCTTTATAAGAAATATGTCACACGGACAAAGAAGTGTAAGGCTCACGATGAAAACAATGATGCTCATATTGGAGATACTGTTCGCATCGTGGAATGTAGTCCAATCAGCAAAGATAAGTGCTGGCGCCTCGACGCAGTAATCGAGAGAGCTAAATAAGCAAGGAGTTTGAATTATGCTGCAGATGCAATCTAAATTGACTGTTGCCGATAACTCTGGTGCTAAATTAGTTCAGGTTATTAAGGTGCTCGGTGGATCACATCGCCGCTACGCTGGTATTGGTGACATTGTTGTGGTAGCTGTTAAGGAAGCAATTCCTACATCTACAATCAAAGAAGGTTCAGTACAGAAGGCAGTAATCGTTCGCGTTGCAAAGGAATACCGCCGTCCTGATGGAACATACATTCGTTTTGATGATAACGCTTGTGTTATCGTTGATGCTGATAAGAATCCAAAGGGTAAACGTATTTTCGGACCTGTAGCTCGTGAGCTTCGTGATATGGACTATATGAAGATCATTTCACTTGCTCCGGAAGTACTCTAAGGAGTTGTTCCGTTATGGCACAGAAGACAAAGATCCGTAAGGATGACAACGTTGAAGTTATTGCCGGAAAGGACAAGGGCAAGCGCGGAACTGTTGTACGTGTACTCACAAAGGGTGACAAGACACGTGTAATCGTTGGCGGTGTTAACATTGTTAAGAAGGCAATGAAAAGAAGATCCCAGCAGGATGCAGGCGGTATCGCTGAAGTAGAAGCACCTCTGGATATTTCAAATGTAGCAATCGTATGTAAAAAGTGCGGTGCTACAAGAATTGGTTACAAGCTTGACGGCGACAAGAAAGTTCGCGTATGCCGCAAGTGTGGAGAAACACTGTAATGGAAAATTACGTACCACGGCTTAAGAAAGTCTATAAGGAAACAATCGCCCCTGAACTCTTTAAGGAGTTCGGTTATACATCTACAATGCAGATTCCAGCTATCAAAAAGGTAGTTGTAAGCATGGGTGTTGGTGAAGCTCTCACGAATAAGAAACTCCTTGATGCTGCAGTTACAGATCTCACTCAGATTACCGGTCAGAAGGCTGTTAAGACAAGAGCAAAGAAAAGTATTGCAAACTTCAAACTTCGTGAAGGCAATGAAGTAGGTGCAATGGTAACACTTCGCGGAAACATCATGTATGAATTCCTCGATCGTCTTATCAACGTTGCACTTCCACGTGTAAAGGATTTCCGCGGTATCAAGGCTACTGGCTTTGATGGACACGGAAACTTCTCTCTTGGTATTACAGAACAGATTATCTTCCCGGAAATCGACTTTGATAAAATCGTTAAGATTTCTGGAATGAACATCAGTATTGTTACAAGTGCAAAGACTGACAATGAAGCTCGTGCACTTTTGACAAAGTTCAATATGCCTTTTAGAAAATAAGGAAGAAGTTCATGGCAAAGAAATCAATGGTTATCAAGGCGGCTAGAACACCTAAATTTAGCACAAGACGCTATAATAGATGTCAGATCTGTGGCCGTCCACATGGATATTTGCGCAAGTACAAGATTTGTCGTATTTGTTTCCGCAAATTAGCTAGTGAAGGCCTCTTACCAGGCGTCACAAAGTCATCTTGGTAGTGGCAGGAGAATAGAAATGGCAGCTTCAGACCCAATCGCAGATATGCTTGCAAAAGTCCAGAATGCGGCAAAAGCCGGTCACGAAAAAGTAGATGTTCCTACTTCTAAGATGAAACTGGAAATTGTAAAGATCCTCAAGACTGAAGGATTTATTAAGAACTTCAAAAAAGTTCAGGATGACAACGGACACAGTATTATCAGAATCTTCCTGAAGTATGATGACTCAAACAAGTCAATCATCCACGGAATGAAGAGACTGTCTACACCTGGTCGTCGTGTTTATTCTGGTTACAAGGATTTACCACGTGTCTACAATGGCTATGGTACATTAATTGTTTCAACATCAAGCGGTGTAACAACTGGCAAAAAAGCATCTGAAAAGATGGTTGGCGGCGAGTTGATTTGCACAGTATGGTAATAGGAGAGGAATATGGCATCTAAGATCGGAAAACTTCCTGTTGCTATCCCAGCTGGTGTTACAGTTACAGTTGATGGACATAACATTGCTGTAAAAGGCCCAAAAGGTGAATTAAAGTCAACATTCAATGACCTTGTAACAGTTGAAGTTAAAGGTACAGAAGTAGTTGTAAATCCTGCTAACGAATCAAAGGCAGCTTCTGCTGCTCACGGTTTATACAGATCTATCATCCACAACATGGTTGTAGGTGTAAATGAGCAGTTTACAAAATCACTTATCATCACTGGTGTAGGTTACCGTGCAGAAGTAAAGGGCAAGGAACTTGTAATGAATCTTGGTTATTCATCTGAATTCATTGCTCTCATTCCTGAGGGACTTACAGTTGTTGCTGATCAGAACGGTAAGATTTCTATTACTGGTATGGATAAGCAGCTTGTTGGTGAATTTGCATCTCAGATTCGTAAGTTAAGAGCACCTGAGCCTTATAAGGGTAAGGGTATTCGCTACGATAATGAAGTTATCAGACGTAAAGTCGGCAAGACTGGTGTTAAATAATAAAGGGTGAATTGATATGTTGAAGAAACTTAATGACAAGAACAGAAAGCGCCTGCACAGAAAGATTCACATCCGTAAGACAGTATACGGTACTGCTGAACGCCCACGTATGACAGTTTTCAGAAGTGGTCGTAACATTTACGTACAGGTAATTAATGATGATGAAGGTAAGACACTTGCTTCTATCTCTACACTTGAAAAGGATTTCGCTTCTTTCAAGGCAAATGTAGACAGCGGCTCAAAGCTGGGTGAAGCATTGGGTGGACGCCTTAAGGATAAGAATATTACTAAAGTAGTATTCGATCGTAATGGTTATCTCTATCACGGTGTTGTTAAAGCTCTCGCTGATGGAGTTCGCAAAGCCGGAATTGAATTCTAGGAGAGGTTATGGAACACTCAAAGAATGTTGATAGAAAACCTGCTGATGAATTCGTAGAAAAGCTGGTTAAGCTGAATCGTAACTCAAAGACTGTAAAGGGTGGACGCAGAATGTCTTTCTCTGCTCTTACAGTTGTTGGCGATCAGAAAGGTCGTATCGGCTACGGATTCGGTAAAGCAAATGATGTAACTGATGCAATCAGAAAGAGTATCGAAAAGGCTAAGGCTAATATGATTACTCTTCCTATGAAGAATGGTACACTTCCACATGAAATCATTGGAAAGTACAAGAGTTCTTCAGTATTGTTAAAGCCTGCTTGTCCTGGTACTGGTATTATTGCCGGTGGTCCAGTTCGTGCAGTTATGGATGCAGCTGGAATTACAGATGTAATTTCAAAGTCTCAGGGTTCAAGAACTTCAGTAAATGTTGTTCGCGCAACTTTCAACGCTGTAGCAGACTTAATGGATGCACGCGAAGTTGCTCAGAACCGTGGTAAGACTCTTAAGGATATGTGGGGCTGATCATGGCAAAGAAATTACGCATTGAACTCGTAAAGAGTACTATTGGTCAGAAGCCTGCTAAGAAAGCTACAGTACGTAGCCTTGGTCTTAAGAAGCTTCATTCTGTTGTAGAACAGGAAGCAACTCCTGCAATTGTAGGTATGGTTGCTACTGTTGCTCACCTGGTTAAAGTAGAGGAGATCAACTAATGGCAGATTTTATCTTAAACGCCCCAGAGGGTGCTAATGTAAATCCAAAGCGTGTTGGTCGTGGTTCTTCTTCTGGACTCGGTACAACAGCAGGTAAGGGAAACAAGGGACAGCAGTCTCGTTCTGGAAAGAGCGGACCATATGTAGGATTCGAAGGTGGTCAGATGCCTTTGTATCGTCGCATTGCTCACCGTGGTTTCTCAAATGCACCATTTAAGAAGGTATACTTCACAATTAACGTTGATGAACTTAATAAGAAGTATTCTGATGGTGAAACAGTAGATCGCGAATCACTTATTGCTAAGGGCCTTCTCAAGAAGGATGTTCTTATCAAAGTTCTCGGTGATGGCGAAATCACAAAGAAACTTACTGTTAATGTAGACAAGATTTCAGCTTCAGCTAAAGAAAAGGTTGAAAAAGCTGGTGGCTCAGTAACAGTTAAGGCTGACGCAAAATAATAAAAAAGGTAGCGGAGTAAAAATATGGCAAACAATGCAGTAGTAAACATGTTCAAAGTTAAAGATTTGCGTAAGCGTTTGTTCTTCACTTTGTTCATTCTTGCAGTTTTCCGTCTGGGAAGTGTTTTAACAATTCCTGGAATTGATGCTACCAAGTTGCTTCAGTACTTTACAAATTTTGCTTCAAGTGCTGAAAGTGCGTTTGCCAGTTATATGGACTTTTTTGCAGGTGGAGCTTTCGAAAAATTTTCTGTATTGATGCTTGGTGTAATGCCTTACATTTCAACACAGATTATTTTGCAGCTCGCACTTGTAATTTTCCCATCTCTGAAGAGAATTGCCCAGGAAGAAGGTGGTCAGCAGAAGGTTCAGGCTTGGACAAGAGTTGGTACAATTTTCGTTTGTATCATTCAGGCTCTTGCTCTTACAGTTTATGCTAAGTCTGTTAACCAGTCTGTTCCTGGCACAATTATCTTCGATAATAAAGTCTATTTTAATGTGATCTTTATCCTTACAGTAACTACAGGTTCTATGATTACTGTATGGTTAGGAGATCAGATTACTGCGCATGGTATTGGCAATGGTATTTCTATGATTATCTTTGCTGGTATTGTAGCACGTATTCCAAGTGCAATTTGGGAATTGGTCAAACTGGTTCAGAGCGGTGATATTAACGTTGTATTCGTTATTGTTGCTCTGGCTCTCTTTATTGTAATTCTTGGTTTTGTTGTTTACGAACAGCAGGGCGAACGTAAGATTCCGGTACACTATGCTAAACGCGTTGTTGGCCGCAAGATGTATGGTGGACAGAGCACATATATTCCATTCAAGATCAATCCATCAGGAGTTATTCCAATCATTTTTGCATCAGCATTCCTGACATTCCCATTGCAGATTGCTAACTCTCTGGCACCTAATGTTACCTGGCTTGCAAATCTGGCCAGATGGCTTAGCCCAACAGGGATTTGGTATAACGTAATCGAAGTTTTGTTGATTATATTCTTTGCATACTTCTACACTCAGGTAACCCTGAACCCTACTGAAATCGCTAAGAATATTCGTGAAAACGGTGGTTCTATTCCTGGAATCAGAACTGACAAAACAGAAGAATATCTTCAGAAGGTTTTAAACCGTCTGATTCTTCCTGGTTCATTGTTCCTTGCTGCGATTGCAGTATTGCCTACAGTAATCCAGAACGTATTTAAGTTCCCTACATCAGTTTCTATGCTGATGGGTGGTACTTCACTGCTGATTCTGGTTGGTGTAGATCTTGATACAATGTCACAGGTTGAAGCTCTTCTTAAGATGCATCACCACGATGGATTAACAAAGAAGGGTATTAAGTCAAGAAGCCTTTAATTTAAAGTCTATTTGTGCTAATAACGAGTGTCCGTTTTTACGGGCATTCGTTATATATAGCTTTAAATTTTAAGGGAATTTTTGATTAGGTCTAGAATAACTTAAGGATTTTATGGTATACTTTGCCACCATTTACGGAAAAAAGTGTGTTTTTTCATGTTTTTTTCAATATAAATGGTAATCAAACTGTAATTCATAGCGAATTGCCATGGTTTGATTTAGTAGGTATCCATATTATTCAGGGGGACTTTTATGAAAGTACGCACCAGCGTAAAACCCATCTGCGATAAGTGTAAGGTAATCAGAAGACACGGCGTAGTACGTATCATCTGTGAAAATCCAAAACACAAGCAGAGACAGGGATGAGGAGCAACTGATGGCTAGAATTGCGGGAGTTGACCTCCCTAACAAGCACGTCAATATTGCATTGACTTATGTTTACGGTATTGGTCGTTCAGCAGCAAACAAGATCTGTGAAGAAACAAAAGTTAATCCAGATGTTTTGCTCAACGATTTGTCTGAAGATGATCTCAACAAGATCCGTAAGTATATTGATGAAAACTACAAGACTGAAGGACACTTGAGAACTGAAATTGGTTTGAACATTAAGCGTCTTATCGATATTGGTTCTTATCGTGGTACTCGCCATCGTAAGGGACTTCCAGTACGTGGCCAGCGCACTCGCACTAATTCTCGTACACGCAAGGGTAAGAAGAAGACCGTTGCTAACAAGAAGAAGGCTTAAGCGGAGGTAACTAATGGCAGTACAGAAAAAGAGAAAAGAGAAGAAGAGTGTTTACGAAGGAAATGTCTACATTCAGGCAACTTTCAACAACACAATCGTAACAATTACAGACCTCAGAGGAAATGCACTTTCTTGGGCATCTTCTGGCGGTTTGGGATTCCGCGGAGCAAAGAAATCAACTCCATTTGCTGCACAGTCAGTAGCTGAACAGGCAGTACAGCGCGCAGCATCTTATGGTCTTCGTGAAGTACACGTATACGTTAAGGGACCTGGAATGGGTCGCGAAAATGCTATTCGTGTTCTTGGCACATTGGGACTCAAGGTTAAGTCAATTTCTGATGTAACACCTATTCCACACAATGGATGCCGCCCACGCAAGACACGCCGTATGTAATTAAAACAATTTTTTCTGGGAAGTTCTGATTTTGCTTGCAAGATCAGAGCCAACTGGTAAAAATTGTGCTATTATTATGTATGGATTATTGCTGATCATGTAACTTTTTTGACTTTGCGTAATGGTTAAAAAAGAAATGGTTAGTAGGAAGTTGATTCTGGACATCTAAATGATGATCAGAGCTCTATTACGTAAAAGAATGGCTCTTAAGAGCTTAATTCGAAACAATAGGAGTTCAGATGGCTCGCAAAAATCTGCTTAAAGGTTTTAAAAAACCAAAAAACATTACATTTGAGCACCTTGATGATAATCCTAATTACGGAAAGTTTACAGCTTATCCATTTGAACCTGGATTTGGTACAACAATCGGAAATACACTCCGCCGCGTTTTACTCTCATCTATTCAGGGATACGCTATTTCTTCAGTTAGAATTACTTCATATGATGCAAACAGTGTTCCTCATGTAATTTCCAGTGAATTTGAGACTATTCCAAATATCTCTGAAGATACATTGGAAGTCTTGAATAGTTTAAAACAGATTCGTTTGCGCTTGCCGCGGGACGTTGAGCAGGATACATTTGTCTTCGAATTCAAGGGTCCAGGCACTGTAAAGAGTGATGACTTTGAAAAAGAAGGCCAGCTTGAAATCATGACTAAGGGACTTGAAGTCTTTACAATGATGGAAGGCTGTCATGTTGAATTTGAGGTTCAGGTTGATTTGGGACGTGGATATACTCCAGCTGAAGTAAATGAACACTACGTTGAAGTTGTTGGTACAATCCCAATGGACTGTTTATTTACACCTGTTCCAAAGGTTAAATATTCAATTGAACCTTGCCGCGTAGGTCAGCGTAACGATTATGACAAACTGATCCTTGAAATTTGGACAGACGGCACTATTAAACCAGAAGACGCTTTAGGTGAAGCTGCTAAGATTGCTAAGGAATACTTTGCAATTTTCGTTAACTTTGATGAAAGCACAGTTGGTGGCAGTGACGACAGCGATGAAGGCGATGAGAGAATTCAGCAGATTCTCAACACATCTGTTGATGAACTTGAACTTTCTGTTCGCAGTTCAAATTGTCTTAAAACAGCAAATATTCACACAATTGGTGAATTAACTAAGAAAACGGAAGACGACATTACTAAGACTAGAAACTTCGGTAAGAAGAGTTTGGAAGAAATCAAAGCTAAACTCGAAGAAAGAGGCTTGAGCCTTGGTATGACTGATTACAGTCACCTTAACGATGTAAATTTCCGTAACCATAAGGACGAAACCGAATGAATCACAAGAATGGATTTAATCCGCTTTCACGTACAACAGCACACCGTCGCGCAATGTCACGCAACATGGTAACTTCTCTCTTCAGATATGAAAGAATTACAACTACAAAGTCTAAGGCTTTGGAAGTAAGACGCGCTGCTGAAAAACTTATCACACGTGCAAAGGTGGATTCTGTACACAACAGAAGAATCGTTGCTAAGTATATTGCAGATGCAAAAATCTTGAACAAATTGTTCACAGAAATTGGCCCACGTATGAAGGATCGCAATGGTGGTTACACACGCGTTCTTAAGATGGGATTCCGTCAGGGTGATGCTGCTGAAGTAGTTATCCTTGAATTGGTAGATTACAAGCTTCCTGACCAGGATGCTGCTGAATCTAAGCCAGCTGAAAAGGCTAAGGCTAAGCCAGCTAAAACAGCAAAGAAAGCTCCAGCAAAGAAAGAAGCTGCAGCTGCTGATAAGGAGTAAGCTATGTCTAAATCACATCGCGGAACTGGTATCCGTAATGAAGTTAACCACGGCCGTGGAACATGCGGTATTTGTGGAAAGAGCCAGATTAAGACTCTGTACGAACAGGAAGTTGATGGCAAGAAAGTTAAGATTTGTAAATTCTGCAAAGCTAACTTGAAGAACAAGGCTCAGGTTGAAGCCCGCGCTGCTAAGAAAGCTGCCGCTGCTGCTGCACCTGCTGCTGAAGAAGCTCCTGCACCAGCTGCTGAGTAAGCATTGTTGTGCTAGATAATTGAGCTTTTAGCCGCTCTTATTAACAAGGGCGGCTTTATTTTTTTTAAACAAAAAATAATAACGAATTTAGATTATTGTAAAAAAAAGAATTGTAATTTCATCAAAAAAACGATTTTCAAAAGATGAACTTATGCTTGTACAAGTTGCATATGAGCCTATATTAAATACACAAAAGTTATCAATAAAAAATCCCCGGAATTCAGATGTTTAATCTGTTTTAAAGGGGAGATTTAAAATTAATATTGATGTGACATATTTTATTATTTTGCGTCAGCCTTAACTGTTACTGAGCCACCAGCTTTTTCAACCTTTTCTTTAGCTGAAGCTAAAATCTTGTCTACTTACATATCAAAATCTTTGCCCAGGTAGATTTCACGGGCTTTGTCGGATTTAAGAATGTCATCCTTCTGGCCTTCTACAATAACCTGGCCGTTTGAAATGATAATGGCCCTGTTTGTGATTTCAAGAGTATCACGAACGTTATGGTCGGTTATAAGAACTCCGATATCTCTTTTTGCAAGAAGTTTTATTATTTGTTTAATGTCGGCAACTGCAATCGGATCAATTCCCGCAAAAGGTTCGTCTAGAAGAAGAAATTTTGGTTCAATTGCAAGAGATCTGGCAATTTCCGTACGGCGACGTTCTCCACCTGACAAAGTGTATGCCTGCTGCTTTCGAATACGGCCAATCTGAAATTCTTCGATTAATTCTTCAAGTTTCTGCTTTTTTTCATTCTTATTAAGATCTGAGCGGGTTTCCAGAATGGACCAGATATTTTCTTCAACTGTAAGCTTTCTGAAAACAGATGGTTCCTGAGGCAGGTATGAAATACCAAGTCTTGCACGTTTGTACATTGGAAAATTTGTAATTCTTTTTTCGTTAAGAAAAACTTCACCTGCTGTAGGTTTATAGAATCCTACAATCATATAAAAGGTTGTGGTTTTGCCAGAACCATTTGGGCCTAAAAGCCCCAGCACTTCACCTGTCTTCATTTTGAAATCAATTCCCTGAACAACTTTTTTCCGTCCAAAACTTTTGTAAAGGGAAGAAATTCTCAGACTGTTGTGAGAGTCTCCGCTGTTAAAAAGAGAGGTCTTGTTATGTGCTTCAAATTCAACAGTGTTGTGGAATTTTGGAAAGTCTTTTGGTTCCTCTGAGTCCATGTTGTTAATTTCCATCTGCCTTTTCTCCTGTGGATGATTCTGTTGAAACAGTTCCGCGAACTCTTCCGTCCAGAGTTATCTGCTGGGTTTCCAGATTTAAGGAAATCTGCTGGGCACGGAAAATGTCATTCCCCTGCTGAATATTAGGGTTGCCTGAAAGATCCAGCATCTGGGCCTCTTTGCGGTAAATTGCGTAAGATGCAACACAGGTGTTGTTTTTCTGCTGAATGTTCACATCAATCTGCATAACTGCAATTTCACTTTCCTGATTATATTCGATTATTTCAGCCTGGGCCGTAACATCATTCTGCTCATCAATTAAGGTTACACTGTCCTGAAGATTTGCCCTTTTTGTTTCACGGTCATAGGTTAGCCGTCCGCAGGTAAAATCAAAAGATTCACTTTTGCCGCTCACATTTCCTGTGGCTGTAATAAAGCGGTAATTTTCACCGGTAATTTGTATCTGGTCAGCAGAAATTTCCATGCTTTCTGTAATTACTTTTGCATTACCAGTTAAAATTGTAGTGTTATTTCTTGAGGATATAGAACCTGTCATTGAATCTGTGGAAAATTTAATATTTTCAGAAACTGTCTGGAAAGGCAGGAGCAGGAGCAATACTAGGGGGGCTTTTTTTAAAACGGATATAAACTTTGTAAAATTACTATTCATATTTCATCCTGCATTTTATTCCCCGGAGTTTTCTTCAGGGGCTTCTTCATTATTAGAACCACTGTTCATTTCTCCGGTTACAGCTGAAGAAAAGGAGTAACTTTTTGAAATACCACTGGCACTAAATCCTTTGCCGGTAATGACCATATCATCATGCTTAATATAAACATCGCTTTCACGGTTTGAAGTAAGCTGCTGATTTTTTCCATTCCAGCGCAGGGCATCTGTTTTTATTTCCAGATTATTTGAATTGCTGTTAATTTCAATGTCGTTAAGCAAGGTGTATATTTCGTTTCTCTGGTCAATGCCCATAATCTGACATGAACCTGTGGTATCAAGTTCATTGTTATTGTCCCAGGTAAAAAATTCAGCGTTTTCTGCGTACGAATTATCGTTTTTATACTGTTCTATCAAAGTAGAATTCAGCTGCATTTTCAAGTTCCCTTCTTCAATTTTGTAAAGGGTGGCCTGAGTAAAGGTTAATTCAGGATTTGCTTCATCGGAAGAAAATTCAGAATCATATTTGATTGAGCAGGAAGAAATGACACAAAGACAGAGGCTTGTTGCAAAGAGATGAATGATTTGTCTGCTAACTTTGTCTTTTTTCTTCATGCTGCTGCCTTAACTGTTTTTGTATTCCAGTGATGCCTTTATAAAAGCATTGAACAGTGGATGTGGGTTTGAAGGCCGGCTTACAAATTCCGGGTGGTACTGAACTCCAATTCCCCATGGGTGATTTTTCCACTCGAAAGCTTCAGTCTGATCATCTGCTGTAGATTTTGCAGTGATTACAAGACCTTCTTCTTCCATTTCGCTGGTGTATCTTCTGTCAAAAGTATATTTTGAGCGGTGGCGTTCTTTAATTTGATTTGAATTGTAAATTGAATAAAGTTTTGTACCTTCAAGAACGTCAATGGAACTTGCTCCCAGTTTCATAACGGAAGCTGAAGGAGTAGTCTGTTCTTCCGGCAGACAGATTATTGCGTGGCTGCAGTTCTGAATAAATTCTGTAGAATCTGCATCTTCCCAGCCAATAAGATTTCTGGCAGTTTCAATAGGCATGAGCTGCATTCCCAGATCAATTCCCAAATATGGAATTTTATGGATTCTGGCATACTGAACTGTTTTAAGAAGACCTAAAAATCCTCTCTGACCATAATTTCCAGGAACTACAATTCCATCAACTCCTTCAAAGAATTCGTCAAAGTTTTCTGTTTTTTCCAGAGTCTCTGCATCAATTTTTTTGATAGTGATTTCGGCATTGTTTCCTGAAACTGCGGCATGGAAAAGGGATTCCTGAACAGATTTATAGCAGTCGTCCAGGTAATCTTTTTTTCCAACCATTGCAACGGTTACCTGAGTTTGTGGATTGTTAAGTTTGTACAGAAAATCAGTCCACTGACGAATTTCAGTTGTTCTGTTGCCCAGATTAAGTTTTTCAATAAGTTTGGCATCAACCCCTTCCTTGTGGAAAATAACCGGAAGTTCATAGATTGATTTTTCTACATCAGGGGAAATAAATACTGCATCAGAGCTGACATTACAGAATTTTGCAATTTTATTCTTCATGCCGTCTTCCACAGGAGCTTCGCAACGGCAAATAAGCATGTCAGGCTGAATTCCGGCGGTCTGAAGCTGCTTTACAGATGTTTGCGTTGGTTTAGATTTTAATTCACCCCCGGTAATTACAGGAATCAAAGTAAGGTGAATGCTGATTGCGTTTCCTTTTCCCAGTTCACGGACCAGCTGGCGGCTTGCTTCAAGATAAGGAACTGCTTCAATATCACCAACAGTTCCACCGATTTCTACAATTACAACATCTGCACCGGTATTAGAACCCAGGTTACGGATGCAGCGCTTGATTTCATCAGTAATATGAGGAATTACCTGAACTGTACGACCGTTATAGCGGCCGGCCCTTTCATTTCTGATAACGTTTTCGTAAACTTTTCCAATGGAAATACAGTTTGAATCAGTAATGTTTATGCTTGTAAAACGTGAAAAGTTACCTAAATCCAGATCTGTTTCAGCACCGTCTTCTGTAACGTATACTTCTCCGTGTTGATAAGGTGAGATATTTGCGGCATCAACATTAATATAAGGGTCGCATTTCATCATTGCAATTTTAAGTCCGCTGCATTCCAGAAGACTGCCGATTGTGCTTGCAGCAACACCCTTTCCTAAACCAGAACAAACTCCGCTTGTTACCAGAATATATTTACTCATAATCTCTAATTATCCCATTATGAGCTTATTTATTCAATGGATTTTAGGGAAGAATTTTTAAGGATTTTTTTGTAAAAAATGATAGTTTTTATGACAATTTGATAGTCTTTTGCAACTTTTAAATCTATGTTACACTCTAATTAAATAAGTTAGGTTATATATATGAAAATAGTTACTAAATTTGCAATGTTCTGCATTAGAAGCTGGGTAAGATTTATGTTCAAGCCTAAAGCTTATTTCGTTGATAAAAAAGTGCAGACTAATCACCTTAAAAAGCCTTGCGTAATTATCGCAAATCATACTTCAACAAAGGACGCTCTTTTTCTGATGACAGTTTTGAAAGGGAAGAAGAACGTTATTGTAGCAAAAGACTGGTATGAAAAAAAAGAATTCCACTGGATTCTGGCAGGAGAAGGAACTATTCCTTGTGACAGATTTAATCTTGATACAGAATGGATTCAGCTGGCCAGAAAAAATCTTGAAGCTGGAAAATCTGTTATTATCTTCCCTGAAGGAAAAACACGCCAGGACGGGGAGTTAAATGAATTCAAATCAGGATTTGCATTCCTTGCACGCTATACCGGCTGCCCGGTAGTTTCAATCGGAATTGACGGCATTTACAAATTCTCTCACAGAACCAGATACATCGTTGATGTTCCGGAACAGGTTGTTCGTACAAAGGGTGTTCCATCATCAAAAGATTTAGCTGATAAGAGCGAATATTTCCGTCTTAAGTGTAAGGCTCTTAAACAAAAAGTATTGGAGATGAAATGAAAGTAGGACTTGTATTAGAAGGCGGTTCAAGAAAGTGTATGTTTACTGCGGGGGTCACCGATTATTTTATTGACGAAGGAATTACATTTCCATATGTCTGCGGTGTTTCCGGCGGTGCTCATGGTGCCATAAACTTTGTTTCAAAACAGCGTGGCAGATTAAGATATGTTCTTACACCAAGCAGACTGCGTTCCGGTCACAAGGCCCATGTGATTTTAGATGGTATTCAGGCAGAATATGAAAATATGTGCGGGGAATCCTTTTATGGAGGATATCCTTTTGATTTCAAGAAACTTTTCGAGTCAAAAATAGATTTTGAATTTGGCTTAACCTGTGCTGAAACCGGCAAAATCGTTTATCTTAATGAACGTAAAAGCGAAAAGCGTCTGATGAAACTTATGCACGGAACTTGTGCCCTGCCGATGCTTTTTCCTCTTGTGGAAATTGATGGTAAACATTATGCAGATGGTTGTGTCAGCAATTCAGTTCCTTTTGACAGACCTTTTGAAAAGGGATGTGATAAGGTGATTGTAATTTCTACAAAATCTCCTGACGACAAGCCTTCTGATTTTAGAAAAGAAAGAGCAATTCTGGCTCCACGGTTTGAGCGTCGTTTTCCGGAACTCTTTGATGCATTAATGAATCGCTATGATGAATATTTCCATCAGATGGAAGAAATGCAGAAACTGGTTGATCAGGGCAAGGTATATGTTCTTAAACCAGAAGAAGATCTTTGCTGGGTATTTGCTACAAGTCAGGAAAAACTTGATGAATCCTACATTCACGGTTACAAAACTGCTGTAAAGTACCGGAAAGAAATCATGGATTTTATAAAAGACTAATAAAAAGAAAAGGGATTTTTTCGGCCTGAATGACTGGAAAAATCCCTTTATTATTTAATGAGTCTAAGCGCCTGATTACAGGAAGTATGTGGTCATCATACCTTTGCCCTTAACATCAACTACTGCACTCTGACTGTACTGAATTTGAGGAGTCTGTTCTTTTGTAAACTGACTTACGTGAATTCTCATAGGAGTTCCAGTACTTTCCATACGGCTTGCAAGGTTTACAGTATCTCCCCAGATGTCATAAATAAATTTTGTTTTACCAATAACACCTGCAACAAGAGGTCCTGAATTAATTCCCAGTCTTATTAACAGTTTAACTGGTGAACTTTCGTTGAAGGTATGAACATCCTGCAAAAGACCATTTGCAAATTTAAGCATCTGCATTGCGCCATTATTATTTTCGTCCGGAGTAAGGCCTGAAGCTGCCATGTAGGCATCTCCAATTGTTTTGATTTTTTCAATGCCTTCACGCTGAGCCCGTTCGTCAAACATAGAGAACATTTTGTTCAGCATAGTTACAACTTCTTCCGCAGTCATTTCTCCACTGATTTTTGTAAATCCTACAATGTCTGTAAAAAGAACTGTTACGTTTGGATATTCTTTAGCAAGGGTCCGGTCCGGATGTTCAGTAAGTTCTTTTGCAATTTCCTTTGGAAGAATATTAAGAAGGAGACTTTCTGAGCGATTCTTTTCTGTTTCAAGTTCCTTTGTTCTTTCCTTAACAGTATTTTCCAGTTTTTTGTTTTCTTCTTCTACGCGAATAAGCTTTCCTTCCAGGAGCATGATTGTAGTGGATATGAAGAAAAATATGATAAGAACTCCCAGGAAGACATTAAATGCAACATTGGAAAGTGGTTTTAATACACTTGTATATGTGAACTTAATCTTTTGTGCAAGAGGCTGATAGCTGTGTGGAGTGTACATAATACAGCCGAAGCCCAGAGTCTTTAATGGAGTGATTTTATAAAAATCCTCACCATGAATATTTTCTTTATCTTCGCTGTGAGGTTTGTTTACGTTAAGTTTACCGTCAGTAAGTGCAAAGGTTCCGTTCCATGGACCTGGATCAACTGAACAGTTTTCTGGTACTGGAATAGAGAAACTCCATTCAGTGATTACGGTACTTCTCATGTTGTTGTAGATAACCCCGTCATACTGGGCACCTGTTCTTAGCGGATCCCCTTCATCAACCCAGTGCTTTTCTGCATTTCTTACAAAAGTAATGCATACAGATTTTGAAGGATCATTATCTGTATAAGGCTTGTCGATAATAAGTGTTTTTTCAGGAAGTGAAATACCTTTAATTGAAACGATGATAAGAACTGCAAGAATTCCTGCAAGGCTGATTGAAATAGTCTGCCATAAATGGTTTCTGAAAACTCTTTTCTTTGTAACCGAAATGCTTTTTGTTGCCTTGTATCCTGGATTCAGGATTTTCCCTTCATTTTCGTGAGCATAGAATTCCAGCTCCATTAATTTAATTGAAGAGTAGAAAAGATGGAGGGCACCAATTCCTAAAGAAAGGTTAATCCATGAGTAACCGTAGAAAATGAGAATAAGAGCAACACCTGTTAAAGGAATCAAAAAGTATATAAAGAGTGAAATGAAAACATTTTTTGAAAGCTTCTTTCTGTTCTGAAGAAGCATTGTAATTGAAAGAAGTCCCGGCATTAATCCCAGACCAATGCTTATTGGGTACAAGGTACTTCTGTGGTAAATATTGTTTTCATCAAAATAATAGAAGAGATTTGTTGACTGGCTGATTATTGTAAGGATAATTCCAAGAATACAGAAAAAATGTACTATAAATAACTGTAGAGGAATGCCTTTTTTTCTGGATTCTTTAGGGAAGAAAGTGATTGAAAAGCTCAGCCGTTCCTGCATTATGAATTCACATACATAGAAACAGATAAAGAAAGAGGCTGAGAAATTACAAAGGAATACAAGGAAATTGCTGATGCGAACCATGTACCAGCCAAGATTGCTTGTATCTCCGCGGAAGATGTAGGCTAATGCATCAAAGAGGAGAAGAAAGGCTGTAAAAAACTCAACATAAATTAAGGTTCGCCGGCCATTGTTTTTTAGTCTGTGGCCCGACCATAAAAAAATACCTGCCTGAAAGCAGAAAAAAGATAATGTCAGTAAAGCTGCAATGTTAATTATTTTGGTTATGTCTGTCATTACTATATGTTCCTGATTAAGATTTCCTTCTATTGTATCAGTAAAAATATAAAACTAAAAGAAAAATATGTTCTCCTGTTCCCTGCTGAGCCAGGAAGCAGAGAATAGATGGCATTTTAGGCCACTTCCCATAAGCAGTTAAAAGTGCTATATTATTCTTCAACAAAGTCAATGGCGACTTCGCAAAATCAGCGGGGGCGCCGTTTTTTTTTGTTTTTTAAGGAGTATTTATGAGTAAGGCTTGCCTGATTCTGGCAGATGGTACTGTATTTGAAGGAAACTCCATGGGGGCGGAAGGCAGAACAATCGGAGAAACTGTTTTTACAACTGGAATGACTGGTTATGTAGAAACTCTCACTGATCCTAGTTATTACGGTCAGATTGTTACTCAAACCTTTCCTTTGATTGGAAATTACGGAATTGAAAGAGAGGATTTTGAGAGCAGAAAATCCTATGTTAGCGGTTATGTTGTTCATGAACTTTGTGATGGTCCAAGCAATTTCCGCTGTCAGGGGGATCTGGACAGTTTTTTAAAGGAGCAGGGAATTGTAGGAATCTGCGGAATTGATACCCGGGCTCTTACTAAAAAACTCAGGGAATCCGGTGTTATGAACGGAATGATTATAAGCGGGATTAATGAGATAGACCTGAAGGATACAGGAAAATATCTCAAGGAAATCGGTGCTTATAAAATTTCAGATGCGGTAAAAAGCGTTCAGAAGGATGATATTTTAGGGAAAGATGTTTTTGAAAAGAAAAACAATCATTCAAATTCCCTTGATATCATCCTTTTTGATTTTGGAGCTAAAGGAAATATTCAGCGGGAACTTGAAAAGCGTGGCTGTGATGTAACAGTTGTTCCTTATAATACCAGCGCAGAAAAAGTTATTTCAATGCAGCCTGATGGAATTATGCTCAGTAATGGACCAGGGGATCCTGCAGAAAACGTAAAGGTAATCGAAGAAATAAAAAAATTGTGCGATTACGGAAAAATCCCTGTCTTTGGAATTTGTCTGGGACACCAGATGCTTTCTCTTGCAAGAGGGGCAAAGACCAGCCGGCTTAAATACGGACACCGGGGTGGAAATCATCCTGTAAAAGATGTAAAGAACGGACGGATTTATATTACCAGTCAGAATCACGGCTATGCAGTTGAATCAGAAAGCCTGCCTGATTTTGCCAGAGTAACTTTTGTAAACCTTAATGATGGAACTTGTGAAGGAGTGGAGTATACGGATATTCCTGCCTTCAGCGTTCAATTTCACCCGGAGGCCTGCGGTGGTCCTCATGACACAAACTTTCTTTTTGATAGATTTCTGGAGATGATTAAAAATGCCACTAAATAAAGACATACACAAAGTAATGATTATAGGAAGCGGTCCAATTGTAATTGGCCAGGCCGCAGAATTTGACTATGCAGGTAATCAGGCCTGTAAAGCATTAAAGTCTCTTGGCCTGGAGGTTTGCCTTGTAAATTCCAATCCTGCAACTCTTATGACCGACCACGCTATGGCCGATGAAATTTATCTTGAACCTCTTACCCTTAAAACTCTTGAGCGGATCATTGAAAAGGAAAAGCCGGATTCTTTGCTTTCAACTCTTGGGGGACAGACTGGTTTAACATTAAGCATGGAACTGGCTAAATCTGGGTTTTTGGATTCACACGGAGTAAAACTTCTTGGAGCAAGACCCTTAACAATCGACAAAGCGGAAGACCGTCAGATGTTTAAGGATACAATGGAGGCAATTGGGGAGCCTTGTATTCCTTCAAAGGTTGTAACAACTTACGAAGATGCACTGGACTTTGCGAAAAATGTAATCGGACTTCCTGCAATTATAAGACCTGCCTTTACTCTTGGTGGTACAGGCGGGGGAATTGCAAATACCTGGAGTGAGTTTGACGAAATTGCTCACAACGGGCTGCACCGCTCTCCAATTCATCAGATTCTTGTTGAAAAATGTATAAGCGGCTGGAAAGAAATTGAGTTTGAAGTTATGAGGGACAGCAAAGGAAATGTTATTACTGTCTGTTCAATGGAAAACTTTGATCCGGTAGGAGTTCATACAGGGGATTCAATCGTAATTGCCCCAACTGTTACTCTTGCAGATAAAGAATATCAGATGCTTCGTTCCGCTGCCCTTAATATAATTTCTGCTCTGGAAATTGAAGGGGGCTGTAACTGTCAGTTTGCGCTGAATCCTGACAGTTTTGAATATGCTGTAATTGAAGTTAACCCAAGAGTGTCCCGCTCTTCAGCTCTTGCTTCCAAGGCAACCGGTTATCCTATTGCAAAGGTTGCGGCACTGATTGCAGTTGGTTTTACTCTGGATGAAATTCCGAACTTTGTTACAAAAAAGACAAAGGCTTGCTTTGAACCTGTCCTGGATTATGTTGTTGTAAAAATGCCGAAATTTCCTTTTGATAAATTTGTTTATGCCAGCAGAAAACTTGGAACTCAGATGAAGGCAACTGGTGAAGTAATGGCAATCGGACAGAATTTTGAAGAAGCAATTTTGAAAGCAGTGCGGGGAGCTGAACTGGGAGTAAAGGATTTGAATCTGCCTTTATTCGAAAAGGAGTTTGATGAAAAAATCCGGGAGCGGGTAGGCCAGTGCAGTGACCAGAGAATCTTTGCAATTTATCAGGCTTTGAAAAGAAAGCTTATGACAGTGGACCAGATTCATGATATTACGAAAATTGACCGCTGGTTCTTATGGAAGCTGGAGAAAATCTGCGCAATGGAAGAAAAGTCTGATGGTGCAATGCTCTACCCTCCACGGAGTTTTAAAATGGTAGATACCTGTGCCGGTGAGTTCGATGCTGAAACTCCATATTTTTATTCTACAGCAGCAGGGGAAAATGAAGCAGAAAAATTCCTCCAGGAGAGAAAGGGGGCTGTTTCAAAAGGAACAATTGTTGTTCTTGGCTCAGGCCCTATCCGCATTGGACAGGGAATTGAGTTTGATTATTCTTCCGTGCAGTGTATATGGGCTTTAAAAAAACTGGGATATGAGGTTGCTATTATTAATAACAATCCAGAAACTGTTTCCACAGATTTTGATATTGCCGACAGACTTTATTTTGAACCTCTTACAAATGAAGATGTTATGAATGTTCTTGCAGTAGAAAAACCTTTGGGAGTAGTTGTTGCATTTGGTGGTGGTACGGCCATTAAACTTGCAAAATTCCTGGACAGTCAGGGTGTAAAGATTCTTGGAACTTCTGCGGATGCAATTGATCTTGCTGAGGACCGGGAACGTTTTGAAGAAT
>JAEEGF011584225.1_pt1 | contig 28820 bp, 22 predicted proteins | sample 9134171 | NCBI WGS metagenome assembly JAEEGF01 (sample SAMN16246542, study PRJNA631951) | gut metagenome | biome: gut microbiome; feature: rumen; material: AP-attached | host: Bos | place: Iran: Karaj | collected 2018-10 | reverse complement strand
GGCTTGTGCTGCCACTTGCTGGCTCATACGCTCGTTGCTGTGCTTGGCAACAGCGTGCGCAACCTCATGACCCAAGACCACGGCCAGGTCGTCATCGCTGCCGACAATCTTCATCAGGCCCTCATAGACCACAATCTTGCCTCCAGGCATACACCAGGCGTTCATCTCGTTGCTCTTCACTAGGTTGAACTCCCAAGCGAAGTTCTTGATATCGCTCTCTAGTCCCGTGGCACGAAGGTAAGCCTCGGTAGCAGCGGCAATCTTTTGACCTACACGCACTACCTGAGCAGTCTTGGTTTTGTCGGTCGAGATGGCGTTGGCCTGTTTTGCCGATGTCATGAAACTGTTGTAACTGGCGATGCTCGATGAGAGCACTTGCTCATCGCTCACCAGGTTAAGTTGTTTGCGGCCGGTGATGGGTACGCTGCTGCAGCCATTCAGCAACAACAGCACCGCAAGAAGGAATAAGGTAGTTGTTTTTTTCATAATCTTGTAAAATTAACTATTAACTATAAACTATTAACTATCAAGAGTGTGTGATAACGCGTTCAGTGGGTGGTAGCGATTCGTTGCGACGGTCAATGGCAGCCATCACGCGGGTGGCTAGGTGCTGGAACGCAACGCCCGACACATTATTTTGCATTGCCACGGGCACACCTTCGTCACCGCCCTTGCAGATGCCGGCCACCAATGGAATCTGGCCCAACAGTTCCACATCGAGTTTCTCGGCCAGATGCTTTCCACCATCCTTGCCGAAGATGAAGTATTGCTCATCGGGATGGCTGGCAGGTGTGAACCATGACATGTTCTCGACAATGCCCAGTACAGGCACATTGACATGTTCGCCCAGGAACATCGACACACCCTTGCGGGCGTCGGCCAGAGCGACCTCTTGTGGTGTGGTCACTACGATAGCGCCCGTGATGCCCAGTGTCTGTACCAGTGTCAGGTGAATGTCGCTTGTTCCGGGTGGCATGTCGATGACAAAGTAGTCAAGCTCGCCCCAGTCGGCCTCATTGATAAGCTGCTTTAATGCATTGCTTGCCATAGCACCGCGCCATAGCACCGCTTGTTCCTTATCGACGACAAAGCCTATGCTCAGCAGTTTCACACCATATTTCTCAGCGGGGATGATCAGGTTCTTGCCGTTAACCTCGTGCATATAGAGTTGCTCGTCCTCGACACCAAACATCTTGGGAATCGATGGGCCGAATATATCAGCATCCAATAGGCCTACACGGAAGCCCTGCGCGGCAAGTGCCACTGCCAGATTGCATGCGATGGTGCTCTTGCCTACGCCACCCTTGCCACTGCTCACGCCGATGATATTCTTCACGCCAGGCAACGGCTTGTCGGCAACCTTGGGGGTGTTGTCCTCGGGGACTTTCACCGCAATGTTGCCGCGGATATCGACTGCATCACCAATGTGTGTGGTAATAGCCACCTCGGCGGCGCGTACCACCGACTTGATAAACGGGTCGGTTTTCTTGTCAAACACCAGTGAGAACGACACTCGGTTGCCGTCAATGCGGATGTCATCGGCTACCATGTTCATGGTGACAATGTCTTTCCCAGTGCCTGGATAGCGCACCGTGCGCAATGCGTCAATGATAAGAGCAGGATATAAGGTCATAGGTTAATTTGGAATTTGGTTTAAGTATTAAGAGCAAACTAAAAATTTTGAATTATGAATTGTTCCTGTGATAACTCCTATACCCGTCGGGCTCGATGTCGATGTCGGGTTCGACAAGTTCGCCTTCGTGTGGTAGGTGAAATTGCAAGTACTTGATGGTCAGACCGCGGCTAAGCCACTGCTGCTCATAGTAGGTCTTGATTTCAAGGATGTCATCGGCCAATCCGCTATGGTAAAGGTCATTGGTGTCAACTTCGACAGGAAGAGCGTTCACGCGAACTAACTCATGCGTATAGGTGTATAGAAATGGGCTGTCGGTTTTCAAATGCACCAGGCCGCCATCCTTGAGAATGTGGCGGTAGTTGCTCAGAAAACGCGTGCTGGTGAGTCGCTTGTTCACCTTTTTCATCTGAGGGTCAGGGAAGGTGATCCAGATTTCCGACACCTCGCCGGGTGCAAACATCCGGTCGATAATCTCAATGCTTGTACGCAGAAATGCCACATTAGGTAAATGCTCGGTCTCAACCTGGCGTGCGCCAGTCCACATGCGTGAACCTTTGATGTCAACACCGATATAGTTCTTGTCGGGGAAACGTTTGCCCAGGCCCACAGCATACTCGCCCTTGCCGCAGCCCAGTTCGAGCACGATGGGGTGGTCATTGTGAAAATAGGCTTCGTTCCAGCGTCCACGCATTGGGCACCCCTCGTCTTCAAGGGTGGCCCAAGGGAACTGGAAAACGCAACCGAACGTCTCCATGTCGGCAAATTTCTTTAACTTGTTTTTTCCCATCTTGCTCAGTTTAGAGTTTGACTTTGTGGCTGACACCGTTCAAGCGAACGATATACACGCCTGGGTCAATGTTGTGGAAAGCATTGTCGCCTGAATTGATGCGCAAGCGGCGTGTCATGCCGTTTAGTGCAACGAGTTGGGCTGTACTGGCTTGCTGGGCCACGATGTGCAGGGTGCCGTTGGCACCATATACGCGGTCGGCGCTTGCCGACAACTCATCGACACCCGTCATGCGGCTCACTTGTGCCGAGGTGGAGGGGGCATGGTAGCTCTCGCCATCGGCGGTGACCAGCATCACATGGTCGGCTACCAGTATGGCCGCCTGTGCCAATTCGTCGGTGGCGGTAACAGTCAGCCGCAGCACAGCATTCTCCTTATCGTCACCAAAGTCTACATTGGGCATGGCATAGAGGATGATGGCCACGTCGTTGTCAACAATGCGCGATGCCACTTTATGGGTATGGTTGCGGCCACCCGCTACAACCGTTCCATCAACCAGTTCCAAGCCTTCGGGAAGATGGATGACGCATTGCAGCGCATTGTAGTCACGGCTGTTGTCCAAATGGATGTCAACAGTGTGGCGTTTGCCCACATTGATGCCAACGTTGTCAATGACCAGGGCATCGCCAGTATCGGGGCTGACACTGGGCATTCCCGATATGAAGGCGCCCAGCATGATGTTGATCACACCATTGACATCGCCGATGTCAATGTAACCATTTTGGTCAATGTCACCAGCCTCAAAGATGAATGTTCCTGTGACTCGGCCTAACATATAGTTGATGACGGCGTTGAGGTCAGCAATATCGACAGTGCCATCTCCATTTACGTCACCCAGCTTGACATTGGACTGCACTATGAACTCGCGCCACTGTTCGGCGTTGCTGTAGTAGTCCACACTATTGCCTGGAGTCAGGAGTATCACATTGGCCTGGTCGACTCCTTGCCACACTGCTTCGCCTAGGTCGGGAACGCTCTGGGCATAGGTGGTGATACTCTGAAGTCCAGTCATGCCAGCCATGGCGCGCGTGCCCACATATTTGGTTGTGATGGGGATAGTGAGATGTTGCACCTGGTCAAGCCCGTACAGCGAATAGTCACCAATCGAGTCGATGAGTAGCTGGTGCATGTCGACTTCGGTAAGTCGATCGCTACCAGCAAGAACCAGTGGAGGCAAGTTGCTAATGCGGAATGGCAATGCCACCGATGTGAGTGAGGGAGTCAAGAGGAAGGCTCCATGGCCTAATTCAGAAAATTGTGAAGGCAATGACGCTGAGGTGATTGGGGTCTGCGCAAAGGCCCAGTTCCCTATTTCGTTCAGGCTGCTCATCGAGGCAAGTTCGGCCTTGGTGAGTTTGGTTCCGGCAAATGCTGCCTCGCCAATTGACTTTAACTGGTTACCCAAAGTGATGTTCTTGAGCTTTTGGCAGCCTATGAAGGCTCGCTTTCCCACTGTCGCAAGGTGGCAATTGGCATGGTCATAGGTGGTGTTGCTCCCGCCATTGGGGGTGAAGCTAGTGTTTTGCATTGTCACGGTGGTGAGCGAGGTGCAGTGGGCGAACGCTCCCTCGCCAATCTCAACGAGCATATTAGGCAATGCCACTGTCTGCAGCGCTGTGCAGCCGGCAAACGCATAATTGCCCAGTTGCGTGAGGTTCTTGGGCAGGGTAACTTCGGTGAGACTGGTACATGCCGCTACAGCACCTTCACCCAGGCTGGTTACGCGCCAGGGCAGGGTAAGTCGCGTCAACTGTTGCATGTCGGCAAACGACAGGGTGGGAATCTCATGGGCACGATACTGGTACACATTCGCGAACAGAGCCTTGTCTGCAGCATAGGCCACCACTTCTACACCATATAAATTTAGTGTTTTCAGCCCACGAAGGCGGTCGGCAAGGGTACGGAAGTCGCGGGCGTCCATCTTGCCAGTAAGCGTCAGCTCAGACACATCGTTGCCGTTGAGCTGCGAGCCTAGTTTGCCAGGTTCACAATGCAAAGTGACAGCTCGAGCAATCAAAGCCATCAATATCAAGGCTATCGTGAGGTTGAGTCTGCGCATGGGGCGATAAGATTAAGGGTGAGCCTGTCCTGCCTGTTGTGCGGCGAGGCGCAGGGCGCGTATGCGGCCCAGCATCAAGTTGATAGCGGCATTGACATCAGCGATGTCGACGACGGTATCTCCCTCGGTGAGGTAGGCGCGGCCATCATAATTGTCAGGATCGTCTTTACCGAGCATAAGATTGATAACGATGTTGACATCAGCGATGTCAACCTGGCCATCGGCATTGACGTCACCGCGTGGCAGTGCGTTAATCATGAAGTTGCACCACTGGGCTGCAGCACGATAGTCGGCCAGACTTTGAGGGCTTACTTTGAGCCTGACAGTGCTCTGATCAACACCATACCACACACTGTCGCCTAGCTCGGGCACCTCGGTGGCTTTGCTCTCTAGCTGAGTGAGTCCGGTCATGTAGGCCATTGCGTGTGAGCCAATATAGTTGACAGTAGCTGGCAGTGTCAGTTGTGATAGATTCTCTGTACCCATGAGGGCACCGTCGCCGATGGTTTGCACATTTGGGGGCAGGACAACTTGTCGCACTGGTGTGTCTGCAAGGCTCCAGGCAGGGAGGGTTGTCAATTGGCTTTGACTGCTCATGTTGATAGTCTCAAGTCCCGATGCAGCAAAGGTTTCGTCGCCAAGTTCGTTCACTAGGTTACCCAGCTCTACCACGCTCAGGCTGGGGCAGTTGGCAAATGCGCGGTAACCAATGTGAAGGTGTGATGACATTGTAGTGACATCGTTGCCGGGCGTGACTGGCATTAACTCGATGGATACCAGCGATTGGCAGTTGCTGAACGCACCTTCCCCAATGTGACACAATGAACCAGGCACAAACAGAGACTCTAGTTGTGCACAACCACTGAAGGCAAAGTCGCCGATGTGCGACATGCTGTTACCCAACTCCACTTGCTTGAGCTGAGTGCATCCAGCAAAACTGCCGTTGCCCAAGCGAGTAGCACTGCTAGGAAGGACACAGTGGGTCAACTGCAGCATGCTGGCTAGTGCCAGAGAAGGTACCTCGTTGTCAGCATACTCATTGATGTTGGCAAACAACGTTTCGCCTTTGTATGACTTGATTTGCGTGTTGCCCAGGTCCAGGACGGTCAGGTGACGCAGCGAGTCGGCAATGAATCTGAAGTCGCGGGCATCTATATAGCCACTCACCTCCAGTTGGGTAATGCTGCAGTCATCTACGAGTTGTTGCAATTTTCCGGCCTCGCATTTGGTCACACTGAGTGCCGAAGCCAGTGTTGACATGCATAGTGCCAATATGACTAGAAGTATTTGTCGCATGATTTGAATCGTTTTTATTTTAAACGACAAAGATAGTGAATTATTTGCAAACAGCGAAGGAATGGCCTAAAAAAGTAGACCATCCCCCAAAAAACTGATCTTCCCGAACCGATAAATGAAATCAAACAATAAAAACAAGTTGATTCTGACTTTCTTCAGATTTGTTTTTGTTGTTTGATTTAATCTTTGCTACAGCAAAACAGCCGTCTGGCGATTTGACCAGGCGGCTGTTGTCATGTCGTGTCACGCTACGACTTACTGCAGCGATACTTTGTAGCTCTTGCCCAGCAGGCGCACTATATAGACGCCGCCTGGTAGGTCGTTCCACTCGCTGCGGCCTTGAGGCACGTTCAGCCAGCGTACAATGCCGTTCAGGCTCACCACCTGCACAGCGGTTGCCTCGTTTGCCTCAACTACCAGCGTCGAGCCAGTTGCGTAGGCGCGGCTGGAGTCTTGAGTCAGGTTGTCGACACCCGTGGTGTTGTCAATGGGCACACTGCTCTCGGGGGCATGGTAACTCATGTTGTCGTGGCACAGAACCACATTGTTCAACAAGATGCTTGCGCCTGTAGCGACCTCATCGGTTACACGAATGCGCAGTCGCAAGATGGCGTCATCGTTGTTGGTGTAGTTCACGTCTCTTGGCGTGTAGCTCAAGATGCGCGTTGTCGATCCTGATGTGCGCATCAACTGAGAGTGATGCGCTGAGCGGGAGGTAGAAGTGATTGAACCATCGACAATCTCCATGCCAGCAGGCAACGTGATGTCAAATTGCATCGCGCTGTAGTCCTGACTATTCAACAGGAATATGTCGAGTGTGCGGATCTCACCCACCTGGACACTCAGGGGCTCGATGTTCAATAGGTCGTCTGTCGTGAGCACTGGACGATTGCCATGACGCTTGACACGCTGGATGGTAGTCTCGCCCACCTTGCCCAGGATGATGTTGACGGCACCGTTAACGTCGCTCACGTCGATCGTGCCGTTGCCGTCGATGTCACCAGCGGGAAAGATAAACACTTCGGGATTCTTGCCCAGCATGTAATTGACCATCAGGTTGATGTCAGTCACGTCAACAATGCCGTTGCCATCAACATCGCCCAGGAGGTAGTACCGCATGATGTAGAACTCCTTCCATTGTTCGGCCGACTCATACAGCTCGATGACATCATTGCTGGGGACACCCAACTTGACTGCAGGTTGGTCAACGCCAGCCCAAACCTCTTCGCCTAGTGCGGGCGGCGTGTTGGCTGCCACATCGATCTTCTCAAGGCCGATCATGCCAGCCATGGCACGACTGCCCATATGGGTTACTGTGCTGGGGATATAGAAGTAGCGCGTGTTGTCCCAGTTATAGAACGCATACTCGCCTATTGCAGTCAGCCCCTCGCGCAACAGTGTGTCGCTTAGCACTTGACTGCCACTGGCAAAGGCGTAGTCTGGGATTGACTCCAGCGATGCAGGCAGTAAGGCGGATGCCAACTGTGTGGTGCCAAAAAACACACCTTCTCCCAGTTGTGTCACCGATGGTGGTAACGACACACTTGTCATTGGCGTGCTTGCGACGGCCCAGCTGCCTACACTATCGAGCGCAACAGCGGTGGTGGCGTCCAGCGACTGGATGCCAGTGCCGTGAAATGCTTCAGTACCAATGCGTGTCACCTCTTGGCCCAACTGTAGTGATTGCAGTTGATAGTCGCCCAGGAAAGCATGGACGCCGATGAGCGACGAGGAGACACTAGCTTGAAGCAATGCGGAGCAGTGAGCGAACGCACCTTTCCCAATGCTGGTCACTGTCGCTGGAATAGTTACACTCTCTAGACCAGAACCGCTGAAGGCATAATCACCAATGGTAGTTAAGGTCGCAGGGAATGTGACTTCAGTCAGATTGTCGCAGCCTGCCAACGCAGCTTCTCCAATGGCAAGTAACGAGCCCGGCAGCACGATGTGTTCCAACTTCATGCCCATGAGCATGGAATGTGGCAGCGTGCCAGCCTCATAGCTGCGGCCTGTGCCTAGCAACTTATGCTCTGTGTCATCATACGCGACAATGGTGACACCGCTCAGGTCGATCGATGTCAGGGAGGATAGCTCATTGGCGATAAACTGGAAGTCGCGGGCATCCATCTCACCGCTGACGGTGAGTTCGGTCACGCTCGTGTCGTCCAGCTGGCTCGACAACTGGCCAGGGGTCGTAGTAACCTCAATAGCACTGGCCCACGGGGCCAGTGCTATTAGGGCTACTATTGGCATGATTTTGCTCATGAATAGTAGAGAATGGGTTATGTTTACTTGATTACCTTGGTGGTCACGGTGCTGCCATCGGCATAGCGAGTGACAACCATGTTCACACCGTTGAACGGAGTGTTGGCAACCTGGCCTGCAACGTTGACATACTGTACGCTCACAATGCTCTTGTCGCCATTCAGGGTCTCAACACCGGTTACAACGTTGTCAGCTTCAACGGTAATCGGGTAAACTTTGTAGTTCTGGAATGCCAGCTCATCGTCAGCAGCAACCTTAGTACCATTATCCCAAGGAGCCTTGAGTTGAACGACGCTCACAACATCCTTGTACAGTTGGCCATTGACCATTGCGGTGTTAGAAGTGCACCAGCTCATGTCGGCAGTTGCGCTTTGGCCAGTGTTGTTGGCGTAGCCGCGGAATGCGCCGTCGAACCAGTAGCCTGTCAGTTTGATAACCTCGTTGGTCTTCGGAGCAAAGTGGTATTGTGCGCCAGCAGGATTATCCTGAGCCAAATTCCAAGCGTTGAGTTCAGCGGTAACCGGAGCAGTGGCCTCGGTGGCAGCCTTGGTCACGGTCAGCGTTTGGTTGCAGTTAGCCTCGCTCAAAGTACCAACCAGTGTGTTAGCCTTAATGTCGTCCCATGCAAGCAGGTCGGCCAAGATTTCACCCTCGGCAGCAACCTTCATCCAGTTGCCCTGGCCGTCGGTAACGAATACACAATTTGGAGCCTTGGCAGCAATGTGCAGAGCGTCGGCAACCGTATACTCAGTGTTGTCAACACCCTCGGCTACGATAGTGGCAAGCGGAGTAGCGGCAACAGGAACAGTGATTTGGCAAAGATCTACATTAGAAGCCTCTTCTATTGCAGTCTCAGGAGCACCCGGAGTGGGGTCTGAATAGTCAGACTTGGCATAGTTCAAGTGGAGAGGAGCACCGGTGAAGTCGGCATCGGCTTTGATTGTGATGCGGCAAACACAAGTTCTTCCTGCTGGCCAGTAGCCGACAACGCCCTCATCGTTATTTGCTTGGCAGTTCACGATGACCTTGTATTCGTTCGCTGCAAGGTCGGTGTTATCGGCCAAATTGCCAATTCCCTCAGTGATTGTTGCCTCTTCTTCACTGTCATAGTAAGAATGTGTCGGCCAGTCGGACTGGTTTGCAGTTGTCGGTTTAATTGCTGTGAAAGTGATACCGTCAATCAGTGCAAAGTGAAGCTCAATGGCACTAAAGGCCTTCTCATGCGTAACAAAAATTGCCACGTTTTTTGAGTCGCCTCCAGGTACAACCTCAACATCTGCCACTTCGAATACTAAATTGGCCGAGGCAGTCATTGCTGTGAGGGCGGCTACGCCCAGCAACAGCGATTTCAAGATAGTTTTTTTCATAATAAAAATGATTTATAAAAATGATTTGTCTTCGATTTCAGTCTACAAAAGTAGAGGATTTTTTTTTTATAGCAAAACTTTTCAGATTTTTTTTTGCTAAAAAACAAAAAATAATAGCGATTTCAGGTGTATCACCCAAAATCGCCATTATTTCTTGCTCATTTTGCAAGCTGTCCCATCCGTCTCAAGGACGGGTCGCGTAATCCGCAGTTAAATGGGATTAGTTCTGCTCCTCGGCGGCAACGGGCAGCACGTTGATATACGTGTGACCGGCGCGGTGCTGGAACTGAACGGTGCCGTCAATCAGCGCATACAGCGTGTGGTCGCGGCCCATGCCCACGTTCAAACCAGGGCGGTGGACGGTGCCACGCTGGCGGCGGATGATGTTACCGGCCTTTGCAAATTGACCTCCAAAAATCTTCACGCCGAGACGTTTGCTCTCGCTCTCGCGGCCGTTCTTCGAACTACCTACACCTTTTTTATGTGCCATAATCGATACAATTTTTAGGGGTTAAGCAATGACTTCCTTGATCTCAAGTTGAGTGAACTGCTGGCGGTGGCCATTCAAGCGGCGATAGCCTTTGCGACGCTTCTTCTTGAAGACAATCACGTGTTCACCTTTCACGAGGGGAGCCTTCACCTCGCAAACAACCTTTGCGCCCTCTACGGTGGGAGCGCCAACCTTCACTGCGCCATCAGCGTCAATCAGGAGAACTTTGTCAAACTCGACAGTGTCACCCTCCTTGACGTCGTTGGTCAAGTGGTGGACATACAACTTCTTGCCAGCCTCGGCACGGAACTGTTGTCCCTGAATCTCTACAATTGCGTACATTATAATAATGTGGTTACAATGTTTGGCCCATACGGCGGCAGCGCACCCGTGCGCCACACTTAATCGTGCCTTTTGGAAAAATGCGGGTGCAAAAGTACAACTTAATTGAGAATTGAGAATCGTGAATGGAGAAATTATCCTAATATTTAACCCTATTTAACAAATAATGGTCGCCACAACTGACTGCGGCGACCATTATTTTCCTCACCTTTCAAGAAGGCGACGTGTGTGAGGTTTAGGTTACCAAGCGAACATCGGGTAATCCTTCATGATGTCGTTGACCTTGGCGCGAACGGTAGCAATCACTTGCTCGTCCTCGGGAGCGTGAAGCACGGTGTCGATGAGCTCGGCAATCTCACCCATCAGCGGCTCCTTGGCACCACGCGTGGTGATGGCCGGAGTGCCCAGACGCAGACCGCTGGTTTGGAAGGCAGAACGGTCGTCGAACGGAACCATGTTCTTGTTGGCGGTGATGTCGGCTGCCACCAGGGCCTGCTCAGCCAGCTTACCCGTCAGCTCGGGGAACTTGGTGCGCAAGTCAACCAGCATGCTGTGGTTATCGGTGCCGCCCGTACAGATCTTGTAACCTTTGTCGACCAGAGCCTGTGCCAGTGCCTGTGCGTTCTTCTTCACCTGGATTTGGTACTCCTTGAAGGCCGGGGTCAATGCCTCGCCAAAGGCCACAGCCTTAGCGGCGATGACATGCTCGAGCGGACCACCCTGCACACCAGGGAACACAGCGCTGTCGAGCAGTGATGACATCTTGCGAATCACGCCCTTCTTGGTAGTCTTGCCCCAAGGATTGTCAAAGTCCTTGCCCAGCAGGATGATACCGCCACGAGGACCGCGCAGGGTCTTGTGGGTTGTCGAAGTGACGATGTGGGCATACTTCAACGGGTTGTTGAGCAGACCGGCGGCAATGAGGCCAGCGGGGTGAGCCATGTCGATCATCAACAGGGCACCCACCTTGTCGGCGATGGCGCGCATGCGGGCATAATCCCACTCGCGGCTGTAGGCGCTAGCACCACCCACGATCAACTTTGGATGCTCACGCAAAGCAACCTCCTCCATCATGTCATAGTCCACCTCGTTGGTGTCGGGGCGAACATTGTACTCGCACTGTTGGAACACCAGACCTGAGAAATTCACTGGGCTGCCGTGCGACAGGTGACCGCCATGAGCCAGGTTCAGACCCATGAATTTGTCGCCAGGCTTCAGGCATGCCATGAACACGGCCATGTTGGCCTGTGCACCCGAGTGGGGCTGCACGTTAGCATACTCGGCGCCGAACAGCTGTTTGATGCGGTCGATGGCCAGGTTCTCGGCCTCGTCGACACACTGGCAGCCTCCATAATAACGGTGGCCAGGATAGCCCTCAGCATACTTGTTGGTCAGGCAGCTGCCCATAGCCTGCATCACCTGCTCGCTGACGAAGTTCTCGCTGGCGATCAGCTCGATGCCGTGCAACTGGCGCTGATGCTCTTTCTCGATGATGTTGAACAATACTTGATCTCTTTCCATGTCTTGTTTTATGTTATTAAAAGGTTTGAATTTCAAATTTCGCCGCAAAGGTAGCACTTTTAATTCAGAATTCATCATTCATCATTCATAATTTTTTGAGAATTATGAAATAAGAGTATTTTTGTTCCCTTTTAGGGGGATGGGGGCTTGGACTACTTCTTCTTCACCGTCCACCCAAAGTGGCCCAGTTCCTCGCCCAGGCTGTAGTAGTGTCCGTGACAATAGGTGATCAGGTCGGCCTTCTTCAAGTCCAGCCGGCCAGTCTCGGGGTCTAAATACTCGTCATCAACGATGACGTTGAGCACCTGGGCGATGAACATGTCGTGACTGCCCAGGCGCAAGATGTCCTTTACCTGGCACTCAAGGCTCACGGGCGCTTCCTTGATATAAGGCGAGCACACCGTCACACCCGGAACAGGCGTGAGCCCCATCTCGGCCCACTTGTCGCAGTCACGGCCACTGCGCACGCCGCACCAGTCGGTGGCACGCGCCAGGGCACGGTTGGTCAAGTTCAGCGTGAATGCCATGTCGCGCTCTATCAGGTGGTGGCTGTGTCGCTCGGGACGAATTGACACATAGCACATCACGGGGTCGCTGCACAGCGTACCGGTCCACGCTGCAGTGAGCATGTTATAGTCTTCGGCGCTTGCCCCGCAGCTTACCAGCAACGCCGGCAGGGGGTAAATCATGTTTCCCGGTCTCCAGTTTTGTTTCATATCGCATTCATTCATTGAAAACATGTAGCTGACCGCAAAGATACCAAAAAAATCCTTTAAACCGAAAATTTTTGGGTTTCTTTGTGCTTATTTCCATATTTAGTCGTATATTTGCGCTTTATTACCGATATTGGCTAACTACGTAACGACTAATTCACTCGATTATGGGTAAGAAATACAAAAACAAGGCTGAACGGGCCAAACACAATGCCAAGATTGTGAAACGTATGTGGATGATCTTTGGTGGTGTTGCTGCGTTCGTGCTGCTGCTGTTCATCCTCATCTACAACGGTATCATTGGCTATATGCCCGAGATTGACCAGTTGAAGAACCCCACCGACAAGTTTGCCTCGACCATCTATGCCGCTGGCGGCGAGGAGATGGGACGATACTACCGCAGCAAGGGTAACCGTGTCTATGTCGATTTTGACCAGTTGTCGCCGCACTTGCACGATGCGTTGGTCGCTACCGAAGATGCCCGATTTGAGGATCACTCGGGAATCGATGTCAAGGCCATCGGGCGAGCCATTGTCAAGCGCGTCATCATGGGGCAAAAGAGTGCTGGTGGTGGCTCGACCATCACGCAGCAGCTGGCCAAACAGCTTTACTCGCCCGAGTCGAGCAACATCTTTGAGCGCGCACTGCAGAAACCCATTGAGTGGGTCATTGCTGTGAAATTGGAGCGTTACTATACCAAGGACGAGATTATCAAGATGTACTTCAACCAGTTTGACTTCTTGAATAATGCTGTGGGCATCAAGACGGCGGCGATGGTCTACTTTGGCAAGGATCCCTCGCAGCTCAACCTGCAGGAGTCGGCAACACTGGTGGGCATGTGCAAGAACCCCAGCTATTATAACCCCTTGCGTCATGCCGAGCGAACCCGCGAGCGCCGCAATGTGGTCTTGGACCAGATGGCCAAGGAAGGTTATATCAGTCAAGCCGACTGCGATGCTGTCAAGCAGACCCCCCTCGTGATCAGTTACCACAAGGTGGATCACAACGACGGTCTGGCTCCCTACTTCCGTGAGGAGCTGCGACGTGTGATGACCGCCAAGAAGCCAGACCCCAAAAACTATCCCTCGTGGAACCGACAGGCCTATGTCGATGACTCCACAGCCTGGGAGGTGAACCCGCTATACGGTTGGTGCCAGAAGAATACCAAGGCCGACGGGTCGCACTATGACATCTACAGCGATGGGCTCAAGATTTACACTACTATCGACGAGCGCATGCAGGGCTATGCCGAGAAAGCAGTTAAGCAACACATGAGCAAGACGCTGCAACCAGCATTCCTGCGTGAGCGCGGTGGCACCAAGAATCCCTATACCAACAACCGAGCTGAGCTCAGTGCAGCGGGCAAACAGGCACTCATCAACAACGCCATCAAGCGTAGTGAGCGTTATCGCGTGCTCAAAAAGGAGGGCAAGAGTGAGAACGAGATCATGAGCAATTTCCGCACGCCTACTCAGATGAAGCTCTTTAGCTACGACGGCGACTATGAGACAACGATGACTCCCTACGACTCGTTGCTCTACACCAAGTCGTTCCTGCGGTGCGCTATGATGTCGATGGATCCTGTCACAGGCCATGTAAAGGCCTATGTGGGCGGACCCGACTTCCGATTCTTCAAGTATGACATGGTGTCGACGGGTCGACGCCAGATTGGTTCGACCGTCAAACCATTTGTTTACTCTAAGGCAATCAACGACTTTGGACTCACTCCCTGCTCGATGCGACCGGGTGGAGCGCCTAATATCCACTGGTACAACGAGCTGTGGAATCCTAAGGGGGTGGGTGGAACGATGACTCTCAAGCAGGCATTGACCCACTCGACCAACTCGATCTCAGCGGGATTCATGCGCGGCACTCGACCCAACTGGATTGAGGAACGCGGATATCCTGTTTATTCACCCTCCGAGCTGGCCAAGTGGATGCACTCCTTTGGCATATCAAGCCATCTAGAAGAGGTGCCGTCGCTCAGTCTGGGTATTAGCGAAATTACTGTGCGCGAGATGGTGGCAGCCTATTCGGCCTTTGCTAACGGTGGTATGCGCGTCGAGCCTATCTACGTCACGCGCATCTGCGACAACAAGGGAAATGTGGTGGCTGAGTTTAATGCCCAGCAGACCGAAATTATGAGCGAGGACACCTACCTGAAGATGTTGTCGATGCTCATGAGTGTCGTTGACCATGGTACGGGCGCAAGACTGCGTTCGCAATATGGCATCAAGGCCGAGATGGGCGGCAAGACGGGAACCACCAACTTCAACAGTGACGGTTGGTTCATGGGATTCACGCCCGAATTGGTCACTGGCGTATGGGTCGGTGGTGAGGAACGCTTCATCCACTTTGTGAGCACGGCTATGGGACAGGGTGCCGAGGCGGCACTGCCCATTTTGGGACTATTTATGAAGAGCGTCTATGCCGACAGCCAACTGCCTTATAACCAGTCCACCAAGTTCGTCTTCCCCAAGGATTTCCGTGAGTGTGGTGATGAACTGGGCCCTATCGGCTACAGCGGTGGGCACCGTGGCGGCGGTGGCGGCGGCGGTGGCGGCGGCCACGACGATGTCGTCGAAGGCATCTTCGATTGATTTCGATGAACAGGTGTTTTGCCATTTGCATCCTACTCTGCTTGCCTCTGCTGCTTTGGGGACAAGTTGTAGATTATGATGCACGCATGCGACAGGCTGGGCTGGTCGATCTTGCTACGCTGGGTGCAGGCATCACCGTTGATCTCAAATATGCCTCTGCCGACAATTTTACAGGCAAAAATATGTACGGAAACTTTCGCCGTGCCTATCTCGTCAAGCCAGCAGCTCAAGCCTTGAAAAAGGCACTGAACCAGCTACAGGAACTTAATCCTGATTTTGGGTTTGTCATCTATGATGCTGCACGCCCCTTGAGTGTTCAGCGTAAGATGTGGCAGGCCGTTCAGGGCACTCCAGGTGTGAACTATGTGGCACCGCCACGGCGAGGCGGGCCACACAACTATGGCGTCGCCATCGATATCTGCCTGACCTATAAAGGCGTGCCCATGGACATGGGTACGCCTTATGATACCTTTACCGACGATGCTCATATCACCGCCGAGCAGTGGCTAGTCAAGAAAGGACGCATCAGCAAGAGTGCGTTGACCAATCGCCGGCTGTTGCGCAAGGTGCTTACCGATAATGGCTTCCTTACCTATAGCCGCGAGTGGTGGCATTTTGAATACTGTCGCGCCAGTAAAGCTCGCCGCCGCTTTGCACTGCTCAACTTCTAAACTGGGTCTACATCGTAGTACAGTCGCACCGACTTCATGCGGCCGTCCTGTTCAAGCATCTGCTCATAGAGTTGTCGCAGGATGGCCTTGACCTTGATCATTGATGCCTGCTGTTCAATTTTCATCACCACTTGTCGGATATACAGGTTCTGGATGCGTCCCACCAGGGGGCGCTCTGGACCCAGCACCCGGCTGCCAAAGGTCTGACGCAGCAGCGCTGCGTAGCGTACCGCCACCTCGCCTAGCAGGGCGTCGTCGCGATGTTTGAGATAGATGTTGATCAACCGAACAAACGGCGGGTAGTGGAACCGTTCGCGATCGGCCAGTTCGTGCCGATAGAACCCTTCGTAATCATGACGCTCGACATAACCGATGACAGGATGTGATGGGTCGCTGGTCTGTAAGATTACCTGACCCTGCTTGTGGGCGCGACCTGCGCGGCCCGCCACCTGCTCGAGCATGTCAAAGGCCCGTTCGTGAGAACGATAGTCGGGAAAACTAATCATCGTGTCGGCATTGAGCACACCTACTTGGCTCACCTGGTCAAAGTCCAACCCCTTGGTCACCATCTGCGTGCCCACCAGGATGTTGGTCTTGTGCGATGAAAACTCATCGATAATGCGGTCATAGCTCGACTTGCTGCGTGTGGTGTCTAGATCCATGCGCGAGATTTTTTCGCCAGGGAATGCCTGGTCCACATCATCCTCAATACGCTCTGTGCCATAGCCTACAATCTCAATGCCCGGCATCTGGCACGCAGGACAGATGGTGGGCAACGACAAGGTGTAGCCGCAATAGTGGCAGGTGAGCGACCGCGTGTGCTTGTGATAGGTAAGCGAGACGTCGCAGTTTTCGCATTTGGGCACCCAGCCGCACTCCTTGCAACGTACCATCGGCGCGTATCCGCGACGGTTTTGGAACAAGATGACTTGTTCGCCTGCCTGCAGCGCCTGGCGACAATCGCTGATGAGTTCCTCTGAGAAAAGGCCATGCATCTCGCGCTTGCGCCGCGCCTGCTTAGTATCGATGACCTTGACGCGAGGCATCTCGATGCCCTCATAGCGCGTAAGCAATTGTACCAGCCCATAATGCCCGTTCATGGCGCGGTAATACACGCCAATGTCTGGAGTCGCGCTACCCAGCAGGGTCTTTGCTCCATGCATTTGCGCCAGCATGATAGCAGCATTGCGGCCGTTGTAACGTGGGGCGGGATCGCTCTGCTTGTAACTCGTGTCGTGCTCTTCATCAACAATTACCAGACCCAGTTGAGAGTAGGGCAGGAACACCGACGATCGCACTCCGATTACTACGCACGGGTCACTCGAGTCGAGCAGACGCTTCCAGATGTCCACGCGTTCGTTGTCGCTGAACTTGCTATGGTAGATGAGTAATTGGTCACCAAATACCGCCTTCAGGCGTCGAGTCAACTGCGTGGTTAGCGCAATCTCGGGAACTAGGTAGAGCACCTGTTTGCCTTGAGCCAGCGCGTCTTTGATTAGGTGCATGTAGATGCTGGTCTTGCCGCTGCTTGTCACCCCGTGTAGCAGGGTGATGGCCTTCTCACGAAAGCTGGCGTGTACCTCGTTGTAAGCACGGCGTTGCTCGGTAGTGAGTGCGGGAGGGTCGATAAGTTTGTTGCCCAGTGTGGCAAATCGGTTGATGGCTTTCTTGTAAGTCTCCAAGATGCCGCGTTGCACGGTGGCACTTAGCACTGCCTGGCTTACGTAGGCACGTTTGAGTAGCGCTTCTTTGCTTACCTCGCGAGGCTCCTCGCTGCCCATCCAGTGCGACAGGTCCAGATAGGCCATCAGCAGTTTCTCTTGCTTGGGTGCACGATGCACTTGGTCGAAGAATGCGTGCAGGCTTTCCTCATCGCCATGGTGGCAAGTCAACCGCACGCACGTTTCGGTCTTGGGACGGTAGTTGTCCACCACGCGTTCGCTCACGTGCAGTGCCTCGCGCTCGATAAGGTGACTCACTGTGTGTTCCACGTTCTTGAAGCCCGTTGCACTGGCTAGTTCGGTAATTTGCACCCTTCCGCGTTGTGCGGTGAAGTCAAGCACCACCTTCTCGCGGTCGCTCAGGCTACCAGGTGTCTCTTCCTCATAGTCAGGGTTTACGCTGATATAAGTCTCGCTCTCTACCTTCAGTCCGCTGGGCACTGCGGCCTTGTAGACTTCGCCCATCGAGCATAGGTAGTAGTCGGCGAGCCACTCCCAGAAACGCAACTGCGGATGGCGCAAGATGGGACGTTCATCGAGTACGCTCAACACCTCTTTCACCTCGTATCCCTGCGGCGCGCGCTCGTGAAGCATCACCACAATGGCGGTGTAGATTTTCTTGCGCCCAAATGGTACCAGCACACGGCTGCCCACCTGCGGGGATAGCCCCTCAGGCACGCGGTAGGTGTAGGTGCCAGGAATATGTAGCGGCAATAAAGCCTCAATATATGCCATAGTTTTCTTTACGTTAGTTCTGTCCCCCTAACCCCCTAAAGGGGGGACTCATGTTTGCTCCCCCTTTAGGGGACAGGGGGGCTCTTAAATCGCGGCTTGGTAAATTTCCAGTTCCCTGCGTGCAGTCGTTGCCCAGTTCATTTCGGGTGGCACTGTCTGTACTACGCCGCCTCGCAGCATCTCTACAGCGCGGCGCGACAGGCTCTCAACCAGGTCGTCATCGAGTGCGAAGGCGTTTTCGGAGCCAATCACCTCGGGAAGCCCCTGCGCGTCCGAACCCACTACATGTGCACCGCACTGCAATGCTTCGATAGCAACCATGCCAAAGCCTTCCAGGCGGCTGGGTAATACTAGCACATCAATGCAGTTCATCCATTGTGGCATTTCGTCGCGCGTCACATTGCCTGGCATCAGGCAGGAAATGCCTCGCTCGTGCATGAGCATTTCCACCTGGCCACGCAGCGAGCCGTCGCCTAGTGCGATAAAGCGGAGCGGTTGATCGTATATGCGGGAGATCTCGTCAAAGATTTCATCTAAGATGGCAACATTTTTCACAGCTTCCATGCGGCCAACAAAGCCGACGACTCGTACATCGTCACCGATGCCATGCTGTCTGCGCAGGTTACGTCGTGTGGTTTCATCCATCCGGTGAAATGCAGCCGAGGCACCGTTGTAGAGCACCTCGCTCGTCATGTGGTCGGTCAGGGTATCGCGTGCAAATCGTTCCAGACCGTGGCTGACAAAGAAATTGCATGTAGCGTGCTCAAGCAACTCGATGGTGGTTGACTTGTATACTGGGTCGCGAGGTGGGTCAGTGTAGATGCTTGCCCCATGCCAACAGATGTAGTGCGGCATGCCATAACGCTGGCTCGCCATTGCGGCGGCGGTACCGGCAATGCGGTCATGAGCACTGAGCAGGTCATAGCCTATCATCTTGTCGGCGAGGCGCGACAACCATTGGCGGTAGACTTTTGCGGGACGATGAAATACCTTGTGCCTGATTGTGTCGACCAAACTGTGGCAGTACCAGTGCACTTGGATGTCAATGCCATCAATGGTAACTAGGGTGGGGCGGTCATTGATGCGAGGTGTGCCATGCAGCCAACGGTTCAAGCCGCGGTCGTAGCCTTCGATCATGTGCACGTCGATGGCAAATGGCGCAATGTCACGCAGATGTGCCACGCGGTTCAGAACCGCGTTAAACACGCCCTTTTGTTCGTGCAGACGACCCTCAAATATTACCGCAATCCGCTTCATTGATGCAAAGGTAATGCTTTTACTTGAGAATTGAAAATCTTTTGTCCTTATGTTCTTTTGTCTTAACAAAAAAAGGCCGAATCTTGCGATTCAGCCTTGATCGAGTGGCGGAGGCAGGACTCGAACCTGCGACCTTTGGGTTATGAGCCCAACGAGCTACCACTGCTCCACTCCGCGATTTGCGACTGCAAAAGTACTGCTTTTCGCGAAACTGACCAAATTTACCCCTGAATTATTAACACAATTTAATAATTGAATATTCGTTAGCTTTGGGCTGTTGTTCTTTTTGAGGGTTTGTTTGGAAAAATATAGTACCTTTGTGGGCATGAATCGGGAGATATTGCGCATCGCGCTGCCGGCGATTGTCGCTAACATAACAATTCCGCTGCTGGGGCTTTTGGATACGGCCATAGCGGGACACCTGGGCAATGCTACCATGATTGGTGCGATTGCCGTGGGCTCGATGTTGTTCAATTTTGTGTACTGGAACTTCGGCTTTCTGCGCATGGGTACGTCGGGCATGACAGCACAGACCTATGGCCGAAGTGATCTGGCGGGGTCGGCACGGCTATTACAGCAGTCGTCGGCCTTGGCACTGGCGATTGCGCTGGCGATTGTGATGCTGCAGTGGCCGCTGCAGTGGCTGGGGTTTACAGTGATGGGACCGTCTGACGAGGTGTTGCGGCTTGCGCACACCTATTTTTATATAGTGGTGTGGGGTGCGCCGCCCACTTTGATGATGATGAGCATCAAAGGCTGGTTGCTGGGTATGCAGGACAGCAAGGGAGCAATGTATATCAGCATCTGGGTGAACGTGGCGAACATAGTGGCGAGTCTGCTGGCGGTCTATGTCTTTGCACTAGGTTTCGTGGGTATTGCCGTGGGCACATTGTTGGCGCAATGGTTGGGATTGGCCTACTCGCTGTGGCTGGTGCGACGCAAGTTTGGGCAAGTTGTGGCATTGATTGACTGGGGTAAGACTTGGCACTTTCAGGGGTCAGGGCGTTTTTTTAAAGTAAATGCCGACATTTTCTTGCGCAGTACTTTGCTGATGCTGGCCAATCTGTTCTTGGTGTCGGTGGGTGCACGCAGTGGCGACCTGATTTTGGCGGTGAATGCGCTGATTCAGCAGCTTAACTCACTGTTTGCCTATTTTATGGACGGCATCGCGTTTGCGGGCGAGGCGCTGGTTGGCAAGTACTATGGCGCCCACAACGAGGCACGGTTGCGGCTGTGTGTGAGACGTTTGTTTGTCTGGGCGGCTGTGCTCACGTTATTGTTCACTATGCTTTATGCTTATCCCCAGCATCTTTTCTCGTTGCTCACCGATGACCAGCCTGTACGCCTTGCGGCCATGGACTACCGCTGGTGGTGTGCGCTATTACCCGTGTGCGGTGCGGCGGCGTTCGTGTGGGACGGCGTGTTCATTGGGCTGACCTACAGCCGTGGTATGCTGTGGGCGGTGGCCATAGCCGACGTTTTTTTCTTTGCACTCTACTTTATTCTCCCTGCCACAATGGGTAATCATCGCCTCTGGCTGGCATTTGTCATTTACCTCGCCATGCGAGGTGTGGTGCAGACGGTGCTGTATATGGAACAAAGAAGCCGCTTCGATTGAAGCGGCTTTTTTTGGGGCATTAAACCCAGAAGCATTACTCACTGATGCCCGAGTTGTCAGGATACTGCGGTTGCTGTGGGTACTGCGGCTGCTGCGGATACTGTGGGTATTGCGGCTGCTGCGGATACTGTGGCTGCTGATAGGGCTGGCCATAAGGATCCTGCATGGGCTGCTGGGGCATCTGCGGTTGCTGCGGGTACTGTGGCTGTTGCGGAGCCTGGTAGGGCTGCTGCGGTGCCTGTGGAGCCTGATAGGGCTGCTGCACTGTCTGCTCGGGAGCGGGTGCTTGATAGGGCTGCTCGGGAGCTTGCGGAGCCTGGTAGGGCTGCTGCGGCTGCTGTGGAGCCTGGTAGGGTTGCTGCATGGGCTGCTGAGGCATAGGCTGCTGCACGCCAGGAGCTGGTCCTGCGGGATTGTTGGCGGGAACGGGCTCAACGGCTGGTTTCTTGTTCTTTCCCCTGACGACCAGGAAGGCAATCAAGCCTGCCGCAATCACCAGGAGTGAAATGCCTAGGACAGGACGGTAGAATACCCAAGCGATGCCGATGATGATGAGCGACCATGCGATTCCAAGGACGGTGCAGATGAGACCTACGCCGAAGTTCATGATGGTTGCCAGGAAAGGCACAACCTTGAGCAGGATGACCAGGAAGTTGAAGATGCCCTTCAGACCGCCGATGACAAGCAGTGTACCCAGCAGACGCAAGGCCCACTTGAGCATGTTGTTCTCGTCCTTGGCTGCCTGGACCATCTGGTCCTTGGTCTGGATGCCGTTGCGAATCTCGGCAAAGGTGTCGTTCTTAGACTTGAACTGAGTGAAGGTGTCGCCACTGGCCTGTGCCATGATCGAGATGTCGTTCACTGGCTTGATGGCCTTGAAGGTCACGCGCACATCACCCACTTGAGGTGCTCCAGGGTTGTTGCCATAGTACACGATATTGCCGCTGATGTCGCTGAAGTCGGTATTCAGGTTCTGGCAAGCGCGTGCCACATCATCTTCGGTCAGTTCAACTTCTGTGCCATCTTCAGCGGGAGCGGTGAGTGCTTTAGCATATTCTGCTGGGTCTTGGAAGACGTTAACGTCTTCGGCCGTACCCACCGACTTGATGAAGAAGTCGGGCAGCTTATAAGCACCGAAGCTTACGTTCTCGGCATAGATGCGTTGGTCGTCAAACTGTGCCAGCACGCCATTGGCATTGCGCATGCTGGGGTCGTGGAAATTGCCCGAGTTGACGGGATCGTCAACCCACTTGGTGTCGTAGTGGTAGGTGGTGACGACTTCTTCGCCTCCGCCCAGCTTGTCGCGCTTCTTCTCTTCCTTGCGCTCGACAACCTGGAAGTACTCGACATCGCGCTCAATCATCATGTAGTTTCCCGCAACGGGGAAGGTGCCATCGTTGAGGATGTCGTTAGACACAGCCTTGCCAGTGGTGTGCACCAGCTTGCCGTCCATAGTCGGGTCAACCTTGTCGGGTGATGTCATCTCCACGCAGTTGGCATCAGCAAAATTGATGTCTTGTTCACGATGAATCGTGCGGCCTTCATTCCAGAATAGCAGCACGGTTCCGGCCAGGAACATCAGGAAACCCGTACCAATTTGCTTGAACGAGTTGCCTACGCGAGTTCCATAACCTGTGGTTGTTGTCTCGGTATAAGCCATAGATAAATAAATTATAGATTAATAGTGTAGTTGTTAAAATTGACTACAAAAGTAAGAAAAAAATCAATAGAACGGAAATGTTTTGAGTAAAATCTTTAAAATTAGTCCTTATTTTGTGATTTTCCGTCTTTTTGGGGCCAACGATCACGGCTCAAAGGTAGGATATAGTAGGCACTGACGGTGAAGGCTAGGGCGCGGTTGCGCGGCCCATAGCCAGGAATGAACCAGGCCTTGCTATGTTCAGTGTTCTTGCAACTGAACAGGTGGTGCCATCTGATTGTCCAGCCCAGTGACCACTGGTGCACGATCTTCACTTTCAGACCAGCGATGACCTCGCCCCACCAGGCGTGGCTACGTTCACTGCGCAGGGTAAAGTCGCTTTGTTCTTGCCAGTAGGAGTTGGAGTAATGCGCTTCGACGTCATAGCGGAAAGTGCTAAAGCCCGCACGTAGTCCCACGAAAGCTTGGTGGTCGGGTGTGCTCTTGAACAGGAAGTTGTAGTTCGCGCCGAGCTTGACATAGGGGCTTGGTTTTGCGCGGTAAGTGAAGTTCATGCCGTCGGGCGCGGTCTTGCCCCATCCCAGGCCCAGCTCGATGGTGGGTTGCAGGCGGTTCCACATGTTGAGTGTGGCATGCAGGTCGGCACTGGCATAGTCTTGTCCCAGCGCCATCAAGACTGGGTCTATGAAGTTTACACCCATCCACAGCGAGGTCGCTAGGGGATAGCGAGGGTAGCTGCGACGGATAGAGTCTTCGCGCGCCTTGCGCTCGGCGGCGAGTGTGTCGCCACTAATGTACTGCTCGATCAGTTCGGGGCTCACGTCCTTGCCGGGCTGCTTGACGACATTGGTGCTAGGGCGCACAGGCGTGATGTGACGGCCAGTGCTGACGGCAGTGGTGTCCTGCGCCCATGCCACGACCGACACGAGGGCCAGCAGCAGATATGTGATGATTCGTTGGGTCATTCTTCGGCTTTGGGTACAAAAATGTGTAGGTTCACCTGTTCGACATTCGTCACACGGGGCTTGACAACGCGCACCGAGTCAATGATGTTGTGGGTTGTGGTGACCTGCTGGAGGTCAAAGTAGTACATGGCGCCGCACTCGACGTTGGCGAAGTATTCGATGGGGCGGTAAGCAAACGTAATTGTGTCGGACACGAAGATGGAATCAGTGGTCATGAAGGTGAGCCGCCACAGGGTGCGCTCGGTGCTCACGCGCAGCGGCAGGTGAAGCTCGTTCGTGGTGCTGTTTTTGATCAAGATGGTGTCGCCAGGTGCGCCGATGGCGTTGACGGTCAAGTTGCTCACTGCGGCGCGGCTTGTTGTCCCCGATTCGTAGAACCAGGCAAGCGGCACAGCGCTCCCGTTATCATCACAACTCCCCTCTCCACACCCCACAAGTGTCAAGAGGAAAAGTCCAAGAATTATTTGATATTTCAAGAATTTTAGCTTCATGATTCGAATTAGTCAATGTCACGAATTGTCGAATTATCGATTTTTAGTTTTTGTCATTCTTTGCGAATTATTTGAATTAGAAATTATTTCTTTTTGTGATAGTGAGGCCTGTTTGGGAAGAATTTTTTCTCGAGCGAAACGGCCCCAAAATTAAAGATTATTCCTAATTGATGATTGCCTACGTGGATGTAATTTATTATTTGTGATTCGCATTCACCTGTGATTTCGGTGAGCGCTTTGATTTCAACGCCAATTTTGCCATAGCACAAGAAGTCATAGTAGAAGTCATGTGGAAGTGTTACCCCATGGAACACAACTTCAAGATGTTTCTCGCGTTCATAAGGAATCTCATTCTCCTTTAGTAGAACCTCAAATGCATCTTGGTAGACTTTTTCCTTAAAACCACATCCCAGCTCATTGTGCAACTGAAAAGCAAGACCGATAAGTGTCTTCGTTTCTTCTGGGTATATGTAGTTGTATGTTTGCATTGAAACTCAAAAAATCTTTAATTCGAAAATTCGTGATAAAAACTAATTCGTGAATATTCTAGAGGAGTTCTTGGGAAATCTCGTAGTGGTTGCGGGAGGGGGAGTTGCGCGTGATGAGTTCGCCCAGGAAGCCGGTGAGGAACAGCTGGGTGCCCAGAATCATGGCTGTAAGCGCCAGGTAGAAGTAGGGCGAGTTGGTGACCAGGGTGTAGTGGTTGCCCGCATACATATTGTAGAGCTTGAGTGCGCCCACAACGATGACCGCGATGAAGCCCAACAGGAACATTAGGCTGCCCAGGAGGCCGAAGAAATGCATCGGCTTGACACCAAATTTTGCCTGGAACCACAATGTGAGCAGGTCTAGGTAGCCGTTGACAAAGCGGTCAAGTCCAAACTTTGACACACCATATTTGCGTGCCTGGTGCTGTACTACCTTCTCGCCGATGTTCTTGAATCCAGCGATTTTGGCCAGGTAGGGAACATAGCGGTGCATATCGCCATACACCTCGATGTGCTTGACTACATCGCTGCGGTAGGCTTTCAGGCCGCAGTTGAAGTCATGCAAGTTGTGTATGCCGCTCACACGTCGCGCTGTTGCATTGAACAGCTTGGTGGGCAAGGTCTTTGACAATGGATCATAGCGCTTTTTCTTCCAACCGCTCACCAGGTCGTAGCCCTCCTCGGTAATCATGCGGTAGAGTTCGGGAATTTCATCAGGACTGTCCTGAAGGTCGGCATCCATCGTGATGACCACATTGCCCTGCGTGCGGGCGAAACCCGTGTTCAGTGCTGGCGACTTGCCATAGTTTCGGCGGAAGCACACGCCCTTGATGCACGGGTTCTGCTCGTGCAGCTGTTCGATCACCTGCCACGACTTGTCGGTGCTGCCGTCATTGATCATGAGCACCTCATAGGTGTAGCCATGTTCATTCATCACTCGCTCAATCCATGTCGCCAGTTCGGGCAGGGACTCAGCCTCATTATATAAGGGTACTACTACTGATATGTCCATTCTATCTTAATTGAGAATTTAAGTGTTATTCCCCCTTTAGGGGGTAGGGGGGACTCGTTCTAGTTTCTTAGTTTGGCAAATGCAGCTGTGATGGCGCTCATGAGGCATCCCGAGAAGGTTACTAGCCAGAACATGTTCATCACCATCTCGATGGGTGTAGGCAACGCGTCGGTGTCGATGGCGCGCTGAAGCACCTGCAACAGCTCGCTGTCCTTGAACTCGGGCATTGTGCTGTAGAGTTCAAGGAAATGCTGCGTGGTCTCGTAGATGTATCCAGGCCGCACCCATTGTAGCACACCCCATGTCACCAGCCCTGTAATAAGAGCGCCATAGATAATCATCAAGATGCCTAACATCCACAGGGCGGCATATTCGGAGGTATACTCTTCTTCGATGTAATAGCGTCGTTGGTAGCGCCACACCATCCAGGGCCCGGCGAAGAGCAGGATGATCACTACCCACGACAACAGCGGTAGCCGGTCGGCGAAGATCGAGCTTACCGAGATGGCCGACATGAATAGGCCCATAGGCAGACCGAACTCTGCCCCGCGCTTGAAGACACTTCTGCGTTCGTACATAGTCACATTCGCTTTTTTACAAATTGCAAAGTTACAAATTTATTGAGAATTGAGGGGTGTGAAATGAGAATTATTTTCTGCCAGGCTGTTTTTTGTCCGTGTTGTTGGGCTTTAAAAGTTAAAAATAGACCGTTTCTTTGGTGGTTTTAGAAATAAATTGTACTTTTGTCGTGCATTTTGATGGTTATATGGCCAAAGCAACGAGTCATAAAACAAGGGGCTGTGATGCCCAACTTGACAGCCTGCAGCGTGCCTTAGAACGCCACGCTCAGCGCATTACCCGCGGTCGCATCCTTCCGTTGCCCGACGAGGTTGCTCCGCGTGGCTGGTATCGTCACTTCAGGCGATTGTTGTCTCGTGTGTCCAAAGGGTAATACACCTTATATATATTTGGGATAATCCATCATGTGCCGGTGTCATCTTCCCTGCCTTGGACTTGTGTTCTGAGGTGCGGGTAGAAAAAGTAAAAAAAGATAAAATTTTTCAAGAAAATTTTGTCAGTTCAAAAAATGTTCGTAATATTGTAGTCGAAAAGTGCGAAAACTTTTCGTGTGCCTTGCTAAGAGTTTGAAAATCAAGTAAAATTGACAAATTTGTCATAATTTTGCTTGATGGGGAAAACCGAGGCAATGTGCACTTTGAGGCCAAGAATGGACTTAGAGACCGAAAATAAAATTTTATTAACAATTATTAACAATTTAAAACGTTTTAATTATGAAGATTAAATCTTTACTTGTTGCAGGTCTTGCAGTGCTGGCTGTGAATGCTTACGCAGAGACTTTCAATGTCGAATCGACCGTGAAGCTTCCTGAGGGCTACACCATCGCCGCTGGTGAGACTGATGCATCGTTCCAGGCTGTTACGCTGAACCGCGTGGATGAGACCGACAACTTCACCAACCTGCAGATTAACATCTATCTGCCCGAGGGTCTGAGCGTGGCCACTTGCGTTGCTCACAACGACACCAAGTTCTACGACGAGGATGCTGAGGAGGAACGTCAGGCTCTGAACCTGGGAACTAACATGCACCCCGATGGCTACTATGTGATTGGCTTATCGAACGCTCTTTATCGTGGCGACCAGATCAAGATTGAGAAGAACCCCGTGAACGTCGCTCGCATGAAATTTGCTGCTGATGACACTTTCAAGGGTGGTGACATCAAGGCTTATCTGAAGTACACCGACTATGCTAACAATGACTTCGTCAACGAGGAGTGCATCATGGCTTCGATCAAAGCTCCCGAGGTTGCTGTTGAGAACATCAACGCTGGCAAGGCTGTTGCAGGTGTGAAGTATTACAATGTTGCTGGCCAGGCTGCCGACAGCGCTTTCGAGGGTGTGAACATCGTTGTCACTACCTTTGCTGATGGCACTCAGAACGTTGTTAAGGTTGTGAAGTAATTCACCCCCTATCTTCAACAAACACAAGAGCTCCCAACATGGGGGCTCTTTTTTTTCTAGATACACTAGATGTTCTAGACTTTCTAGACATTCTAGTGTCTTTTGTGTTCGTGTAGAATGTAGCTGAATCTCTCACCATCTTTGATGAAAATGTAGTATGGTAGAAAATAATTCTCAATTCTCAATTCTCAATTCTCAATTTATTCGTACCTTTGCACCGTTTTTGGGGCTAATCTTTCCGAAATATCCTAGATTTGCCTAGGAATCAATTAATTTCGTGCTTAGAAACAAAAATTTTACTTAATATTCATCTTTAACAATCAAACAAGAATGCTTAAGAGAATGAAGTTTTGGTCGCTGGTGCTGATGCTTTGTGCAGCACTCGGCCTGAACGCGCAGGTAACCACCTCGGCATTGTCGGGTGTGGTGACCGATGAGAACGATGAGAGCATGATTGGTGCTACCATTCAGGCGGTGCACACACCGTCGGGCACCAAGTACAACGCTGTGACCAACTTGGATGGTCGCTACTCCATCCAGGGTATGCGTACCGGCGGCCCGTACCGTGTTGAAGTGACCTATGTCGGCTATCGGCCTCATGTGGTCGAAGATGTGGTGCTGCATCTCGCAGAGACCTACGTCTTGGACGTGCACATGAACAGCATCGCCAACGAACTCACCGAGGTCGTTGTTTCGGCTGTCGGTACCAAGTTTGTCACTGAAAAGACAGGTGCTGCAACCAACATTAACAACATGCAGATTACAGCCCTGCCCAATGTGACGCGCAGTTTGACCGACATCACACGCCTTTCACCTTATGGCGGCAATGGCATGAGTTTTGTCGGTACCGATGGACGTACCGCCAACTTCACCATCGACGGTGCAAACTTCAACAACAACTTTGGTCTGAGCGACAACCTTCCTGGTGGTGGCAATCCTGTCTCTCTCGATGCAATCGAGGAAATGCAGGTCGTTATTTCGCCTTATGATGTGCGTCAGACCAACTTTATCGGCGGTGGCTTGAATGCCATTACCAAGAGTGGTACTAACCAGTTCCGCGGTAGCGCTTACTTCTACCACCGCAACGAGAACATGCGTGGTGACGCTGTCGACCGCACGCAGATTGGTCAGGCCCGCGAGAAGTTCC
>JAEEGF012254935.1_pt1 | contig 28824 bp, 18 predicted proteins | sample 9134171 | NCBI WGS metagenome assembly JAEEGF01 (sample SAMN16246542, study PRJNA631951) | gut metagenome | biome: gut microbiome; feature: rumen; material: AP-attached | host: Bos | place: Iran: Karaj | collected 2018-10 | reverse complement strand
CATTTCTAAAAGAAACATATGGAATAGCTGTTTATCAAGAGCAGTTAATGTTTCTTGTACAAGCAATGGCATGATTCTCCCTTTGAGAGGCAGATCTCCTTCGTCGTGGAGTCTGAAAAAAGAAAAAATACGTAATAGAACAGTTAAAGAAAGAGTTCATCGAACGTTGAGCGTCTTTTCATTGATATAAACCTGAAACCACAACTCAGATTTATGAAAAAATGATAGAGCCAGCAGCTTCATATTCATTCAATAAATCGCATTCTGTATGTTATGCCATGATTGCATATCAGACAGCTTACCTAAAGGTTCATTATCCAATTGAATTTTCAGCAGCCTTGATACGTTCTGTAGAAGAAGATATAGATACTCAGAGTTTTTATTTCTCTGAAATTCAGCAGAGATGAATTGATATTTTACAACCTGATGTGAATGTTTCGTTTAATCATGTTGCAGCCATTGACCAGAGCGTAAGAATCTGATTTATTTCTATTAAATGAGTGTGATTTGATACATGAGAAGAGATTCAAGAGGAGAGGAAAAGATGATGAAAATATATATCATTAGAAGATTTTTGTAAAAGATGCTCAAAAGTCGTAAATAAAAAAAGTTTGGAATGATTAATCAAATCATGAGCTTTGGATCAATTCGAAGATCGTAAAGTGTTACGAAATAATGTAGATCAAATTATTAACTGGATTTCAAATTCCGCAAATGCAAGTCAGTGATTGTTTTGAGAGCTAGAAAATAAAATTCCATTAAAGAAGACTGAAAAATCTACTCTCATGGAAAGATTGATGATGGAACAGGATGTTTTCAAGAGTTTTGTTTCATGAAATCCTTTGGATTGATTATATAAGTTTATCAAAAAAAGAACTTTACTTTCTAATATCAAAGACAAAACCGATGTCTGAAATTTTGAAATAGTTTGATATATTAAGGATATACGTCGTGCAAAGAAAAAATGATTTTTTATTACAATAGAGGATATTTCCGATAGTTTTGATATATTCTTATCAGAAACATATGGATTATCAAAGTTTGATCTAGTTATTGTATCATGATGGAAGAAAAACAGAATTCAGATCTCTAAAATTGTAAAAACTTCACGTGAAAAATTAAAAGAATTAGCTTGATGATCTTTCGATGAAAATAATACAGTTTCAGCTGTTAAAAAAGCCAGGGCAGGAGAGCAACAACAACTTAATATAGAGCGTATAAAAGCTGAAATTGTGGCAGAAAACACAAAAATGGCAGAAGAAAATAAAGTGAATCAGAATAAAAGTACTTTCAATAATGAAGAAACGGTTCTAGAAGATTTAGAACTTGAAGATATAGAAATGGACGAAGATTTAGCCGAAGAAGAAAAGGTGAATGAAGACAATACGGAAGATATTATAGAAGATATATCAGATCTAGATACGCAAGAAAATGATATAGTAATAGGTGAAGATGAAAATATAGAAAATTCAGAAGATGACAAAGGAAAAGAGGAAGAAATTAAAGAAGAAAAACAAGAGCCTGAGACAAAAGATGATTATACTTTGGATGATAAGGAGATTTTTATTATTACAGCAGAAAATCTACCGTTCTCAAAAATGAAATCATTAATGACTATTGTAGCTTGAAATCCATGAGATATCACGATTCAAGTTTTATGAAATGAGATGAAAGTTTCAGAGAAATGATTAGGAGAACTTAAAAAAATAATTCAAGAATAATTTATAATTAATACTAAAATAATGCAGTGAGAAGAATTAAAAAAAAGATTAGAACAAGCACAAAATATCGCAATTTTTGGGCATCAATCGGTTGATGGAGATGCGATAGGATCAATGTACGGACTTTGATTGCAATTAGGAAAACTCTGAAAAAATATTTCATATTTTACTCCAGACGCTCCTAGCGAGACTTTTTCATTTTTAAATATTCAAAATTTACAAACGGAATTCGATTATTTAAATTATGATCTCTTAGTATTTGTTGATTTTTCTACATATAATATGATAAAAAAGTTTACACATTGACATGAAGCATATTTTGATAAACAGCAAAAGGTTATTATAGATCACCATATTTTTTCAAAGGAACTACCAAATTCAGTTGAATTTCGTGATGATAGTTCTATTAGTGCTGCTCAATTAGTTTTTGAACTTACTCAACAATGGCGACCAGATTTGATAGATTCTCAAATAGCTACATTCATATTGACATGAATAATGACAGATAGTGGAAATTTCCGTTTTGATGAAGGAGAAGAATCAATTCGTGTATCAAGAAATAATTTATCATTACTAGAAAAATGAGCCCACAAAAAATTGATTATTGATAATGTTTTTCGTAGCAAAAGTTTTGAAGATTTAGAGTTTATGCAAATAATTCTTGGTAGAATGAAAAGGGATGAAGATATAATTTATTCCCGATATTCACAGGAAGAATTGGAACAATACGGATTACACCCAGATAGTGCAGATTATGCTTTATATTTGATTTGAGACATCAAAGATCAGGAATTAGTTATTCTGTGAAAGGAAAAAGATGATCATATAAAGTTTAGTCTCCGTGCAAAGGGAAAATATAATTGTAGAGATATTGCAAAACATTTTTTATGATGATGACATGCAAATGCAGCATGATGTTCCATCGAAAAATCATGAGATTTAGAAAAAGATGTAAAAGATTTTGTGCGTCAAGTAAAAGTCTTAATAAATTGATAATCTATAAACTTTATAACTTATGAAAAAAGCAACTCTGAAAGAGCTGCTTTTTTTGTCTCTCATCTTTATTAAAGATTATTAATTTAATTCTAGTGCAATTACTTGACTTCATCCACTTACACTGCTCATTAATAAGTTTTGAACCATAGATGAAATCTCATTTTCTCATCACTTTTTATATCACAAATAGAGATTCACATATGTCGTTAAGACTGTTCTTTCCTCCTGTGTTAATTCTTTAGCAATTCATTCAATAGATTTTCAACTTGTATATGCATTTATAAAAGAAGTAGCAACATTAGCAACTTTATTACCATCAATTTCTAATCAATAAATATTAGCAATATCTTCAACTCACGCTTTTGTATCATTCATAATTCTTGATATAAAGATTCCGGCAATAGATCAGAATATAGAATTTGCATCATTAAAATATTGTAAAACAGCCATTTTCGATCTAGTAAGGATTAGTTCATCATCTGTTAGATTTTCTCCAAAATAATTTCTAATAGTATCATCATCAACAGTTAAAGCATATTTAGATCATAAATTATTTGTGCTAAGTAACTTTAAATAACCTTCCTTGGCTAATCTTACCAGAGTTGTTATAGTCCCATCTTTTTCAATTTTAGTTTTGTCTCCATTTAGTTTAGCAAAGAATCTGTAGAATAAAGTTTCATTTCATTCTCACATAGTTACAGTTCAGATATTAGGATCAATAATCAAATAACGGGTATTATCATTTTTTAATCTTCGATATGTCTTACACAAATCTCAATCTGAAGTTTTTTTCCAAAAATCTGAAAGCATTCAATCTCATTTTATATTCCATTGATTTCATAAGAAATATTGGATATACGTTCAGGCAATTATTATTCAATCTTCATTATTACGGTCAGCTAACGCATTAATAATTGGATTATATTGAGGGAACTGTAGATTAAATATGTTCTTTGCCGTGTATCAGTACTTAGTTTTATTACTAGCTTGTAAATTATCATCAAAAACTTGCATAGTTCCCACATTTCACTTATACCACACAAATACAGAATTAGCTCACTGAGAAGCTATCCTCAAAAAGTTAAATATAATCTGAATTCAGAATAAGATTCAAACAAGTATAATTAAAATTTGTGGAATAATCTTTGGATTCTCTTTACCATTCTTTTGCAAAATTTTATCCCAGAATAGGGCAACAGTAATCATAGTCCAAGATATTAAAGCAGTTCAGTACCAAAGTATAGATGATCATATAATCCACCAAATTCACCAACCAATAAGAGTAGTTAAAGCAATTGATGTTAAAACTTTATCTTTCTTTACGATAGCATATATTAGAGCAACTAATAAGAATACATATACAAAAATCCAGAAAAATCCAATATCTGTATAATAACTACTCAAATTCTGTAATGACCAGTTGTACGAAATATTTAATGGTACCAGATATCTATAAGGGATGCTTATAGAACTTTCAGTGGATGAAATACTATGGGACTGGTAGTACTGTCTTAGATTAACTATTTCATCATGGAATATCGCAACATTAGAAGATCAGAATCAAAGTGTTCATTCAGATTTTGCTTTGTCATAAGCATCTATTGCAGATTTTAATAGTTGTCAGGCTTCTCAATCTTTATTTTTTATTCAATTCTCATATATTCCACGCAAATCATCAATCCTAAAATTATCTATAACATTTGCATTATTACACAACACTTTAGCATCATGATTAAATCAATAACAAGTATCACTTGTTGGCCATACTAATTTCATAATTCAATATGTTAAATTCTTTTCACAAATAATATTATTTGCATCCGAAGATTCGCCACATTCACCACTTTTTGGCCACATAGCTTTAAAGAATTTAAACCATTTCTTATTTGCAGTATCTTCATCAATACTAAACAAATTTGAACTCTTAAATTCCTTCCATCAATATCATATATATCTTCAGAAATCCTCTCATCACTGTCAACCATTAAGCTCTTGCAAATTTTCATTTAACTCTTCATCTGAATAAATGTTACCAGCAGATGAACATTGTTCAAATGTTTTATCATTTTTTGAAGATAATATAGTAGAATCCACAGAATCTTGAATCTCAACTGAATCAATATCATCGGAATCTGTAATTGCATCTATGTTATTAATATCTTCATTCTCTGTATTTTGAGCCAAGAATTTATTATTTATTTCATTTTTCTTTTCTGTATCCATACTCAAGAAAACACCTTTTATGGAATTTGAAAAGGAATAATTGTCAGTCATTATTTGACTGATTGTAGTCCAAGGTAATTTAAGAACGACAAGAGGAAGCAAAAATCAGATTCATAAAATAATCAAATCCTTAAAATTTCTTCAGAAATCTTTTCTATTTGAACGTTTTAATAAGTGTAACATAAGTCATACAACTGTGATAATTCATCAGATAATAATAAACCATAAGGCATTCGAATCAGTTAGCATAACTGAAGAAGTCAAAACGTTAAATTTTCTTACAAGTCACATAACCATTATTCATAGTCCAAGACCAGTTAATGAAGAGAATCGCAAGCATACAAGCAATAATCAGAACAAAACAAAATCAACAAATGCAGTAATTTTTGCTAAGGCAGCAAATCCAAAAAATAGTCACGCAACCAAGATATATTTAAATAAATCTTTTTTGTTTTTAGAGTTCTGTCTATTTTGAAGAAAGATTAATCCTGCTAACAGAGCCAACAAGCATAATGCCATCACTCATAAATCTGTTTTATTATCGACGATTACAAGAAATGCTCACATTCAACCAGTTAGCCATAGTAACAATATATACCATCACATAGTTATTCAATTTGAATTATTCATTTCAACATCAGTAATCGAATCTTTTCATTTTTTTAGCTCAGATTTTTCATCTTCATTTTTTTGTTTCTTATTACTGATGAGTGAAAATATCTGGAAAATTATAGCAATTCAGAAAATTAAAACGAGAAAAGCACTTATATTATTCATAGAAATCGCGATGTTATCTGGAGATAATCCAAACCATCAATTAGTGCATCCAGTTAAGGAAAAAACGAAAGTTAAGAATTGGTGCCAGAATCATGGCATTCCACCTCATACACCGTTTCATCGATAAATCCCAGCATTTTCAGCTAATATTTTTGGAATATACATATATTCATGGTTAGCATCCCAAGCCGTTGAATATGGAGTGAATGCATTTTGTATTCACATATATAAATAAGCTACCGAAAAAAGAACAGGTAAAAATATAGCTAAAAATCAGATTTTTTTTCAGCTCCAAAATTTTTTCGAATTTACATTCCATTCTCAAGCTGTAACTCATTCCTTAAATTGGGTTAATATACCTCAAATTATTTCTCATCGTTTTCAGAGTTGTTCTCTTTCATATCGAATCATGAATCCTAATCATAAGAAAAGAATCCAACTTACAATTCAATACAATAATCAAATTCATAATAAAATCTGAACAAGAATTACAAAACTACAAAATCAGATTCAGAAACTTAAAAATATTTCCTGCCAGCGAAATTGACTAAATTTTATCCATTTTCTTTCAATCCAACTTCATAAAGCGGAAAATCAAAGTATTAAATAAGTTCATAAACAAACAAGCAAAATTGTATTAAAAATCGTTATTATATTTCAGAATCAAATAGGGTCTCATTTGATATTGCTATGTATTAATCCAAAAACTCAAGCTCAAATTATGAATCGCATAATCAAATTTCTAATTTTAAATTTTGAGCTCAGAAACAAATATAGCAAAGGGAAACATCAAGCACACGCCAAAGCAGAAAGAAAAACTCACCAATTTTGACCAGAAGACAGCATTCAAAAATAATACGTATGCTCCGCTAAATACGCAAAAAGAGCCTGATATCATAGCCAACCGATAATTAAAACTAAAGCAGTGATACCGATCAGGGACAAATACTTTTTCATTACCAAAAAAAATGAAATAAAAAACCAACAAATATTGTATTTTTTAGCCTTTCTTTTTCAAACTAAAAAAGTCTTCAAAAATTTGACATTTTTTTATTTTTAGTATATAATACTATATATTAATTTATATATACAAATACAAAAATGGCTCATCGATCAGGATATGAACAAGCTTATCAAAAATTTAATATCGCTCTGTGAAGGAGAATAATTTCCCATAATCACAGAGGTAGAAGAGTGGAAAAGCTCTATAATGCAGCAAAAAAATGTTCTCATTGGCGAGTGTATGCATGAGAAGCAGTTCTAGCTTTTTTGTTTATCTGATGGGCAACTATGCGATGATCATGAGACAACCTAAAAAATAATACAAGTCTTGTTTATCCATTATTTCAAGTGTCTACATTGGAATGTAGAACAATGGAACGAAATTCTATGCCAGATTCATGTAAAATTAAATTGCCAATTATCAATAATGCTGATTATACAACATATGTAAATGAAAAAGTATATACAGATATTTATACAACTCTTTGGTGATGATCATACCAAGAAGAATGGAATCAAGCAGCATGAGCTCATTACGGAGTAGATATTGCGTCAGCAAAATGAACTCCACTTTATGCAATTGCAGACGGAGAAGTTTATTCAGCTTGATATAATTCTGCATATGGAAATGTAGTAAAGATAAAATTCAAGTTTAACGGAGAAATTCTTTTTGCAACATATGCACATATGAATAGTATTTCAGTAAAAGCTTGAGATACTGTGACAAAATGACAAAGAATCTGAGAAGTCTGAAATACATGAAATACATTCTGAGCACTAGGATGATACCATGTTCACTTTGAAATTGACAAAAATAGCTGATGAAGACCAGCATATGCATTTGCATGATGTCCAGACATTTCTAAATGACATTCAGAAATTATTGCAAAGTGATTATGTAGAATACAGTTATTCCAAAATACAAAAGATCCAATCGCTTTACTTGAATCAGTAGATGCTCCATATCCAAATCAAGTGGTAGAGAAACAAGAACCTAAACCAGAAGTAAAAGAAGAGAATAATAAAGAAGAGAATCATTGAATATCAACATGAGAAATAGTTTTATCATGAGAAGTTAAAGATTCTACTTGAGCAGTTAAAGAATCAACATGAGAAATTAAAAAAGTTGAATTACCAGAAACTAAACCAGTTGAGCAAAAACCACTAGCACAAAATGAAAAGAAAAATCTGATTGAATTAAATTTTGATGGACTTGACGTGAAATGAAAGGAATTTGTAAACAAGTGGAATATCGAAATTGAAAAAGGATTTGATGATTCTGTAATGATAGAAAGATCTACACAAATCATTATCCGTGTGACAAACAAAGTCTCATGAGCTAAATATAATTGAGCATTAAACATTCCTTTTACAGCAATTGCAAGTAATACAAACATTTCACTTAATCCAGTATCTGTAATGTTGGTTCAAGATGGTGAAGCTAAAATTACTATAACACCAGTTAAAATGTGAAATACATATATTGCACTTAATTTATGAAACGCAAAGATTTGAGGAACCACAATATCTATAAAATAATAAGTATAAATAATGATAGAAAAACTAACTTCATCTGATCGCAGAAGAATTAAAAAATCACTCAAATACGGTCAGGCTGACATATTCGATGTTCTTAATGCGTTTAATAGTGGGATTATTAGTACATCCGTATTGAAATGTCCTGATACATGTAAGTGTTTTTCAGGTTACGTATATCCATTAACTAAAGAAACTGTACAAGACCGACTTTGAGATGAAAAGAAATCACTATTGTTAAGGGTTAAGAATACGGTGGAACAACAGCTAAAGCCAAATATAGTACATAGCATAATATCCAAGAATTATAAAAAATATAATTGATATCCAATTTTACTTGATGATCCTGAAAGGAAAGTTACCAAGCAAGAAATTCTCAAATATCATTACTTAGTTATGCAAAGGTTAATAAAGTGAAGAAACCAATCAACGTTAAATAAAGTAAAAACACCATTTGATATAAAAAAGATACACCTTTTAGAATCTAATGAAATATTGAATTCATTTATATCACTATTCCTTTTCATTGATAATTATTGTGAAATGGTTGATTATCTTAAAAAAAGTTGAGATATTGATTTAATTGACACTTCTAAACTTACTCATTTATTTAATAAATATATTAGAATTAAATCTAATAATAAAAATTTTGATAAAATAGAGATTATAAATCAAATAAGGAATTGTTTGAGACATAATAAATACACAGTTGTGAGAGATGGTACTGTACACATTAATGATAAATGAATGATTTTGGATTTGAACCCAAATTTCTTTGATGATTTCGTGAGAACATATATTGAATTGTTAGAAAGAGATTATCCTTTAAATGTTAATTTTAATCAAATTTTATTAAAAGATATTGAAAAATGAAAAATTGATTTTAATGAAATAGCAAAGAATGGCGTATATGATTTTTCACAAATAAAACGAGAAAAATGACTTGAAAATAACATAAATAATATCTTTACAAATAATTGAAGGCAAATAATTCTTAATGATAATCAAGTTGATTTATTAAAAAAATATTTTAGCAAAAACAAATTTGATGTCATCAATTTGTGATTTGTCTTAAGTTGAATAGTTTTAAACATGCCCATTAATAAAATTTATGTAAGAAAAAATATGCAAGCGTTTTTGAATGCTTTACTTAGCAAAAAAAAATATATTATTAATCAATCTAATTCAACATCAGATGTTATAAATAATTATTTTAAAATGATTAATTGATCTAATTCATTTTTAGATACTATAAAAAATTATATTAAACTTCAATGTATAAAATTTTATTATATAAATAAATCTGATCTAAATTTAAGAAATGATGTTGATAGGCATTTAAGAAATTGTTTTACTCATTGATGGTATACAGAAAACTTATTTAATGGTGAAATTTTTGTACAAGATAAGGATTATAATAAGAAAACATGAGTACGAACAAATACTCATGAAGCTATGTATGATATTAACAAGCTATATATGAATATTGAATTTTCATGATGATTCTCGAGCTTATTTGATAAAGAGCAAGATGATTTGGGTTGATTCGTGGTTTGAAATATTAGAACAAATAAAACAAATGATATAATAATATCTTTGATGCCCTATTTCTTTGATTCAGATGAGAGTGAATTTAAGGATAATGATATATTTGAATATTGTAATTGAGAGTGGAGTATGAGGCAATAATATCAAAACAAATATATTTTAAATATTATCAGCTTATTGTCACAAATCAAAAAATTTATCGTATACTACAATATAGATATATTTTATTTAAGGATTTATATCTAAATGAATTTATTTAATTGCTGTGGAAATATTATTGTGACTGATGTCGATTCAATTTGAATCAGTATTTCCCATAGCAATAAAATCCTTGAATAATAAATAAGAGAGAATAGGAATTATAAGAATATACAAGCTATGGGAAAAAAGAAAAGTCCCGTAGCTTTTTACTTTTAATTCATAAACCTACATGTATATACAGTTTATAAGCTTACAAAAATTAACAATAATAAAACGAATTATCCTTATCTTTGGATTCACCTAGAAAAAATATTTTTAATTTCTATATATTAATATAAAATTTTATTCATTATCTAACAATACAAATGAAATACTTTCCAAAAATCTCACGAGGTAATGTTTACCTTTCGCCAATTCATACGGATGACTATGAACTTTTTACAAAATGGATGAACGATAAAAGAATTACGGACTGAATAACCACATGACCTCAGATTATATCAATAACAAGTGAAAAAGAATGGTTAGAAAATGTAGCAAAAAGCTGAGAATATAATTTAGCAATAATCAGAAAAGATGGAGATAAACTCCTTTGAACTGTATGATTATTTCATATTGATCATATAAATCAGTCAGCAGAACTTTGAATTTCAATTGGAGATTTTGATGAACATAGTAAATGATATTGAGCAGATGCAATTAATGCTATGTTGTCATTTTCATACGATACACTTAATATATATAATGTTTTCTTACAAGTAAAATCATTTAATAAAAAAGCTATTGCATGTTATAAAAAAGTATGATTCCAGGAAATCTGAACAAGACATCATTGTCAGTATTGTAACGGAGAACGACATGATCTAGTAATAATGGAAATGTTGAAACCTGATTGGCAAAAAAAGAATAAATAATTTATCATTTATTCAAATGAAAAATGAAATATTTTCCAAAGATTTCACGAGGTAAAATTTACCTTTCACCAATAGATATAGAAGATAGCGAAACTTTTGTTAAACGAAGTAATGATTCCAGAATTACAGATTGAACTCATTGAACTCCAAGAATGGTATCCCTTCAATCTGGTAAATCATATTTAGAATGAATATCGAAAAACGGAGAATATGAATTTGCGATTGTAAGAAAAAGTGACGATAAATTTATTTGAGTGACATGATTATATCATATAAAACATATAAATCAGACCGCCGAACTCTGAATAATGATATGAGAAATTGATGAACACAATAAATGATATGGAACTGATGCAGTTAATGCATTACTGTCATTCGCATTTAATACACTAAATTTGTATAATATATCGTTATGGGTTAAGACTTTCAATAAAAAAGGAATATGATGCTACAAAAAAGTCTGATTTCAAGAAGTTTGAAAGAAACATCATTGTGAATACTGTAATTGAGAATGGTATGATTTAATTCTTATGGAAATATTAAGACCAGATTGGCAAGAAAAGAATAAATAATTTAATTAATAATTAACAATAAAATGAAATATTTTCCAAAAATCTTACGAGGTAATGTTTACTTATCTCCAGTTAATGTTAATGACTATGAGCTTTTCACCAAATGGATGAATGATTGTAGAATCTCAGATTGAGTAAATAATACAAAATCGATTATATCAATCATATCAGAAAAGGATTTCCTTGAAAATATTTCAAAAGATAACGATCCTACCACAAAAGCATTTGCGATAATAAAAAAAGATGAGGACAAATTATTATGAATGGTTGATTTATGAAGAATTAATTATATAGACCAAATTGCGACTATTTGAATATGAATAGGAGATTTTGAGGAACATAACAAATGATACTGAGCAGATGCGATTAATGCGATTTTATTATTTTGATTTCACACATTAAACTTACGTAATATAGACCTTCATGTGTTTGCTTTCAATGAATGAGCAATAAGATGTTACCAAAAAGTCTGATTTAAAGAGTATGGAAGAAGAAAACAAACTCATTACTGTAACTGAAAGTTTCGAGATGAAATTTATATGGATATAACAAAAACAGAGCGAGAAGAAAAGAATAAAGAAATTTTAAGAAAATCTTAACTATATTTTTTCAACTTTTCTCTGATAGTATCAGAAATTTGACGTCTATTCCACTCTTTATCTTCAAAAGTCTGAATAGCATTTTTCAACGATGATATACTTTTTTTATCAATCAATATTCCACTATTTCAATCCACTAATTCTTGGCTTCATCACTCAGCGAATCAAATCACAGGAACTCACAAAAGCAAAGCTTCCGCGGTTCACATTCAGAATGATTCTTTAGTCAGATTTATTAATCATTTTGCATTTCTGATGATTTTCAAACTTTCTTCCTGTGGTAGCCATCACAGAAATATTATAGTATCTCATGCCAAAGCTTTCAACTGGACTTCATCGGGTCAGGAACCTATAATTAGAAGGTTAGTCTTGGTTTCATTACAAGCCTTAATTATCAATCAGACTTCACGGACAAAATTTACCACTCTGCCTACACACACAAAATAATTCTGAACTTCTTTTGTAGGAGTGGAAAGATAAAAACAATCCTTGATTTTTGGATATTTCACTTTTCACTTCATTCAGTAAATTTCCTCAGCTAGTCAGGCTGTATAATTACTATTAAAAATTACTTCATCAAATTTCGTAAACTTTTTATCCCATTTCTGTAAACGAGGAATGATAGAAGTGAACAGCTTTTTCTTCCATCATTTGAATTTTCAAATATATTCCTCACGATGCGACCAAATATATTGCATAGGGGAGTGTAAGTACAATTTCGTATATTTACAAGTTTGCGGAATTTTTACATTTTTTGCAATTGCATAACTGGAAATAACCATTCTTTCAGGTCAGAATTTTTTGATTTTTCTGGATAAAATACTCATAATTTCAGGGTAGCAGACTATCAGATTACGGTAATCGAATATGGATGAAAGAATAGGAATATGTTTTTTTCAGCAGAAAAGAAAAAATCTGCTCAACCATTTTGGTAAAGATTCTATAACATTAATTTTCTTGAATTTCTCAGTTCCAGGAATTTGAATTTCTAAAGATTTTAAGTTTTCATCAGATATCATCGTAAAAATTTTGATCTCAGCTTTAGGATCATTTTTAAGTTCCTGCTGAAGTAAATCCTTAAAAACTTCTAGAGCTCCACCAGGAAATAATCGACAATGTACAGCTGCAATTTTCATATATTTTACAGTTTAATTTAAACACTCTTAACAGCTTCTGCAACCACGTCAACTACTCAATCATCAAAAGCTGATGGAATTATATGTTCTCTGTCTGGATTTTCAACAAATTTTGCTAAAGCTTTTGCAACAGCAATTTTATGGTTATCTGTAATTTGAGGAATTCTCGTATCCAAAGCTCCACGGAAAATTCCAGGAAAAGCTAAAACATTATTTACTTGATTTGGAAAATCGCTTCTTCATGTAGCCACGATAAATGCTCAAGCTTCTCTTGCTTCATCTGGCATGATTTCAGGAGTTGGATTTGCAAGTGCAAAAATGATTGGATCTGAATTCATAGATTTGATATGTTCCTCGTGTAATAATCCAGGTTTACTTACTCAAATGAAAATATCAGCTCACTTAATAGCATCCTCTAAAGTTCATGAAATTTGGTCAATATTCCAAGGGGCGATTTCTTGTTTATATTTATTCAAATCTGACCTTCACTCGTGGATTACTCACTTTGAATCAAGGAATATTATATTCTCAGCTCAGGCTTTTTTGAGTAATTTACCAATCGCAATCGCAGCAGCTCAAGCTCCAGAAATTACAATTTTCTGAGATGAAAAATCAGCATTTTTTAATTTTAAAGCGTTAATCAATCAAGCTAAAACTACAATTGCAGTTCCATGTTGATCATCGTGAAATACAGGAATATTCAATCTTTTTTTCAATTCTTCTTCAATATAAAAACAGTTTGGAGCAGCAATATCTTCCAAATTTATTCATCCAAAAGTCGGAGCAATCGCTTCTACTACTTTGATAATTTCATCCGGATCTTGAGTATTTAGTACGATAGGAATCGCATCGATATTTCAATATTTTTTGAAAAGAATGGCTTTTCATTCCATTACAGGAAGTCATGCTTCAGGACCGATATTTCATAATCACAAAACAGCTGAACCATCTGACACAATTGCAACTGAATTATTTTTCCATGTGTAGTCGTAAGCTAAATCTTTATTCTGAGCAATCTCCAAACATGGAGCAGCTACTCATGGAGTATAATATGTAGCTAGGTCATCTTTCGTTTCCAAAGGTACTTTTGATTGAGTGGTCAGCTTTCAGCGATATTTTTTGTGCTGATTTGTTGCTTCTTGTGCGTAATCCATTTACATTCAAGATATTATTAAAACCAGGATTTAGAATAAAGTTATCAAGTATTTTTGCAATAGGATTCTTTATCAAAAAAGCACCCTCGCCATATACAGCAGGGTGCCGGTGGACATAATTAACAGAATATACATTAATGTTAAGAGAGGGGCCTATCCCTCGGTTTTGAGCAGAATAACCTAAAGCCTGGCACATCCTCTGATGCATCGGCAATATTGGCGGTTGTATTCTGCTTTGATTTTAAATGTTTCATAATGATAAATTTTTTGGTTTTTCTTCCAACCTTCGTTGGCGTATATAATATAAATATTTACTATATTATGTCAAGAGAAAATTATATAGATACCCTGTATTGTTAATCATATTATCCCAACTGAACTTTTTAACTGGGATTTTTTCAAAATTTCAATTTCTGATTCTCTGAATTGATTCACAAATTCACTTTGCACTTGGTGGAGACATTAGAATCACATTTCCACTCACTACCTCAGGAATAGCCGCAAGGTTTGAAGTGATCAAATTCTTTCACATTGCACAAGCTTCTGAATGTACAGATCCAAATCATTCAGCTAAAGAAGGAGCAATAATTACATCGGTACATGCTACAAAGATTCTCAAATCTTCTTTGGAAAATCATCTAAAAATCCGAATTCTATCTTTAGCATTTAATTGCTTTGATATGGAATTAATTCTTTCGACTATATAATCACTCCTTTTTGAAGGAATTATATTAAAGAGTAACTTTGAATCTGGATTTTTTTTCAAAATTTGAGGAATCGCTTTGACCAACAAATCAATTCATTTAGTTTTCCCTGCATGTCAGTAATACGAAATGAGATAAGAGTCATTTCGTCAGTATTTATTCTTCCATTCATCTATTTCTGATTTTTTTACTTTTTTCATATCCCAGAAATCATTATCCACACCATTGTATATTAGATGCAACTTTTTATCGCTGATTCATCATTTAACACGTAATGAATTTAGGGTATAAAGCGATACACAGTGATAAATATCATGAGGAAACTTTATCATCAGCCATTCAAATAGTTCAAAAATCCAGCGAGAGTATCGAGGTTTGAGTTCTTTCCAAAGTTTTCCAAAAATTTCATGAATTGTAGCTACAGATTTTTTATGAAAAAGTTTGGCTAAAATACTGGCTGGAATTGTGGAAGTATAACTAGAACTATGAATTATTTTAATATTCTTATTCTTTCTCAGAACTTCACAAGCTTTCACGAATCATTTGAAAAAAAATCATTTTCTTCATTTTCAAACTCTATAGATTGTTAGATTTCAGGCTTTTTCATATTCTTTCAAATCATTCTGGAAACGAGAGGTTATCAATGTGATTTTATATCATTTTTCTAATAATCAATTTATCAAATGTTCAAAAACATTCTCAATTCATCATCTATGAGGGGAGTAGTAATCAAGTAAAAATAGTATTTCAGACATTGATTATAGAAAATTAAAGTCAGATTTTTCTTTTTTGAATGTATTTATATTTGATTGATTATCAATTTGAAATTATTGTAATATTTGGTATAAAATAATGTATTTTAGTTTTTATAAAAAAAAAGATGGAAGGTTATTCTTTTACAGACATAATATGATATGTAGTTGTTGGGTTAATTTTATTAATTTTTATATATATTTTTGTATCAGACTATTTACGTAAACGTAAGGCTAAAAAACTTAAATATGAATGAAATTGAATCGTGAAAAAGACAAAAGTTTTTAAGATATGAGAAAAATATGAAAGTTGAGACGATTACTCATACTATTTATATCGATTAGAATCAAAAGATGAAACATGAAATGTTTATTGTAGTGAAGATTTTAAGGATGCAGAATATGGATGACGTACCTTGGAAGATATGATTATAAAATATGATGGAGTAACTTATGATTTGTCAGATAAAGATAATGCAATAAAACAGCTTAACGATAATCTTCATCGTTTAGAAGCGGAACTTCAAAATGATCCATGATTTTTCAAAAAGAGGGAGCTAAAGAAGGATATAGAAGCTATGAAGAATTATATAGATATAGCAAATGAATGACCAATAGATACATACTTAGTTTGTAATGGTCATAAAATTTCAGTTTGAGATAGTGTAGATGTATTTGTGGATCCCGAGAATCCTAATCTATATTATTTTGATTTAGATTTTACCAAACAAAATTAATGCGTATCTATATAAGAACTCCATTAGTAAATAAATCGAAAATGATTCCTCATACAGTTGAACATTGTGCAGGGTTTTTTAATAAAAAAATAGATGAATTTTTTGATTTTTCTCAGGGATTGGAGTGAGAGATATCTACAGATTATACATGTTTTGAGTTCGACAGATGGGTAAAATATGAAGATATGATGGAACATCTCTTTCAGCCAATAAAAAAGGAATATGTAACTTATGAACATAAAGTTTTGAGAGAAGAACTTTGAAATCCAGAATATGTTCAAAAGATTTATGAAAAACTATTGAAAGAATTTTTGGATCCAGAGTATAATACGAATAAATATAACTCGGTAACATGGGAAGAAGTGAAAAAATACCATAAAAAATATTATAAACCTGAAAATGCGATAGTTGTAGATGAGGAAAAAGGTTATAAAGTTATTTTTGAATGATTTAAACCAAAAGAAAAGAAATCTAAGAAATTAGAAAAAAGGAAAGAAAAATTTAAATTTAAGGATAATAAGTATATAGTGTATATTCTTAACCATTATAACGGAGAAAATTATCGAAAGGCATTCTTTTGCTATAGAATTCTAGATTATTATTTATATTTAATTAATAGATATACAAATCAAAAATATTATTACCAAACTAATTATTTTTTTCAGCAAGAAGACACTCTTTTTGTCCTTGTGGAAGATGCTAATTACTCAAAATTGGATAAAAATTTCTTTGAATGAGGGAAGAAATATCTTCTAAATGTATTTAAATATTGATATTATAAAGAGAAGTTTTTCTTAAATGAGTATTTTTATTGAATCCCAAAAACTAGAGAAGAAGTAATCAAAATTGTTAAAGATTATTCACGAGAAGAATTTCAAACATTTTTAGAATTAAAATAAACTCATCTGGCTAGGTTGATTAGGCTTTCAGGTTTCAATTTTCTTTTCTTCAATTTTCAGATTTCATAGGAAAGGAAATTTTTCTATAATTTCATGCCGTGAATCGTAAATTTTGATTCCCAACGATTCAGCTTTTTCTCTTTTTGATCAAGCTTTCTCTCCACAGAGTAAGAAATCTGTATCTTTTTTAGGTTGATCATGAAATATGAATCAATTCTTTTCCATTTCTGATTTTATCATTTCACGAGGAAATTGGAAAGTTCATGTGATAGAAAAGGTTGGCCCCCCTTCGGCAAGGGGGGTAGGGGGGATTTCTTGTTCTTCATTATTAAATCCCTCCGCCTCATTTCATTCGGCACCTCCCTCACCAAAGGGAGGCTCTGCAGAGAATTCCATTCCAAATCATTCCAACTTTTCGAGCATCGCTTTTACTTGCTTATTTGCAAAAAATTCTTTCAAAGCGATGATAGTCTTTTCTCAGATTCAATCTATCTGAAGCATTAGCTCTTCATTTGTAAGTAATTCCTCAATTTCAGTCAGATTTTTTGCTCATTTTTCTTGTAAAAACTTTTCAATATCTTGTGCAGTTTTCTTTCAAATATTAGGAATACCCAATGCATTCAATTTCCTCCATAGTTCCTTATGTTTAGATTCTTCCAGTTGTTGAGCAATTTCATAAAGCATTTTTTCTCAGATTCATGGAATCTTTTTCAGAAAAATCTGAGTCTGAATTTCCGATAATTTATAGATATCAGCTACCGAATGAATCAAGTGTTGCTGCATCAGAATATCTACAATCGCATCACCAACTCATTGAATATCCATCGCTTCCTTGCTGCAGAAATGAATCAATTTCTCCTTTATTTGAGCAGGACATTCTGGGTTGGTGCAGTAGTAATGTATCTCGATATTTATAATCGGAGAATTACAAGCAGGACAAAATAATGGAGCAGAAATCTTTTCTTCAACTCAGCTTCTTCTCTCTTTTATCACACTTGTGATATATGGAATTACTTCTCCACTTCTTTGAATCCAAACGAAATCGAGGAGCTTGATATCTTTTTCATTTATGAAATCGAAATTATGCAAACTAACCCTAGAAATCTCCACTCCACTTAATTGTACAGGCTGTAAATTCGCAACAGGAGTGATAATTCCAGTTCTTCAGACCTGGAAATCCACTGACAAAATCTGAGTACTAGCCTGTTGAGCAGGGAATTTATAAGCAATAGCTCGCCTTGGATGGTGTTGGGTTGATCATAATATTTTACGGAGAGAAACAACTTTTTCTGCACTTTCTCACTCAACAGAAAAAAGAGTCTGATTTTTTTCTTCATTTGTCAGTTCAACTTTGGTAGGTTTATTCTCCTGGAGTTTGATAACTAATCCATCAAAATCATAATCCAACTGATCCAATTCGGCTCTAGTTTCACTTCTGGTACAGATTTCTTGAATTCATCCTATCGTCTGCTTTCCAAACGATAAATCCACTTGGCTAAATCATAAATCTTTAAGTTCAGGTTCAACAGTATTTCAATTCTCATCTTCAGCTTCTAGTAAATCATACACAAAACAAACTAATTTTCTTTTCTTTACTTCTCCACTATCAAGTAATTTGATACTTCCAGCAGCGGCATTTCTAGTATTTGAAAATGGATCTAGTCAGTCTAATTCTCTCTGCTCATTAATCTCTTTCAAAACAGATTTTGGCATCATAATCTCTCATCTTACACGAAGAAGTTTCAGATTTTGAGTCAGAATTTTTGGAATATTATCTATCATTTTCACATTAGCAGTAATATCATCTCACACATATCCATCTCCACGAGTAATCGCTTGCTTAAATTTTCAATCCTTATAAATCAATTCCACAGATAGACCATCGTATTTAGGCTCTAAGACATAGAAATATTTATAAACTCATTCTTTAGTCAAAGCTTTCTGAATTCTTTCGTCAAACTCTTTCAAATCTTCGGTGTTATAACTATTTTCCAAAGAAAGTAGCGGAGTTTTGTGGTCAGCTTTTTCAAATCATTCACTTACTTGTCAGATTAAGGCTTGAGTAGGGGAGTTTGAAGTAATTAGCTGAGGAAATTCAGATTCAATTTTTTTAAGAAAATTAAAAAGCTGATCATATTCAAAGTCTGAAATTATCGGAGCATTTTGTAGATAATAACGGCGATTATGTTCAGTTATGCAATCTATCAATTCTTGATAAATCTCTCCAATATTAGGGAGCTTGGATAAATCGGGAGTATTTATGAAAGTTTGTAGATATTGTGTCTGCTCTGAAAGAGTCATTTAATATATGATATGTAAATTCATTATTTGACTATAGAAAAATAAGTCTGAAAGGCAAATGGAAAAAGTCTGAAATTTTAATGATTAGATTTGACTTTCACTAGCAATATTCTACAATTAAATTGTTATGACATTTTTATTTTCTACACAGTTTATAGGAATGTTATTATTGATATTAGGATTACTATTATTCTGAGCACTTACATGAATCAATCTAATCTGATGATTATTCAGAATTTTATTATTCTTCCTTTTATTATCAGTTATCTGGTTTGTGATCAAGAGTGGATTCTATATATTATTATTTTTCGCAGTCCTATACTTTGGAATCAAGTGAATAGCATACCTTAGAAATTATATAAAATGAAATGATAAATCTGAATACAAAAGTAGGAGAGTGGAGTTTGACGATTCAGACTTTGTAGAGGTGGTAGAATAGAATTTAAAAATCATAAAATAAAAAGCTGTCCGAAAGGGTGGCTTTTTTGCTCAAATAAAGTTTGTATTAAAACTAAAACGGACAAGGAAGAGCTTGCCAAACTCTCCTCACAAATCATTCATCTTTTGGTGGATTTGCTAAATATATAAGTTCATAAGCAAATTTATAAACATCTTCATCATTTAAAATCCAATTAATTTGTGTATTTGAATCAAATGCTTCTAAAATAGTTATGGCTTCGGCTTTTGATAAAAATCTAAAAAATTTATTAATAATAGAAATCCAAACATGAGTCTCTGAAAAGCTTTCACTGCCACATAAAAAATCAATTAAATCTTGAAGACTATATTCCTGATAAATACAATCTATATTTATTTCATCATCTATTTGATATTCACCAGTTTCATATCATTTTATAGCTAAACGAGTTTCTATTTGATTGTCAAAAATTACAGAAACAATTAAATCTCACTGATTATTCAATCGAACTTCATGAATCTCTAAGTCATTATTTTTAAAATGCTTCCTTATTAATTTTAATAAATTTTTATCAATTAAACTTATAAATTCGGAAAAATTTCAAATTACCTTTATATTAGTATCCAGAAAAGCCTCTTTAAATCTACTATCTCATGTTATAAAGAAGATTTCATCTTTTAAATGTTCCTTTTGATATTCTAAGATAGAAAAATAAATGAAACAATCTTTAAATCATTTATCTCCAAATTTTTCATTATATTCAAACGGTGCCTTTCTATTTATCGCTAAATCTCTCATTGAAAATAGAACTGATGTATCGGATATATCTATCGTTTTGTAACGAATTTTAATGGATTCTTTAAGTTGTTTTTGGATTTTTTCTAGGTCAAAATTTTCTGTGTTTACCAATCCAAAATTGTACAGCATTGGGCAACTTTTTTTGAGAATTTCAATTTGTTTTTTATAATCATTATTTATCTGGTATTCTCTTTCTAAAATAACAGTTTTTGGAAATATAATATTTCAGTATTCACTAAATTTTTTTAACTCTTTTTGATTTCAGAAAAATACTTTTCAAGAAGAATCATATATAAAGTTAGTGTCAAATATGAATGTGTATCAACTCATATTTTTAGAAATATTATCAAATAAATATACAATTAAAGTCTAATGCTATAAAACCATTTTTCAACTTAATTTTATACATTGGATTTTCAAAATTTTTGAGCTTTTTCTTGAAATTTCGGATTAGATATATAATTTTTTAATTGCACATACAATTATTAAACGGCGAAAAAACCGTTAAATTAGTTTTGTCGTCTTTTTGTAATTTTATCTAGGGAAAAAGCACTCTATTTGTGTGGATTACTTCTAGATAGATTGTCAAAAAGACGGTTCTGTTTTTTAGTTGTATGTGCACCCACCATTTAGGGTGCTTTTTAGTTAATTTGAAAATTAAATGAATCTGGAGAATCTAACAAAAGAAGAATTAATAGAATATATTAACAATCTTAATGAAAATGAGAATTGAAAATATTGATTAATTTGGGATAAAGAAAAACATCCAGAAAAAATTGTAACCGATTGTGATAAAAATATTCCTCTTTTAACAGAAATAGAAGAAAAATTTATAGATAATTGATGAATAGATAATTATCTTATAGAATGAGATAATTTTCATGCATTAACAGTACTAAATTATACTCATAGAGAAAAAATTGATGTAATATATATTGATCCACCTTATAATACAGGTAATGAAGATTTTATGTATAATGATAAATTTATAAATGTAGATGATGGATATAGGCACAGTAAATGGTTAAATTTTATGGAAAAAAGATTAAAATTATCTAGACAACTTTTAAAGGAAGATGGAATTATTATGATTTCCATTGATGATAATGAATATGCACAGTTAAAAATATTATGCGATAAAATATTTTGAGAGCGTAACAAATTATCAATTCATCATATACAAGTAAGATATTCTGATAAAACATTAAATGAGAAAAATGATTGGCAACCTGTTATGGAGTATGTTTTAATCTATGCTAAAAATAGTACAGCATTTCATGCGAATAAACCTAAAGAAGATTATTCTATAGAAAAATTTGATACAAAGTTTACTGAATTAACGGACTGAAAAACGTTTAAAATTGGTGATAGAAAAGTAACTGTATTTAAAAAAGGTGAATGGAAAGCAGAAATAAAAGAGCCATCTATTGATTTACTAAAAGGGACTTGGGTATCTGGGAGTATATATACTTGAACAGGAAATTGAACTATGGTACAAAAAGTAATCGAACCGAGAGTAGAAAAAGATGGATATGAATGTTTATATAAAATATATTGATTAGGTGAAGATGGCCTTGGTTATAGATATTTTACAGGTCCAAAAAAAAGTACAGCAACAAGAAGTATGATGTATTCTTGAGTACCATTAGAAAGGAGAAAAGAAATTGAAGAATGAACAGCTGTAAAATATAAATCAATACCTAATATTTATGATTATAGCCCCGATTTTTGAAATATAAGGCATGAAGGGTGAGTAGCATTTAACAGCGGTAAAAAGCCGATTAAAATGTTGAAGGAATTTATAAATTATCACACGAATAAAGATGCTAATGTTTTAGATTTTTTTGCTGGTTCAGGAAGTACAGGGCACGCCGTTCTCGATTTAAATTCTGAAGATGGATGACATAGAAAATTTATTCTTTGTACAAACAATGAAAATAATATTTGTGAAGAAATAACATATAAAAGGTTACAAAATGTTATAAAAGGTTATGGAAATAATAAAGGGTTAAAATGATCTCTTAAATATATGAAGACAGAATTTGTAGCAAATGAAGGAACAAAAGATCAATTATATTTTGATTTAACTGAAAAATGTATTCCTATGTTACATATGAAAGAAGATACTTTCATTGAATTTGAAACTAACGATGAATATTCAATTTATACTAATAAGGACAAATCAAAGTATACTTGTGTATATTTTGATATTATATGAGAGAAATATGAAGAATTTAAGAATAAACTTAGAAATATAAAAGAAGAAAAGGCTTTATATATATTTACTTTATGAGAGTGAATTGATGAATCAGATTTAAAATGAATAAACAATTATAAAGTTGAGGCAATCCCTCAAAAAATTTATGAATTATATAAAAAAGTAGTAAAAATTAGCAAAAATTCCTAATTTTAAATTATTCAAAATTCCGTTATGCATGATCTAAAAGATTATCAATTAAAAGCTATATGACAGCTAAAAGCATATACTGAAACAGCATTACAATATAATACTAATCAAACATTAATTTTTCAGGCTCCTACTTGAGCATGAAAAACTATTACAATGGTTAGATATATTTTAGAGTTAACTCAAACTACAACAGAAGATATATGTTTCATTTGGCTTAGTATTTGAAAATGAGAATTACAAGTTCAAAGTTATAAAAGTGCTAAAAGAGAAATCGATGATAGTATAGAATGTAGCCTTTTAGAAGAAGAATTCTTTGGTTCAAGAGATGTAATAAATCAAAATGAAATAGTATTTTTAAACTGGGAAAAAATAAGGACAAAAGATAAAAAGACTAATGAATATAAAAATGTAGTTATGCGTAATAATGAACAATGGAGTTTCCCTGAAATATTAGAAAATACAAGAAATGCTTGAAGAAAAATTGTATTAATAATAGATGAAAGCCATGTAGCATCCTCAACTGATAGAGCAAAAGAATTGAAAAATGAGATTATTAAACCTGATATTACAATAGAAATGAGTGCTACACCAGTTCTTAAAGAATGAACTCTTATTAAAGTAGATCCAACTGACGTTATTAATGCATGAATGATTAAAAAAGAGATAATTATTAACGAAAATATTGAAGAAGCAATTAAAAACAATGAGGACGAAAAAACGTCAGAACAACTCGTACTAGAAACAGCTTATCTTAAACAAGAAGAATTAAAACAGAGATATAGCATACTTTTCGATAATGATGAAATTAAAAACAGAATAACTCCTTTAACGTTAATACAAATTCCAAATAGCTCATATTGAGATGCTAAGAAAGAAGTTGTTATGAAATTTTTAGAAGAACGTTGAATAACTACTCAAAATTGAAAATTAGCCGTACGGTTAACTGATGAAGAAATAAACAAAGATTCAGATACTTTACTTCCTTTGGATAGTAAAGTAGAATTCCTTATATTTAAGATGGCTATTGATACATGATGGGATTGTCCAAGAGCTCAGATTCTTATAAAATTTAGAGAAACGACAAGTATTACATTTGAAATACAAACTGTTTGAAGAATATTAAGAATGCCAGAATGAAAACATTATAGTGATGAAGCGTTAAATAGAGCATTCGTATATTCAAATATACAATCAATATCTATAAAACAAGAAACATATAATCCAAATATTATTAAATCTCTTGTATCAAAATCAAGATTTGTATCGGTTACTCAACCAACAGTTCCAACACCAATATCAAAATCTCCAGTATTTAATATACAGAATAAAGAAAATGATAATTGAAATAATAAAGAAAATATTATAACTACACCAGAAAATCCATCAACTACTCCAATTTTTTGAAATTCTCAACAGGTACAACAAAATAAAACAGAAACTCCAGTAAATTTAACACAATTAGAGCCAAAAGTTGAAGATATTGTTCAACACCATAAAATTATTTTGAAATCATATTATAAAAAGAGAACGGACTTTTGAGATATAACAAAAGATTTTTATGCTGTATATGAAAAAGTATTTTGTGATACATTCTGAATAGAAAAAGACTGAAAAATTGATTTTAATTATTATCAAAAAAATCAAAAGATTTTAGAAGATTATTGAATTAATTTTTGATTAAGAAAAAAATGATCAATAATTAGCGATGCCCATATAGATTCATGAGAGGTTGATTCTTGAGTGGTTATAGATTGAGAAAACTTAGTCGATATTCTCGCAAGTTCATCAGATTTAGAAGAAGAATTCATACAAATAATAAAAAGGAATTTGAATGGTTTTGCTCCTGTAAGATCTATACCTACAGTTAAAATGGCTATAATTGAAGCATTTAAGAAATACCTTAATATACAGCCTTGAAATAAATGAATTATGATTATGCAAAATATTGTGCTTAATAATCCAGATATATTCTCAACAGTTCTAGAAACAGCAACTGAAAAATATAAATGAGTTCATGAAGCGATGGTTTGATTAAAAGAAGAATACGAAGTTAATGAATATTGGTCAATCCCTTATGATAAAAATTACAATCCTAATACTACAGAAAAAATTGATAGTAAACTCTCTTATTATACTCCGTTGTATATAGAGAAAATCGATGGTAAGGTAAATCAGCTTGAATTAAAATTTATAAATTATCTTGATGAATATGAAAAGATAATTGAATATTTTTGGAAGAATTGATCTGAACATATGAATTCAAATTTCTGAATTAAAAAAGCAAAATGATGAGTATTTCAACCTGATTTCCTAATACAATTTAAAGATTGAAAAGTGTGAATATTTGATACTAAAGCTTGATGATTTAATGAACAAGATAATAAAGAAAAATCCGAAGCATTACAACAATATATAGTAGACAACAATCAAAACTGAAAAAATCTAATATGATGACTAATTATTCGAGATGACCACAAAAATAAATTCTACTATTTTAATAGAAATATCTATAAATCTTATAAAGAAGCACCTGAAGAGTGGATTGAATTTGACTCATTATTGAAATAGAACTATATGAGAAATAAGAAAATAGCTTCTCATATAATTAGCTCTTTTAATTCCAGATTCATATGATAATATATTTTGTCAAAAAATCATTTGACAATAATTTTTATATTCCTATACACTGAATTAGTTTATCCCAAATAAATTAATCAGATGACTAGAATTGTATTTCATATCGATGTAAATTCAGCTTTCCTTTCTTGGTCTGCTAAACAAGTATTGGATAAATGATATACTAGAGATATTAGGAATGATATTTCTGTTGTTTGATTTAAAGAGAAGTGAAAAAGTATTATCGTAGCAGCATCTACTCCAGCTAAGAAATTATGAATCAGAGTGCCTATGAGATTGTATGAAGTACAAAAGATTTATCCTAAAGTGATTATAGCTCCCCCTGATTATGAATATTATAAAAAATGCTCAGATGAAATGATGGATATTCTAAGGAGTAAGTTTAAGTTATTTCAGCAATATTCTATAGATGAATGTTTCGTTGAATATACTGAGGAAATGCAGCAAAAATATTGAGATCCTATAAAAGTAGCTAATGAGCTTAGAGAATATATATCTAAAAAATGCTGATTCACAGTCAATGTTTGAATTTGAAATAATAAATTCCTTGCTAAAATGGCTTCAGATTTTGAAAAACCTAATAAAACTCATACACTTTATATTTCAGAGATAGAGGAAAAACTGCGACCATTACCAATAAGAGACTTATTCTGATGTTGAAGAAAAACTGAACCTGTATTAAAGAAGATGAAAATTAATACTATCTGAGACCTAGCGAATAAACAAAGAGATGAAATGAAAAGTAGATTCTGAAGTTATTGAGTTGTATTATGGGAATATGCTAATGGAATAGATGATAGTAAAGTTGAGGATACATATGATGAAAGAAAATGAATCTGAGCTTCATCTATTACTAAAGTAGATACTAAAGATAGAGATTATATCCTTACATTTCTTGAAGAATTTTCTTCAGAACTAGCATTATCACTTAGAGATAGAAAGTCTGAGATATAATTAATGTACATGTGAGATATACAGATTATAAACATAAATCTCATCAATTAAAATTTGCTAATCCTATAAACAAAGCTGAAGAAATATATCCATTAGCAGTTAAACTATTTGATGAACTATGGAATTGAAAAAGTGAGATAAATCTGATATGATTAAGTATTAGTTGATTAAAGGATGAGAAAGTAAAGCAAAAATCTATTTTCAATTTTCTATAAAGAGACTATTCTCTACCCCACATAAGAATCTCTTGATTTTTAAATGTAAATATAGTATAAAACTATGCCCTTCAAAGTAGTAATACTTTGATGTCTAGGTCTTAGACCTATAACTGGCTGGGAGGCGACATAAAGTCCTCCCTTTTTTATTCAAGCAATCAGTCTTTTTTATTTTAATTTGTCACAAATTCAAGTTTCATTCGTATTCTCATATGCAAGTAGTAATACTTCTCCTGTAGACCTTAGCCAGAATGGAGAAGAGACTACTTGAACAGAAAGCAGTAGTAGTTGAGCAACGCCAAGGGGTTGAGAGCTGGAATGACCTGCTACGACTTTCTTAGTTACCGGTCCTTAGTGACGCGGGGTAGTACAGTATTGAGTCTGTGCTAGAAAGGAAGGGGCTATCACCTCCGTAAAAAGGGGTTGCACTTCCTTATATTGGTTACTCCACGGAAACCGTTTCAGTATTGTCGCTGATTTCTGGTGATAATTTATTGTTTGGAGTAACTTTTTTTTAATTAAAAAATTATGATAGACAATAATTCAGATTTTCTTATACATAAAAAATAAATTTTACCCCAAAACCACAGACCAAACATGAAAATCGCTATCGTTACATGAGCTAGTTCAGGATTATGAAAAATCTTTGTAGATAACCTTATCCAAGAAAAAGATTTAGATCAAATCCGAGTCCTAGCTAGAAGTAAAGATAAATTAAATGAACTCAAAACTCAGTACAGAGATAAAATAGTCCCTTATACGATAGATCTTTCAGTTCATGATGAGATTATCAAATTTTCCAAAAAGCTGACAGAAACTAAGTGTAGAATCAGATATCTAGTGAATAATGCTTGATATGGAAAATTCTGAGCGAGTGATGAAATTCCATTAGAAGATTCTCTGAATATGATTGATTTGAATATCAAAGCCGTGGTGAGTATGTGCTATATCTGCACTCCATTTATGCATAAATGAGACCATATTATCAATATCGCTTCTGTGGCTAGTTTTCAGCCTTTACCTTATATGAATGATTATGCTGCTACAAAATCATTTGTTAAAAGTTATTCCAGGGCTCTAAACCAAGAACTTAAAAAAAGCTGAATCTCCGTCACGGCCGTTTGCCCAATCTGGATGAAAACTAATTTCATGAAGGTAGGGGATATCTGACTCAAAAAAGCTCCTACAGTTTACGAACCGACTGTCCCTCCAGAGAAAGTAGTCCAAAAAGCGATTTCAGATGCTAAAAAATGAAAAGATATCTCAGTTTATAGTTTGTATTCCAAATGAATGCATTTTCTTACTTGTATCCTCCCAGATAGCCGACTCATGAAAGCCCGACTCAAAATGCAAAAATTGGGTTAAGAATTTCCCTGTCATTCTGAATGAAACGCAGTGAAATGAAGAATCTTGTGTGTCTTATTGGTTATACACCTAAGATTCTTCGCTAACGCTCAGAATGACATCTACACTAAAATAAAAAACTGACTCCATTTGAAGTCAGTCTTTCCAAAAATGTATGTTACTATTCAGACAAACTATTGGAATCCTCATAAATCTCTTTTAAATCCAAGTTTTTTAAATTTAGATCTTTACTATTTCAATCCTCGTCCACTAAAG
>JAEEGF012226725.1_pt1 | contig 28826 bp, 24 predicted proteins | sample 9134171 | NCBI WGS metagenome assembly JAEEGF01 (sample SAMN16246542, study PRJNA631951) | gut metagenome | biome: gut microbiome; feature: rumen; material: AP-attached | host: Bos | place: Iran: Karaj | collected 2018-10 | reverse complement strand
CAACTATGTGAAGGGTGCTAACGTAGCTGGATTCATGAAGGTTGCAAGTGCAATGATGTCGCAAGGTATCGTATAATAACAACACAATTCATAGCTAAACCAAGGGATGGTGCGGTTCTTCTTCGAAGAATTGCACCATTCTTATTTTTTTTATACCATTTGGCTTCGCCGAAGTTACTTGGCACTCTGAAATGAAAAGAAAAACAAACTTTTCTTTTGCATTTCTCTCGTTTTTTCGTAACTTTGCAACCTGTAAATAGAAAATAGTAAAAATAGTAAATTTAGATTATGCTTACACTAAAGCTCATTACTGAGGAAACAGACCGTGTGATTCGCGGCTTGGAAAAGAAACACTTTAAAAATGCCAAGGAAGCCATTGACGAGGTGCTGGTTGTAGACAAAAAACGTCGTGAGGCCCAGCAGCAGCTCGACAAGAACTTGTCGGAAGCCAAAAAGATGGCAGCTCAGATTGGTGGCCTAATGAAAGAGGGCAAAAAAGACGAAGCTGAGGCCGTCAAGGCACAGGTATCGCAGATGAAGGAAACCAACAAGCAGTTGGAGGAGCAGATGAACCTGTCTCAAGACGAGATGACTCGCCTGCTCTGCCAAATTCCCAATATTCCTTACGACGAAGTTCCTGAAGGTGCTGCAGCAGAGGATAACCATGTGGTGAAGTCTAATCTGAAGGAGTGTACAGACAGTGATACTGTCGGCAACTGGGATGTCAACCCCTCGCTGGGTGTTGCGAATCCCCTACCCCACTGGGAACTGGCCAAGAAATATAACATCATTGACTTTGACCTCGGCGTGAAAATCACCGGCATGGGATTCCCTGTCTACATAGGAAAGGGCGCTCAACTGCAGCGCGCACTCATTAACTTCTTCCTCGACGAGGCACGTGCCAGTGGCTACACCGAAATCATGCCGCCAACGGTGGTAAACGCCGCCTCTGGCTACGGCACCGGACAGTTGCCCGACAAGGAAGGGCAGATGTACCACTGCGAGGTGGACGACTTCTACCTCATCCCCACCGCCGAGGTGCCCGTCACGAACATTTATCGCGACGTCATCCTCGACGAGAAAGAGCTACCCATCAAGAACTGCGCCTACACTGAGTGCTTCCGACGCGAGGCAGGCTCGTATGGTAAGAACGTGCGCGGACTGAACCGTCTGCACGAGTTCTCGAAGATTGAGATTGTGCGCATAGACAAGCCGGAGCACTCGAAGGAGAGCCACAAGGAGATGCTGGAGCACGTGGAGGGTTTGCTGAAGAAATTAGAGCTTCCCTATAGAATTCTGCTGCTATGCGGTGGCGACCAAAGCTTCACCAGTGCCATCTGCTATGACTTCGAAGTGTATAGCGAGGCTCAGGGCCGCTGGCTCGAAGTGTCGTCTGTGAGCAACTTCGACACTTATCAGGCCAATCGTCTGAAATGCCGCTACCGTCGTCAGGACAACAAGAAGACAGAGCTATGCCACACACTTAACGGCTCGGCCCTGGCCCTACCCCGCATAGTGGCTGCCCTCTTAGAGAACAACCAGACAGCTGAAGGCATACGCATACCGAAGGCACTGCAGAAGTACACTGGCTTCGACATCATAGCATAGTCACCCATGAAGAAGAAAAGCCTTATTCTCATAGCACTACAGATGACAGTACTCTGCCATGCAACACCTTGCATGGCAGAAGACTTTGAGTCGGCACGTGATGCAGTGAAGAACATGAGGATGGGCTGGAATCTGGGAAACACCCTGGATTCTAATTCGGGCGACACGCTAAACATGTGGATAGAGCACTGGACTGCACGCACACCCACAGACTACGAGACGGCATGGGGCCAACCCGTCACAAAGCCGGCGCTCTTTGCCATGCTCAAAAACGCGGGATTCAATGCCGTTCGCATACCTGTCACCTGGTATCCGCACATGGAGGCAAAGTTCCAATTCAACGGCTACGACAACAGCATCTGGCACCCATGGAGCGACATTATTGGAACACAGATACAGCAGGACTGGATGAAACGCGTGCATCAGGTGGTAGACTACGTGCTGGATCAAGGCATGTACTGCATACTGAACGTACACCACGACACTGGTGCCTCAAACACCGCGTGGCTCATAGCCGACGATGACGCATTCAGCCAGCAGCAACAGCGCTTTGAGGCCATTTGGAAGCAGATAGCCGAGGAGTTTAGAGAATACGACGATCACTTGCTCTTCGAGGGCTATAATGAGATGCTTGACAGGAAACGCTCATGGTGCTTCGCCTCGTTTGCTGCCGACGGTGGTTATAACGCCGCCATTGCTGCTTCAGCCTACAACGCCATCAACAGCTATGCACAGTGCTTTGTCAACACTGTCCGTGCCACAGGCGGCAATAACCTTCGACGAAATCTGGTGGTGTGCACATACGGTGCATGCGACGGCAGCGGTACATGGAACTCTCACCTGCAAGACCCGCTGAAACAGATGAAACTGCCTGAGGATGTAGCAAATGGGCATATCATTTTCGAAGTCCACTCCTATCCCGACATCAAGAACCTTACTAACGTGAAAAACGAGGTGCGCAGCCTCATAAGCACTTGGAAGACGCACTTGTTGGCCAAAGGGGCTCCGCTGATAGTGGGTGAATGGGGTACCAGCACAGAAAACGGCTACGACAGCTATAGGAGCAACCTGCTTGGCTTTGCCCGTTACTTTGTCGAGCAGGCCAAAGCTGCCGGTATTGCCACCTTCTATTGGATGGGACTTAGCGATGGCGAACACCGCAGCGTGCCAGAATTCAACCAGCCAGACTTGGTTGATGCCATTGTAAAAGGCTACTATGGCGATGAGGGCTATAATGCCGGCGTGCCTATGGAAAACGCTTCTGACACGACTCCTGTCGATGTCTACACTCTTACGGGGATTAGGATTTATCGCCACATACCCCGCTATCGACTACACTCACTGCCCTTGAATGGGTTATACATTGTAAATGGTAATAAACTAAAACTATAGAACATCATGAACGAACAAGCAGGAATTAAGCCCTACGTCATCGGATTGGACTTGGGCGGAACTAACTCAGTTTTTGGAATTGTCGACGCACGCGGCGACATCAAGGCTACTACCGCCATCAAGACTGGCGGATTTGAGAGTGCTGAATCATACGTAGAGGCTGCAGTAGAGGCACTACAGCCCATCATTGAGCAAGTGGGCGGCATTGAGAAAATCAAGGCTATGGGCATCGGCGCCCCCAACGCCAACTATTACACAGGCACCATAGAGTTTGCACCCAACTTGCCCTGGGCACACAACGGCAAAGTGCCTTTGGCACAGATGTTCAGCGACCGTCTTGGCGGCATTCCAGTGGCCATGACCAACGATGCCAACGCTGCTGCCATCGGCGAAATGGTGTATGGCGTGGCTCGAGGCATGAAGAACTTTATTGTCATCACCCTGGGAACAGGCGTGGGAAGCGGCATCGTGGTGAACGGTCAGTTGCTCTACGGCAGCGATGGATTTGCTGGCGAGCTGGGCCACGTCACGATGGTGCGAGGCGCAGAAGGGCGCATGTGTGGCTGTGGCCGCACCGGGTGTTTAGAGGCCTATTGCTCGGCAACGGGTGTGGCTCGCACGGCCCGGGAGCTGCTGGCCAAGACGGAACGCCCGTCGCTGCTGCGCGACATGGACCCGGAAAAAATAACTTCGCTCGATGTAAGCATTGCCGCAGGAAAGGGCGACGAGCTGGCCAAGGAGATATACGACTTTACTGGCCACATGCTGGGTGAAGCCTGTGCCGACTTTGCCGCTTTCTCATCGCCCGAAGCATTCGTCTTCTTCGGAGGCATGGTGAAGGCCGGCGAACTGATTATGAAACCCATACGAGAAGCCTACGAGGAGCACGTGTTGCCCATCTTCCGTGGCAAGGCCCAGTTCCTCGTCAGTGGTCTCGACGGTGCCTCGGCTGCCGTACTCGGTGCCTCGGCCGTGGGATGGGAGTGCTAATCTGTATCATCTTGATAAAGAACAACTGAGTTGTTACGTCAAAGGTAATTTGTAGTTAAATCGTTAAAGGACAAAACGTAAATGAAAAAGCCATTTCTACTACTTGGCGTGCTGTTGATAACCGTTTCGCAGGCCATAGCGGGGGAAAAACTCTCGCTGAAAGACATCACCGACGGTCTTTTCCGCGGTGAGTCAATGGCGGCAGTAGAACCGCTGGCCGACGGTGAGAGCTATGCTCGCATCTCTGACAACGGCAAGCAGATAGTCACCTGTTCTTTCCGCACAGGCAAACAGACGGGCGTGCTCTTCGACGCCACTACCGCGCGTGGCGCTTCCGTCAACCGTGTGGAAGGCTATGTGATGAGTCCCGACCAAAAGCGCATCCTCATTCAGACGAATACCGTGCGCATTTACCGCCACTCATACACAGCCGTTTACTACATCTATACCATTGCCAACAACAAGCTGGAACCGCTAAGCGACGGTGGACCGCAGCAGACACCGGTGTGGAGTCCCGACGGTCTGCAGGTAGCCTTCGTGCGCGACAATAATATATTCTTGGTAAAGTTGCTCTACAACAACAGCGAGAGTCAGGTAACCAAGGACGGCAAGCGCAACGAAGTGCTCAACGGTATACCCGACTGGGTGAACGAAGAGGAGTTCTCGCTCAACTCGGCCATGACGTTCAGTGCCGACTCCAAGCAAATAGTATGGGTGCGCTACGACGAGAGTCAAGTGCCTGAAGTGGTGCTGCCACTAACCCCCACCAGTTGGAACGCCGGTTCAGCAGTGCCCTCGTCGGCCAGTATGACTCCCAACGGACTGTATACCTACAAGTATCCGAAGGCTGGCGAACAGAATGCTACGGTGAAGGTCATGAGCTTCGACATCAAGAGCCACCAGACGCGTACCATGCAGCTGCCACTTGAAGAAGACGGCTACATACCACGCATCATGCCCACCAGCGACCCCACCAAAGTGGCCGTCTTTACGCTGAACCGCCACCAGGACTGTCTGCGCATCTTTATGGCCAACCCATTGACTACTGTGTGTCAGCAGATTATAGAGGATAAGGTAGACAAATACATCAACGAGAATGTCTTTGCCAATGCCAAGATAACGAAGAGCAATATTGTACTCACCAGCGAGCGCAACGGCTATAACCACATTTACCTCTACAACCTCAACGGACAGCAGCTGCGCCAAGTGGGCGACATGGAGCAACCCGGACAACGTCTGGGCGAGATGGCTCACACCATCGTCACCGACGTCTATGGCTATGATGAGGGCACGGGCGACATCTACTTCGCCGCCCTCGCCAATGGTCCTACCGACCAGAAGATTTATGTGTCGCACAAAAACGGAAAGACCGACTGCCTTACCCCGCAGAATGGCTGGAACAGTGCTATCTTCTCGAATGACCTCAAGAGCTTCATCTGCACATGGAGCGATTTGGATACTCCGCCGCAAGTCACATTGCGCACCGTGTCGGGCGGTTCCGCACGAACCGTGGCCACCCTCATCGACAACAAGCGGCTGGCTGAACGCTACGCTGCCTACGACATGGGCAAGAAAGAATTGTTCGTCTTCACCACGCCCGACACCAAGCTCGTTGGATGGATGGTGAAGCCTGCCGACTTCGACCCCACGAAAAAGTACCCTGTGGTGATGTACCAATATGGCGGGCCTGGCTCGCAGCAGGTGAAGAACGCCTGGGGCATCGGCATGAACGGACAGGGAGCTTTGCTCGAGCAGTACATGGCCCAACAGGGATATATATGCGTATGTGTGGACAACCGTGGCACAGGCGGACGCGGCGCAGAATTTGAGAAGTGCACCTACCTGCACTTAGGCGACCTTGAAGCCAAAGACCAAGTGGAGACCGCTATATGGCTGGGCCAGCAGAGCTATGTGGACAAGGATCGCATCGCCATCTGGGGCTGGAGCTACGGCGGTTGGAATACACTGATGTCAATGAGCGAGGGACGGCCCGTGTTCTGCTGCGGCATCGCCATTGCGCCGCCCACTTGCTGGCGCTTCTACGACACCATCTACACCGAGCGCTTCATGCGCACACCAAAGGAGAACCCTACCGGCTACGACAATGTGTGCCCACTAGCTCGTGTAGACCAACTGCACGGAGCATTGCTGCTCTGTCATGGATTGGCCGACGACAATGTGCACTACCAAAACACAGCAGAGTATGTGTCGGCTCTCGTCGGTGCCGACAAGGACTTCCGACAGCTCGTCTACACCAACCGCAACCACAGCATCTATGGCGGCAACACGCGCAACCACCTCTTCCGCCAATGCATGAACTTCTTTGCCGAACAGCTTAATACCAAATAACGTGCCTATGAAACGACTCACCATTCTCTGCCTGGCTCTCATGGCGATAGTCATCGCAAGCGACGCTCAGAGCCGCTCACGCAGAAGACGTCCTGACCCCAATCCACCATCAACGGTGGAAATAATTGCCAAAGTGAACGACTTCTGGCAACAGAACCACTCGCCACTGGTGCGCTCGTTCTGGGATGAAGCAGCCTACCATACTGGCAACATGGAAGCCTACCGTCTACTGGGCCATGCACGGTGGCTGGCCTACAGCGAGACATGGGCACGCCACAACAAGTGGATGGGTGCTCAGGAGAAGAATAGGTCTAAGTGGAAGTATAAGAACTATGGAGAGGGCCACGACTATGTACTCTTCGGCGACTGGCAGATATGCTTCCAGACGTATCTCGACATGTATGAGATGAATCCCGACCCATACAAGATTGCGCGTGCCATCGAGGTGATGGACTATGAGGTACGCCAGCCGCAGAACGACTTCTGGTGGTGGGCCGACGCCCTGTACATGGTGATGCCTGTATTCACTAAACTCTACAAAGCCACGGGCGAGGTGAAATATCTCGACAAGCTCTATGAGAACTACAAGTGGGCAGACGAACTGATGTACGACAAGGACGAGCAGCTCTACTATCGCGATGCCAAATATATCTGGCCGAAGGTGAAAACGGCCTGCAATGAGGGTAAGAGTTTCTGGGCACGCGGTGATGGTTGGGTGTTAGCCGGACTGGCCAAAGTGCTCAGCGACATGCCTGAGAACTACGTGCACCGTGACTTCTTCCTTCAGCGTTTCCGTGAGCTGGCCGAGGGGGTTGCCCGCATACAGCGTCCAGGAGGCTACTGGAGCCGCTCCATGCTCTGCGAAGAGGATGCCCCAGGCCCAGAGACCAGTGGCACAGCCTTCTTCACCTATGGCATGCTTTGGGGCGTGAATCACGGTCTGCTCGACCGCGACCGATTCCTGCCCGTCATCGACAAGGCATGGAAATACCTCACCACAGTAGCCCTGCAGTCCGACGGTAGCGTGGGCTTCGTGCAGCCCATCGGCGAGAAGCCCGACCCCACGAAGACTGTCGACGCACACTCACAATCGAACTTCGGCGTGGGTGCCTTCCTGCTCGCAGCTTGTGAGCACCTGCGCTTCGAAACAGGCAGTGTGGACGGCGGTTCACCCACCGTCAACGTCAGCATTACCAACGAGAGCAACGAGTTCCGCCAGCAAGTGGTGGAGATAGATGCTGGCGAGGTGTATGCCCGCTTAGGCATACAAGGCGGGCGGCAGTTCATCGTACGCGACCCCGCCGGACTGGAACTGCCCTACCAGATAACCCACGACGAGAAAGTGCTCGTCGATGCCGGAGTCAGTCCGAACAGCACACTGAGACTCACCATTGAGAAGGGCACGCCACAGGTGTACAAGACAGTGTGCTACGGACGCATGTATCCCGAACGCAAGGATGACTATGCCTGGGAGAACGACCGTGGTGCCTACCGCGTCTACGGCCCCGCCCTGCAGCGCACCGGCGAGCGCAGCTTCGGCACCGACGTATGGTCGAAAAACACGCCCGAGCTGGTGGTGGAACAGCGCTACTGGACAGAGGATGTCGTGATGATGCCCACCGTGGAGCAGCTGCGGCGCGAAGACCGCCGCCGTGGTGACTCGCTCTACCGCACCATATCCTACCATCACGACCACGGGCGCGGTATGGACCTTTACAAGGTGGGAGCAACGTTGGGCTGTGGCACGCCAGCACTCATGGTCAACAACGAGCTTATTTATCCCTACTGCTTCAAAGAGTGCCAGATACTCGACAACGGGCCGCTGCGCACCACCGTACTGCTGAGCTACCACAAAACCGCCATGCCAATAGAGAATGGCGACAGCGTAACGGAGTACCGCCTCATCTCGCTCGACAAGGGGCAGAACTTCAACCGCTGCACCGTGTGGTACACCGGCATGAAGCAGCCCGCACAGCTGGCTTCCGGCGTGGTCATACACTCCGAGGACAAGGAGAGCGTGCTTATGAGCGACAACTATGTGGCTTACGCCGACCCCACCGACAACCCACGCGTGAACAACTGTCAGCTCTTCGTGGCCACACTCTATCCTAAGGGCGGTGTAACCACCCGCAAGCAGCTCTTTGACCAACCTTCGGGTGGCAACGAAGGACATGCCCTTGGCATTAAGGACAATTACAAGGGCGAACGTTTCACCTACTATTTCGGTTCGGCTTGGTCGAAACACGATGTACGCACACTCGACGAGTGGCAGCAGCGTATCGCCTGGACACTGCGTTCCCTGCAACAGCCGCTGAAGGTAAATCTTTCAACGAATCATTAACTTAACACATTATTATATTTATGGCAACTTGGCTTATTGTATTAATTGTAGTTGGAGTACTGGTGGTGCTCATCGTGGGCTACATCATCTCCGTACAACGTAACTTAGTGAATCTGGACGAACTGTGCAAGAACGCTTTGGGACAGATTGAAGTACAGCTGAACTCCCGTTGGGACGCCCTCTTGGCCTTGGCACAAACGGTGGCACGCTACTCGAAGCACGAGAGCGAGACACTGGTGAAGGTGATACGCGAGCGCCGTCAGATGCCCGTGACAACGGCCGCCGACGTCACCGCCCAGCAGAATGACCTGCAAGGGGTACTCTCCAGGCTCATGGCCGTGAGCGAAGCATATCCTGAGCTGAAGGCCGCCGACCTGTACACCCGCACCATGGACGGTGTGCAGAAGTATGAAGAGAACGTGCGCATGTCGCGTATGGTCTACAACGACACTGCTACGAAGATGAACCGCATGGTACGCCAGTTCCCGTCGTGCATCTTCGCCGGCATGTTCGGCTTCGGCGTGCGCGAGTACCTGAAAGCCGACGAGGAACAGAAGAAGTCATACCCCAACCTCAAGGAAGCATTCGATGCGTAGGCTCATAGCACTACTGCCATGCCTTGCCGCCGTGATGGCAGTCACGGCCAGTCCCAAACTGCGCCAACTCGACATATCCGTGGTGCTGGCTCCCAACGGCGATGCCCGCATCACCGAGATGCGCACCATGGATATCGACTCAGAAGGCACCGAGTGCTATATTGTCATAAGCAACACGAATGGCAGCAAGGTGAAAGACCTGAGGGTGACCGACGAGAAGGGAACACAGTACACCAACGAGGGCGAATGGGACGTAGACCGCGGCCGACGTGCCAAAACCGGACGCTGCGGCATTGTGACCAAGAAAGACGGCTATGAACTGTGCTGGGGACTGGGGGCCGAAGGTCTTCGCATCTACCGTACATCCTACACCATTACCAATCTGTTGAAGAGCTATGAGGAGAGCGACGGCTTCAACTGGATGTTCATAGCGAAGGATCAGAATCCGAGTCCGCAATTTGCCCGCGTCACCATCACCCGTGAAGATGGCGAACCGTTCACCGACGACGACACCAACATCTGGGGCTTCCGCTATCAAGGCAGCATCCTGTTTGAGGATGGAGCCATTGTAGCGCAGACCGACGGGCCGATGGACTATCACGACGCCATGATTGTGATGGTGGAGGTGGAAAAAGGAATTTTCAATCCTACGATGAGCGTCGATGAGACGTTTGAGGATGTGAGGGAGCGTGCATTCGAGGGTAGCGACTACGACGATGACAGCGGTTCCGACAACGACCTCACCTTCTTTGAATGGCTTTGTGTCATCCTCTTTTTCGTCTTAGTGCCCGTCATCTTCATCATCACGAGCATAGTCCACATCTATAAGCGATGGAAGGAGCGCCGCCGCATAAAGAAAGACCTCACTTGGTATCGCGACATTCCCTATGACGGCAACCTGCACAAGGCCAACAAAGTGATGAACTGCCTCAGATACTTTGGCACCGACTACGACCATCTGCTCAACGCCATCGTGATGCGACTCATCAACATCGGTGCCATTGACGTGGTGACGGTGACCAACAAGAAAGGAAAGCCTAAACAGCAGCTCGCCATCAGAGAACAGTCAGAAGAGGCCAAGAAACAGATATACCTGGTGCGAACGGTGCACAACATCCTGTGGCAGGCCGCAGGCGACGACCATATCCTACAACCCAAGGAACTAAAAGGATGGGTGAAAGATAACACCAAGAAACTGGAGCACTTCGTCGATGAGCTGAAGAAACAGGCCAACTTCAAAGAAGTGGTGAAAGACCATGAGCACGTGTGCCAACTCTATGGCATGAAGAAATTCCTAGAGGATTTCACGCTGGCCAACGAGCGCAGCGTCACCGAGGTGAAGCTATGGAACGAATATCTGGTATGGGCCACCCTCTTCGGCATTGCCGACCAGGTGAGCGAAGAGATGAAGAAGCTCAACCCCGACATGGCCACACTCAACCGCCAGATGGAAGTGTTGAACGACCGCGAGGTGGTGCCCGTCATCTCATCTGCTTTGCTCTCCAGCACCCATCATGTCGACCAAGCCATACAGAAGGCACGCAGCGGCGGCAGTGGCGGTGGCTCGTCGTACAGCGGCGGCGGAGGAGGCGGTGGCGGCGGCTTCTCTGGCGGCGGCTCCGGCGGCGGTGTCAGATAAGTCCCAAACTGTGCAGCACTTGAACTTTTCGTCGTCTGCACGGTCCCTTTTTAATTCTATTTTCAACTCTTACCCCATTTTAACTCCCATTTTAACTATGAAAAGAATCTATCAACTATTGGCAACAGCATTCCTGCTCATGGGCAGTGTTGCTGTAACAGCACAGAACACTATGACTGTAGAACAATTGGGGCGTCTGTCGAGACAGCAAAGCAGGCAGCAACACCACAATCCTTACAGTAGCACCTACCGTCCTCTGGAGTCACATGCCTTTGGTACCTTTTTCGTTGAATACAATCCCCACACATGGGCAGTCGACATAAAAGGACATGACAACGAAAACTATCAGGGCATCTCTTTGGGCGGCAACTACTTCACGCCCTTTGCCGGAGGCTTGGGCTTCGATGCTGGCTTAAAGCTGCAGTACCTGTTCCGTCAAGACAAGAATGCTGGCGTGACGCAGAAGTTCGAGATGTTCTCGGCCACCATACCCGTTGATTTGGTCTACGACTGGCGTGTAAGCGATGGATTTGCCATCGACCCCTACGTAGGTGTCTACGGGCGCTACAACTTCATGGCAAAATCGAAATACACCAAAGGTTCGGGACCCGCTATCGACTACTTCAAGGACAACCAAGTAGTGGTAGCAGGATATCCTGACCCCATGGAGCGCTTCCAGTTAGGTTTTCAGGCTGGCTTGAACTTCCGCATCAGCGACATGATGACATTCGGCGGCGGTTACTGGACTGACTTTAGCGAACTGTTGGAGCACACCAAGCTACACGGATTTAACATCACGCTGGGTGTCAACTTCTAAGCTAAAAAACACGCTGAAGAAAAAAAGAAAGCCAAAAAGTTTGCACAATCAGAAAAAAGTTCGTACCTTTGCACGCTGAAACGCATTTTAATCAATATTTTTACAAACAACACAATGAAAAAAGGAATTCATCCAGAAAACTATCGCCCCGTCGTGTTCAAGGACATGTCCAACGGCGATATGTTCCTTACGAAGTCTACCGCAAAGACTAATGACACCGTAGAATTCGAAGGCGAGACTTACCCAGTGGTAAAAGTAGAAATCTCCAGCTCGTCACACCCCTTCTACACGGGTAAGAGCAAGCTCGTCGACACGGCTGGTCGCGTCGATAAGTTCATGAGCCGCTACGGTAAGGCTGCGAAGAAGTAAGATACTTACAACACACCACATGACTTATAAAGGTGCGTCCAGGGTAGTTGCATATGCCTTGTACGCACCTTTTTACTCTTTATATTACTGACCCAAGCATGAACAAACTAAAGACCACGCTCTTGCTGCCATTCCTTCTGATGGCAGTTTCATCGTGCCACGACACCAACGATGATGACTTAGGTACTGGAACAGAACGCCAGGCCAACATTAACAAGAACGATGCCACTCTAGAGCCAGCTCTTTCACGCTTGGAGTTTCCCAAGGTAAAGGGAGGCAATAGCATCGTCATTATACACACCACCAACGACCGCTTCGGCATCAACTACAGCGTGGAATGGGACACTGAGAAAAAGGCACAGCGATGGTCGGCCTATCAGATGAACAAGACCACCAACCAGCAGAACACCAGCCGCTACTACTCGCAGACCGACCAGTATCCACGCGACCCCCAACTGCCCAACAACTACTATCTCAGTCAAGACTGCTTCTGGAACAGCGGCTTTGACCACGGGCACATTTGCCCTTCGGCCGACCGGCTCTATTCACCCGAGGCCAACAAACAGACATTCTACCTCACCAACATGCAGCCGCAGTACAAGGCGTTCAACGGCAGCCTGTCGGGCACCGAAAGCTACAAGAACGAATGGAGTCCCTGGTACAGGCTGGAAATGAAGGTGCGCTCATGGTCAGCAGCCACCACCACCGACACACTCTATGTTGTGAAAGGTGGCACTATAGAAGACAACCAGATACTACCCACCAAGGTGAAGGGCGAGATGCTGGTGCCACAATACTTCTTCGTGGCGCTGTTGCTGAAAAACGCCCAGGGCTACAAGGCTGTAGGCTTCTGGATGGAGCACAAAAGCTCATACCTCGTCAACGAACCGCTGAGCAGCTACGCCATGAACATTCGCACTCTCGAGGAGAAGACGGGCATAGACTTCTTCTGCAACCTGCCCGACGAGACTGAGAACCGTGTCGAGGCCCTCGCCACCGAAAACGTTATCAGGGCATGGGGCCTTTAGTGCTTTGCTAAATAGCATATAACAAATAACGAATTAAAAACGAGAACAGTAATAGTTATTATAACATAAAAACCAAACAACATGAGAACAGTTTATGACTTCACTGTCAAGGACAGGAAAGGAAAAGACGTTTCGCTGAAAGAGTATGCCAACGAAGTGCTGCTCATTGTAAACACAGCAACCAAGTGCGGATTCACCCCGCAATACGAAGAGCTGGAGCAACTCTATGAGAAATACCACAGCAATGGCTTTGTGGTGCTCGACTTCCCCTGCAACCAGTTTGGGCAACAGGCTCCCGGCACCGACGAGAGCATACATGAGTTCTGCAAGCTGAACTTCGGCACAGAGTTCCCACGCTTCAAGAAGGTGAAGGTAAACGGTCCCGACGCCGACCCTCTCTTCCTCTACCTGCAAGAGCAGAAGGGTTTTGCCGGATGGAACATGGAGCACCCCATTGCCCATATCCTCGATGACATGCTCTCTAAGGAAGACCCGCAGTACAAGGAGAAAAACAGCATCAAGTGGAATTTCACCAAGTGCCTCGTCGACAAGCGCGGTCTCGTGGTTGCCCGTTTCGAGCCAACCGAGAAGACGGAAATCATTGCTGCCAAGATTGAAGAGCTGCTTCATTAATCTGAACACAACGACAACACGGACAAAATGGAACATACCAAATGTTTGATTATTGGCAGCGGGCCCGCAGGGTACACCGCTGCCATTTATGCATCACGCGCCAACCTCCAGCCTATTGAGTATTGCGGCCTACAGCCCGGCGGACAGCTTACGCAGACCACTGAGGTGGAGAACTTTCCCGGTTATCCCGAAGGTGTGGATGGCAACCAGATGATGATGGACTTGCGCCAGCAGGCAGAGCGATTCGGCACCGACATACGCGACGGCGAGATCACCGAGGTCGACTTCTCTACCCCACCCTACCGCGTCAAGGATGATGCCGGCAACGAGATTACGGCCGACACCGTCATCATAGCCACGGGAGCCTCAGCCAAGTACCTCGGACTGCCCGACGAGCAAAAGTACATGGGACAGGGTGTCTCGGCCTGCGCCACTTGCGACGGATTCTTCTACCGCAAGAAGACCGTAGCCGTAGTGGGCGGAGGAGATACCGCCTGTGAAGACGCCCTCTATCTGAGCAGCCTCTGCAAGAAGGTCTACCTTATCGTGCGCAAGCCCTTCCTCCGTGCCTCCAAGGTGATGCAGCAGCGTGTCATGGAGCGCGACAACATCGAGATACTCTTCGAGCACAACACCCTCGGACTCTTCGGTGACGATGGCGTGCAGGGCGCGCACTTGGTGAAGCGGCGTGGCGAGCCCGACGAGCAAGAGGTCGACATCGCCATCGACGGTTTCTTCCTCGCCATTGGCCACAAGCCCAACACCGACATCTTCCGTGCCTGGCTCGACACCGACGAAGTGGGCTATCTACTCAAGATAGACGGCACCCCTCGCACCAAGATCCCCGGCATCTTCGTAGCCGGCGACTGCGCCGACCCCGTCTACCGCCAAGCCATCACAGCTGCCGGCACTGGCTGCCAAGCCGCCCTCGAGGCCGAGCGTTTCCTGCTCAACGCCGCTCATTGACTCACCTCCAACACTCTAAGGGTAGCCTCCACCCGGGGGGGCTGTAGGCCTCCCTTCCCTTGTATCCTTAGGGGAGGAGCTAGGGTGAATTCAGTATCTTCCAAACCTCTCACATAGGGGTATGCGTTCTCGGGTCAAACAATACAATATAGGCAGTCAACACCCCACCCCTATCCCTCCCCTGACAGGGGCGGGGAGTGCCTACGGGCACCTTCAGTGCAGAAATAGTTTGAGTGGGGGCAGACACAGCTGGGTGAGGGTAGACATCACCATGTTGTTCGCGAAAATATATCTTAATTAGTGCTAATTTTGTTTCTGAAGTCAGAAAAAAAACGTAACTTTGCACCCGTGATTGAGATAGATAGACATATAGAGATACTGCTGCTGAGCAACGACTGTGTTATAGTGCCTGGCCTAGGAGGCTTCATGGCTCACCATGTAGATGCGCACTACGACGAAGGTGACGGCATGTTTGTGCCGCCCATTCGCACATTGGGCTTCAACCCGCAGCTACAGCTGAACGACTCACTGCTGGTACAGTCGTATATCGAGGCATACGATGTGAGCTACCCTGAAGCCCTCAGACGCATAGAGGGCGAGGTGTCAGAGCTGCGCAGCCATCTGGAGACGGAGGGCTGCTATGAGCTGAACGACATTGGCCTGCTGCGTTTGAACGAAGAGGGCAACCTTGAGTTCGAGCCATGCGAGGCAGGCATACTAACCCCCTCTCTCTATGGTCTCAGCTCGTTTGAGATGAAGACGCTCGAAGCCTTGAAGCCGGTGGCCGCGCAGGTGTCTATGGTAAAGGCAGTGCCCGACGAGGGAGCCATCACCATCAAGATGTCGTGGCTACGCAACATCGTGGCTGTGGCTGCCGCTTTCGTGGCATTCCTAATGATAGGCACACCTGTGAACAACAGCACCAAACTGAGCGATGTGCAGCAGAGTGCCTTCATCAGTGTTCCGTCTCATGGTAATGCCAACGCTAATCCCGCCCCTACCCACGAAGCTCAGACTGCTGCTGTTGACGCTACGCCTGCCGTGGCTGCCGAAGCAGAGCGCACAGTGGAGCCAGAAGCACCCGTTATCGAGAGTGAGCCTGTGGCCACGGCCGATGCACCTGCAGTGCCTCATTTCTATATCGTAATGGCCAGCCAGGTGTCGGAGCGCAATGCCAATGCTTTCATTGAGCAGTTGCAGTCGAAGGGCTACAACGAAGGGCACGTGCTGGTGAGCGGAAGCAAGAAGATTCGCCGCGTGGTGTATGGAAGTTTTGCCACCGAAGAGGAGGCCACCGCAGCCTTGCGTCAATTGCGCAAGGACAGTAGGCTCTTCAGGGAGACGTGGGTTATGGAAATAAAGTAATGAAAAGAGTACGCTGTCCTAAGTGCGACAACTACATCACCTTCGACGAGACCCAGTATGCTGACGGGCAGTCGCTGGTGTTTCAATGCCCTGAGTGCGGCAAGCAGTTTGCCATACGTATGGGTGTGTCGAAGCTGCGCCAGACCCAGAAAGAGGAGAATGCCCACGACAACACACAGGCTGTTGTCGACAGCTCACAGTGCGGAGCCATCGTTGTCATAGAAAATGTGTTCCACTACAAGCAGGTGCTGCCGCTGCGCATGGGCGACAACACCATTGGCCGCTACCAGAAAGGTAATCCCATAAACACCCCCATAGAGACTGTCGACCCCAGCGTCGACCTGCTGCACTGCATCATCAACGTGAGCCGTGACAAGCGGGGCGGGCTGCGCTACACACTACGCGATGCCAACAGCAATACGGGCACCTTCGTCGACAACACCGAGATTACTCCCCGCGAACGGCGTATCATAGAAAACGGAACGCTATTTACCATAGGCGCCACCAGCATACTGCTTAAGATTGAAGAATAATCACCCACTACCGTAAAGCCTATGAAACGATTCCTCTTCCTTCTGACGTTTGCACTGACCACTACCCTTGCCATGGCGCAAGGCAGCGACTATTACACCAACAAGGCAAAGAGCTATATGCGCGATGCCGACTACTACACCCGACAGGCTGAGAGCTATGACCGCGATGCCGACTACTATACGCGTCAGGCTCAAGGTTATCTGCGCGAGGCCGACTACTACACACGGCATGGCAACTACGACAAGGTGAAGACCTACACCCGTTGGGCCGACGAGGCCACCAGCAAGGCACAGTTGCGCCAACGCTGGGCCGAAGAGGCTCGCGAGAAAGCACAGCAACGCATGCGCTGGGCCAACGAGGCACTCGAAAAGGCAAAGCGCAGCCGATAAACTCCCCTTTAGACTTGCTGCTTGCTGCGGACAAGGCGGTAGCCACTGCCCTGCCTCCCCAACCAGGGACGTTGTGTGACTACGGGCACCGTCAACAAAGACACATCCTAAGCTTGAAGAAGCGCAGGACAGGTAATACACTTAGGGCAGTCAACACCCCACCCCTTCCCCTCCCCTGACAAGGGAGGGGAAGCCTACGGGCTCCTTCATTCCCGCCAGAGGGTGCGCCAAATCAATTCGGCACAGATTTTGCTGCATTTGCAGTAAAAAAAGAAAGGAGATGTGATATGGCATTTATTGACTACTACAAGATTTTAGGCGTTCCTAAAGACATAGCGCAAAACGAGGTGAAGAAGGCATACCTGAAGCGTGCCAAGCAGTTTCATCCCGACCTGCATCCCGACGACCCGAAAGCAAAGGCCAAGTTCCAAGCACTAAACGAGGCCTACGACGTGATAGGCGATCCAGAGAAGCGGAAGAAATACGACCAGTATGGCGAGCAGTGGCGAGAGGCGGAGCACTTCCAAGATGGTGGAGGCGGCTTCCAAGGCGGCGGCTCACCCTTCGACGGCTTCGACTTCAGCAGTTTCCGAGGTGGTGGCGGCTTCAGCTCGTTTTTCGAGAATCTCTTCGGCAGGCACGGCGCAGCATCAGGCTTCGGAGGCTTTGGCACCCAGTCGGCACAACCCCGCGAGACTCAGGCATCGATGAACATCGACATGTACACCGCTCTTCTGGGTGGCGATGTGATGGTGGCGCTTAGCAACGGTGAGAAACTGCGTCTGAAGGTGAAGCCCGGCACACAGCCTGGCACTAAGGTGCGACTGCGTGGTAAGGGGCAGGGAGGCACTGACCTCATTCTCACCTACAATGTAACGCTGCCCACCCAGCTGTCAGAAAGGCAGAAGGAACTGCTCAGGCAGATGCAGCTCTCATAATAGAGAGAACAATAACCCTCACCTCCCACACCCGACAGTTAACTTACTGATAGCCAGTGTGGTTTCGGGGTGCGGGGTGGCTTTTATCTCTCACCCAATGCCACACCCAAATTGTTTATGTATATTTTTGCAGGAAAGTGCATAAACATACAAAACAAGTGTGCAAAAAAAGTGCGTAGGCCGTATGTAGGAAAATGGCGGCTCCCTGTGAAAAAAAGTGGCCGCCATTTTTTCACAGGAGGCCGCCAATTTTTCATGGGAGGCCACCGCGTGAACTGCATAAATATTCATTTCCACTTTTCTCTACAGAGTTGAGAAGTTGAGGAGTATTATCATCGCTACAAACAACGACACTCCATTCCTTCTTTCCTCTTTAGAAATATAGTAGTTGGCAAAGAAATAACAACAATTACTTGGGTGTGGCATTGGGTGAGGGATAAAAAGGCATGGCTCACCCAAAAATCATACTGGCTATCAACGAGTTAACTGTCGGGTGCGGGAGGTGAGGGTTAATTTCTATATAAAGGAGTTCAATTTGTTATACTCAATCAAAAAAGGTACAACAAATTGAATAATCTATTTCAATATAAAATATATAGCCGCCCCTACCCCTCCCCTTCATCCCTCAGGGAGGGAAGGGCAGGGGTGGGTCAGTATTATCCCAATCCGCTTACTCAAGGGCACCTCTCACCCCTTCGGCTTGGGGTGATGACTGTCCTCAATATATTGTCTAACTTACATTCCTTCAAGCCCTTAAAAGATACTGACCCCACCCCTGCCCCTCCCCTACAAGGGAGGGGAGTGCCTACGGGCTCACTGCGCTCCCTGCGCTTCCATATAACAAAAATGTTGTTATTCGGGGCTTCGTTTTAGGTGTTGCCTAATTCATTACTTCCATATAAAAAAAGTTGTTATTCGGGGCTTCATTTTAGGTGTTGCCTAATTCTTTACTCGGAAAAACAAAAGAAAAAGTGTTTTTTTCTTTTGTTTTTCCCTCGCTTATTCGTACCTTTGCACCTCGTTATTCTTAAGAAACAAATGTTAGAATCATAGACTGAAATGATTGTTTGCATAGCAGAGAAGCCGAGCGTGGCACGCGACATTGCCCGTATCATCGGGGCGACAAGCTCACGCGACGGCTATATGGAAGGCAACGGATACCAGGTGACGTGGACCTACGGCCACCTGTGCACACTGAAGGAGCCTGGCGACTACACACAGGCTTGGCGACCGTGGGCTCTGACACAACTGCCCATGATTCCGCCGCGCTTTGGCATCAAGCTCATTCCCGAGGAACACATCACTAAGCAGTTTGCCGTGATAGAACGGCTGATGCAGGCGGCCGACGGCATCGTGAACTGTGGCGACGCAGGGCAGGAGGGTGAGCTCATACAGCGGTGGGTGATGCAGAAGGCACAGGCAAAATGCCCCGTGAAGCGGCTGTGGATATCGTCGATGACCGACGAGGCCATACGCGAGGGATTCGCCAACCTGAAGGACCAGCAGGACTATCAGCCACTCTACATGGCGGGCATGAGCCGTGCCATTGGCGACTGGCTGCTGGGCATGAATGCCACACGCCTCTACACATTGAAATACGGACAAAACCGGCAGGTGCTGAGCATAGGCAGGGTGCAGACACCAACGCTCGCCCTGATTGTGAACCGACAGAAGGAGATAGACAACTTCAAGCCTGAACCCTACTGGGTGCTGGCCACCGTTTACAGGGATGTAACCTTCACCGCCACAAAAGGCAAATTCACCTCAAAGGAGGAGGGCGAAAAGGCTTTCGCACTCATAGAGGGGAAGCCCTTCACCGTGACGAAAGTGGAGAAGAAAGAGGGCAAAGAACAGCCCCCACAGCTCTACGACCTCACCTCGCTACAGGTGGACTGCAACAGGAAGTTCGGCTTCTCGGCCGAGCAGACGCTCAACATCATACAGAACCTATATGAGAAGAAGTTCACCACCTATCCACGTGTGGACACGCAGTATCTCAGCGACGACATCTATGCCAAGTGCCCGCAGACCATGAACAGCCTCTATCAGACAAAGTTCGCTGGTGTTGCACCCTACGCACCGTTCATCAAGCCCATTGGCGGCAAACCGCTGAAGAAGTCGAAGCGTGTGTTCGACACGTCGAAGGTCACCGACCATCATGCCATCATTCCCACTGGCGTCATACCGCAGGCGCTGACCGACGCTGAGCGCAAGGTGTTCGACCTTGTTGCACGCCGATTCATAGGCGTCTTCCTGCCCGACTGCAAGTTCTCCACCACTACCGTGCTGGGAGAGGTGAAAGCCTCCGCGTTCGAACCTGCGACGATGGCCTCTGCGTCGCCATCGGCAGCCGAGGGTGACACAGCAGCCCCTCCCCTCGGGGAAAAGGGAAAGGGCCCAGACAGCATTGAATTCAAGGTCACCGGCAAGGAAATTCTCGACCCGGGATGGCGGGTGGTTGTTGCCCCCTCTTCGCCAGCAGAGGCCGACACCAATGCCCAGGGTGACGAAGCCACCCAAAAGGCAGCAGAGGACGGTGTGCTCCCCACCTTCACCAAGGGCGAGAGCGGCCCGCACAAACCCACACTGACAGAGAAATGGACCACTCCGCCACCATATTATAATGAGGCATCGCTTCTACGTGCCATGGAAACAGCCGGCAAGTTTGTGGATGACGAAGAACTGCGCGCTGCCATGAAGGAGAACGGCATAGGGCGTCCATCATCGCGCGCCGGCATCATAGAGACGCTGTTCAAGCGCCACTACATACGCCGCGACCGCAAACGCCTTGTGGCCACGCCAACGGGCATTGAGCTAATAGACCTCATTCGCGAGGAGCTGCTGAAGAGTTGTGAGCTGACTGGCATCTGGGAGAAGAAGCTGCGCGACATTGAACACCAGAAGTACGACGCACAGCAGTTTATAAACGAGCTGAAGCAGCAGGTGACGGAGATAGTGAATGAAGTGATGGCCGACAACAGCAACCGGCGTGTCACCATCCTCTCTGAAGCAGAACTGAAAAAAGTGAAGTCAAAGAAAAAAAGCCAACTCACCGTTGGCGCTCCCTGCCCCCTCTGCGGAAAGGGGCACATTGTTAAGGGCAAAACTGCATACGGCTGTTCAGAATGGAAGAACGGCTGCACTTGGCGGCAGCCGTTCTAACTTGCCTTGTAAGGGCAACATAATGCAGTGGACTAACACCAGAGCCGTTATCCTATTTCTATCTGACGGCTCACCTTCACCTTCTGCTCCTCGTGCTTGGGCAGCTCTACAGTGAGCACGCCATGCTCCACACGAGCCTTGATCTGATCCTTCTCCACGTCATCGGGCAGGATAAGCGTCTGCTCGAACTTCGAGTAAGAGAATTCGCGGCGCAGATAGCGGGCACTCTTGTCCTCCTCCTTCTGCTCGTCCTTGCGCTCCATCTTGATAATCAGATTGCCCTCATCATTGATGTGCACATGGAAGTCTTCCTTCTTCATACCGGCAGCAGCCAGCTCCACTATGTAGGCCTTGTCGGTCTCTTTTACGTTGATGGCCGGAGCCGTGGCACTGGCCTTTGGCATGAACTCCGTGTTGAAAAGATCGTTGAACACTGAGGGAATCCAGCTGTTTGTTCTCATCATTGGCATCATAGTTTTGTCCTCCTAATTTGTTTTATGAGTTATACATTTTGTTTCGTTACCGAGCCTCCGTTTGAGCGGCGCTCACCAGTTAAAATGCAACAACAGTGCCAGAAACGAGAACGCTGACAAAGCGACACAAAAGCGTGACAGATTGTCATTCTGCGTTTTTTTTTGCACAAAAGGTTGGAAGTTACGTTTTTTTTTCATATCTTTGCCGTTGAAGAATCAAAAACCGAAGAATCATGGCAAATAAGAGAACACTGAAACATGCCATCAATGGCATTTGCGAAGAGCTTTTCGCCGAGTGCATCGCTGCATCACTCTATGGTCAGGAGAACCATCAGGACAATGCAGAGGCCTTGCTCTACACCATACTGAAGACCCAAAGAGACTTTGTGAGCCGTGTGTCGCACCCTGAGCCAGGCATGCCGGCCAAGACCTTCTACAAGGCGCTTCGCGAGAATTTTACCTCGCAAGTCAACGAGATTGTCGACCAGGTGAATAATCTATAATGGTGGAGCATTGACAGGCAATGTGGAAACGATTCTGCAAATGGCTATTGTATAAACGCATGGGGTGGACGGAAACCGTCACTGAGACATGCCCGGAGAAATGCATCATCTGTCTGGCCCCGCACACTAGCAACTGGGACTTTATCATTGGCGAGCTGTATAACTGCGCCAACAGTCTGAAGAGCAACTTCCTCATGAAGAAGGAGTGGTTCTTCTGGCCGTTGGGGCCCATCTTCAAGCGCATGGGCGGCATTCCCGTCTATCGACAGAAGCACACCAGCATGACCGACACGCTGGCACAGACGGTGAGGGAGGCCAAGCACTTCAGGGTGTGCATTACACCCGAAGGCACCCGAAAGCGCGTGGAGGAGTGGAAGAAAGGCTTCTACTTCATTGCACAGAAAGCCGACATTCCCATACTGCTCTATGGCGTGGACTACGAGAAGAAGCACATTGTATGCACAAAGACCATCATTCCATCGGGTGATGTCGATGCCGACATGCGAACCATCAAGCTCTATTTTAAGGATTTCAAAGGCCGCAAGCCTGAGAACTTTGCCACCGGGCTTGAAGAACAGGAAGAATGAAAGATGAAAAGACTACACTTCAATAATATAAAAAGACACTGGCAGGCGATGATGATGGCTTTGTCATTCATCGCTTGTACATTTTCATCTATCCCCGCTGGGGCACAAACCAGCTGGGGGAAGACCACACACAAGGGTGAGCCGTGGGTGAAGAATGTGTCGCTGCCTTACTCTATAGATCATGGACTGCAGGGGCGCCACTTGTCACTGTGGGCCAGCCATGGACGCTACTACGACCAGGGCAAGGCACAGTGGAAATGGCAGCGACCCGCACTCTTCTGTACCACTGAGGACCTGTTTACGCAGACCATCGTGGTGCCTTATCTCATGCCTATGCTTGAGAATGCCGGCGCCGTGGTGTTCACCCCCCGTGAGCGCGACTGGCAACGCCATGAGGTGATTGTTGACAACGACCCCACTAACTCCATCGCTGCATTCCACTATGAGGAGAGCTACTACCGCAACGCTTGGCAGCAGGCGCCGGGCAGAGGATTCAGCATGCATGGCGGTGCCTATCGCGACGGCGAGAACCCCTTTGAGGCGGGAACGGCCCGCATGGCCGAGACCACCAAGAGCAAGAACAAGGCCAGTGAGGTGAGCTATCAGCCCAACCTGCCTGAAGCCGGGCGCTATGCCGTGTATGTGAGCTACCAGACCGTGCCCTCCAGCATAGACGACGCACACTACACCGTATGGCACAAGGGCGTTCCCACTGAGTTTCGCGTCAACCAGCAGATGGGCGGTTCCACATGGGTGTATTTGGGGACCTTCGATTTTGACGCCGGTCTGTCGCCGGGCAACCGCGTGGTGGTGTCGAACCTTTCGTCGCAGCGCGGCATGGTGACCACCGACGCCGTGCGCTTCGGTGGCGGCATGGGTAACATTGCCCGGGGCGGCAGCGTGAGCGGCTATCCGCGCTGCTTGGAGGCTGCCCGCTACTATGCACAGTGGGCCGGCATGCCATACAACATCTATAGCTTCAGGCAGGGACAGAACGACTATGCCGACGACATCAACGTGCGCTCATACATGACCAACCTGCTCTGTGGCGGCTCGGTCTATGCCCCTGACTCTGCCGGGCTACACGTGCCTATAGAGCTGTCACTGGCAGTGCACAGCGACGCAGGGCATACCGAAAGCGGACTGGGCGTCTACGGAACGCTATCCATCTGTACCACAGGCTACGGCCCCTCTACACTGGCCACCGGACTGAGCCGCGAAGCATCGAAAGAGCTGGCCACCGACCTGCTGAACAACACCACCGCCGACCTTACCTACCGCTTCGGAGAGTGGAAGCTGCGCAAGCTCTACGACCGCAACTATTCAGAGACACGACTGCCCATAGTGCCCAGCAGCATCTTGGAGACGCTGTCGCACCAGAACTTCGGCGACATGCGCTACGGACACGACCCTAACTTCCGCTTCTGGATGGCGCGTTCCATCTACAAGACGCTCTTGCGATTCATGGCCACCCATCACGGCGAGAAGTATGCCGTGACGCCACTCAGCCCCGACCACTTCCACTGTGAGTTCACCGACAGGAAGGGCGAGGTGCGTCTCAGCTGGCAGGGACTCATCGACGGTCAGGAGAAAAGCTCGGCCCCAACGGGCTACATACTATACATAGCCCAGGACAACGGCGGATTCGACAACGGCACCCCGCTGCGCGGCACATCGTGCACGGTGAAGCTGAAGCCCAATGTGCTCTACAGTTTCCAGGTGTGTGCCGTCAACGAGGGCGGCAGGAGTTTTCCCACCGAGGTGCTCTCGGCCTACTACAATCCGCAAGCCCGCCACAGGGTGATGGTGGTGAACGGTTTCCACCGTCTCTCGTCACCGGCGCTGAGCACGCAGGGACAGGGCTTCGACATAGACCGCGACCCCGGTGTGAGCTACGGGCGCACAGCAGGATTCTTAGGACGCCAGCGGGTGTTCGACCCTGCCTTCATTGGGCGTGAGGACTCCTCGGGCTTAGGCTTCTCCACCAGCGAACTCGCAGGAATGTTCATTGCCGGCAACGACTTCAACTATGTGCGCACACACGCCGAGGCCATAGCCGCTACAGGGCGCTTCAGCGTGGTCAGTGCATCGGCACAGGCAGTAGAGACAGGTCACCTGCCACTCAGTCCCTACAATGTTGTCGACCTGCTGTTGGGTCTTGAGCGCGACGACGGCCACAGCCTGGTGCACTACAAGTCGTTCCCCGCATCGTTGCAGGAACAATTGCGCCGATACGTGGCCGGTGGTGGCAACGTGCTCGCCAGCGGAGCATACATAGGCACCGACATGAAGGCACCTGCCGAGCAGCAGTTTCTGGCCGATGTGCTGAAGGTGTCGTCTCCTTGCAACTATAGGGAACCGAGCGGACTGGTAACGGGGCTAGGCATCAGCTTCAGCTTCCATCACCAGCTGAACGAGCAGCACTATGCCGCCACCAGCACCGATGTGCTCATGCCCGCCGCTAATGCCAGCTCACAGGCCTTTCCCGCCATGGTCTATGCCAATGGCACCAGTGCTGCCGTGGCTTACGGAGGCACCGACTATCACGCCTTCACCATGGGATTCCCCTTCGAGTGCATCACCGACAAGCAGTTGCGCTCATCCATCATGAACGGCATACTCAATTATTTAATACCAAACTAAAACTACAAAAACACCATGGCAAAGATTCAAGCTAACCCATCAGGAACAAGAACCATCGAAGTGACCGAACAACACTTGGATACATTAGAGAAATACCAACTGCTGCGCGACCTCGTAGACAGTCACGGATACGTTGACGAGGATGTGCTCGAAAAACTGAAGCTGAACATACGCTCACTATTAGAGTCAGAAGCCGGACGCGACAAGGCACTGCTCGACCTCTGTCTCGATGTGATATATAACCCCAACATGAAAGCCTTTGGCCTGCAGCAGCTGTTCCAGCACTTCATAGCGTGGAAGAACAGGGACGACGACCTGGGCATCACTGCCAGCGCCATACAAGGAACTCCCTTCAATTGATGCTAACCGATTTTCTGCCCACCACCAAGAAGGAACTGGAGCTGCGAGGATGGGACTATGTAGACGTCATCCTGTTTTCGGGCGATGCCTACGTCGACCACCCGTCGTTTGGAGCTGCCGTCATCGGGCGCACCCTCGAAGCCGCAGGCTACAGGGTGGCCATAGTGCCACAGCCCGACTGGCACGGCGACTACCGTGACTTCCGCAAGCTGGGCCGGCCGAGGCTGTTCTTCGGCATTTCACCAGGCTGCATGGACTCCATGGTGAACAAATATACGGCTGCCCGACGGCTGAGGTCGGAAGACGCTTATTCGCCCGACGGACGACACGACCTCAGGCCCGAATACCCCACCATCGTCTACTCACGCATACTGCGCCAGCTATTCCCCGACGTGCCCATCGTGCTCGGCGGCATAGAGGCATCGCTGCGGCGCCTCACACACTACGACTACTGGCAGGACCGGCTGCGCCCCTGCATTCTCTGCGATGCACCAGCCGACATCATTAGCTACGGCATGGGTGAGAAAACCATTGTAGAGCTGGCGCAACGACTTGCCGACGGTTGGAACATAAGCGACATCACCGACGTGCCGCAGACCGTATTCTTGAAGCCCGCCAACCAGATTCCCGGCGGAATAAGCCCCGACGACATTGTGCTGCACAGCCACGAGGAGTGTCTGGCCAACAAGCGCAGCCAGGCAGAGAACTACCGCCACATAGAGGAGCAGTCGAACATGATTCATGCCAAGCGGCTCATACAGCCGCTTAGCAGTACAGGGAGTGCAGTTGTTGTCAACCCGCCCTACCCACCAATGACCACCGCCGAGCTGGATGCCTCCTTCGACCTGCCCTATACCCGGCTGCCCCACCCCAAATACAAAGACAAGCGCATACCGGCATACGACATGATTAAGCACTCGGTAAACATACACCGAGGCTGCTTTGGCGGCTGCGCTTTCTGCACCATCTCTGCCCATCAGGGCAAGTTCGTGGTGTGCCGGTCGAAAGAGAGCATACTGCGCGAGGTGAAACAGATCATACAGCAACCCGACTTCAAGGGCTATCTCAGCGACTTGGGCGGTCCGTCGGCCAATATGTATGGCATGCACGGACGCAACACAAAAGCCTGCCAAGCCTGCAAGCGGCCCAGCTGCATACATCCGCAGATATGCCCCAACCTGAACACGAGCCATGCAGCGCTGCTCGACATCTATCGCGCCGTCGACGCCCTGCCGGGAGTGAAGAAGAGCTTCATCGGAAGCGGTGTGCGCTATGACCTGCTGCTGCATCGCAGCAACGATGAAGCAGCCAACCGCTCTGCCCAAGAGTACACACGACAGCTCATCACCCACCACGTGAGTGGACGCCTGAAGGTGGCACCCGAGCACACCAGCGACACCGTGCTGCAGCTCATGCGCAAGCCGCCCTTTGCACTCTTTGAACAATTCAAGCGGCTCTTCGACCGCATATGCCGCGAGGAGGGGCTGCGCCAACAGATTATTCCCTACTTCATCAGCTCACACCCCGGCTGCCGGGAAGAGGACATGGCAGAGCTGGCCGTCATCACCAAGAGGCTTGATTTCCAGTTAGAGCAAGTGCAGGACTTCACCCCTACCCCCATGACCATTGCCACAGAAACATGGTATACCGGGCTCGACCCCTATACGCTGCAGCCAGTCTTCTCGGCTCGCACACCACAGCAGAAGCTGGCGCAGCGGCAGTACTTCTTCTGGTACAAGCCAGAAGAGCGCAGAAACATAGAACAGAGCCTGCGACGCATAGGTCGCACAGATCTCATAGCGCAGCTCATTCCCAAACCACCAACGCCACAACACCCCAAACGGCCCAACCACCAATACCCCCCATCACCAGATGACCATCATCGAACAGACCATCGTAGCGAAGAACCTGCAAAAAAGAAGCGAAGACGGAATAGTGACCACCGCTGACTTCGTGGCCGTCATCGACGGCTCCACCTCCAAGTCGCAGCGCCGCTGCCACCGTAGCATGTCTCTCGTGCAGCGCAGCAACGGCGAGACAGCCATGCTCACCATTGCCTCCTACATCAGGAAGATGCCAAAGAACAGCAGCTGCCACCAGTTCTGCTTAGGGGCCACACAGGCCATACGCCAACGCTACAAGAAGTCGCTGCTTGAGCATCTGGCCCAGCATCCTGAAGACCGCCTCACCGCGTCGTGCATAGTCTACAGCAGGCTGCGCCGCGAACTGTGGTTCATAGGCGACTGCCAGGCGCTGGTCATCGGCAACGCCCAGCCGCCCCACCCCACCTACTATGACAACCCCAAGCCCTACGAGCAGGAACTGGCACAGATGCGAGCCGACATCATCAAGGCCAGCCCCCAGCCGTGGAGCCACTTCCTTGACGAAGACACCGCCCGGCAAGCCATCATACCCCGCATGCTCGAAACGATGCAGCAGCAAAACAAGACCTACAGTGTGATAGACGGATTCCCCGTCGACGAAAGCCATGTACGCGTCATCACGCTCGATTTTCAGCCCTGGCAACTGGTCCTGGCCACAGATGGCTACCCCTTCCTCTGCCCCACATTGAAAGAGAGCGAAGAACGTCTGGAGGAGCAGCGCCAGCAAGACCCGCTGAACATTGGTCCGCGCTTCATGGCAACCAAGGCTTTCGCACACGGCAACAACTCCTTCGATGACCGCGCCTACATACGCTTTGACATTTAAGCTGTAAGATTATCTGCAAAGAAGTGCTTACGAAACTTCCTCCCCTGCGGCACGAGAATGTCGGGGGAGGAATGTTAATCGCGCAGAGGCCACAGCTCAAGTCTACTGCTATATCATTGCCTAAAAAGAAAAATGCACTCTTTAGAATATTCGGAACAGATTGGTGGCAGTGCCTAAGAGAATGATGACGCTGACCAGCATCACTACTGCACCGATAACCTGGTTGATGATGCGTATGCCATTGTTGTCGAACTTGGCTCTTATCTTGTCGATGAGCCAGGTGAGTCCATACCACCACAGTAATGCACCTCCTGCTATGCTCAAGAAGCCTATGAGCATGTCGAAAGGATGTGACGGCGCAAAGGCGAACTGCGCAAAGAGGGCACCAAAGAGGAGGATGATGAGCGGATTGGAGAGTGTGACGAGGAATGCCGT
>JAEEGF011118706.1_pt1 | contig 28827 bp, 15 predicted proteins | sample 9134171 | NCBI WGS metagenome assembly JAEEGF01 (sample SAMN16246542, study PRJNA631951) | gut metagenome | biome: gut microbiome; feature: rumen; material: AP-attached | host: Bos | place: Iran: Karaj | collected 2018-10 | reverse complement strand
TGCCGTCTCTTTTCAGCATTAAAGGACCTTCGACATATCCCTTAGGAGTGATCTCCTTGAACATGGTTCCATCCTCGAAAGGAACCAGGCTCGTGAGATCATTCCCGAGCTTGACCATGTTGCAATGACGCCAGCCTCCATAATACATGTAGTAGGTTCCGTCATCATCCTTGAACACGAACTGGTCGATAGGCTGGGCCCCGTTGATGACCTCGTCGATTAGCGGATGTCCGAGAGCATCCTTGAAAGGTCCCGCGGGGTTGTCGGCCACGGCGACTCCGATGCCGCCCTCGCCTTTCTCGTGCATGTCATTGGCTCCGAAATAGATATAATATGTTCCGTCTCTCTCAATCACTGACGGAGCCCAAAGGGCGCGGCGTAGCCATGAGATATTCTCTTTCGCGAGGACTCTCTCGTGCCTTGTCCAGTGTACCAGGTCTTTTGAGGAAAAAGCGTCCATGAACAACTGCTCGTCATAAGGCCTGGACCAAGTGGGATAAATCCAATACTCCTTTCCGAACACCACGGCCTCCGGATCAGCGTACCAGCCTGTGAATAAGGGGTTTCCGCTAACCTTGCTGCGCTTTCCGTAACGGGACAGGGCATCAATCTCCTTCTTGGCCTTTTTCAGGTCTTTCTGGAACTCGTCGCTGGAATGTAGTACCGCCACGATTCCGGAAGCGGCCGCTCTGGCTTCCTGGACGTCGCTCTGATAGTGATAACCGACTATGACACGGCTTGTACCGTACCTGTATCCGGCTTCCAGAATATCCTGGCTCCTTTCGGGGAGCAACTCCGAAAGGATGAGAGCAATCGTCCAACCCCTTGTGGTATGGCCGGAAGGATAAGATGCTGATTTCCTGTGGCTTTCCTCATCTTCCGGGACGCCGGTAGGCTCGGCGAACTCCACATACGGACGAACGCGGTTGTAGTATGATTTAATTTTGCGGTTTGAAGCGGCTGAAGTCTTTGTGGCCCTGGATAAAAGGTTGTGCAGGTTGGGAGTGTGCTCCTTGCTGATCTTCAGGCCGATAGCCTCTTCGAATAACTTCGACATATAATCCATTGAAGTGGCAGCGTCATCTTTGGCGATCTTCCCTCTCGTCCTGCCGCGCATAGCCTTTCCCCATTCGTAATAACCCTTATCTCCAGCGAAACGCGGATCGTCAGGCTTGAGAGGTGCGGGAATATAAGCGGATGCGTCAGGCAGGTCGGCTGTCTGGAAGTAAGCCCCTGATGAAGAGGAAGATAAATCCTTGGAAGCTGTGCCGCAAGATGAGACTAACGCGGGAATCGCGATTGTCAAAACCAGCAGGATAATGGAGTTCGATTTTTTCAAAACAGTCATATTCTTTGAAGCCAATACAATCCGCAATATATGAATTCTTCAGATTATTTCAAACCACAAAGGCACCTACGAAGTCCGTAAGTGCCTTTATGATTGGTGGAAACAACTGGATTCGAACCAGTGACCCCCTGCTTGTAAGGCAGGTGCTCTGAACCAGCTGAGCTATGCTTCCAAACTTGGGTTTCCCTTTCGGGGATTGCAAAAATACGATAGTTTTTCTATTCCGCAAAATATTCCGCCAGGAATTGCTTACCTTTACAAAGAAAACACTTACGCAAAGTAAAAGCATGAACAAGACTCCGTTTCTGCTGGCGGCTCTGGTATTGTCCTTGATCGCCGGCTGCCAAATAAAGGCCCAAGGCAATGATGAAGATACTCCCGGGACTGGCCAGCCTCAGGTTGAGATCCAAGACTATTACAAGGCTGACTTGAGCACATTGGAAGGGCAGTGGAGGGATTCTGTCCACACCGCCCTGGCTGGAATACTCAAGGACAAGAAGATTGTGATGGGACAGTACACAATGCCGATTTGGTGGAAAATCTATGGTGAGGAGCCAGCTGGAGGAAGGTCGCTATATATCTCATTACATGGCGGTGGCGGTACGACCGCTGAGATGAATGATGGCCAATGGGAAAACCAGAAGAAACTCTACGAACCTGCTGAGGGAGTTTATCTATGCCCCAGGGCGATCACCAACACTTGGGATCTTCACTTCCGGCCGGAGTCGGACGCTTTCTATGAGAAGATAATCCAACTCGCCGTGACTTGCTGGAACGTCAACCCGAACAAGGTATATCTGATGGGTTATTCGGCTGGAGGTGACGGAGTCTGGCGTCTGGCTCCCCGTATGGCGGACCATTTGGCCGCGGCCTCGATGATGGCTGGCCACCCTGGTGACGTCTCTTTGTTGAGCCTAAGGAATCTCCCGTTCATGATATGGTGCGGTGCCTTGGACGACGCTTATGACCGGAATAAAGTCTGCGCTGAAAGGATCGAGGAAATGAATAAGTTTCAAGAGGCTGATCCAGAGGGATATATCCATGAGGGACACATTGTGGCTGGAAAGCCTCATTGGATGGATCTTGTGGATGCGGCTGCGGTTCCTTGGATGGCCAAATACACCCGGAATCCTTACCCGAAGAAAGTCGTTTGGTGCCAGGGCGATGTGATGAAGGAATACTTTTATTGGTTAGGGATACCTGTCGACGAGGCGGAAAAAGGGAACAAACTTACCGCGAGTATTGAAGGCAACACCGTCAACATCGGGGACTGCGACTATTCGAAAGTCCGTATATTCCTGAACGACAAGCTTGTGGACCTGTCGAAACCTGTAATAGTCACCCATGGTGAGGAAAAACTGTTTGAAGGAATCCTCACCCCTTCGGACGCGCTCCGCAAGCGTACCCTCTACACCCGGAACGACCCTGCCTACTCTTTCCCTTGCGTCATTGAAGTCTCTTTTTAGCATAATACCCATGAAACCGTTCAAACCCATCTGCCTAGCCTTCATGCTCTTGTCTTGGCTCCCTGCTGGAGCGCAAGTCGTAATCGATCCGAGTGCCGTCGTCGGTGCGATCAAGCCGATGAATGCCGTGAATAATGGTCCTGCCGTCGCCAATGCCAAGGAGCAGACCCGTGGCAATTTTTATGAGTACAAAGTCCTCAATATCCCTTACGCCCGTACACATGATTCCGCTTACTATGCCGGATATGGCGGGCCGCATTGCGTGGATATTTCCCAGCTGTTCCCGGATTTCGACAAGAATCCCAACGATCCATCAGCTTACGATTTCACCAATACCGACGCATATCTCCAGAGTATCGTCGCGACTGGTGCCCAGGTCTTTTTCCGGCTAGGGGAAAGCATAGAGCACACGGTGAAGCAATACAATATCTTCCCTCCGAAGGACTACCTCAAATGGGCGAAGATTTGTGAGCATGTCATCAGGCATTACAACGAGGGATGGGCGGATGGCCTTCACCTCGGTATCAAATACTGGGAGATATGGAATGAGCCTGATCTTGACGTTGAGGACTGGAAGACAAAGCCGCACACTTGGGGAGGATCCACCGAGCAGTTTTATGAGTTCTATGAAGTCGCGGCCAAGTATCTCAACAAGACCTTCCCTGACCTGATGATCGGAGGACCGGCATTGTGCTGGATGGAGGATTGGGCGGATGCTTTCCTCCAGAGGTTGAGCCAGAAGAAAATAGGCCTGGATTTCTTCTCATGGCATATTTATGAGCGTTCCGTTTCGGCTTTCACCGAGAAAGCGAGGCGTATTCGGGCACTTTTGGATAAAAACGGATTCACTGACACACCTTCCTTCCTGGACGAGTGGAATTACATCAAAGGCTGGACAGATGAGTATGTGTACAGCCTGTCCAAGATCAGCGCCATCAAAGGCGCCGCCTTCACCGCCGCGGTGATGTCTGCCTGCCAAGATGAGCCGGTTGACATGCTCATGTACTATGATTTCCGCCCCAGCGCTTTCTGCGGAGCCTTTGACCAGACAACTTATCGTCCCTCAAAGACTTACTATGCTTTCTACGCATGGGACAAATTGGTTCAGTACGGAACCCAGGTTAAATCGGTTTCGGATGACAAGGAACTATATGCGACAGCTGCCCGTTCCTCTGACGGTCATCTGAGGGTGCTGCTGACCCGTTATTCCGAGGATAATAACGTGACCAAGATACGTCCGTTCCGGATTGAGATCAATGGGGCTGGAGACGGGACCGTATATGCCTATCTCACTGATTCTGACAGGGCATTCACCGAGATTCCCGTGGAGATGAAGGGTGGGGTTATTGAAGGAGTATTGGATCCGGACGCTTTCGTTCTTTTAGACATATCACCGGATCACCATCATCATGAGTAATATCATTCTGCTGACTCTTCTGGGTTTCGGGATTCTCGCCGGCTCCAAAGCCACAACCGACGGGTATACCTATCTTGGTCATAATGAGGATATTCCGGGCGAGAAGATGTTGAACATCTATAACGTCCCCTCGGAAAATGGCCGCCTGGCTGGCCTCTGGTTTGAGTTCCCTGGCCAGATAGGGGATAGTTATGTCAATGAATATGGGGTCAGCATAGCTTCAAACTCGTGTCCATCCAAGTCTGTTAAAAAGTCGAAAGGAAAGCGTCTTTACAAGATCCAGACGAAGGCTTTCCGTGAGGCTAAGACCGCTCGGGAGGCTGTCATGATTATTGGCTCAGAGGTCAGCAGGCATGGATGTGACGAGTCCGGAAGATCCTTCCTGATTGCTGACGCCAAAGAAGGGTGGGTCTGCTCTGTGGTGAGGGGAAGGATATGGGTCGCCCAAAGGGTTCCGGAAGACCATATAATGTTGATATCCAACTGTTTTAACATCGGGGAAGTCAATCTTGATGACACCGCCAATTACTTGGGCAGTAAGAATTTGGTCCGCTATGCTGAAAGGAAGGGCTGGTATGATGCGGATCGTGACGGCGCTTTCAATTTCACTAAAGCGTATGCCGCCCCTTCTTCCTTGAGCGATTCCGTGAATATCGGTCGTCTGGCTTTGGCCGGTGAATTCTTTTTCGGAGATGGCATTGACCCTTCGCGGCCGGTGTTCTCCCGAGTACCTCCCAGGAAATTCCATCGCCGGGATTTGTCAAACCTGCTGTCGGACACTTCTTTACGCGACGAGAACACGGCCCTGACGACCATATTTACCTTGAATCCGGCATATCCTCCAAAGAAAGGCACTGTGATATGGGTAGGCTATCCAAGCCAGGATGCCGCCAACCATTCACAATGGACCATATTCACGAAAACGCCGGAGTCTTGCCACCGCTTCGGTGATGCCGACTTGGCCTTGAAGAAGCATTTCAAGGACGTGACTCATTTTAGAGACCGCTGGCCTGACCACTTCTATTGGCACTACCTCTATCCGGAGATAAACATTGATGTCGTGCCTCACGATTTAACCGTGTATGTCCCGAAACTGACTCGGGCAGAGACTGTAAATCATCCGGAATTAGTCGGGGACTCCTTCAATGACCATTTCCATGTCTTGGAAGACCCTGATAGAGGACTCCTCCACGCTTTCTGGACGCAGGGCTCATGGGAGGCCGCGGACGACGAGCATGTCGTATATTCCCAAAGCCCGGATAATGGAGTGACATGGACTGAACCGGTGATCATAGCTGGATCCTCCACACGTTCAGATCCCAAACCTGTGGCCGCGTGGCAACAGCCGATGATCACCAGAAGCGGTCGTTTATATTGCCTTTGGAATCAGGAGACCACCGTCAAGAAACATCTTTGCGGGATTATGTGCGGGCGATATTCTGATGATGGCGGCAAGACTTGGAGCAAGCCCGGGATAGTGCCGTTCCCTAAGCGTTTCAGCACGGATCCTGAAGATCCATCGATTCCTCCGACCTGGTGCATGTGGCAAAGGCCGCTCCGGTTAGGGAAGAATGGCCAATATCTTGCCGGTTGCTCCCGCTACGGTAGAGACGGCCTCAGCCGGGTGGAATTCTGGCGCTACGACAACATAGATGACGATCCTGAAATCAACGATATCCGAATTTCATTCTTCAATACTGAAGATGAGGCATTTGACGCTTCGAAGATAGAGAGGGATAATGATTACATGCCCAGGGAAGGGCTCATTGTCGAGGAAGCTTGTATTGTCGGACTTCCTGACGGGCGACTTTTCTCGGTCATGCGCACAACCACGGGCTCTCCTATATGGTCGGTAAGTTCCGATGAAGGTGAGACCTGGTCCAGGCCGGAGATCCTCCGCATGAAAGACGGAGGAGAGGCGATTCTCCAACCATGCTCTCCGTGTCCGATTTATGATTATGAAGGGCCTGAGGCAAGGAGCGGAAAGTATTTCCTAATGGTGCATAACGCATTTGATTTCAACGGTTTGACTGCTTATCAGAACAGAGGGCCGCTCTATAGGTTTGATGGACGCTTTGTCGAGGGAGCTCACCAGCCGGTTTGGTTCGAGGACAGAGGGGTATTATCTCCGAGGGACACAGGGAACTCGTTCTATACCAGTTACACGGCTCTTGACGGGAAGGGTACTCTCTGGTTCGTCGACCAGAAATACTATTTGTTCGGAAAGAGGATGAATTGATTAGTAATAACTCATTTATAATGAAACATAAGCATTTGTTCCTGCCTTTCGCGGCACTGCTTGCCGGATGCGCAGGCCATAAGACCGAAATGCCAAATGTGGTTTTCATTCTGGCCGATGATCTCGGATATGGGGATCTGGGTTGCTATGGAGCCAAGGGTGTGGAGACTCCGAATGTTGATGGCTTGGCGAGTCAAGGGATTCGTTGCACGGACGCCCATGCTGTGGCGTCCACCAGCACTCCCTCCCGTTACTCACTTCTGACCGGACAATATCCTTGGCGTAAGACGGGTACGGACGTTGCCGCCGGCAACGCCAAAATGATCATATCTCCGGACCAATTCACTGTTGCTGATATGCTTAAGTCACAGGGCTATTCTACCGGCGCTATCGGTAAATGGCATTTGGGATTGGGCTCAGAGACAGGAATGCAGGACTGGAACGGGAAACTGGACGAGGATCTCTCAGACATCGGTTTTGATTACCACTACATAATGGCAGCCACCTCTGACCGTGTCCCTTGTGTGTTTATCGAGAACGGCCGGGTGGTCAATCATGATCCTGATTATCCGATTGAGGTGAGCTACAAGAGTAATTTCGAAGGAGAGCCTACCGGGCGGGACAATCCGGAACTTCTTTATAATCTGCGCTCAAGTCATGGGCATGACATGTCGATAGTCAATGGCATCGGTCGTATAGGCTACATGAAAGGTGGAGGTAGAGCGCTTTGGAAGGACGAGACTATAGCGGATTCTTTGACTGCTCATGCCGTAAGGTTCATCGAGGAGAACGCCAATAAGCCTTTTTTCCTGTATTTCGCCACCAATGACATCCATGTCCCGAGATTCCCGGCTGAACGATTCCGTGGGGCGAGTACCATGGGGCTCCGTGGTGACGCCATCGCCCAGTTCGACTGGAGCGTAGGGGAGATTCTCAATGCATTGGAAAGACTTGGTCTTGAGCAGAATACGATTGTTGTCCTGACCAGCGACAATGGACCTGTGTTGGATGATGGTTATGACGACAAGGCTGAGGAACTCGTAGGGGATCACAAGCCGGCGGGCCCTTGGCGCGGTGGGAAGTATTCGGCGTATGAGGGTGGTACCGCGATCCCGCTGATCATCCGCTGGCCAGGCCATATCAAGCCCGGAAAGGAAGATGACAGAATCATTTCCCATATTGACGGATTCCGGTCTTTGGCCATCCTGTTGGGTGCTGAGATTCCTGCCGGAGCCGCTCCCGACAGCCGTGATTTCAAGGATGCGGAGTATGTGATGGAGATGTCCAATGACCACACGATCTCTGTCTGTGACGAGGAGTGGAAATATATTTCACCATCCAACGGTCCCGAGATGATCCAATGGGGACCTAAGATTGAGACGGGATACCGTCCATTCGACCAGCTTTTCGAACGTCAGGCGGACCCTGGTGAGACCGAGAATGTGGCCGGGAAACATCCTGAAATCGTCGAACGTTTCAAAAACATCGTGCGGGAACAGCGCTGATATGGGAAAGGAAACAACCAAGATGAACAAAGACGCGTTGGCTGGCCATCTGTCAGTCGGGGCAGCCTATGTCATATTCGGGCTTAACATCGTGTTTTGCAAGGATATAGCCAACTCCGACGTGGTATCGCCAGGAGTCCTTTTCACCTTGCGCGCGCTCGGGGCTTGCTCCTTGTTCTGGCTTATCTCACTGTTCACGCCTAAGGAAAAGGTTGAGAAAAAGGATTATTTGAGAATCGCCGCGGCTTCTTTTGTGGGATTGTTTGTTCCCCAGTTCACTTTCCTGCTGGCGATTACTATGTCCAGTTCGATTGACACGGCCATAATGGGAACCCTTGGACCTATTTTCACGATGTTCTTCGCCTACTTTTTCTTGAAAGAGCCTATCACGGGGAAAAAGGCGTGGGGAGTCGCGACCTGTTTCGCTGGAATATTATTCCTGATATTCAACTCCGTTCATGCGGATGGAGGTTCAGCCTCATCGCCTCTTGGAATCGCTCTCCTTCTTTTGAATAGTTTGAGTTTCTCCCTGTATCTTGGTTTTTTCCGCCCGTTGATCTCGAAGTACAGCGTCATCACTTTCATGAAGTGGATGTTCCTTTTCGCCCTGATACTCTCCCTGCTGGTGTTCGGGAAAAGCGTTGTGACTACTGATTTTTTGGCCATACCAAATGCCGTACGTTGGGAAATCGCGTATCTCATCTTCTTCGCCACCTTTGTGGCATATTTCCTTATTCCACTGGGACAGAAATATTTACGTCCGACTCTGGTGAGCATGTATTCCTACCTTCAGCCGATTATCGCGACCATAATCAGCATCAGTGTGGGAATGGATTCACTGACGTGGCAGAAGATCTTGGCTATGTGTCTGGTCGTTGGCGGAGTTGTCCTGGTAAGCCGCTCCCGTGCGGCCGGGCAACCCCGATGAGGGTTATTATGTTATTTTTGTGATATGAGAATACTTCACAGTCTTTCAGTTGTGACCATTCTTTTCTTGGTCACGCTATGTTCCGCTTGCGCCCGGAAACCGATTCAAGGCGTCATTATCACTGGGCAGAACAACCATAACTGGCCGGTCAGCCACAGGGTGATAAAGATGATTCTTGAGAATTCAAGGCTATTCCAGGTTGATATCGCTGTCTCGCCTGCGGCAGGAGAGGACATGTCTTCTTTCGATGTGGATTTCAGCAAGTACGCATTCGTGTTCCTCGACTATAATGGAGACCCATGGCCGGAGAAGATGAACACCGCCTTCTTGGAATATGTCAAGAACGGTGGCGGTGTGGTGGTTTATCATGCGGCGGACAACGCTTTTACCGATTGGGATGAGTACAACAAAATAATCGCCCTTGGCGGATGGGGCGGAAGGGACGAGAAATCAGGACCTTATGTCTACTGGAAGGATGGGGCTCTCGTAAAGGACACTTCTGCCGGTTCGGGTGGTTCGCATGGTGCCAGGCATGAATATATCATGAATCAGAGAGTCACCTCGCACCCTATTATCGATGGCCTTCCGGAGCGATGGAAGCATGCCACTGACGAGCTATATGACAGGATGAGAGGTCCGGGAGACATCAAGGATCTCCTATACACGGCATATTCCCCGACAGAGAAGGGTGGATCGGGTCGCGAGGAACCTTTGGTCTTCACTGTGGAATATGGTAAGGGAAGGATATTCCATATTATGCTTGGCCATTGCGGTGACACCTTGGAGGATAATCCCGCTATGCAATGTGCTGGTTTCCAGACGCTTCTGCTTAGAGGTGCCGAGTGGTGCGCCACTGGAAATGTCACTCAAAAGGTTCCCGCTGATTTCCCGACGGAGACGTCAGTTTCTCTACGCAAGGACTATAAACAGCATTAAATCACATTTTTTTCATGCCTCCCGCGCAATATTTGCGGATTTTGGTGTTTATATAATAGATGAAGGCTAAAATCTCAGATACATCCAGACTGCGGATCGGGGTTGACGGCGAAGGAGTTACCACCCTTGTCGCCTTCATGTTATGTCCGCTTGCCTGCGAGTATTGTCTTAATCCGCAGACTCTTTCGGATTCGTATCCGTTTAAGGAATATACTCCGGAGGAGCTTTATATGGAGTTGCGCAAGGATGAGCTTTATTTCTTGGCGACAGGGGGAGGAGTGACTTTCGGGGGAGGGGAACCTCTTCTGAATCATCAGTTTATCAAGCAGTTCCGGAACGTTTGCGGAGATCAATGGAAGATTAATCTTGAGACTTCGCTGAATGTCCCGACATCTTTTCTTGAGACCATCATCCCCGTGACCGATGAGTATCTGATTGATATCAAGGATATGAATCCGGACATCTATAAGAGCTACACAGGTAAAGACAATTCACAGGTCATTGGCAACTTGCGGACTTTAGCTGGTCGTGGACTGGCCGGGAGATGTGTAATCAGGATTCCGTTGATTCATGGGTACAACTCTCCGGAGGATGTGGCCAGAAGTGAGTCCGAAGTGATCGCTCTTGGTTTTGATAGGATTGATAAATTTGAATATGATATAGACTATGCAAAGAGGAAAAGAAATATGCAAAATGCTTAAGGAGATCCGCCGCCGGATCGCTATGGAGAACGACATTGAGTTTGTCACCTCAGAATGCCGCCACAAGGGTTCTTGTGCCGGAACCTGCCCTAAATGTGAGTCTGAGGTCGCTTATCTTGAGAGCCAGTTGGCCGCCCGCAAAAGACTTGGTAAAGTGGTGAAAGTGGTAGGCTTATCCATGGGACTTGCCGCTCTCGCGCCTGTGACATTCACTTCTTGCCACCCTCATGACGGGGATATGGCAGTCTTGCAGGGAGATATTGCCGCCCCTGCTCAGCCGAATGATCAAGAACCGAAAAAACTCGGGGGCGATGTCGCCATCGCCCCCGATCAAATCTTGGAGTAGTTGTTCTATTTCTTAGCCGGACGCTTATAACCGTCATTAGTGGCGCGCTGGGCCATAGTCTGGATGCGTTTCTCTGTAGACGGGTGATCAGAGAATATCTCCGAGACCGCTGAGCTGGACGATGCGGCCTGCGTTCCCGCGGAGGCTCCGCCATTGGAAAGGCTCAACAGTTTCTCGAAAGACATGGCCATTGCCCAGGGGTTTCTTTTGTGGGCGACAAGGAAGTCGTAACCATAATCGTCAGCCTGAGCCTCTTGTTTCCTTGAGAATTTGGCGCTCATGAGAGCCTCTCCGAGGTCGCCGAGCTGGGAAGCCGTAAGGACGGCGATCGTACCTCCTGTCGACACTACCGCGTCCCTGATCGCTGAGTTCCTAAGAGCAGCCTTGTACTGCTTCAAAGAATGTTTCAAAGCCACATGGCCGATCTCATGGCCAACCACTCCGAGGACCTCGTCATCTGTCATCCTGTCTAGAAGCCCGGTGTAGATCCTGACACTTCCGTCAGCGCAGGCGAAAGCGTTGACGTCGTTGGTCTGGTAGACCTTGAAATTAAGGGGAGTGCCATCAACCTCGGTGATACCCTTGGTGAGGTTACGCACCCTTTTGACATAGGCGTTGCTCTCGGGCAGGACAGGGCTCTGAGCGTCAAGCTGGGCGACGTACTGACTGACATAAGCCTTCATTTGCTCGTCAGTGACAGAAGCTGCTTGGGCGATCTTGGCCCCGCTGGAAAGAAGATACATGGGGTTGAAATACTCGCCACAAGATACCAAAAGCATGGCTGAAGCCAGCAATGACAAAATCTTTTTCATATCAGTGATTCTTTCTGTTTTTCCGTTTCAGCAAATATAATTATTTGTTTGACAAACACAAAAGATGCCAGTTAGGCTATTCAACTCCGTAACCTTCCAAATAGATAGTGTAGGAGTTCTCATTTCTTGCGTTTGTGGTAAAATTCAATGTTGTGGAATCCCATGTCAGTTCGTCCTCAATCACAAGGTTAGGATCATAAACAGGAGTATAAGAAACCGTCAGAGTCTTTGATTCACCTGGTTCAATTGTTGCCGATGTCCAACTAGGCGAGAAACGCGATGATGTCGAAACCTTGGAAATAGTAAGGGTACCCTTGCCTATATTCTTTATAGTCATGTTCTTGCTGACCGTGGTTCCGATCTTTGTGCCAGTGAACGACAGTTTACCGGTGCTAAAGTAGATCATTGGTTTGGCTGTGTCGTCCTCCACGGCACGGACATTCAGGCCTATATATCTTTGGCGATAGCTATACCATGGCTTGTTGGAACGGATTTCCCAAGTGGTCGCATAAGATTCCTCGTGGTTAAGGTCTGATGTCCAATAATAACCGACTTCATTAACCTCTTTGTTGGAATATTCGATGCTGCCGCCTGCGGGCAGGAAGATTGAGTTGCCGGTGATTTTACTTGTGACTAAATAGCCGTTAATTCCGTTCTCTTGTGTCCAAACCCAGTCGGAATTCTTCTTTAGTTCTTCCCACTCTTTCCTGGTTGGAGTGCGGGCCAAACCTTTAAGCTTTGCCTGGGCATAATCATCCTCATATGCAAGCATCTTTAATGGATTGGAAAATCCTTGATAACCATAAGGTTCCGGAGAGGTGCAATACTTGGTTATATATCCTCCGCCAGAGAAAACCGCATCCCCGACATACCATTTGTAATTGTTATACAAGTACTGGGTCTTCGTGGATACCTCTCCCCAGGCGACATAATGCCCGTAATCTTCTGGCCTTGAAGCTCCTACATTCTTTGAGGCCCACTTAACGCTGACTCCCATATCCACGAAAGTCTCAGTAGAGATCGTAGGCTTACCGACACCGGAGACATCAATCTCAGCTGTTTCATTCTCGGCGTCTGTGTGGATAACCACGGTTCCGGAATATGATTTCGCCAAGGTGGGTGTGAAGAAAACGTTCACTGTTGTGTTGTAACCAGCGGAAACAGATGACACATTGCAAGTTGCGGAAAAACCATCCGGGCAGTCTATACTCAGGATTCTCATCGAGGCTTCGCCTGAATTCTTTATTTTTGCGGAAAGAGACCCGGAAGTGCCGACGTTCACATTCCCGAAATCCATAGTCTGGCCAGAGATGATCTCAATGTATCCTTGAGCCTCAGCTCCGGTTCCGGACAAAGGAATCACCAGGTCTCCATTTGAGGCGTTGGACTTGATGACAATCTGCCCGTTGTAGGCCTTGGTCTGAGTGGGAGCGAAATATGCGGAGAAGGTCTTGCTCGCTCCAGCTGCTAATCCGAGAGTGTTTCCCTCAGCCCAAGTTTGGTCAACTATAAATCCATCAGTTGCTTCCATGGAATAGAGGGTCACGGCCTTTGTGCCTGAGTTAGTGACCGTAAAATTCTTGTGTGTCCTGTTGCCTACAGTCTGCATTCCGAATGAGAGGCTCGACGGAGAGGCGGTCAGAATTTTCGAGGTTGCCTTTATGCCAGTTCCTGAGATATTCAGTATGCTTGTACCTTGTGTGGCGTTCGTGGCATTTGATGTGATGCTTATAGTCGCGCCATAGCTCCTGACTGCCTCAGGTGAGAAAGTGACGCTGAATGACTTGGACTTGTTTGCCGCTATCGTGCATGCGTCGCTCGGCGTGATAGAGTAATAGGAAGGATTCTGCGTATTGTCATTTGCCACGATCTTGATGGATGAGATATTCAAGACTGTGGTTCCTGTGTTTGTGATCGTGAATGATTTCGTAGAGCTCTCTCCGACTTCAACATCACCGAATGATAGGGAGCTGGTGCTGAAATTTAACACAGGGTTCTCTGGCTCGGGGCTTCCGGTTCCTCTCAGCCTGATAGTCTGGGTCTTGTTGTTTGTGGCATTTGAGGACACAATTGTAAGAGTCTCCTCATAAGTCCTCTGTTCAATAGGCTGGAAAGAAACCGTAATAGTCTTTGAGGCTCCGGCAGTGATCGTTCCACCCGAGGTCCAGCCAGAGAGGGTGAATAGGGAACCGTAATTGTTTGTCTTGGTAATGCTCGAGATATTCAGGGCTCCTGTACCTGAATTCGTGATCGTGATGGTTTTGGATTCCTGGGAGAAACAAACCTGGTTCCCGAAATTCAAGTCTGTAGTCGAGACACTGAGCTTGGGCTCAGGTTTAGCCGTTCCTGTGCCGGATAGTAAGATGATCTTGCTTGTGCCGTTACTGGCATCAGATTCGATTACCAGGTCTCCGCTATATGTCTTGGCGCTGGTGGGTGCGAATGTTATTGTCAAAGGCTCTGAGCCTTTAGCCGCTATGGTTTTTGATGACCAACTGGAAGAGAATCCGGAGGGACATGTTATCTTATTGATTTTAAGTGCCTTGGTCCCTGTATTCGACACTGTGATAGTCTGGGTTCCGGTCTCCCCGACCATGACACTCGTGAAAGTCAGGCTGGTTGAAGAGAAACTGATAACAGGCTTCTGCTCATCTCCTCCGGTGTTGGGGTCGAGGATTCCCTTTCCGGTGAGAGTCAGGTATTTTGTGCCGTTTGTGGCATTAGATGAGATTTGCAGTTTGGCATTGAAGTCGGCGACTTTGTTGGGGGCGAACACAACGGAGAGGGTCTCGCGTCCGTTCGGGGCGATGGTCTTCTCATTCCAGCTTACGGAGAATGGAGCTCCGGGATCACTCACGGCGACCTTAAGGTCGGCTGTGCCAGTGTTTCTGATTGTAAAGGAGAGGGTGGCGCTTTCACCCTGCTTCTTGTCTTCGAACTTCAACTCTGTCTTGGAAACTTCTATCTTAGCTGTCTTCTCCACCGCACTTATTCCCTTGCCACTCAACGAGATAGTTTTATCGCTCCCGGCATTGGAAGATATCTTGATAGATGTTGTGAAGTCGGCGGCTTTATTAGGGGAGAAAGTGACAGTGACTTTTTGCGAGCCTCCGTTGGGATTGATGGTTCCCGATGTCCAGTCCATTGAATATACGCCCCCGGCCCCGCTCAGGCTCACAGTCAAATTGGCTGAACCGGTATTGGTGATGACAAACGATGCGGTTGATTTCTCTCCCACCTTTGTGTCAGCAAAAACAAGCGATGTCATGTCCACCGAGATCGCGGGCTTTTTCACCTCCTCCGTCGTGGTAAATTTGGTCACACTGCCATAGAATACATCCCCTGATTGAAGGAGGATATAAGCTCTGCAATAATACAAGGTCTTTGGATTGAGTCCTGTCAGTTGTACGGAGGAAGCCCCTAAACTGGTTTCTCCTGTCGTCTTAGTTAAGCAATCTGAAGAATTGATAGTGGGAACGCTATTTGTTGTGGAATACACTACCCCTATCTGGGATACCATAGGTTTCCAGTTTGACTCTGAGACGAATGGAACAACAGCATTGTTGGATGTGATCACCAAGGCGTTCCCGGTCGCCATTTTCACGAATTTCGCCTCACCCTCAATGTTAAACGACACTTCGTTGCTCTTATAAGACACATCCTTGCTTGGGTATTTGACAGCGAATTCCGGATCCATGATAAACTCAGCCACAACGTATGCTTTGTGGGATCCAACCGCCAGATTATTTATAAATGCTGATTTATCAGTGGTGCGTTTGACTTCTTTCCCATCGATGTATAGACTATATGCTACAGAATACTCGCATTCGAAGTAGTTTGTATAGGAAAGCTCTTCCCCGGAATCAGGATCTTTATAGAAGTCGTAAAGATATGTCCAGAATGAGAGGCAAGGAGATAAAGAGCATGTCCAGCTGAAATTAGGATTATTCTTGTCAGGCGCTTTCAGCACAGGGTGGGGATCGGAGAAATAGAATTCTTTTTTTGATGTCTCAGGGAATATTGACGTTACATTACTTAAATCATAATATGATATTTCTGTCTTATCATCTTTTATTTCGCTATAGTTCGTCATACATAGATCCGTAACTTTCTTTGCCAAATTTGATTTGGCGGAGAGGTCATGAGCGTCTTTATATGACAAAGAGCTGGAGAGGAACAACAGCATATTGTCGATATACTGTTCACATACCCAAGTGTTTGTCACATGTTCAAATCCAGAGACAAATGAAGCGCCTTTGTCTCTGAATTTATCAACCATCGTGCGTGTTTTTGCTGAAGAACAAGCGGCAAGTATCACGGCTGTATTATTAAACGAAGAGTGATCCAAATAGTTAGGAGTCATCGCGAAATAGGTGTTCTTGGTGTTTCTCGACGACCCGGTGCGTACCATAAAGTTACTCTTACTAAGTTCCTCCGCCTTTTCCTCACTATATAAGGTTCCAGAGACCAAGGTGTTTATTTCCACTGTCTTTTCTCCACCCAAAACGGGTTTTTGATAAATGGCAAAGCCTCCATGCGTGGCGATAATAATGAAGTCGTAATCATCCAGCACATCTCCTTTGAAATAATCGATGGATGCGGATCCTGTCGACTCCGTAGGGTTCTGAAGAAGCAATACACTGCTAAAATGTTCTGAGAGAATATCTGCCCAATCTTCGGTGGGATATTTGAGTTCCCATTGGAAAGGGGATAAGATAAGAGCCTTCCCTTCTTTTTTGATGATAGTGTTGTTATCGGATGCTCTGGTCAACGGAGTGATACTGGATCCTCGCGTCGGATTCTCCAGCTTGGATAGTAACAAAGGATTAGCTTCGGGGGTGTTGGAAACGGAAATGGAGTTGATTTGAGGCGTGTCCAGGTATATGTCCATCCAGATCGAGTCCCGTTGCATTATGGAAATAATTGATCCATCTGAGTTTGGCACAACGTCTATCACGCCATCGATCTCGGCTAGGGCATCCGCCATTTCATTCACATCAGTAATGCCTTCTTCATCAAGTTGTTTGAACACCTCGGCCTTCTCATTGCTGATGTCTTTGTTGAGATTGACTGATTCAACCCATTGCTCTTTTGTTTCAGGCCTGTGTGTTGTGGCGAGCTGCTCGACTTTGATGATCTGCTTCAGGGCTCCGGCGGTGACGGTGATAGTAGCCTCGCGGGGTTCTTTGCCAGCATTCTCAGCGATTGAGAACTGGAGTTCTTTTTTGCTGATGCCTCTTGTCCCAAGGCTCTTGATCCAGTCTCCACCATCCACTGAGACTGTGAAGTCCACGTTCGAAGATACCGGCAAGCTGAATGTCTGGGCCTCGTAAAATAAGCTATATTCATTACTTCCAGGGATTATGACATCCTGCTGTGCCTGGGTTACTGAGACAATCTGAGACACACCGCTCTCTGAGTTGGAAAAGGTGATGCTTCCAGTCCTGCTGTCGTATCCCTCATTGAAATCGACTTTGAAACCATATGTCCCGCTTCCTCCGTCTGATGAGCCGTCCTGGGTAATCCAGCTACCTTGGATATTGACACTCACTTTCACGTTTGTGGTGACGCTCACACTGATATAACCGCCTCTGGCGTCCAGGGAAAACTCATTTTTGGAAACCGAGAGTTCCGGTTCAGGAGTCTTCTGGCAAGCGGCAAAACACATTAATACCGCAGTGAGAGCTAGAACGAAAGAAGATCTTATAGGTCGCATTTCAAATTAATTTTGAGCAAATTAAGATAATTTGGCAACTATTCCAAATACCCTTTCTTGTTCTCCGCGATTGTGAATCCGACGGAGTGGGAATTGCCGGCATCATCCACAACTGTGACTGTGTGCCTGCCGGGGGAGGGGTTGAGTCTCATTTGGTGGATGAATCGTGTTTGTCCCATATAATCATTGTCCAGATGCCAAAACACGGTGCAGTCCGGAGACCTGTGGGCAAGGTTGAAAGTCACTCCGGCGATGCTGCCGTCAAGTTGCCTTGGGATATATATGATCGCGCCGCCTTCCGGGTAGATGAATTCCATAGGGGCGTAGTCCTCTTTATTGGCTGGGATGTAGGGATCGTATTCAGGGTGGTGCTGCCGGTAGTACCACTCCATCGAAGGAGGAAGTATGAAGGTCCTGATGCCGTCCAAGGTCTTGTGGTAGGGGCAAGGCTCCGTCCTCACGGCTTTCTGCGGAAGCATCAGAGTATCAATACGATCGCAACTTGGCCCCGCAAGATGGCCTGACACATGACAGACTTCCATCTGGATATATTCCCCAGGTGCTGGCTCCTTGAACCACCCGTTGGCGGCATAAGCGTTTTCCTCCTCCTTCACGGGAAGCATGTTGAATATGTCGAACATAACCGGACCGGCCGTTCTCGCTCCAGTGAGACCCGGGACTCCCTGTCCTTGGGCGTTCCCGGCCCAAACACCGACAGCATAGTCAGAGGTCACCCCGACAGCCCAGGCGTCACGGAAACCGTAGCTGGTACCGGTTTTCCAGGCCACCTTCTTCAATGAGCCGACCAGCCTCCAGTCCATCTCGTCCGGGCGGTTGACTTCCTTAAGGGCCTCGAAAGTGTGCCAGAGAGCGCATTTGTCCGTGAGAGGGAATCCGTTCAGTCTGTCCCCTTTACGTGTGGTCTCACGGCCTGTCGCCTGATAAGACGCGGACATCTTTGAATACATCGAAGTGATGTCCAATAGAGTCGCCTCTCCGCCGCCAAGAATAAGTGAGAGTCCATAGTGTGACGCGCTCTTGGTCAAAGTGGTGAGCCCGGCTTTCCTCAATATGTCCAGGAACTTCGGAACTCCGAACCTGCGGAGCATGTGGACAGAAGGAACATTTAACGAGCGAGCCAAAGCTTCAGAGGCTGGAACCGCACCGGCGAACTCCCGGTTGAAATTCTGCGGGGAGAAGCCATTCAGATTGACAGGAACGTCTGGCAGAAGAGTATTCGGCAATATCTCCCCATCTTGCAGGAGTGAACAATAAAGTATTGGTTTCAAGATACTTCCCGTACTCCTTGGAGAACGGGCGATATCAACATCGGATCCTGGTCTTTTACGATCTGGATCAGCGTTGCCGACATATGCGAGAACCTCTCCTGTACGTACGTCAATCACCACTGAGGCCAGGTCGTTTATTCCTGTTATTGAGAACTCGTCATTCCATTGGTCGGTGACTTCCTGGACCTGCCTCTGGAGATGGATGTCGATTGTGGTCCGCACCCTTTGCCCCCTGGAAGTCTTGGAATAGTATTCCACTAAATGGCGAGCATCTTTGGGGAGGGCCACTGGTTCTATGGGAAGTGGCTCATCAAGAGCAAGTTCCAGATCAAGATCGTCCAGTTTGCCTCTTTTGTGGAGATCCCTTAGCAAGCGGTTTCTTTTTTCGAGCAGCCTCTCCCTGTTTTTCCCGGGATGTATGTCCGCGGGAGCGTTGGGCAGCACCGCGAGCGTGGCAGCCTCTCCCCAGGAAAGTTCCTCCGGTGGTCGGCCGAAATATCTCCAGGAAGCGGCCTCCAAACCGACCACGTTCCCTCCGAATGGGGCGTGAGAAGCGTATAGGGCAAGGATTTTTCTCTTTGAATATCTCAGCTCAAGCCTTGTGGCCAGGACCGATTCTATGATCTTTTGCCAAAGGGTTCTCTCCTTGCCCCTGGAAATCCTGATGACCTGCATCGTGATTGTGCTTCCGCCGCTGGTCACCTTGCCGGCCTTGATATTCCCGATGGCTGCCCTCACGATAGACACCGGATTGACTCCGGGATGGTAGGGAAACCACCTGTCCTCGAACTCGATAATGGCCGCCTTGAACTTTTCGGGGACATTGTCTGACGGAGGGAACCTCCATTGCGCGTCAGAGGCGATTCTCGCCCCCAGCAACTCTCCGTTCCTGTCCTCTATTACAGTTGAGTAACTTGTGCCCTTGAATATATTTCTGGGCAGGCATAGGAGGTATGCAATCAAGATGGCGGCGACCAAAATGATTATTGGTCGCCGCACATTCTTTGATCGGACCTTCCAGGCCTTCATTTATTGAGCTGTGACCTTCGCTGTGCCGGAGGCTGAGTTGGCGCTGATGTGGGCGTCGTAGAGAGCCTCGCACTTGACGGAAGGAAGAGTGAACTCACCCTCGTAGGCAGCGTGCATCTTGATCTTGAAGGTCTTGCTCCTGCCTCTCGGTAGGTCGAAGTACCATATTACCCTGTCGTCACGGATGTCACGGTAGGAATATGATGAAGTTGAAGGACCTGAACCGAACAGGCGGTCGTTGAAGATCTCCCATCCTGAAGGCACCACCTCGGTGAGAGCGAGGTTGGTGTAGTCCCTCATGGCGCTGGTGTTGCCGACCGTGATCGTGACTGTAAAGTCAGTTCCCTGAGGTATCTCGTTGGGATTGAGAACTTTGCCTCCGGATGAGGTGTAGGTGACCGTCATGTTCAGCCCATTGTTCCTGGCTTCGTTCCTGGCACCGAATTCAGGCACTGTGGAGGTGATGAGGGTGGCGTAAATGACTCCATCTGAAGTGTTCTTCACATCCGCTCCTCCAGCCTGCGTATCGAGCTCGATGCCGGCGACAGACTTGGCGGTCTTGACTGGCGTAACCTTGCCTGACTGTGTCACATCAAATGTGAGATTGCCGGTGTTGACCTTTCCGGCGAGACTGGACATCGCCTTGGTGGCGAAGGCGGTCTCCTGAGTCATATACCATCCTCCGGACATCGCCTTGGCGACTTCCTGCGCCACATCCATAGCGGACGGGATATCATCGATGAGCACGCTGGTCTCAAGGGCGACCGCCTTGTCGCGAGTGGATGAACCGAAGGTCCTGCCTGACTCGGTATATTCGGCGAAGTCTGTCTTGAGATTAGCTACCATCTCCTTGGCGATATTCTTCTTACCTGCAATGGCGTATGCCGAGGCGAGCATCCAGCCAGCCTGTTGTGAGAGGTTCTCACTCTCCTTCAGGCGGTTCATGGCACCGTTCTCAGGTTCGCCCTTAAGCGCGAGGGTGTAGAGCCTGTAGGCCTGCTCGAAGTCCCAGAGAGGATATTCCGGATTGGCCCTGTAGTCCTGTACGGCCTTTTTCTGGAATCTTGCCCAGCTGGCGAGAACGCCCTTGCTGACATTGAATCCGTTTTGGGAAGCCATGATCATGAACTGTCCTGCCATCGAAGTGACCCAGCTGTTCGCGTCGGGTGAACCCGGCCAGTAAGCGAATCCTCCGCTGCCGAGCTGCCTTTGGTAGAGCTGCTGGAGAATATCAGGAACGAGTTTCTCGGCTTCCTGTCTCTTCTCGTCCGGCAACATGTCTTTGATGGAGACGAGGGTCATACCGCGGGAGGCGAGCTGCTCACTGCAATTGTAGGTGTAATCCTTCATGAACTTGTAGATTCCCTCATAATCCACTGAAGGGAAGCTGGCAAGCTCCAATGAAGCCCATTGCTCGGGACCGGCGGCGAACGGTGAGAAGCCGAAGTGTTTGCTCTCGCCCTTGCCGATCATGGATCTGGTGATGTTGACTGTGGCAGGGTTAGGGTTCCTGACCATAATCTCAATTGTGTCTCCAGCCTTGTGGCCATTGCCGTCAGCGGTGACAGTCACCTTCGCTACACCTTCGCCGACAGCCTCGAGAGCGAACTTGACAAGCTTGTCGCCAGGTTTGTCGAAACTCAAGGAGGTCTTGTCAGATCCCGTGATCTTCAGAGGTCCCTCGACCTTGACACTGACATTGGCGTTCTTGACTCCGTCTTCGAGAGCGAATACATTGACAGGCAGAGTAACCTTCTCACCTGTACCGATAACCCTCGGGAGGGTAGGAAGAACCATGAGAGGAGACCTGACCGGTACCGTCTTCTCAGCGTTGCCGTACTGGGCTCCATGGGCGGCTATAAGCATCACCCTGACACTACCGACGTACATCGGGAGGGTGATCTTATGAGTCGCGGATCCATTCTGGAGAGTGAACGGTCCGATGAACTTCACGACCGCGTTGAAACGGTTGTCTTTCTTCGCACCCACATTCACACTCTCGTCACCACCAATGCTGAACATCGGGGAGAACCTTCCGCTGTACGCTCCGATGACATAGTCATAAAGATCCCATGTGCTCACTCCGAGCGCCTCCCTGGCATACATGGCTGACCAAGGATCAGGAGTCTTGAATCCGGTCAGATCCAGCAGACCCTCGTCCACGATTGCCAGAGTGTAGGTCATAGGCTTTCCGGAATTCTCTTTGATCTTTACCTTGAATTCCTCCTCGGGACGCAGCACATCAGGCATCTCGATCACTGGCTCCAGATGAGAGTTCTTGTCATTGACAAGGATCGGCTGTACGCCGTAAAGCCTGATCGGGAGATCGTTGTCCGCCCTCTCATGAGGCTGGAGCAATGTGATGTGGATGTAGAAGTTAGGCGCCATCTCAGGAGTCACCTTGAAGGTGTAAGTCACGTCGCCCTCTCCTGAGGTCTTGACCCATTTCCTTGACAGGACAGCCCTTGAGTTCTCGAGGGACACCAATGCCTGGCCCTTCGCCGCGGCGGGGATGTAGACGGTGACCGTCTCTCCGACTTCATAAGATTCCTTATCAGTGGAGAAGGACAGCATGGAAAGGGCGTCAGGATCTGATTTAGAGGACCTTCCACGATAGGCGGGCCAATCGACATAGAAGATGTCTCCAGAGAGGTGACCGCTGTTGGTGTCCTTGACTATGACAAGGTAGCGGCCCCATTCCGGATAATCAACCCTGAACGGAATAGAGCTTCCGTTCTTGGCGGATTTCATTGAACCTGAGGAGATCAGCTCGGCGGAAGAGCTATTGACATAGGAATCAAGGCTCTCGTTGCGGCTTTCCCACCACCAGCTCCATTTGATCTTGTAGACTGAATATGTGAGGTTATCCCCGGCGATCGATGCACCGTCCTTGTCAACCACGACTACATCGATCTTATAGTCCTTGTCAGTCTCGAGCCAGTGGCTGTCACCCTCCTTGGGAGTCTTGACTCCGACATAGGCTGTGTAAGGGGAGTAGGGGACTGACATCGTGTTGAAGCTGATGTCGCCGCCCGGCTCCTCGACCGTGGTCACGAGATCCGCTGTCATCATGCCGGGAGCACCATTTGCCTTGGGCGTCTCCACGTTGATCCTAAGCTCACCATTCTGGTCAAGCTTATAGTTGACCAGCTCATGCTCGCTACTTGAGAAACTGGACATCGGGGCCCTGAAGCTATAACCCTCATATCCCTTGAATGTTGATGCTCCGGCCCTCAGGGTCATGTTGACCTTAGCTGTCAGTCCGGAAGCGGGAGGTCCGGTGAGCCAGTTGGATGAGAGGTAGATCGGCAACCTGCTTCCACCCTGGATGGCTCCCTCACCCAGATCGAGATTGATCTTGAGTCTGTTAGGCTTGACACTCTCTATGCTCAGGGACTTGTGGAAGGTGGCGCCTCCGATCTTGAAGTAGGCGTTCCAATATCCGGTCGGGTCATCATCCTTGGTGGGTATGTTGAACACATAGAAACCGTCTTTACCGTTTCCGTTGACGTTCTTGGCATAGAAACGTCCCTCAGGAGTGTAGAGCTCCATGACAGCCGGGTGGTTGTCAGGAATCCTATCCTCCTTATCCTCAAGGATGAGGCTCACATGAAGTGTGTCACCAGGACGCCAGACGCCTCTCTCACCATATATGAAAGCCTTGAGACCCTTGTCCAGGACCTTTCCGCCCACGTCAAAGCGGCTCAGGGATTTCTCGTCACCGGATGTGACTTTGAGGTAGCTTGTGGCTCCACCTCTCTTGGCGACTACCACGAACGGCTTCCCGGAGAGGGACACCTCTGCCATTCCGTCAGTCCCGGTCTTGGCATATCCTATCTCCTTGAGCTGGTAGCTGTAGACATAGAGCTCGGAGTTGAACACCGGCTCAGCTGTGATGATGTCGCTGACGCTGACCCATATCTTGTCGCCACCGGAGTACTTGGCGATGACTCCGAGGTTGGATGTCAGGAGGTTGACGGCGGGGAACTTGTCATCATCCATGTAGTATGTGGGCTTCATGGGGTTGTCCCTGTCTTCCCATTCGTATTCATCCCAATCGTAGTATGACTCGTAGTACCATGGTGAAGGGGTATCCCAGTTGCTGAAGTCCTCGTCAGCCTCGTTTTCGGATGACAGGCTGACAAGCTCATTGGTCGGAGTCCCGCTCTTGAACTCAACAGCTTTTCCGTAAACTGAATAATCCTGTTTGAAGGATATCCTTATGCGGTAGATGGCGCCTGCCTCTTGCTTGAACAGACCTGACAGGTCAACGCTGTAGTCCTGCCATTTGTGAAGGTTCTTGGAAGGATCTGAATCCAGACGCACGCACCTCTTGTAGACAAGTCTTCCGCTACGTCTGAGAGAGTTGTCTCCATCCAAGTCATTGTCCTGCAGGAACATCAGAACATTATCCTCGTAGATCTGGATAACCTTGATGTCCACGGCGTTGAGGTTGACCGCCTTGAACGGGAGGATCAATTCTTTTGAATTGGGGAGGATGGTTCCGGATAGCGGAATCTCCACTGCCGGTTTCTCCTCAGCCGCGGTGAATGACTTGCTGAAATCCGTTCCCAGTTTAGCTCCGTCAAAACTCTTGACGGCACCGGAGACGGTCAATGTCAACGGACCGTCCTCGGGATTCTCATAAAACACTTTGACTCTGGCATTCTCTGACTGGAGATAATACCTGCCGACTCCATCTAATTTGAACAAGCCTGAATTGTCGGCGATGTCCTCGATCGGATTGGAGAAGAACACGTTGATATAAGGATCCTCCGCTTCGATTCTCTCAGCGCTGACAATCCTGAAACCTGACATCGAAGGGATTGTGGTCTCGATCTTGGAATCGGTCACGAACCCTGTGTCATCGGATTTCATCGTGATTCTCAATAGGTTATCCCTGTCGTTTCTCGTCAAGCCTACCAGGTCGAAATGGTAGTTGAGCTGATCCTGGCCTGCTGTGACGGTCAGTTCTCCGGATTTGTCCGGATAGCTATAATCTATCATCTTGCTGACCTTCTCGACCGGGAGAGCCTCAGTCAGCGCGATGGTGCCGCTGACGCTGGCCTTGTCCGGCGAAGCGGGAGTTATCGTGATGTCATCCAGCGACATCACAGCCTCTTTGATGGCCACCAGGAAGTTGAAAGAGAACTTATTGAACTTCGACGATCCTACTTTCTGGATTTTGTCAAGCCGGAGTTTTCCGGTGTATGCCTGTCCGGGTTTGAGTGCTCCGCTCTCGGGAATGAATTCGATGGTGCTCTGGGAGAGCCATCTGGCGGTTCCCTTGATAGCGGGGGTGAAGGTCAGGATTCCTTCCTTGATGTCAGCCCCAGGAGTCACATCGGGAATGTCCGAGGTGAGTTCCACACGGATCGTGGACCTGTCGGATATGATGCCTCCTGTGTAGGCTTTAATGAATGTGGCGAATTCCGTGCTCTGCCCCTTGCTCTTTCCGAACCTGCTGCATGACGGAGCGATGGCCGCTATCGCGACCAAAGACATTACGGCCAGTACGGCCACAATTGTTTTCTTCATAAGTCACAGTGTTTATACCTTCAAATATATATATTTATTTCTGAATATTCAAACATTACCGTGTGCTGTGACAAATTGTCAGTCGTCCCGAAGGTGGCACAGCCTTTGATTCCCATCTCATGCCTCCGGATGGGTTCCGGAGCATGAATATTAAACAACAATAAATCTTTATATCATGATTAAACCATTGGCAGACAGAGTCTTGATCGAGCCCAAGGAGGCCGAGACAAAGACAGCTTCGGGGATTTTCATCCCTGACACAGCGAAAGAGAAACCCCAGCAGGGCAAGGTGATTGCCGTCGGTCCTGGAAAGAAGGACGAACCGATGGAGGTCAAGGTTGGCGAAGAGGTCCTTTACGGCAAATATGCCGGTACAGAGGTTACCGTCGAGGAAAAGAAATACTTGATTGTCAAGCAGTCAGATATTCTGGCTATTCTATAATGACAGGAGGATACAATTATGGCAAAAGAGATAAAATTCAATGTTGATGTCCGCTCCAAGATGAAGGAGGGTGCGGATGCTTTGGCTGACGCCGTAAAGGTCACCCTTGGTCCTAAGGGACGCAATGTCGTGATCGACAAGAAGTTCGGCGCTCCCCAGGTGACCAAGGACGGTGTGACCGTCGCCAAAGAGGTCGAACTTGAGGACAGGTATGCCAATATGGGCGCCCAGATGGTCAAGGAGGTCGCTTCCAAGACCAACGAGCAGGCCGGTGATGGTACCACTACCGCCACTGTCCTTGCGCAGGCTATCATCAATGTCGGTTTGAAGAACGTCACTGCCGGCGCCAACCCCATGGATCTCAAGAGGGGCATTGACAAGGCAGTCACTGCCGTCGTCGCTAACCTCAAGAAGCAGAGCAAGAAAGTCGGTAACGACTATTCCAAGATCGAGCAGGTCGGAACAGTCTCCGCCAACAACGACAGCACCATCGGTAAGCTTATCGCCGATGCCATGTCCAAGGTCAAGGGTGACGGTGTCATCACTGTCGAAGAGGCCAAAGGCACAGAGACTGAGGTGAAGGTTGTCGAGGGTATGCAGTTTGACAGGGGATACATCTCTCCTTATTTCATGACCAATCCCGACAAGATGGAAACTGTCCTTGATGACTGCTCCATCCTTATTTGCGACAAGAAGATCTCCACGATGAAGGACCTTCTTCCTATCCTCGAGCCTATCGCTCGTGAAGGAAGGGCTCTCCTCATTATCGCCGAGGATGTTGATGGCGAGGCTCTTACCACCCTCGTAGTGAACAAGTTGCGTGGTACTTTGAAGATCGCTGCCGTCAAGGCTCCTGGTTTCGGAGACCGCCGCAAGGAGATGCTTCAGGATATCGCCACCCTGACTGGCGCTATCGTAGTGTCGGAGGAGAGGGGATTCACCCTTGAGAACACCACTCCTGACATGCTCGGTAGGGCTGAGAAGGTCACCATCACCAAGGACAATACCACTATCGTCGGTGGTTCCGGTGTGAAGGAAGACATCGCTGACAGGGTCGCCCAGATCCGCAAGCAGATCCAGACCACCACTTCTGACTATGACAGGGAGAAGCTTCAGGAAAGGCTTGGCAAACTCGCCGGTGGAGTTGCTGTCCTTTATGTCGGAGCTGGATCTGAGATCGAGATGAAGGAGAAGAAGGACAGGGTTGAGGATGCTCTTAACGCCACCCGCGCCGCTGTCGAGGAAGGTTATCTGCCTGGTGGTGGTGTGGCTTATATCCGCGCCGCTGAGGCTCTTAAGAACCTTAAGGGTGAGAATGAGGACGAGACCACTGGTATCCACATTATCGCCCGCGCGATTGAGGAGCCTCTTCGCCAGATCGCCGAGAACGCTGGTGTCGAGGGTAGTGTCATCATCCAGAAGATTCGCGAGAACAAGGGTGATTACGGCTACAACGCCCGTACAGATGAGTTTGTGAACCTCTTCGAGGCTGGTGTCATCGATCCTACCAAGGTAGCTCGTGTCGCCCTGGAGAACGCCGCGTCTGTCGCCGGAATGTTCCTGACCACCGAGTGTGGTATCGTGGACATCCCTGAGAAGGAGCCCGCTGCTCCCGCGATGCCTGCCGGAGGTATGATGTAGTTGAATCATCGATTATTTTAAAGAGGTGAAGCCGTTTTGGCTCCACCTCTTTCTTTTTATGATTTAAAGTCGTAAATTAGTCGCAACTAAAACAATCTGCCATGTATATTGTAAACAGTTACGGTTTAGCAGTGTTCTTCTGCTTCGTGATCATGCTCTGTTGGGGTTCATGGGGCAATACCCAGAAACTTGCCGCAAAGAGTTGGAGGTATGAGCTTTTCTATTGGGATTATGTCATTGGAATGGTCCTGTTCGCCCTTTTGCTGGCGTTCACTTTTGGCAGCATCGGTTCACAGGGGCGTCCTTTCATCACTGACCTTGGACAAGCCTCTGCGGCCAGTATAGGTTGGATTCTTCTCGGAGGCGTAATATTCAACGCTTCGAACATCCTCCTGTCCGCATCTATCTCATTGGCTGGAATGTCGGTGGCGTTCCCGCTTGGGGTTGGTATCGCTTTGGTTTTGGGTGTTTTGAACAATTATAGGGTAGCCCTCGCCCAGGGAGCCAGCACAGGTAATGTGGCTCTTCTCGCGACCGGAGTCGCTCTTGTGGTGATAGCTATCATATGCAACAGTATCGCTTCGAATATGAAGGGAGGCACTGAGATGGACAAGGCCGGGCAGAAAAAGGGAATCATTTTGGCCATTCTCGCCGGTGTCATCATGTCATTCTTCTCATCTTTCGTGATGAGGGCCATGGACCTCACGAACTTCGCCGCTCCCGTCGCTGGCAAGGTTACCCCTTACACCGCGATAGTCATCTTTACGGTCGGTGTCTTGCTGAGCAACTTCATATTCAACACCATAGCGATGAAGAAGCCTGTATCCGGAGAGCCTGTCTCTTATAAAGAATATTTTAAAGGAAACGCCAAGACTCATTTGGTGGGCATGCTCGGAGGTTGCATTTGGTGCTTGGGAACAGCCCTCAGCTACATTTCCGCTGAAAAGGCTGGAGCAGCTATCTCTTATGCGTTGGGTCAGGGCGCTCCTATGATCGCTGCGATTTGGGGTGTATTCGTATGGAAGGAATTCAAAGGCTCCCCGAACAAGGTCTATGGATTGCTTGGCTTGATGTTCCTGTTCTTCGTCGCTGGTCTGTCCTTGATAGTTGTCGCAGGCCTGTGAAAGCCATTATTTGACTAACACGGGCCTGTTGATAACTTTTTTCAAAAAAAATTTGCAGGTTCCGGAAAAGATACTACCTTTGCACCCGCTTTTGAAAAAAGGCGGGTTTTTTAGATCATTGACAAGGTTGAAAGATTAGTACAAGCAAGTACCGAGAATAATTTTGAATCGAGAGCGTTAATTCCTTAAAAGGAAGCGTTGCCGGGTCAAGCTAAGATTTATAAGTGTATATACAAAGAAGAGTTTGATCCTGGCTCAGGATGAACGCTAGCGGCAGGCTTAACACATGCAAGTCGAGGGGCAGCGGGTCCAGCAATGGACGCCGGCGACCGGCGCAAGGGTGCGTAACG
>JAEEGF011283782.1_pt1 | contig 28831 bp, 14 predicted proteins | sample 9134171 | NCBI WGS metagenome assembly JAEEGF01 (sample SAMN16246542, study PRJNA631951) | gut metagenome | biome: gut microbiome; feature: rumen; material: AP-attached | host: Bos | place: Iran: Karaj | collected 2018-10 | reverse complement strand
TAGACTTCGCCCGTTTGCTGCACTGAAGATGCTGTATTTCAAAATTAAGGGACACGACGATTTCATAAGGGAAAGTCTGTTGGGATAATGACAAAAAAATAAAGGCTGAAGATTTTCTCCAGCCTTTATTTTTTATTGCATAAAACTATTCACTTTTCTTATTTTTCGGTTTTTTCTTTCTTGCCTTTGCCGATGCAAATGCTCCGAGAATTGCTACGCAGAATACAATTGCGCCGTACATGCATTCTATCGAAAGCATTATCACAGCTTCGATACCAAGGAAGAATACCAATGCTATTGCCACGCCCCATGCGCTCTTTGTGCGTACGCAGTCGAGAACTAGCTTCACGAGGCAGAACAGCAACATTGCTATCTGGCTACCTAGCAGAACCCATGAACAAGCTGCTGCTGAAGCCTTTGCTATGTAAACGATTACGCTAGCTCCAAGTCCTGCAAGAGCAACTACTGTTCCCCATTTCCATTCTTTCCACTTCTTGCCTTCGCTAAGTCCAGCGTGAACAGACATTTCGGCTGTAACCTGCATTACAGCGCATATCATCCAGTAAACCACTAGGACAAGACCTACAAGTCCGAGAATTGTAAGTCCCCAGTCGCCAACTACATCGTAGTCGCAGAACCAGCCAATGCATGGTTTTTCTCCCCACCTGTTAACTATTGGCAGGTCGCTCATAAAGCAGTAGTAATAGATTGAAATCAAGGTTATTCCAAACAGTGTGTACAGAATAGGATAAAATTTTGATCTGTCTCTGTATCTAATATGGAAATTTACTAATTCCATTAGTGCTGCCATTATGAATATAAATATCAAAAGTCCTAATGGATTAACACCTAGTGGGTTGCTGTGGTGCAGATTAATAAGATCTGGAATGTTCGTAATTGCAGATTCACTAAGCCTTTCTATAAAACTCATATTGTATCTTTTTATTTAAATTTTAGCAGGTTCAATAATATGAGGTAGTATGGCGTGAACCTGCTGTTAGCGCAATACACCAATTTCGGTGCAAAAATACATTTTTTTGCTAATTAAATAAAATGATATTGATTATAATTTATTATATCTTTTCCTGCCGAAAATCTGTCTGCCTACCAGCACTGCTATTCCAAGTCCGACAGCTATTGACCCTATCCACCAAGGATTAGCGTATGCACTAAGGTCAGGTGTTACAGAAATATCGGCATTGAAGAAGAATACTGCGCTGACAACCAATGCGTTATTGGTGGCATGGGCTACAATTGACAACCACAACGATCCAGATGAATAAAACAAATATCCGAGTATAGCCCCAAGAATAAATCGTGGTAATAGTCCTGAAAATTGCATGTGTATTGCTGAAAAAATAATCGCGGTTAGCAATATTGCAATGTGCTTGCTTTTCATCGTACTGCAGAGATATTTTTGCAAAACTCCACGGAAAAACATTTCCTCGCAGATAGCTGGAGTTATGGCTAAGGCGATGAGGTTCAGCAAATAACCACCTAAACCGTCAGCTGCAAGAGCTTTTTGTGTGGCTTGTATCGCACGGAAGTCGGCATTGCGGAAATATTCTTCCAAACTTTTAAGCGCATCGGGAAAACTATAACAGGCATTCAAACTTGAAATAAACTCGATAGCTGGCATTATAGCAAGCATGAACACAAAGGCGAGGATGTGCTTCGCGGGTTTGGGGCTTTCGGTCATGCCCAGAAACCGAAATTGAGGTTCTCCGTTTCCAATAAATCGTGCGGCAAGTAGGGCTGGCAATCCAAACGACAATACCGATGACAAGATAAGTAGCAACTTGTAGGCGGCTCCATCCTGCATATATCCGTACAATAAGCTTATCGCCAATGTGTTAAGCATAAAGCCAAAACACAGGCAAAGTATTATTGCCAGCAACTTACCCAAAGGCGATAATTCACGATTGAACATAATAATCGGTATTGTAGTGATAGTTAAGGGTTATCCTGTCTTTGATTTCAGATTTTGCAATGGGATGGTTGAAATGTGGTGCTTTTACTCCTGTTCCAATTTCGTCACCATTGGTGAAAATCCTTGCTTCATCCCATAGCCCAAGCGAAAGAAACGAATTTATTGTCTGAGCACCCCCTTCGACAATTACCGATTGGATTTCGTTGCGGTACAATATGTCAAGTACTTGTGGGACAATGTTTTCATCGAAGTCAGCCTTGCAGAAAATTAGATTGTCATTTGTACCTTCTTTTTTACCATTGATTATTATTGTCTTTGTTTGATTATCAAGAATTTTGCTTGATTCTGGAACTTTTAGTTCACGGTCAATGCATACTCGCACTGGATTTCGTCCAGACCAAAGGCGGGCGGTCAGCTGTGGTTTATCGAGCAGGGCGGTTCGCGTGCCTACCAAAATGGCATCTTCCTCTGTGCGCCATTTATGTACAAGTCTATCGAAATTTACATTTGTGATTTTCAGTGGCTTTTGAGTGCTGTCGGAGCGAATGTTATCAATGAAACCATCAGCGGTTTGCGCCCATTTAAGGATTATGTATGGTCTGCGCTTTGTGTGGTAGGTAAAGAATCTGCGGTTCAGCCAGTCGCATTCCTGTTTCAGAACGCCAATTTTAACCTCCACTCCTGCATTTTTCAGTTTCTCGATACCTTTTCCTGCAACCTTTTCAAATGGGTCGATGCTACCGACAACGACATTTGGAATGCCTTCGCGGATAAGCATGTCGGCACAGGCTGGTGTTCGTCCTACATGGGCACATGGTTCGAGAGATACATATATTGTGGATTCCTTAATCAAGGATTTGTCCTTCACGGAATTTACGGCATTTACTTCGGCGTGGGCTTCGCCACAGCGACGATGCCAACCTTCGCCTATAATTTTGCCGTTATGTACGATAACAGCACCAACCATAGGGTTTGGAGATGCCGTTCCGAACCCGCATTTTGCGAGTTCGATGCACCGTCTCATGTAGATTTCGTCCATTGTGGGATTACCAGTCGAGTCCTCTTTGCTTAAGTTCCTTCTGGCTAAGTTCCTGACCAGCACTTGCGGCACGGCGGAAATGTGCTATTGCATCGGCTTCCTGATCCATCGACATGTAAAGCTTGCCGATGTTGTAGTTGGTGTCGACATGGTTTGGATTGATGCTCAAGGCTTTGTTGTAGTATTCCATTGCCTTGGTCGGATTCGTCGAGAAATATGCAGCACCAAGGTTGTTGTACGAATCGATGTTGTCCGGATTAAGTTCGAGAGCTTTGAGGTAGTTTTTAACGGCTTTGCTTTCGCCTTTCACATCATCCGAATAATAGTAGGCAACACCGAGGTTGTTGTATGCATCGGCATTGTCCTTGTTGACTTCTATTGCCTTCTTGAACCACTCGATAGCTTCAACATATTCACCTTGGTCTTCGTAAATCACGCCGATAGCATTGTAGGCATCATCGTTGCGCGGATTGATTTCGAGAGCCTTCTTGCAACTTTCCAGAGCCTTTTCGTAGTTTCCGTTGTGCGAATATGCCAGACCAAGGTTGTTGTATGCACCATCATATAACGAGCTGATTGTTACAGCCTTTGTGTAATATGATATTGCTTTCTTGTAGTTTTTCAGTTCGTCGTAGGCGTTGCCTAGAGCATTGTAGGCAGTGTCGTATTTCGGATTAATCTTGATTGCGTTTTCAAACAGGCTTATTGCCTTGTTGAAGTCGCCTTCGTCGTAGTAAACATAGCCGAGATTCTTAACTGCTTCGTAATATTTTGGATCAAGCTTTATTGCCATCTGGAAGTTTATCATGGCCTTGTCGAGATTGCCAAATGCGGCGTAAGCCTTGCCAAGTGTATTGTAAGCCAAGGCGTTTTCCTTGTTTATTTCAACATATTTCGACAGGTCGTTTATTGTCTGCATGTAATTGTCGTTGTTGAAGGCGAACAATCCGTTTGACAGGAGTGCTTCTTCGTTCTGCGAGTATGCTGTTGTAGTAGCCAGCACAAATGCAATCAGTATGGCAATGTTTAGTCTCATACACTTTTATGGCTTTGAATACTATTCGGCAAATTTAAATATTTTTTACTTACACTGCACAAGTATATTTTTAAAAATATAGTTTAGTCGTTTGCTTCCTTCAGTCGTTCTGCGTTTTCGGCCATGATTAGCTGGTCGATAAGTTCCTGAATGTCACCAAGCATAAAGTTTTGCAAGTTGTACATGGTGTAGTTGATGCGGTGGTCGGTAACGCGCCCCTGCGGGAAGTTGTAGGTGCGGATCTTTGCCGAGCGGTCGCCTGTGGAAACCATGGTCTTGCGCTTCTTTGAAATTTCGTCCAAATACTTCTGATATTCAAGGTTGTACAAACGAGTACGAAGTTCCTTCATTGCCGACTCAATATTCTTCAGTTTTGACTTTTCATCCTGGCATGTAACTACGATTCCAGTAGGGATATGTGTAAGACGGATAGCTGAGTAGGTTGTGTTAACCGACTGTCCGCCAGGTCCAGATGAGCAGAACTCATCGCGCTTGATGTCGGCTGGGTTAATTTTGATGTCAACCTCGTCGGCTTCGGGCAATACGGCAACCGATGCTGCAGATGTGTGTACACGACCTTGTGTTTCGGTCTGCGGAACGCGCTGTACGCGGTGAACGCCAGATTCGTATTTCAGAATACCATATACGCCGTGTCCAGTAACTGTGAAAACGACTTCCTTGTAACCGCCGACAGTGCCTTCGGTTGCACGTGTAATTTCGGTTTTCCATCCTTTGGTTTCGCAGTATTTCATGTACATGCGCATAAGTTCGCCTGCAAAAAGGCTGGCTTCGTCACCACCTGCACCGCCACGTATTTCCACAATGGCATTCTTCTCATCCTCAGGGTCTTTGGGGATAAGCAGAAGTTTTATCTTTTCTTCCATCGGGTCAATCTTTGCGGTAAGTTCATCGATTTCCATCTTTGCCATTTCACGCATTTCCTCGTCCTTCTCGGTCGAAAGTATCGACTTGGCATTGTCGATGTTGGAAATCATATTGGTATATTCGTCGTAGGCTTCGACAATAGGTTCCAAGTCCTTGTATTCCTTGTTCAGTTTTACGTACTTGTCCATATCGGACATTATCGACTGGTCGGTAAGCATTTTGCCAACTTCGATGAATCGAGCCTTTACGCCTTTGAGTTTTTCTAATATTAAGTTGTTTGCCATAAGTGAATGTTTCTAAGTTTGAAAGTTTAACTTCGTTGAGGGCTTTGCCGTTCTGAGTTTCTAGGTTTGGGACGATGCATGCATCGTCCGTTCAATTAATAAGTGAATTCTCCTTTGTCTGATTTGATTGTTAGTTTCTTGCCTTCGCATTTCTCGCAATGTCCGATTACCTTTGCATCTACGCCGAAGCTCTTGCTAATCGAAATTATTCCATCGGCAATGCTTTCAGGTACATAAAGTTCCATGCGGTGTCCCATGTTGAATACCTTGTACATTTCGCGCCAGTCGGTGCCGCTTTGTTCCTGTATTAGCTTGAATAGCAACGGAGTTTCGAACATATTGTCCTTCACTACATGCAAGTTGTCAACGAAGTTGAGAATCTTGGTTTGGGCACCGCCGCTGCAATGTATTATGCCGTTAATCAGATGCCTGTAATGGTTCAAGATTTCGCGGATTACGGGTGCGTAGGTGCGGGTAGGAGAGAGGACTAGCTTTCCAGCATCGCTGTACGGATCTTCTAATTTGTCGGTGAGGTGGCATTTGCCCGAATATACAAGTTCCTGCGGTATGCCGTTGTCGTAGCTTTCGGGATATTTTTCGGCAAGGTACTTGGCAAAAACATCGTGGCGGGCTGAGGTAAGTCCGTTGCTTCCCATGCCACCGTTGTAGAAGGTTTCGTATTTTGCCTGTCCGTACGATGCAAGACCTACAATCACATTTCCATCACCAATTTTCTCATTGGTTATCAAGTCGCTACGCTTCATGCGACAGGTTACGGTAGAATCTACGATTACCGTTCTGACAAGGTCGCCAACATCGGCAGTTTCGCCACCTGTGAGCACAATGTTTACACCAAATTGGCGCATTGTGTCGCAGAATTCCTGCGTGCCGTTTATTATTGCCGAGATAACTTCGCCTGGAATGAGCCTTTTGTTGCGTCCGATGGTGGATGACAGCAATATGTTGTCGGTTGCTCCAACGCAAAGCAGGTCGTCGGTGTTCATCACGATAGCATCAATGGCTATTCCTTTCCATACCGAAAGGTCGCCAGTTTCGCGCCAGTACATGTAGGCCAGCGATGATTTTGTGCCAGCGCCATCTGCATGCATGATGTTGCAATAATCTTTGTCACCGCAGAGAATGTCGGGTATAATTTTGCAGAACGACTTGGGATACAAGCCCTTGTCAATGTTCTTTATTGCATTGTGGACATCTTCCTTTGAGGCCGAAACACCCCTTTGATTGTATCTGAAATTATCAGGCATAACCTTTTTGTTTTGAGGTTGCAAAATTAGATAAAATTTTTTAAAGTTGACCGCTAATTTTCCCAGTATACCATCAAAATAACAAATCCCCCTGAAATTGTTTCCGGAGGATTTGTGTACAATTGTGTTTCAAATTATTATCTAAAAATCGAAATTTTCTGTGTCGTAACCTTGCCTTCGGTTGAAATTATCTGTACACTGTACAGTCCAGGACTCCAGCCGTTGCAGTTGATGGTTATGCGTTCTGATTCGTTGTTTTCGATTTCGGTAACAAGCTGTCCAATTGCGTTGAAAATCTGGACTGTAGCAATGCGCTGTCCTTCGATGAAGAATTGGTCATCTGTCGGGTTCGGGTAGATGCTCAATTCATCGGCAGACCATTCGTCGATAGCATCGGTAAATACGCACTCCTCGTTGGACAGTTTGAACATTCCGTACTCGCAGTCGCTTTCAATCACATAGCAGTGGTTACCAGATTCGGTAACATTGTCGGTATAGGAAATTTCATTTGTTGTTCCGACAAACTCATTGTCCCTGAAAATCCTATATTTCACCGCACCTTCACATTCTGTCCATTTGAGCGCAACAGTATTTCCAAAAGCTTCGGCTATCAGAACAGGTGTTTCGGTGCAGAAATCAGATACAATCCTAAAGCATTTCGAAGTCGAAACCTCGCTGCAGACACCATCCTCGAAGTGTGCAATGAGAACGTAGCAGTACTCGCTTTCGGGAACTACATCAGTATCGACGAAAGTCGTTGTTGTGAGATGCTCGTCGAGCGGTTCGCTGTATTTGTAGAGACTGAAGTAGTCGACACCTACTGGCATGTTCCACGATATGGTTATTGCTTCGCCTTCGCTCATTACTTCCAAAACAAGCGGGATGTTGCACGGGATCTCCAGAATCTCTACGCATACCGTTTCGGACGGATGCGTCATGCAGGTGTAATCGCCAACCAGCGAAGCCCTTACATTGAAGCAATGTTCTCCAGCAGGTAAATTTTCAAGTGTTATTGAAGTCTCAGTCGTGGTGTCGATTGCATATTGTGAATTGTCGCAGAAAACAAGGTACGAAACCGAGTTGTAGTCGCCAAGTTCTACTGGCTGCCAGTTCAAGTTTACGACAGTATAGTTGTCGGTTGTAGCTGTAAGCTGCTGTACTGCATCACATTCCGGAACCACGGCCGAAATTGAAATATTCAAGTCGTCCGACTGGTCGCCAATAACGTTGGCAAGATGGTATCTTACTGTTGCATTGAAAGTGCCTGTTTCGGTTACATATTCGCTTATTATAATCGTCACGCTTTCGTTTGGTTGTATTTCGCCATTCTTCCTGTCGGTGGTGACCAAGTTGTTGATTCTACCGATTTCGTAGGCGGCGATAGTGTTGTGTCCAGTTGGATTCTGAACATTGGCAAGAAGTACGTATTTGCCGTCAAATATCTGTGCCGATGCGCAGATGCCGCCAGCCAATGACACATCACTTATTTCAATGTCGTCAAGGTAGTGTGCTTTGTCGGTGAAATTGCCGTCGCTAAGGCTAAACTGCCTTATGTATGTCGAAGGACCGTTATCCTGCGATGTCTGTGAGAACAGCCACAGGTACGGACCGCCTGGCGACAGGTTGTCGAATGCAGAACCATATATGTTTTCAAGGTCGTTGCGGATGCGTGTCGATACGCCAGTAGCAGTGTCGATGCTGTATAGCGAGTTCCAGTCGCCGGCAAGAAGTTTTCCGTTCTGCTTGTTGAACGAACAATGACGGATGTTGTTCAGGTCGGTAATGATACTATCGACAACTATTTGGTTGTAAAGGTCAAGCTTTAAGATGACGTTGGTTGCATCGGTTCCATAGAAGTATGTTCCGTCGTACGACAAGTTCCTAATCATACCAACATTCTCGATGAAGAATGTTTCGACGTACTCGCCATCGGGTGTATAGCGATTGAACTCGCCAGGACGCTGCCACGACGAAGTGTAGATGAAGAATCCGTCGGTTGCGATAGCCTGCTCTGCATTGAACCTTGTGTTGAAGGTCTGTATGCTGTCCCAGAGAGCTCGCGAATTCCTACTGTGGCGAGTTCCTTCAGGTTCGGGCAGAAGTTCAAGCCCTTCGTATTCGGCAACCGAACTCCAGACTAGCGGGGCTGTACCTACATTGCTAATGGTTATGGAATCGTAATGCGCCATATAAGGATACGTAGTTATCGAAACATCCTCGGCATTTATCGAAATCTGTGCAGAGTAGAGTTCAAAGTTAAAAGATGTATCCTGATGAATATCAACCTCTTCGCTATATGTTGCATAATCTACTGCCGATACCCACAACGGCTGGGTTCCCTTCGGTGCCATCAGCGAATATTCACCATCGTCGTTTGTCCATGCAACTGCGTTACCTATGACAACCCTTGCATTTGGAATTGCAGTACTTGTGCTAGCATCGGTTACTACACCCGAAGCCATCCTATAACAATCGTCGATATTGAGGTGCAAGCAATATGCGGTGTCGGCATCCTCAGCAAAGTAGAACCTGCGCATGTAGTCGCCACTTTCCGTAAAGGTTGTATCGAGGTATGTGTATTCATCTGCACAGATGATTACTGTATCCAAGGCGGCATATATGGTTTTACCCTTGATGCAACGGACACTTAAGCCGTACGACATTTCGCTTGATTCTTCGAAGAACATTGTGCTTCTAATGTTGATATGTCGGTTGTAGGCTTTGTTTGAGCCTTTTTCGGTTGCCGACCAGAAATAAGCATCTTGTCCGGCTTCGTATTGTCCCATATATCGACCAGCTTCTACTTCCTCAAAACCTGTTCGTGCAAAATTGTAAGTTCCAGTAATGATGGCGCCATATTCAGGGTCTGTGTTATATGAAGCCAACTGTGATGCAGCATAGTTCCAGTCTCCGCCAAGTGTTTTATAAAGTTGGTTCCATTCGGCCTTGCTCGGGAGATGCCAGCCATTCGGACAAATGCCCTGCACACCGCTTGGATTCAGTACGCTGCTGCTGTCGGTTGCAGTGTTCATTGCTGCCGGCCAGTTGTACAGGTAACCATATTCTGGCACAGAATTAGAACTATTGCCAGGATTGTAGCGGCGTGGAAGGGTTGACGATAATTCTCCTTGAGTGCCAAAAGGAATATTTCCTCCATATCTCAAGTTTTCGGCCATCCATTTCTGGTTGCCGATTATAATGGATTTATATTCGGTGTCATCACGTTCATCGGTGAAAGTTCCGTAGGTATAGAACGAAACCGTATCGCTTCTAGATGTTCCAAGGCTGTCGGTAACTTCTGCTACGAACCAGTACTGTGTTTCGGGCTGAAGGTCGGAGTAATATGCTGTAAAATAGCCTAAATTGCTGTTGTAGTCAATCTCTGCCTGCTCTGTCAGGTTGTTTCTGTCGATTCCACCGAACATATTTATTTCTAGTCCGTTTTCATCGTCTGATAGTACATCCACATAAATTTCCATTGATGTTGTATCGCGGTATTGTGGGTATAAGATCAAGGCATCAGGCGGACCTACAGTCCTGAAATAGTTAACTCTACCGTACAAAGTGGTGTCGGCTGTAGTTGCGAAAGCTGAGAAGTAGTACCTCTTGCCTGGAACAAAGCCATCAGTTGCGTAGTCGAACCCCTTTCCTGAGTACTCTTCGTCTCTGAAGTCGCTAAGATTCGTGCATATTATCTTTGTCGAATCAGAAACATTAGGTTTCCTGCTGTATATTATGCCGTATTCCTTTAGGTATGACAAACCGCTGGTATTCGAATCGAAATAACCCACCATACCTATCGAGTCCGATTCAACGAAGGTATAGTAGTAGAAAGTGTTTACAGGCACTAATTTCGGTGATATTACCAGCACTACGAAAGTCTTTGTTATGCCCTCGTAAGTTGCAGTAAGTCTGACTTCCACATCGGGCTGGCCAAGTGTGGGTCGAGTAACTGTGGCGTTTCCTCTCGATATTGAGATGTAATTAGGATTGCTTGATGCCCACGATACATTATGTCCCAATATTGTTGTCGGCAGGGTGAAGTTGCTCATTACGCTTGCCGAAGTTTCGTCCTGTGCAAAATAGATAGGTATTCGTGCGGCTATTGTCCTGTTGTTTTCAGGGATTCCCGCAGGCATCGGGTAAAGTCCAGCGGTGTAGTTCCAGTTTGCCGACAAGGTCGATTCGAGTTCCGAGCCGAGCATTTCGGCTGTTGGCTTTCCTGTACCTCGCGAATTATACTTCAGCCTCAACGAGTCAACCCTCAAGTCGCCGACCTGCTCGTCGAAGAAATCATCGGTTTCGGTAAGATTAGGATCTGAGTAATCGTCTTCGGTTGTACCTACTGTTGGATATACGCAGTTGTAAAGGTTATCTTCGCCATTTGTAGCAAAGAACTGTGGTACCGAAACATTATTGCTCATAGTTGCAATTCCATTGCCGAATATACCGCCGAGCTGCATCGAAATGTCGGTGAAAGAGCCGTAGTTTGCACAGTTGCTGATTGTAAGATTGGCAAGCGGATTGTAGCCTACAATTCCGCCTAGTGACACGAAGCCGCAACCTTTGTTTGTAGCATATATTTCTGCAATGTTCATACATTTGTCAACCACTACGTTTCCGTCAAGAACACTTGCAACAATACCACCGACCATTTCCTGGCCTATTATATTTCCAGCATTAAGGTTCGACGACAAGGTTGCTTCATATAACTGTCCGACAATACCGCCGGCATATACGCCGGTTATTACGGCATTGTTGGTACATCCCGACACCGAACCGCCTTCGATGTTGCCGACTATACCGCCTCCCCACAAATAAGAATCAGCAGAAAGTTCCATCGACAAGTTGTTGGTGCAGTTTGTTATGGTGCTGTTTACCGAGTTGCCTGCGATTCCGCCAAATTTTCCGCTGGATTGTGCCATAACTTTTACATTTTCATTTGCAACCTGCGTTGTGCAATTGGATATTACAGACGATTTTGCATTTATGCACAATGCACCGTAAATTGCCACATCGTATCTCACATCAAACGAAGCAGGAACCAGGACGTTAAGGCTATCGACAAAGGCATTTTCAAGGTCGTTGAATACGTTTGCCGCGCCAAGCTGCTGATTGTAGTGTATGGTGACCGTATGTCCTGCGCCATTGAAGTGTCCGCCGAACTTGTTTACTACAATATTGTTGCAGTCGGCAAGGTCGATGTCGGCGGTAAGCTCGAAATAGGTATCGTCGCCACAGTTGTAAATTTCGAATCCCTTGTAGGTCGATGTCGATTGATTCTCTGACTGCTGCATAGCTTCTGCAAACATGTTCCATTCCTCGGCATTCTCGATTGTGAGCGGATTGTCGGTGGTGCCGTCGGTGTCGTTTGACTTTGTACGGAACGAAACAATGTCGCCAAAGACGGTCTTGTCGTCATATTTTGCAAATGCCCGGTAGCAGTAGTTTGTCTGCGGAGTAAGGTCGGCAATCTGTCTTGTGAAAGTATTTTCTCCGTATGCCATGCTAAGCGTATCGAGAAGTTGGTTTTCGTTTTCACCGAATACAAATCCCACCTGTGTGATTTCAACTTCCCTGTCGATAACTATTTCGGCGCCCAGGGTTGCTGTGGTAGATGTATGCGGTGCCGAAAGCGTAGTAATCTCGAATGGTGGCAATTTCCTTACCATAACGTTGTCGACTGCTGCCGGCGGATTGTTTCCTCCGCTTCCATCGTTTTTCCAGAAGAATGTAAGGTAGTACAAGCCCTGCTCGTCAATTTGCAATTTGCTAGAGTTGTGCTTCCAGCCCATCTGTTCCGACATTACTCCCGCGGTGCTTATGTCTATCCAGCCTGCTGGTGGAGTATTGTTGGTGCTATTCATGCCGTTGTCTGTACCAGCGGTCAGGTTATGCGAAAGTGAATCGGGGACTAGGAATGCCCTCAGAAGGTCGTAGTTGCCTTCACCTCTTACTCGCCTGTCGAAATCGAACTGGTATTTGTCGGCAGCTGTTATGTTTATCCTGCGATAGGCATAGATGTATGAAGTCGCTCTATTGTTGTACGAATAGTTTTCGCCGCCATCGTCGGAAAGGTAAAGGGATTTTTCCCCGCCGTTGTTTACAGCATAACCTATGTGCCACTTGTTTGTCTGTCTGCCGTTGTTCAGTACCCAGTTTGCATTTTCTTCAGCATCCTCGAAGTCGCAGTTATATGGTTCATAGTCTATATCCATAGCAGTCGGTTCCACTTTGTAAACAGGGCGGATGCGCATAGGCATAAATCTGCTTTCGTATCCCATGCTGAAATTTGGGTCGGATTCAGAATCTCCAGAATAGACAGACAAATAACTTGCTTCTGACGGATTGTCGGTGTATAGCGAATTCGACCAATATTTTGATGTTGTGGAAAGTCCTTCGTCATAACCAGAAGGCAGGAATATGCTGTTGCCGTTGCTATTGCTTGTTACCATCAAACCTTTTATTCCGTTGATTGTTATCCAAGTCGTGGAGCAATTGTCAACAAGTTCCTGCATGTCTTCTGCCGATGGCATAATCCATTCTTCGCCCCAGTTTACAGTTGCGGCATCGTCGGCGGCTTCAAGGGATGTCAGAGAATCGGTAAAGCCATTGTCGCCATATTCCGAGTTGTTGCAGTATTTGGTAAGCGTATTATATCCATCTCCTCCATTACTATATATATATGTGCTCCAATCGTAGTCGTCCTTAGTGGTTGTTTCGCCCCAGGCAAATTCGCTACCCAAATCTTCGGGGTTTGTTGCGCCTATGTTTGTAGTAGCCCAGCGTGTGCCACTTGGTAGGCCAAGGTCAACATAGTAGTGGTCGCCCAACTCTCCGCTTGGAGTAGTAAATGATTTTATTTCGCCATAGCCGGTAGTGTCGCTGTTGGTTGCGTAGGCTCGATAGTAGTAGGTTGTGCCGTTGGCAAGTCCTGTAAGCGATGCCGAAAAATCATTTGTTGCAGTTTCGCTATGTACCGTCTCGGTAAGATTTCCGCGGTTGGTACCATATATGAATCCTCGCTCAATAACATCAGAAGTACCTATGTTTAAGATGCTTCCGTACAAAGTTGCCGTAGTGAGAGTTATATTGTCTGATGAGTTTGTTGCCACAGTAGGCGACTGACGGTAAATAGCGCGAACGGATGACCCTTCGTTACGGTAGTAGTTATATATGAGGTAATCGTCCGAATTGTAATAGAGATACCATGCTAAAAGAGGACTGTCCGTGACAATCGAACTAGACCAGTAGCTGCCTACGGAACCGTCGCCTTCTAAGGTATTATCGTTGCGAAATCCAGCAGCGGGCATGAAAATGGAATTGCCATTGTTACGACTCGTGAACAACATTCCATTTATGCCATTCTGCGTAGTCCAAGTCCGATTGCAATTGTTAATAAGTTCCTGGATTTCATCACGTGTAGGCATACGCCAGTCTGAACCCCAGTTGGCAGTGGCGGCATCGTCGGTGGCTTCCAAAGTTGTCAAATCGTCGGTAAAGCCATTGTTACCATATACCTCATCATTGCAGTATTTGGTAAGTTTTGGGATATCCTCATTTCCATTACAATATCCGTAGGTATTCCAGTTGTAATTATCCTTGGCAGTGGTTTCGCCCCAAGCAAAGTAGTCGCCGGAGTCCTCGGGATTTTCGGCACCTACATTCATGCTTGCCCATTTCGTGCCGCTAGGTAGTCCAAGGTCAACATAATCGTGTCCAGCATACGAACCATAGGTTTTGAACGACTTTATTTCTCCGTAGCCAGAGCCATCGCTGTTGGTGGCGTAGGCACGGTAGTAGTAGATGGTATTTGGTGTAAGTCCCGTAATCGTAGCCGAAAAGTCATCGGTATCGTCGGCACTTTGCGTATTTTCGGTAAGGTTTTCTGCACTAGTACCATACTCGAATCCACGCACCGTAATGTCAGATGCACCATGCAACACTATGCTGCCTTGCAAGCTTGCCGAAGCTGAGCTTACATTTGAATGTGAAACAGTAGAAACAATAGGATTGATAATTCTTTCGATTGAAATGTTATCAATGCTAGCTGGTGGATTATCTCCTTGGTCATTATCGTTTACCCAGAAGAATGCAAGGTAGTATATCCCGGCTTCAAGGTTCAGAATTTTTGTGCTATGCTTCCAGCTCGATTGTCCATTCATCAAACCGTTTTGGCTTGCATCTATCCACCCCGAAGGAGTATTGCTGCTAGAAATGCCATTGCTTTCGCAATTTGTTAAGTTAGGATTGAGCAAAAATGGTATGACAAAGGCCCTTAAATAGTCGTAGGAACTTTCTCCTTTTGCCCGCCAGTCGAAGTCAAACTGATAATCTCCTGTTGCTGTTATCTCTATTTCGCGGCATGCGTATGCGTATGACGTTAACGAATTGTTGTAGGCGTTGCTTACACCGTCGTTATTTGATATGTATAGGCTATTTTCACCTCCATTGTTTACAGCAATACCAATATGCCATTTGTTGGAGGAACAGTCGGTAAGTGTCCATTTTGAATTTTCCTCGTCATCCTCGAAACCGTTGGAATATGGCAATGTAGCCGGATAGTTGGGTGTTAAGAAACTCTTGCTTTTCCACAAGCTATGGTCGGTATCGGAACAAACTGCTCGTACATAGACATAATATCTTGTCCCAATAGACAGCCCTGTAAACAAGTACGAAGAATCGGTCGAACTTATTGGAGTGCTATTTTCGAGTGCATCTTCGTCGAGTATGGTTTCCGATAAAACTAGTTGCCAGCTATCAGTTGTACCCGACCAACTTACCGTTGCCGATTCGGATGTAACGTCTATTACGCTCAGATTCTTTATCTTATGGCATGTTGGACAATACATTGTATATGGCACCGGTGACGGAATCTCACCTGAACCAAAGAATATTTCATCATCATCAACATCAAATACATTATATGAAGTTTCGTAGGCAAAATTGCCATTAACCCATTCAAACCTTATTTCTCTGCCGTTGCAAATAGCAAGGCTTCCTGTTGCCGACGAACCATAGTTTATTGTCCATGTTGCCAGCACCTCGTTTGTTGTCGCATCAAAGACCTTTATGGCATTGCCATCCCATCCGTCACCGAAGCTGTCGTAAAGTTCGTAGTGTATTTCGCACATATCTTCGGGTATACATACTCTAGTAGCAAAAGTTGTTGTTGTCCAAATGCTTTTGTTGTCTTCTGAACATACGGCGCGTACATATACATAATATGTGTGTGCATGTTCCAATCCAGTTGCAGAATACGATGGTGATGTTGTAGTTACAGGAACAGCGGCTGCGAGTTCTTCATCACTTAGTCCTATTTCCGAAACAATTACTTCCCAGCTTTCTGCGGATCCAGATTCAGTCCAGTTTATTGTTGCCGATTCTGTTGTAATGTCAGTTACTGATAGATTGGCTATCATTCGGCAGGTAATTTTCATAATGTTTATGTTATCGATAGCTGCTGGTGGATTTGAACCGCCATACCCATCGTTTTTCCAGAAGAAAACAAGATAGTATGAATCTGCTTCGAGTTCCTTCTCAACAGCACAGTGCTGCCAATTAGAATAACCATTATACGATGACATGTTTCCCGCGGCTATCCAATCAGATGGTGCATTGTTATTGTTTTGCGACATACCATTGCTTTCACCTGCCGAAAAGTCGGGGTTGAGCGAAGTTGGGACAAGATATGCCTTCATAAGGTCATAACTGGATTCTCCTTGGGCATACCAGTCGAAGGAAATATAATATAAGCCATTTTCTTCGATATTTAGTTCATGGTAAGCATACACATAAGATGTAGAAGATGTGTTGTAATTATTGCTTACGCCACCATCACTAGATATATAAAGACTTTTTTCTCCGCCGTTGTTTGTTGCCGTACCAATATACCATTGGTTGCTCTGATCTCCGTTGGCAAGTGTCCAGTTGGCGTTTTCGGTGTCATCCTCGAAGCCACAGGAGTAAATTACATTCTGCCCAAACGAAGCAAACGTAGTGAAAAACAATAATATAGCACAAAGTGCTACTTTTGAAAATAGTTTGTGAGGCGTGTATTCTTTCGTTTCCCTCTTATATAAGTTCCTCATAGTAGAAAAATTTTGCGATTAAAAAACGGACAAATGTAATAAAATTTTGTAAATAATGTATATAAAGATTAAAAATAATGGAAAATACAATGATTTTTAGAAATCAATCATTGTGTCTCAATCGGCGCAACGCCTTGCACATAATCGGCGCAAATCATTGCGCCGCTACAAATCTTCAAATCCAGAAACATGAAATGGGCATCGGCTTCTGTAAAGACGTGCCATGGCGCGTCTTTACAGAAACGGGCGTCAGCCCACAGAAACATAGAAACTTGAAACGGCGAAGCCCTCAACGAAGTTAACCTTTAGCTCGCGCAAGCAAACTTAGAAACAGCGTAGCGATAAACGCCGCAGGCATTAGGACTAAAAGTCGAACAGGCTAAAAGGCTAACAGCCAAAACGTAATAACGTTCGGCACGTTATGGCTTCAAGCCTGTGAGCCTTCGAGCCTGCATGCCCCAAACCTTCAAACGGCGCAGCCATTAAAACTGGCGTCGGCCCTAGAAGTCGAGGCTTAGCGAAAGATAGAACATCATCTTTTGGATTTCACCGTTGTTTATTCCCCATGCCCAGTCGGCGCGTACAAAATATCCGAGCAGTTTGCTACGAATGCCCACTCCATAGCCGGCAACGAGTGGATTGTTCTTGTTGTTAATGATTATAGTGACCGGGTATTGTTCGTGATAGTCGTTGTTGTATGCGTTGTTTCCACCGTATGGGTTCAGTCCGCTCCATGCCATGCCTGCATCGAAGAAACCTATTATCTGGAAATTCTTTAGGAAATCGTTGTTTATTGGTTTACGGCTGAAATACGAAATTACAGGAAACCTGAGTTCCATATTGGCCACGGCGAAATTTGTGCCGTTGCGTATGTTTTGGCTAAAACCGCGTAAGTTTGTTGCAACAGCCTGATACACATAGTTAATTTCGGGATCAATCTTAATGTTGGTGTTGAACATTTGTTGCGATGGCACCACGTTTATCCAGTTGTCGATACCACCGAGATAGTATATCAGTTTAGCGTTGCCGAACGATGCGCTTGTAGCTGCCCTGAATGCAAAAATCAGCGAACGGTGTATTGGTTGATAATAGCGGAAGTCGGCGCCAACAACTTCCATGTCGGTTCTTTTCTTGTCGAGTTGCATGAAGGCTTCGGCGAAAATCTTGAATCTTATGCCAGACAATATATTGGTTGCTAGTTCTTTGCTATTGTCGAATATGTATTCTGCCTTTATGCTTCCCCAGTAGTCGTATGCATCTTTCTTGTCAAGCATGTTTAAGTCGGTTGAAAGGAATACATCCTTATTTTGGCGAATATTTGCTGTAAATTGCATTGCATCGACTTGCGAAAACGGATAGCGTAGTATATAGAATGCCTCGTGGGTGAATGTTTTGGTGTAGTTCATATCCAAGTCCGATACGGCTTGTCTGTGCAGTACAAGCTTACGGTTTAGGCGATGCCTCAAGTTCTCAATTGTAAGAAGATATTCATTGCCATCCATGCCCGGGTCGAAACGGAAACCTGCGCTTATGCGGTAATCCTCGAATAAATCGGCGGTTCCTACCTTGAATACCAAATTGAATCCTGGATTGAAATAAAAAGCACTGCCTGTGAATTTTTGGTACGAGTTGAAAAGGTATCCGAAGTCGACTTGTGTCATTATGTAGTTGGTATAGAATGTAGTATGGTATTTTGCTGCACGTGCCGATTTCGCTTCATTCTTTTCATCATCGTCTTTTTTCTTGCTAATTGTTTCAACTACTTCAGGATCGAAAGAGTAGTTGCTGATATTTATTTCGCCTTCGTTACCTTCTGGATTGTCTGCAATTGTCTCAAAGTTGGTTTCGCTATTTTGTTGCTTTTGTGTTGTTTCAAACAATTTCCTGTTCAGTGTGCTACCCGATTCTTTGTTTGACATGTTGTTTTCCGACTTAAATATCCTGAACTTTTTCTCGTCGCGATAACTAATGCCAATGTTTTTGGAAAACTTGTCGTATCCTGCATTCTGTATTCCGAATTTGTAGTTCGACAGTTGTGAGGTTGAGTATGTGTAAGAATAGTGTGTAGTTGTGTCGATGAAGCTTATGGTAGAATCGAGTTTTGTTGTATAAAGGTTTTTGATTCCGTTTTTATCGGAAAGGAAGAAATAGTCGCCACCCAGTTTGAAAGGCATAGTTTCCGATATGTCGGGTGTTTCTGTAACTCTGTTTATGGATTTGTCGGCAACGTTATAAATGAAAATGTCTGTGTTTTCTTGTGTTGCTATGGTATTGTCTTTTTTTGAGCCAATTCTTTCCTCGTCTCTTTTCGAAGTGAAAACAATCTGTTTCGATTTGTTTACGTATAGAGGGTCGTAGTCGTCGGCTTCATCGTTTGTTATGTTTTCAATTATGTTGGTTGCAATGTTATAAATGAATATGTCCGACTGTCCATGGTTGAATCCTGAAATTACAATATTCTGTCCGTCAGCAGAATAGTCGAAGGAATTAATCTTTTCCATCGATGGCATCTGTATTTCTTTTTTCTCCCTGGTTTCGAACTGGTAAGTGGTGTAGTAAATTTCACCTTTCTTTTCAATCATGAATCCGAGCATTTGTCCCGACGGATGCCATCGTATTATAGGATAAGTGTTGTCGATAATCTGGTCGAGCATGTGTTCGCGACGGAAAATTTTCTTTGTCTTTCCGTTGCCAAAGTCGTGTACTTTTATCCAGTATTTGCCGAATTTATTTTCGCTCCATGCTATCTTGTCGGAGTTTGAATTGTATTGTGCCTGTGCGTATGTCACGTTTTTTCGGCTTCGTTTCAGCACATCGTTTCCTTGTGGTTCATCGGCTGTGTTGTTGAAGTCTTCGTACTGGGATTTGTAGTATTCTGTCCAGTTTTCCTGAAGAGTTTTCATGTTTGCACCAAGCACATACATGAATGCACTTTCGACGCTCTTTGTAATCCTTGTCAGATAAACAATGTTAGAAATCACCTGAGGTCCGTATGTTCGTGCCACATAATTCCATATTGCGAATCCCATAATTTCTGCATCTATGCCGCTCAACTGGTTGATATTGTCGAATTTATTGGAAAGGAAATACACCTTGTTCAGGTTGTCGGCATCAGCATCCCAGTCGTGGGCGATGTACGATACAAGACCGCTTGTGTACCATTCGGGCATACCTATTAGGGTATTGTTTGCAATTTTGTTCTTTATGTTGGATCCGTATATTATGTCGTTAAGTATAATGTTTGCGATGGCGGAAACCACTTGTTCGTGGAATTTTTTCTTGTCTATTTCCGTATACACGAAAGCGATATTGTCAATCACCTTTAATGTTCCGCCAATGTTGTATTCGTCGGCATCTGTGTTGAGACCTATATTGCTTTGCCTGAAGTCCGAAAGATTTTGGAATAGGACAAGTATCATGCGTTTTTCAAGCTTGTGGTCGAAAAAGTTTTCAAGTTGCGGAATCATTTCTGTTGCAATCCCATTTGCCATCTCGGCCATGTCGCTCCCGCCCGCATAAAAATATGTGTCGAATTTAGGGTATCTGTAGTAGTACCATTCAAAATCCTCGAACTGCACGCGATTCTTGCCGAATCTCATCTGGTGTCCGTTGTAGAATTGTGCATGGGCGGACATCATTGTAATGCCCGTCAAGACAAGCAGTAATATTTTTTTAAAGCATTTCAATCAACTGCCATTTTGGGCGTGCAATTTACTAATAATTTGGCAACTTGTGGCTATTAAATAAAAAAACGTGGCGACAATGCTACCTATATTTTTGTGATAATCATATTCGTTTAAAACATTAGTCCAAGTTTAAGCGCAAGTATTCCAACCTTCTGCTTTCTCTGGTGTATATAATAAGACGGTGAAATGTATTCGGGTGAGTATCTTGGTATTCTGTCCTTAATATTGTGGTTACCACACATATAGTAGTGAACGCCCAGGCAGAAATGTTCTCCAAGAAGTATGCCTCCTCCAGCTTCCCAAGCGAAAGCTATCGAGGGCTTGTATTTTGTCATGTTGTTAGAATATCCTTCCGGTGTTATGAGTAGCAGCCCCATGCCTGCAGCTCCTTCCATGTATATGCCAAAGGTTTTACAGAAGTAGCATTTGTAGTCAAGCCCGATTAAAATCGGAAAATTGATGTAATTGGGTTTTGTCTTGTTTCCGTAAAAGGTGCGCATGTCCTTGTTTAGCTGATTCCACATTGCCTCTATGTTAAAGATAAGTCCCATTCCGAAAGAGAACTTGTATCCAGTCTTGAAGCCGAAACCTCCGCCAAATGTTGCATTTCCGCAGTTGTCAAAACTGTATACTGTAGAAGTTGTTGGTGTTGTCGATGCCTTGGCAAAATCGCCTCTAGGCATAGTTCCTATAAAGTTAAGAGTGAAACTTCCTCCCGATTTGGGCAAATGGAATTGTGCATGGCAAATGTTTACCCCGAATATTATTGTTGCGATTATCACCGCAAACACCCTATCAAACTTCATTTTATATTTTTTAAATTCGCAAAACTAACGAATTTCCAGTAAAGCATCGTTGCTGATGTTGCGATTATATGAGTAGTTGTGTTTTGAATATATGTGCGTTGTTTGCTTAGACAAAAGCTTTTTAAAGTCCCATCAGCACAATGGCAATAATTGCTAATCCGCCGCCGATGAGGTTAAGTTTGCTTAACTTTTCTTTGAAAAATGCCATGCCAATAATGATTGAGAGCAGAATTGTCGAAGTGTTGCATATACCATAAAGCGATGAGTTGGAAATAATTTTGCTATTCATAGCTTTTATGACAAAGTAAATCGAGCCGAAATTAAAGGAACCCAACAATATTCCAAACAGCCAGGTCTTGGCATTGAGGAAGTTCCTAAATGTTCCACGCTTCACAGATGCATATATTATACCGCATAAAAATGATATGGCAAATAGGGAGGCGGTAAATAGAGCCGCATCACTTGAAATGCTGAAGGTCTCACGTGAATATATCACAATGGAGTCGTTGGCTCCCATGCCAATGAAAATAAATGCAGGTAGTAGCAATTTCCAAATGTCTGTTTTTGTCTTTTTGTCAGAATGCTTGTATGTGCATAGGAATATTGAAGCCACAGCAAGTATTATTGCTATAATCTTTGTTGTCGCTACTTGTTCTCCATACATTAATATCGAAAACAGCATCGGTACCACTAGCGACATTTTGCTCGCAACTGTTGTAATTACAATGCCAGTTTTGCGAGAAGAAATTCCGACAAGAAAAAAAGTAGCAATAAATAGGAAACCAAGTATTAGGCTTATAGGAAACCAGTTTGCCGAGATTATATGCTGAACGGGGAAACTACCGAAAACGGAGAAACCCAGCACAGTGGCTGTAAGGTAGTTCACAATAATGCAATTAATCAAAGGCGCATCCTTTACATCAATCAGCTTGAATACTACAAATATTCCAATGTATGATATTATGCAGAGTATTATCCAGACCATAAAAAAATAGGGGGTAGTCCCCCCTAAATGGAATTTTGAGTATTGATATTACATTTTAAGCCTCTTTTCGATTTCTTCAAGGTCCTGTTTGAATGCCTTGTCGGTTTCGATGAGGTTGTTTACTGTCTTGCATGCGTGAAGTACCGTTGCGTGGTCTTTGTTGCCGATTGCGTTGCCGATTACGGCCAGCGAGCATTTTGTCATGTTTTTGGCAAAGTACATTGCAATTTGGCGGGCCTGAACGATTTCGCGCTTGCGTGTCTTGCTGCTGAGTACATCCACCGACATCGAGAAGTAGTTGCAAACAACCTTTTGTATGTAGTCGATAGATATTTCGCGCTGTGTGTTCTTTACGAGCTTGTCGATCATGCCCTTGGCAAGTTCGAGTGTAATTTCCTTCTTGTTGAGGGTTGCCTGAGCAAGTAGTGAAATGAGCGTACCTTCGAGTTCGCGTACATTGTTGGTTACGTGCGAAGCAATGTATTCGAGGATTTCTTCTTTGATCTCTATACCATCCTTGTATGTCTTCCTTTTTAGGATCTTGATTCTAGTTTCGAAATCCGGTTCCTGCAGGTCGGCAGCCAATCCCCATTTGAATCTTGAAAGCAATCTTTCTTCCATTCCGTTCAAATCTACCGGAGCTTTGTCGGAAGTAAGAATCAGTTGTTTCTGATGTTGATGCAAGTGGTTGAATATCTGGAAGAAAACTTCTTGTGTTCCTTGTTTTTCAGCAAAATACTGTACATCGTCGAGTATGAGCACGTCAATCATCTGGTAGAAATGGATGAAGTCGTTGCGGTTGTTGTCGCGTGTAGCCTGTATGTACTGAGTAAGGAATTTGTTTGCATCTACGTAAAGGACAACTTTTTCGGGGAAATTTTTCTTTACTTCGAGTCCGATTGCGTTTGCAAGGTGAGTCTTTCCAAGTCCCGAACCTCCATAAATGAACAGCGGGTTAAAGGGTGTGCCAGCAGGATTTCCAGCAACAGCGAAACCGGCTGCGCGTGCCATACGGTTGCATTCGCCTTCTACATAGTTGTCGAATGTATATTCAGGATTAAGGTGCGGATCAATCTGGATCTTCTTGAGACCAGGTATTATATATGGCGGGATATGTTCGCCAGCACCTTTGGGCTGAATCTTAGGTTCGTTGGGTACATTCTTGGAGCCGTCGTTGGATGGTATGCGGATAGTAGTCGGAAGGGTGCCGGCATTCTGGTTGCTCATTACTACTCTATATTCGAGCTTTGCATCCGGACCAATGACTCTGTGCAGTGTCCTTGCCATCAAGTCGAGGCAATGTGCTTCAAGATACTCGTAAACGAATGGACTTTGAACCTGTATCGTAAGCAGACTTCCTTTGAGTTCGACTGGAACGATAGGTGCGAAAAAAGTGTTAAACACAGGTTTCGGAAGGTTCTCTTGAATAATGTTCAAGCATTTGGCCCAAGTTTCTTCGTAGTTCGTTGTCATTAGACTGTATCCTTATTCTTTTCGTTAAACAAAATATAATATGTTGCATCCACGATGAGGGATTGAGAAAAATTTCCTAAAAAATCATTTTTTCTAAAAAATTTTCCAAAACCAGACACTTTTCCAAGTTCAGAGTGTTTTCTGCAACTTGTTGTGTTTCTTAATTTTAGAGGGTCAAAAACCCAAATTCAAAATTCAATCCCCTGCATCATTTTTGCAGCCCATAAAAATACTCATATCTTTCTCTCCGACCAAACTTTTTTGCCGATTTTTTTGCCTTTTTTGCAGCTTTTTTTCAAGGGGGACATTATCAAAAATGTAAAGTTATCAACTTAAACCAATAATTAATAAAACACAATGTAATCTATTGATTGTAAAAATGTTATTGCTTGAATAATAAGGGGATAGTAACAATTAATTAGTTAATAATCGGCACATTACAAAAAAAATACTGCCAAAACATGCGTTATATCCAATGATTTGTGCAGAAAAAATGTCAAAAGATGCTAAATGTCATATATTCAAGCTGTTAAATTGCCATCAGATTGCAACCGCGAATATCGGCATTGTCGAAACGCCCTGAAATAGAGAAAGTACCGTCTTCGAAAACTTGACCGAGGTCCGATGTCTGAAGAAAGCAGCATGAGAATATGTTTGCGAGGTCAACGACGTTTATTGCACCGGTACCTTTCCGTTGAACCGACAGCGGATCGTGGGTTTCGCGCACTAGCACCTTCATCGTATTGCTGCACTGGTAAATGCCGTCGCCTTGCGAGTATGCTTGCGACAGGAGTTCGGTCATGCCGTATTCGGAATGGATTTTTTTCAGGCCGAACGATTTCATCAGTATTTCGTGCAGTTCGGAGCGTACAATTTCTTTTCTCCTTCCTTTCATGCCACCAGTTTCCATGACAATACCATTGTTTATCCTTATGTTGTATTTTTCGGCAAAGTCGAGAAGGGCAAAACTGACACCTATAAGAATATACTTTTCTGCATTGCTCTCGAGTTGGCAAATACGCTCGTGCAGTTCCTGCTGGTTGTTAAGGAAGAATCCGCTTAGCTTGTGTTTCGATTGGCGAATCAGTTCATCGACCATATAAACGAGGCTCGAACCAGTCCTTTCAAGGTAGGCTGGAAGCAGACCAAGTATGCAGAATTTTTCGGGAGCACCATAGAACTGGTTGAATCCAGATAAAAAGGCTTTTCTATATATGCTTGTATCGGCCACGTAGTGCGACGAAGGAATTGTTCCTGTCGTGCTGCTTGAGGTGAATACAACTTCTGCATCCATGTCGTCGCAAATAACCTTGTGAGATTTGAAGAACTCGACAGGCATAAAGGGTATGTCTTCGATGTAGTTTATCATTCCTACGTCGATGTTCAGCAGGTCGCAGTATCTGTGATATATTGGATTGTTCAGATATTGGAAACTAAAGGCCTGCATAGCAAGCCTTTCAAAATTATCGCGAATATCCGCTGAGTCAAGTTGAGCAATATATTTTTCAAGTTCAGGCGACATCCTGTGCTTGTTTATTTTTTCTTTCTTTTGAACGTCTTGAAATTTTCTTCGTAGCTGATGAAGTATTTTTTCTTTCTGGGTAGCGAAGAAATGTCAATAGTGTTTGATGTTCCGCGCAATTTGGTGTTGCCAAATTCCTTGTCGACTATTATGTATTCGGTTGTTCCGGTAAATCTAATTTCTTTTACCTTTTTGTTCTGTACAATTTTTTTCAGTTCAACGACTTCCTTTTTTGGCGATTCTACAGAAATTTCGCGGCATCTTTGTGTGTCGTCATTGTTTATCTGATATATTTTAAACTTGTTTTCGCCAGGCAGACTTGTCATTGGAAGCATATATTGCTTTTCTTCTTTTCCACCCTTTCCTATGACTGCTCCTATGCGCACCCACTTGTTTGCACGTAGATGGTCGATGTAGAAAGGCATAGGAGATGTTTCATCCTTGATTGTGAAGTAAAGGTTTGTGTTTCCGTTTTCCATTTCTATTTTTGCCGAAACCAATTCAAAAGTTGATGCTGATTCAAAAGCTTTTCTATTTATGATTACAGGAATATCGGATTCATCATATTTAATTATCATCGTGAACGTGTCTCCAGATTTAAGGCCGTTCTTTGAGAAGTCAACAACAACAAGACCTGTATTTATATTTGAGTCTACTTTTTTGCCGTTAAGGGTGATTCCTTGTATGCAGAATCCCGATTGTAAAGCAGGATTTTTTATGTATGCATTCTGCACATAATAAGTACCATTGAACTCAAGTTCTGCCGAAAACAAATTGCTTACTGAAACACAAACAATTAAGAGGGTTAAAAATCTTCTAATTACCTTTAAGTACATATTCAATTCTATTTAAAAAGTTATCAACAAAAATATGCCGTTTTTTTTTACCATGCAAATTTTTTTTCTTCCCCTTTTTTGCAAATCAACAATATAGACAAAAGTTTTATTTGCTTTCAAATATATCTGAATCTGTTAATAAAAAAACGGCATCGCATTTACTTATAATAATATGGAGAAGTAAATTTGTTGGTTTATAATTTCAAAGCAAAAATGAAGATTAGATTTCTTTTCGCACTAATTGCAATTGTCACAACGTTTTCTGCAGTGGCACAGGAATATACGCAAGAAAAAATCCTTTATAAGAATGGCAATACCAAGGAAGAGGGCACTATGTACCTTGGACTTCGGTTTGGTACATGGAATTTTTATTCGCCAGATGGCAAGCTTGCTGCTCAGACCGATTTCTACAAGGATATGCTTCACGGCGAGAACATTTCCTATTACGAAAATGGCAACAAGCATGAAGTATATAATTATCGCGCAAATAGCCGTCATGGAGCATGCGAAGAGTACTATGAAAACGGTAAACCGAAGCTTAAAGGTTTCTACAACAGCAATGTGCGCGACAGCATCTGGCAATTGTTCTACGACAATGGCAACCAGCAGTCGGAAATAGTATATGACGATGGTAAAATAGTAAGCATCAATAAGTTTTATACTCGTGATGGTAAGCAGACCGTCACAGGTGGAAATGGCTCTATGATTAACTACTACGATAGCGGCGCCAAGAATTCAGAAGGCAACATCAAGAGTGGTGTTGAGGACGGAAAATGGGTGTACTATCATGAGAATGGCAAGAAAAAGTCGGAAGGTACTTTTGTCTCGGGCGAACGGGTTGGCGAATGGAAGGAATGGTACGACAATGGTCAGCTGAAGATGGAAATCAATTATGAAAATGGTCTCAACACTTTCTGGACCCGCACAGGTACAAAGGAAATGGAAGGAGTGATGGTCAATGGCAAGCGCGACAAGACATGGACCAACTGGTACCGTTCGGGCAAGGTTCGTAGCATCAACAACTACAAGATGGATGTACGTGATGGCTTGCAGACCAAGTACTTCGAAAACGGACAGAAGGAATCGGAAATGACCTACATAGATGGCAAGCTCAATGGCGAAGCACACTTTTGGCTCGAAAACGGTCAGCCCGACATCGACGGCAACTTCAAGGACGACCTGCAGGAAGGCCTTTGGACTTACTGGCGCAAGGACGGCAAGAAGGGCAACGAGGGAAACTACTCGAAAGGCAAGATGGACGGTCGCTGGACATACTGGTACTCGAATGGTCAGGTGTGGAAGGAAGTTGACTATACCGCAGGAAACCGTAGCGGTGCGTGGAACATCTACTTCGAGAACGGACAGAAATTCCGTGTAGGTCAGTACGAGAACGACGAGGAGACTGGTCTGTGGACCGAGTGGAACGAAGATGGCGTGATGGTTCTCCGTGGCAGCTACAAGAACGGCATAATGGAAGGCAAGTGGGAAGCTTGGCACGACAATGGCAATAAGAAGTCGGTGGTGGAATATAGCAATGGTTTGCTATGCGGACGAAACGACTTCTGGTTCGAGAACGGAAGACCGCAGTTCGAAGAGACATACAAGATTACCGACTCGAAGACGGGCGAAGGTAAAACATCGGTACTTAATGGCAACTACAAGAACTACAATATACGTGGCGTTGAAATGATTAGCGGAACCTACAACATGGGCAAGCGCAACGGAAAGTTCACATATCGTAATGCTAATGGTGGCGTTATAAAGGTCGAATACTACAAAAACGACAAGCCCGATGGCAAGTGGCAGGAGTTCTACGACTTCGGCGGCCTGCAGACCGAAACAGAATACAAGAACGGAATGAAGGAAGGCAAGTTCACCCGCTACGATCAGCGTGGCAACATAACTTTCCAGTCGAAGTTCCTTGGAAACCGTCAGGTTGAAATAATTGTCGATGACAACCCAAATTTGCCGCAGAACAAGCAGAAATCACAGCAGGCAAATCCGCAGAACGTACGTAGTGGAGGAGGTTATAGAAATTAAATGATAGTACGGTCGCGGCACGCCACGACCCAACAATGTAAAAACGCGCCATGGCGCGTTTCAACTAGAAACTAAAAAAACAACATAAAGAAAATGACACAGGAAGATTTATTCAAGAAAATCGTATCGCACTGCAAGGAGTACGGATTCATATTCCAGTCGTCGGAACTGTACGACGGACTGAGCGCAGTTTACGACTACGGACAGAATGGCGTTGAACTCAAGAACAACATCAAGGAATACTGGTGGAAGGCAATGGTTCAGCTTAACGAAGAAGTTGTCGGTCTCGATTCGGCAATTTTCATGCACCCAACAATATGGAAGGCTTCGGGACACGTTGATGCATTCAACGACCCGCTAATCGACAACAAGGATTCTAAGAAACGTTATCGTGCCGATGTCCTCATCGAAGACCATATCGAAAAGTTCAACGACAAGATAAACAAGGAAGTAGAGAAGGCTCGCAAGCGTTTCGGCGAGGCCTTCAACGAGGAGCAGTTCCGCAGTACCAACCAGCGCGTACTCGACTATCAGGCAAAGATGGACGCTGTAAAGGCACGCTTCGTTAAGGCTTTGGAAGACAACGACCTTGACGGAATCCGCCAGATAATCATCGACGAGGGTATTGTTTGCCCGATTTCGGGAACCAAGAACTGGACAGAAGTCCGTCAGTTCAACCTTATGTTCGACACCAAGCTGGGTTCGGTTGCCGAAGGTGCAAACACCATCTACCTGCGTCCCGAAACGGCACAGGGTATTTTCGTCAACTACCTCAATGTGCAGAAGACCGGCCGCATGAAGATTCCGTTCGGTATCGCACAGATAGGCAAGGCTTTCCGTAACGAGATTGTTGCTCGCCAGTTCATTTTCCGTATGCGCGAATTCGAGCAGATGGAAATGCAGTATTTCGTAAAGCCGGGTACCGAACTTGAATGGTTCGAGAAGTGGCGCGA
>JAEEGF011457426.1_pt1 | contig 28834 bp, 26 predicted proteins | sample 9134171 | NCBI WGS metagenome assembly JAEEGF01 (sample SAMN16246542, study PRJNA631951) | gut metagenome | biome: gut microbiome; feature: rumen; material: AP-attached | host: Bos | place: Iran: Karaj | collected 2018-10 | reverse complement strand
ATCATAAATTTGTATATTTTTCTTTTACTAATCTCCTCTTTTAAGACGGTTAGCCATTTCCGGAGGATTGAGTGCTTCGGAAATTTTCTTTTCTTCAACGTGTTTCTGATGATTTATGAACGCACGTCGCTTATGTCTTTTAACCTTTTCCTGGATATTCTTTCTTACTTTGTTCTCAATGGCATCCAAACTGGTTCCCTTTATAACCAGCCCCCTATGAAGCCTACGAACATACGATATATCCATGTTTCTGTTAAAGACATTGTCGTTAACAACCCTGATGCGGCCTTCTCTCAGGGACTGAGTTATCATCTTAACTCTGTTTACAAGATGGTTGATCTCCGCCTCTGAAAAGTACAGAGAATTTAGGTGCAGAAGCATTCTTTTTACGTCGAGCTCCTGAAGGGCTCTCGCTCCTGTAGCACTGATAAATTTGATACTGTCACAGCTTATGCTGCGCCCAAAGGCTGTAGCTTCGATATTACCTATGCTATAAATGTTATCTGTTCCCACAAGCCCGGTAATATGCATAAATCCGTTTATTTCGGCAAGTTGGCAGGATAAATCTGTGTCTGCCCTGTCAAGATTTCCACATATATAATCAAGAAGCATAAGATCAGAAGCCTGCTTATAGACCACCGGATCAATGTGCTTGGCCAAAGACAGTTTAGAAAGTGTAGTGTTATTTTCAAGAGAAGCAAGGGACTTTCCGCCTCGCACTTTTGCACGGATGACGCCATTAACTTCCTTATAATCAGGCCCCTCAAACTCTGCGGCCTTTTTCATGAACTGACTGGCTCTCTCCAGCTTGAGTTTCACGATATATGCGGGTTCCACAAGCTCCTGCATACCAAGAAGCTCGGCGATTTTATACACTGCAACACGCCTTTTTTCAATTTCCTGTCCGCTTTCTATGGCAGTTTTATTGTGCTTGTGCTTATAGTCGCCATAGTCTCCAATAATATCATTCAAAAAAGCTATAAAGGTCTGTCTGGTTTCTTTTTCAGAGCTTATACACTCAAGGGCCTCCTGGTTCTTGCAAAGGTCAGAAATGGTCTGACCGTAAACTTTAAGGAAGCTGTCTTTGTCATCTATGAGGTTCTGGTCTGTGTACTCGGAGAAAGAATCTCTCTTGATCCGGGCATCCAGCAGAAAATCAAGGGCTTCGATGAAAGCGTTGACATCAAGGCTCTTTTCCACGGAAAACTTTTCCATGATATAGTTCATGCCCTTCTGCCTTCCGTATTTCAGGAGCAGGCCCTTGGCGAAATCCTTAAATGAACGCATCTCTCTGTATTCAGTAAAAAGATATTCCGTGGGAACATTGTTTTCATTAATAACGATGTCCACATCTTTAAGCTTATCTTTACTATCAGCAATAGCTCCGGTGGTATCCTCTACCTCAAGTACCGGTATATCTGAAGAATAATCATTTTCCCAGAACTTATCGCAAGCTTTTACTTCCAGCATAGGCAGCCCTCATAGAAAAACTACAATTACCATTTAATTCTTCCATCTTATTTATACGTTTCAGTATGGTAAAATCGCCATTATTATCTCAATTATTTATTGTAATATATAGCACTCCTTACTATCACGGAAATAGCAACTGTTATATTATTAAATTTCTATAAACAATCAGATAAAAAGAGCTTTGCCATAGTTGGACAAAGCTCTCCTAATGATAATCTTATGCAGTTTTCAATAAAAGGTCATCCATGCAGCTGCAGAGAACCTTGTAGAAGTTGTTTATCTGTTCCTGACGTGAAAATCCGTAGATATCGTCAAGCTGCTCATAGAGTCTCTCTGTGAGCTCTTCCATGTTATCAGGATAATCTGTGCTCTTATACTTTGCAAAAATTCCCGACTCTGAAAGGATGGCTGCCTTAATGGCTGCCTTTAATCTGCTCTCCGCATCACTCATGATACTATCTGCTGCTGCATATATTTTGGCAGCCTCGGTAGTATACTCGGATAACTCATCAACTCTCTTTGTTACCTGAACAGCTTCCATCCAGTAACAGATGATCTCCTCCATAGCCTTATCTGTGTAACTTATCCCCATTTTACGCCTCCCAATTTTTACTGTGACAAAATGCATAATTACGCTTTATATTGTATAATATAAAATATGAATATACAAGATGATGTATGTAATAATTTTAATGAATAGATTAAAAACCGTTTATGTCCAGAATTAATAAAGTTTTTATCGATATCTGCGGCGCTATAGAATAAACTATATACATAATAATGAAAAAATGAGCTAATGATATATAACATATATAATCATTTTGCTTTTCAAAAAAGACGGAGGTCTTAATATGGAAATATTGAATATTTCTCCTGAAGTGATTTTGGGCATAATTTCATATATCATTTCCACCATAGGATTTTGGGGGATATTTACAAAATGCGGAGTCAAGGGATATTTGGCTATGATTCCTTTTGTAAGGGAGTACAATCTTGGAGTATGTGCTGATAGAGAGAAAGATGGTCGGGCATTGACTGTGCTTGCCATTATTGCAGAGATACTTGATTTTGCCAGTCTTATTCCACTAAATTCCAGAGTACTTTTTTTGATATATATTGGTTTTATAGCACTTGAAATTTCTAAATTTATTTATCTGGCACGTATTTTTGTGGGACTTTGTAAGATATTTAACCGTCCCAAGAAGTGGGCATTTCTTCTTGTACTGTTTAATGGTGTATTTACTGTTATTTGGGGATATTCACCCAAGTTTGTTCCATCCAAAAAAGTTGTAAGTATAAAACTTGCCAAAGAAGCTGCTGTATTCGGTACTGATCTGGAGGCTTTGAGTGAAGGACTGACAATCAATATCAAAAAGCGCACTGCTATCGACTTCTTTAGGCGTCAGGTTCTTTTAAAAGACATCCATATGTCCATTCCAAACGGTCATATGGTTCTGTTACTTGGTGGTTCCGGCGCCGGTAAGACAACCTTTGTAAATGCGGTAACAGGTTATGAGAAAGCAGATGCCAAGATTCTTCTAAAGGGGCAGGACGTTTACAAGGATTATTCCAAAATGATGTATGATATAGGCTTTGTTCCGCAGCAGGACCTCATGAGAGGAAACGACACTGTGGCACTTACCCTTTCTGATGCTGCAAGTCTGCGTCTTCCATCAAGTGTCCATATACATAACAGGTTGAAGCGCATTGATGCTGTGTTGGATCAGTTTGGCCTTGCGGCTGTGAAGAACAGCCTCGTGGAAAAACTGTCAGGAGGTCAGAGAAAACGTCTTTCCATTGCCATGGAGTTTATTTCTGATCCCACACTTTTTATACTGGATGAGCCGGACTCCGGTCTTGACGGAGTTGTTGCCAGAGGCCTTTTTGAAAAGCTTCGCGCGATTGCAAATGAAGGAAAAATCGTGGTGGTAATCACACATACCCCCGACAGAGTTATAGATCTTTTTGATGATGTCATTGTTTTAGCAAAGGATGCCAAGAGAACGGGACGACTTGCCTGGTATGGCCCGGTTAAAGAGGCATATGAATTCTTTGGAAAGAATTCCATGGAGGAGATTCTTTTGGCCATCAATCAGAAGGAAGAAGGCGGGGAAGGTCTTGCTGATATGTATGTAGATAAGTATGCCGCACACATGAAAGAAAAGGTTGGGTAACTATGAAAGAGAAGAAAATAAGACATAGAGGTCGAATTTCTCAGACAATAATATATCTTGGCAAGCTCTTTAGAATGTTCCTGTTCCAGAACGACTGGAAGGTTCTTCCCATGTCCGCGATCATAGCAGGTCTTGTGGCATTTGCCGTGGGAGGCAACATCAATAAGACCATGGAAGGAACCATGATGGGCACATTTGCTCTATCCTGTGTCTGCGTCTGGAACGGCTTTTTTAACTCCATACAGGCAATCTGTAGAGAAAGAGCCATTGTAAAGAGGGAACACAGGTCGGGACTGCATATTAGTTCCTATATTGCCGCTCACATGATATATCAGGCAGTAATATGTCTTTTGCAGGCTATAATTACGATTTCAATTTTATATGGCCTTAAGGTTAAACTTCCGGACAGGCAGCTACTCTCCAACTGGCCCATCTGCGATTTTGGAGTAACTCTTTTCCTCATTACCTATTGTGCTGATATGCTTGCGCTCCTGGTTTCTGCCCTGGCCCGTACCACAACCACAGCCATGACCATTATGCCCTTCCTGCTGATTGTAGAGCTGCTATTTTCCGGCTCAATGTTCAATCTTCCTCAGGAAGCACAGCCCCTGACAAATCTGACTGCTACTAAATGGGGACTGACGGCGCTTTGTATTCAGGGGGATTATAACTCCCAGCCCATGGTTTCTGTGTGGAATAACGCTGTAAAGATGAAGAATATCGAAATTGAAGGCGAAAAGCCGTTATTGGAAATTCTTACATATGTTGAAAAGAACAATAAGCGTGATGAAGTCCTTATGGAGACCGGAAAACAGAACCAGAATCCGGAATATGAGTTCAATCCTGATACGGTACTAAAATGTTGGGGATGGCTTATAATGTGGACTGCGGTATATGTTTTCATTGCTATGCTTCTACTGGAAAACATTGACCGGGACAAGAGATGACATACATTACAAGGTGAAACAATATGGAAAAAGAGATATTTGATCAGGAGCAAAAGCATCTGTCCAAGACATATGATAAGCTTCTTGAGATGAAAAAAGAGCTGGAAGCGCAGATCAAAGCGCTTAATGAAAAGGCCGTAGATGATAAGAACGATATCCGCGATAACATTCGTTTCGATTACGCGGATATTGAGACCACCATGGAAACTCTGACTGAGATAGAGGTTTGGAACAGATACATCGACACTTACAATGTCGAGAGCAGTTCCCTGGGAAAGCGCCTTAATACTGTCAATAAACTCCTGGAGTCACCATATTTTGCCAAGATTCAGGTTCAGTTCGATCCTTCTGAGGAGCCTGAGAGCTACTATATTGGCCGCGCCGCCATTTCTGAAAATGGCTACGACCAGATGGTGGTGGACTGGAGATCTCCTATTACCGAAGTTTACTATAATCAGGAAAGTGGCCATACCCATTACACTGTTGAGGACAGGGAGATTGCTGTAGATCTTCAGCTAAGACGCCAGTTTGCGCTCAATAAAGACAAGCTTATCTCCTACTTTGATACTCAGATTGCAATTGAAGATCCTATGCTTTTGCAGTCTCTTTCACAGATTCGCTCTGACAAGATGCAGGCCATTACTGCCACAATCCAGAAGGAGCAGAACATAGTAATCCGTTATCCTGACGTTCCGGTGCTACTGGTAAACGGAATTGCAGGAAGTGGAAAAACCTCTGTACTACTGCAGCGAATCGCCTATCTGTTCTATCAAAAGAGAAAGACCCTGCGTCCGGACCAGGTGTGCCTCATGACTCTTAATCCGGTATTCCGCGATTATATTGATAATGTCCTGCCGGATCTTGGCGAGACAAATCCTCTTACCATTACCTGGAATGAGTTCCTTGAGATGGTAAATGTTCCTTTTATGGACAATGAGTATGATTATACCAGAGCAGACAGTCTGCAAAAGATCCATGACACTCTGCCAAAACTGACACCGGAAGCCGAGGACTTTTTTGATATAACCCAGAATGAGACTGTGGTTATGTCCAAGAATGAAGTACTTTCACATGTTAAGCATTTTTCACAGTTCCCCATGGGTGTTCGTCTGATTCAGACAGTTTCCGACGAATTGGAGCAAAAAGCCAAGAGTAATCTGAGAAATATGGATGACAATCATTTTGAAGATACCTCAGACAGCGTGGCAAAATCTGAAAAAGCAGAGAATAACCGCTTAGAAAATGACTTTGGAGGAGCTCTTAGAACCATTAAGCATTGCGGATGGGTAAATGTGGCCCATGTGGCTCAGCGCATTCTTGGAACCCAGGAAATTACTGCTGCTGAGTGGCTATACACAAAGATGGAACTTACCGGTGAATGTGACCGTAACATGCGTTATGTAATGATTGATGAAGTTCAGGACTATACCAAGGCACAGCTGATGGTATTCAGGAAGTATTTCCCTAATGCCAGATTTATGCTCTTAGGAGATGAATTCCAGGCAATCCGCGAAGGAACTATAACCTTCAATGAGATTGAAGAAATGGCCAGGGAAAACAAGAAAGAATTTGTCACTCTGCCCCTTATGACCAGCTATCGAAGCTCTCCTGAAATCACAGAGAAGTTCGCTTCTATCCTGCCTGTAGAGAAGAAAATGCTTGTTTCCTCTGTTCAGCGGCCCGGAGAGGAAGTTTCTGTGAAGGTCTGCAAATCAAATGCTGAATATATTAAAGAATTAAAGGATCAGATTGCCGAATATAGTTCCATGGAGGGCCTTACAGCCGTTATCTGCAGCAATCAGTTCACTGCTGAGAAACTATGCTCTGCCTTAAAGATTGATGACCTCAAGTTAATATCTGAGCATGATGCATTGCCAAAAGAAGGAGCCTTTATAATTGATCTGGCACTAGCTAAGGGCCTGGAGTTTGATAATGTAATCCTGGCAGATGCTAATCCTGATTCATATCCTGATAATGAACTTGGAAAGCATTGCCTTTATACCGCAATGTCCCGTGCTACACAGCATCTTTCAATACTTGCAAATAAAAAACTGGCAGCCCATATTTAAAGGGCTGCCAATTATTTTTTAGTTTTTATGCTTTAATGGCCCATCTCATTTTGGTGGACTTACTGCGTGGATTTAAGCGGCATTCTTCTGCGGAAGGTCTGATCACGTCCTCTGAAATGCTGCTGTAAACACCATCCTTTGCCAGCTGCTTAAAGGATTTTTTCACCAATCTGTCCTCTCCGGAATGGAAAGTCAGTATTGCCACACGTGCTCCGGGATTTAAGATGCCCGGGAGCTTTTCAAGGAATGAGTATAAAACCTCAAATTCGCTGTTTACGTCTATGCGAAGGGCCTGGAAAACTCGAGCACAGCTCTTTTTTATAGCCTGTTCTTTTTCATCCCTGGGAAGCTTCCAAAGAGCTTCTTCAATGGCATGCCTCAGAGCAGTTGTGGTGTCCATGGCATTGCCCTTTTTCATAAGGGAAAAGACTTTGTCGGCAATTTCCTGAGCGTAGGGCTCATCTGAATTCTCCACCATCATTCCAATGAATTCTTCCTTTGTAATGCGGTGAAGCCTTTCTGCCGCAGATTCACCATGTTCCGGATCAAGCCTCAAATCCAAAGGACCATCTGTCTTATAGGAAAAGCCCCTTTGGGGATCATCGATCTGCATGGAGGATACTCCAAGATCCGCCAGGACAAAATCAAACTTTCCTGCTTCCTCTGCAACCTGATCAATGTTGGCAAAGTTTATGAGTTTGAATTTGAAGATATCTTCTCCAAATCCTGCATCTCTACGCCTTTCTATGGTCTTGGTGGATTCAATGGAATCTACATCAAGGCCGTAGACACATCCGTTTCCCTGAAGCTGTTCCAGCATTTTTCTGGTGTGGCCGCCGTAGCCCAGGGTACAGTCCAGACCCTGCTCTCCGGGTTTAATGGACAGGACATCCAGGATTTCTTTTACCATGATTGAAATATGCATTCCTGCAGGAGTTGAGCCTTTAGAGATGACTTTGGCTACTGTATCGGCATATTTTTCAGGATTCTGCTCTTTATATTTTTCTTCGAATTTCCTGGGATATTTCCCGGAATAATGTACTCTTCGTTTGTGCTGTTTTTCTTCCATATATTGTTAAAGGACTCCTCTTTTGTTTCTATTATCGTAGCCCTCTTTCAATATCTTTGGCAAGACTTAAATTCTTAGTCCAGCTTGTACTCCAGAACCATTGCTTTCTGATTTCTCTTAATGAGATATACGATAATGGCTGCAAATACAGCGATGGCAATCAGTCCATAAACGAAGCCAGTTCCGAAAGAACCTGTTGTGAACAGTGTTCCAAACTGGTATACAAGGAAGCCTACTGTAAAGCCTGTTGCAAGCTGAAGGCCGATGGCGCCCCAGAGCCACTTGGCTGATTTCATTTCGGAGTTCATGGCACCAAGAGCAGCGAAGCAAGGTGGTGTGTAGAGGTTGAACATAAGGTATGCAAGGGCAGCAACCTTAGTGATTCCCATAACTGCAGCAACTGCATTTCCTTCACCGATGAGTTCAAGTTCTTCTGTGTCGATGAGGTTAGAGATTGCAAATACTGTAGCAATAGTTCCAACAACGTTCTCTTTTGCTATGAAACCTGTGATGGCTGCTGCTGCAAGCTGCCAGCTCACAACACCTACTACAGGAACCAGGAGGTAAGCAAACGGTCCTGCGATGCCAGCAAGGATTGATGTGTGCTCCATTCCTTCTTCTACAGGGCTGAAACTGAAATCAAAGGTGCTCATGATCTGAACGATTGTGTTGCAGACAAGAATTACTGTTCCGGCCTTAACAATATATGCTTTTCCTCTTTCAAGCATGGACTTAAGGGCGAATGTAAGACTTGGTACCTTGTATTCAGGGAGCTCAATGATAAAGAAGCTCTTTCTATATTTCACACCGGTAATAGCCTTGATAAGAAGGGCGCCCAAAAGAATAAGAAGGATTCCGACAAAATAGGAAACAAATCCAACCCATCTTGACTCAGGGAAGAATGCACCGGCAAAAAGTGCTATAACAGGAAGCTTTGCTCCGCAGGGCATGAAGGTTGCAAGCATAGCTGTGGAGCGTCTTTCTCTCTCATTTCTGATGGTACGGCAAGCCATGATAGCAGGGATTCCGCAGCCGGTTCCAATGATCATGGGGATTACGGATTTTCCTGAAAGACCTACTCTCTTAAATATAGGATCAAGAACTACAGTAGCTCTGGCCATGTAACCGCAGTCCTCTAAAAGAGCTATGAGGAAATACATAACCATTACCAGGGGAAGGAAACCTACAACTGCACCAACACCGCCGATGATACCATCTACAAGAAGTGCATACAAAAGAGGGTTGGCATCAGCCATTGCCTCTCCTACCATTTCCTTGAAGATATCGATCCATCCGGCAAGAAGTTCTGAAAGCCAGGTTCCGACTGTGGTCTGTGAAATATAGAAAACCATCCACATTACTGCAGCAAAAACGATTATTCCCAAAACAGGATGGGTAACAATGTTATCTATTGTATCTCCGAAGTTCTTATCCTTTGTAAGGACCTTACGATTCTCAACTTCAGCTACGATCTTATTTACAAATTCAAAACGCTTTCTGTCAGCGGCTCCTACAGCGGCTTTGTCAGTAAGATCCACATTTCCCTGAACATAGGGGGCTTTCTGGCCCTTACCTTCAAGTTCTGCAGCAGCTTTAACTACATCTTTGAGACCTGTCTCATTGGTGGCAACGGTCTTGATTACAGGACATCCAAGCTTTTGTGATAAAAGCTTTTCATCGATGGAATTTCCTTTTTTATTATTTGCATCATTCTTGTTAAGTGCTACCACTACAGGGATTCCGAGCTCGAGTAGCTGTGTTGTAAAGAATAAGCTTCTACTGAGATTTGTTGCATCTACGATGTTAATAATGGCATCCGGATGCGCATGCTTAACATATCCGCTGGTGATACTTTCTTCTGATGTAAATGGAGACATAGAATATGCTCCGGGAAGATCTACAGCGATAAGTTCCTTTCCCCCATCATAGTAGCTCTTTTTGATTGCACTCTCTTTCTTGTCAACAGTAACGCCTGCCCAGTTACCAATCTTTTCGTTGCGACCGGTCAGCGCGTTGTACATGGTAGTTTTTCCACTGTTGGGATTACCTGCCATTGCGATTCTCATAACATTTTCCTCCTACATTCTTCTTTTCAGCTATCATTCAAAACACAATTAAGTGAGTATGAATAATCAATTTAAATTTCAAACTTTGATAGCGCACGCTAACTCGGGGTCAATATTATATCTTGCATCCTTGATAGCGACTACCAGATTCCTTTTCTTTGCTACAACCGTGATTTTCTCGCCACTGTAGCATCCAAGCGAGAATAAGAAGCTTTCCATCTCATCATCACCTTCGGTTTCTATAGTATCTACGGTGTAATCTTTGCCAATCTCAACATCGTTAAGTGTCATATGAAAAACCTCCTATATCAAAGCGGTTAGCATTGCATAATCTAAATTAGCACACGCTAACAATAATTTCAATAACTTTTCTCAAAAAAATATATATTCGTATAAACATACTTATACGCAGCGCATTATTATGTTATAATTCATACAAGCTATTTCTACCACTACACATCTACAAATCACACGTTAAATAGACCACTAAACCTCATAGATTACATAAGGAACAAATATCATCAATTTATAGACAAAACAATAAAAAAGATCAAGGGATTGTCATGGCCAGCAGCAAAACAAACTACGCAAATCGAATCAACACATTATTGGAAGTTATGCCGGAGTTCAGCAGGAATTTTATCTTTAGTTTTGACCACACAGGTCAAACTTCAACTATGTTTGAATACTGTAGAGACATGCAGGATTTCTTTCTTTTCCTGACTTCAGAGTATCCCGAATTACAGGACAAGGAAATAAAAGACCTTTCTCTAAGCGATTTGGAGCGCCTTAAGCCGGAGGATATCAATAAATATCTTGATTCACTTCGTAGTTCGAAGGACAAACGTCTCAATAGCTCTACTTCCGGTACCACTAAGCCCACCATAAAGACAAGCACCATTAAACGAAGACGGGCAACTCTCTCTTCCATGTTCAGCTACTTTGTCAAAATAGAAAAGCTTCCCCGCAACCCGGTTTTGGCCACAAAGCCCATAAAACCAGTCGAGAAGGAGCTTGTTTATCTTACCAATGAAGAACAACGTCTGTTATTAAATACTGTTCGCTCAGGAGATAACCTCTCCGAGAAAGAGATCAAATATCATAGCCGTTACGAAGAGCGCGATTCCGCACTATTCCTGCTCCTTCTGGATACAGGTCTTCGAGTATCGGAGATGCTGTCTACTGATCTGGCAGATTACGACCTGGACAACTGCAGTGTCCTTGTCAGAAGAAAAAGTGGAGAAATACAGACCGTCTACTATTCTGATGAGTGCGCTTTATATCTCGATGCTTATTTTTCCTCGCAGAGATCAAGATATCTTCTCTCCGACCACGAAATTCCAGCTTTCACCACACTTAAGGGCGAACGCCTGGGTGTAAGGGCCGTTGAGAATCTGGTAAAAAAATATGTCACCGCCTGTATGCCAAAAAAAGCAAAGCTGATCTCTCCAAACAAGTTGAGGTCCAGCTTTGCTATGAGTTTTTATGCTGCGAATCAGAACAATATATCTCTTTTACAAAAAAAAATGGATCACAAGACTCTTTTAGCTACAAATGTATATGCTAAAGCCTCCAGCACCGAGATGGAATCCTCAAGAAATTCCCTGCAGGGCCTTAGGTAAGAAGCAAGGATTATTCATTTCGAGCCATTTTTGTTTCCTGCTTATCCTTATACATCAGCTCATCTGCCCGCTTAAAGACATCATTCATGGTCTTATCGGTGTTCGCATCATATATTGCTACGCCGACAGCGGCAGAAAATCGCTCCCAGGGCTCTTTTGTCTCATCCGATGAAGTATGCTCATAGGCCGCCTTCAGCTGTTCAATGAGTTTCTCCTTATTGTCATAGTCTCTGTTTTCCAAGAGAACAACAAACTCATCACCGCCTATTCTGAATACCGGTGAATGATCGAAAATAACGCAGATAATATGGCAGGCGCCGAAAATATAGTCATTTCCATGCTCATGGCCATAGTTATCATTAATTCTCTTAAGGTTATTTAGGTCCGCCATCAGAATACCAAAGCGCGCCTTGCCTTTTGCTATGTCACCATCAACACGCTCCTGTATCTTGTCATACCAGGCTTTGTTCTTGACATGAGTAAGGGCGTCCTGATAAGCCAGCATATCCATATGGCTTACCTGGGACTTCATATCCTCAACTTTTCCCTCAGCATCAATGATATGCTTTGCATACTGTCTTATATCCGTGGACATCTGGATCACAGCCTCAGACAGCGATTCCACCTCATTGTGAGTATGAATATGCGGATCATCATAGTTAAGCTGTTCAGGATCTGCATGTCCATGACTCTTTTTGGCAAAAGAAACGACGCTTTTTTCCAGCTTGCTGATTGGTTCCGTTATATTTTTGTTCATCCAGATAAGGAAGATAGTAATAAACAAAAATCCCAGAACCACAATAAGAACGATATTTATTATGGTAAATGTCCGTATGGAACGCTGAACGTCATAGACTTCTATATCCACACAGAGCATTGCATAGCGCTCTCCTGCATTATTCTTCAAGGCCTGCGCCGCAGTGTAATCGTAGCCCCAGGAACTGAAATTCTTGAAAAAGACCTTTTCATCAGTCTCCATTACCTTCTGATACAGTTCAAGAGTACTCATATCATATACATCATCCATAAAAAATCCCAGATAATAGCCATCCGGATCCGTTTCACGGCCATAAGCAGTATCTGCGGACAGGATATTGATCATCCCGTTACGACCATTTCCTATAACCGGGACGACAATATATAGATAATGTATGTCAAAATCCTCCATGATAGAATCCATGAAGGTAAGAAGTTCTTTATACTTTTCAGATTCAACACCGGTTCTGACGCATTCTGAAAGGTCTTCATTATCAATATGACTCTCTACATAATTCAGAATATCTGTCATACGCCTATCGTAAGAACGATAAAGGGATCTGGTATACGTCGAATATGTCAGTATACTCAAAATCAAACATAGAAGCGTAACGAACCCAAGTGAGAAAATGAAAATGCTTCGTTTAAGCGGTTTTTTATTTGGTCCCACCCTTATTACTCCTATTATAGACACTTAATTAAAACGTGATTTAGCTTACTATTCTATTATATAATGATAACATTTTTTAGTAATATTTCGTAGCATAATTTCTAATAATAGTCTAAAATAAAAAAGTTGGAGGTGGCCTATGAACGAGTCAGATGAGCGATACAGCACCGCAGAAGACGCCATAATCGATGCCTTTTTCCTGTTGGTTAAGGAGAAGAATTATGACAAGATCACAGTATCAGACGTGGTAAAAAAAGCCGGAATAGTCAGAAGTACTTTTTATAACCACTATGAGAATGTCCCTGCTCTGGTTAATGCAGCAGAAGATAAGACAATAGCCGATATTTTCAACATGATGGAGAGTTTCCATCCCAAAAATGACAAGGACCTTTGCCGCTCATATTTCCTTGCCATCTGCAATTACACAAGAAATAATCCATTTCTCGCAAATCTTCTTACTAATGCGAGGGGAGACAGCTTTTTTGAAAAAGCCATGATAATGTTTCACCGATATGTCTCCCAGGTCACCAACCTCAGTTTGGATGCTGCTATTTCCAAGGTTCAGTATTCCTATTTTATAGCCGGAATCATCGGAAGCACACTGGGTGTTCTCCATAAATGGATTGCAGAGGACTATTCGTCCTCCGCAGAACAGGTTGCCGATATCCTTACCACTATTTTTCTAAACGGCATTCTTCCGTTTATGACTCCCGGTAAATAAAATGCAAATATTAGGCCGCCGGATTTTCTTTATCAGCTTCAAGCCGCTTTATTTTTCCAGTGGTATTCCTGATAAACGGTGTTTTTCTAATAATAACAGATGTTATATATCTATATGTAGGCTGTGTGTTGTTGTATTCGTTTACAAACTTCCACAGCTCTTTTTCTAGCATTTCTGCGGACAATCCCTTGGAAGCTGCAAGGTCATTATCAGGATAGATTCTCGCTGTAAGTCCGTTATTCTCACCCGTAACGATCACCTCAGAAATAAGCGGATTCAGCGCAAGCTTACCCTCAATTTCCTCCGGCGATACATTTTCACCGTTGGACATGATGATCAGGTTCTTTACACGCCCATTGATAAAAAGATACCCATCCTCATCAAGGTAACCTTTATCCCCGGTGTGAAGCCACCCATCTCTTAATGTTTCTGCGGTCTCCTCAGGCATTTTGTAATAGCCCTTCATCACACTGCTTCCGCGAACCAGTATTTCGCCATCTTCAAAGGAAATCTCGACATTTTTAAGGGGTTTCCCTATCGATCCCGGCTTATTGTCCTTTGGTGTATTGCTGGTGATGACCGGAGAACACTCACTCATGCCATAGCCCTCCAGGATATCGATGCCATATTCTTTAAATTTATCGATGTAAAATGGGTCCAGATGCGCTCCACCAGTGAAAATAATCCTTAGATTTCCTCCAAAGAGCCTGGCGGCCTCCGGTCCCGCGGTTGATATCTTTTTGTAAATTGTTTCCACCATCAGAGGTACCATCAGCATTACCTGAGGCTTAAAGATGCTTATATTCCTCATCATATGCATGAATGAGTCGTTGATGCAAACGCAGCATCCCAGCGAAAGGGTCTTTAACCAGTCCATAACAAGACAATATGCATGGTGGATGGGAAGCACACTCAATGTGACGCATCCCGGCTCAGCCGAATATTCCACTGCCCTGACATTTTCAGACAAATTCTCCTGGGTCAGCATGACCCCCTTACTCTTGCCGGTAGTTCCTGAAGTATAGATTATTGTGGCGATTTCATAATCCAGAGCTCCCGGGACATCGTAATTTTCGCTATTAAGTCCGCCTATCTCCTCCTTTGTAAGGCGGAAGATTCGTCTTATTCCAGGACATTCTTCACCGATTCTTTCAAACAGCTTCTCTTTTTGCTTAGAAAGAAACAGCGCCTCACTGTCAGACCTCCGAAGAAGCTCTATAAGTTCGTCATCAGGAAGGGATGCATCTAACGGAACGGCCACGTTTACCCCGGATACAATCCCCAGATAGCTCTCAATCCACTCTGGCGAGCTCTCACCTATAAGGGCAATATGGGCGCCGCTAAAGCCATTCTCTTCAAGGCAGCTTCTGACATTTTTTACACATTCATTGAGCTCTTCATAGCTCTTTTCCTGAATTTCCTTTCTTTTAAGCCATCTGACCGCAGGCATTTTGGAATATTTTTCCACTGCCTCATCCCACAAACATCTGATATTCTTCATGTTCAGGCCACCTCCTGAAGCAGATTCAGCGCATCACCTATCGTCCTTACAGATAAGGCGTTATCCTCCTCCAATTCCACGTCAAACTCATCCTCCAGCTCCCCCAAAAGGGCCATGAAATCCAGGGAACTCATTCCCAGATCTTCTCTGAATCTGAAGCTCTTTTTAAGCTGCTCCGGTGAAAAATCACAATACTGTGCCACGATTTCTTTGAATTTAAGTTCTCTACTCATTTGTCTCCTCCTCATTAAACCATATCAATTATTTCGCCAACTGTTCTCTCTGGCTGCTCTATACCTCTAAACAGAATCCTCATCAGATAGTAGTGAAGAAGCTCCATATCCTTTTCTGTGAGTTTTACTGTCTGGTAGTGATATGAAAAGTTCATGCCCCCATCTTCGGTATGTGACACCGTAAGATACATCTTTTTGGTGGCGGCGCCATTTGCAAACCACTTTGCATGCACCGGTATATCCTTTAGAAGAGAATTATCCATATGCGCTGAAAAAGGCTGATAGGTCAGGTAACAGCTGACATAGGTGGTATCCCTGGGTGTTTTGTAGCGGCGTCTTATCTCATCCAGAATCAGCTCCGGGTCATAATTGCTATGCATATATATATGATTCTGAATATTCTGAATCTCATTAGCGGCCGCAAGAAACTGCGTCTTAGGCGCTATTACTGTCCTGCAGGGAAACATGATGGTTCTGCTCCCGCCCGAAGTCCATTCATCTCTTGTGGAGCGTCTTGATATAAAGTTCTGAACTGTAATGTCTTCCTGCCCTCCGTTTTGCTTGGATAAATAAGTCCTCAGTCCCAAAAGAAGCAGGTTAGCCATGGAAATCTCATTTCTCCTGCAAAAATCTATAAGCGCTTCAGTCGGCTCTTTTTCAAGTTTGTAGTCCTTTACTGCGACAAACAGCTCATTCCTCTCGATATCGGCAGCTCTAAGGGTCTTTTTCCTATGCTTTTTCCTCGCGTCCTCCAGAACTGAAGGGCCCTGTATATCTGAATAAAGCGGTTCCCCCAACTGATCCAGCTGGTCATCCCAGAACTTTTTATCCTTGGTAAAACGCTTTTCGTTTTCTGATTTCCTGATGTCTGCTTCCAGTACTTTCTGAAAGTCAGCCAGATCCTCAGGATAATCTGTTCCAAATTTAAAATGTGTATAAAGCGACAAAATGTCATTTGTCATGACCATAACTCCGCAGGAATCTATGAGCCTATGATCCATGTGAACAAAGAAGCCTTTGTACCCTTCGGGAAGCTGCACCATGGTGACCTCACACATGGGAATATCATCTCCGTCAAAGGTCTGATATGCCCATTTCTGCATCAGCTCATCAGCCTGATTCATGGTCAGTTCAGAAAGGTCCTTAAATGCGATCTCTCTGTGCTCTTTGGTGAGGATATACTGCTTAACATCGCCATTATCATCAGCCTTTGTAAATTGAACCCGCATACATCCGTATCTTTCGTATTCCAGTTCTATACACTTCTTTAAAACTTCAAAGTCAAGGTCTGCTTTAAGTGCAACCACAACACTTAAGCCCGACACCTGCTGCGTCCTGTACTCTCGAATCCATCGGTTATGCATTTTCTGCGCTGCAGTAAGCGGATATAAAGTATTCATCTTCCCCTCCCTAATAATAACGTTTGCTATCTTATTCTTTGCCCTCATCAATTTTCTTGAAGTTAACACAGTTCTTTTTCCAATTCCATAGCCTCGGGCACTTAATGAACACATGAAACAGAAATGACCGGAACATATCGAACACTTTCATATAAAATGTTCGATATATCCCGGCCACCTACAGGTTCCGAAATCATATTCTATTAACAATTTCCGGTAAATACATATTTAAGCCGTTTCTTTGCCGCATCAGTGAGGTCATATATTCGGTCCACATCAGTAGCTTCCCTGTCCGTCATGTTGAATCTAGGGAAAAATCTGGAAATATGGAGGGTTATGCTGTCTCCGATAGTGTTTCCTTCGCCGTCCTTAAGGCCTGCGATCCACTCTGTCATCTTATCCATTTCCTCAAGGGAATCATTCTCTCCGGGAACAATAAGCGTAGTTAGCTCCACATGGCAGTGCTTAACCGCTTCCTCTATAAATGCCATAACCATCTGCCTATTGCCCTGTAATACGTTCTCATAATAAGAATCTGAAAAACCCTTCAAATCTATATTCATGGCATCTATGTAGGGAACAAGCTGCTCCAATACCTCTAAACTGGCCATACCATTTGTCACCAGCACATTTTTCATGCCATTTTCCCTCACAAGCTTCGCGGTATCCCTGACATATTCATAGCCCACCAGAGGCTCGTTATAAGTAAAGGCAACGCCGATATTCCCCTCACGCCTGTACTGGTAAGCAAGCTCTGCCAATTCTTCAGGAGTTATGATACGAGCTCTTTTACCGTACTCATAGGCCTCCTTAGACCAGGAAATATCGTGATTCTGACAAAAAGGACATCTAAGATTGCAGCCATAGCTACCTACAGACAATATCTTACTTCCCGGCATAAATCTGACCAGAGGCTTTTTTTCAATCGGATCCATGGCAATACTGGTTATTCTGCTGTAATTTGCAGCCACCACATTGCCATCTTTACACTGTCTTGCTCCGCAAAAACCAACCTGCCCTTCGTTAAGTTCACACTGTCTGTAACAAACATTGCATTTTGCCATAATTATCCCCTCATTATATGTGTCTGACTACTTCAAATCGCTGAAGTCTGATCTCATCGTCGTCCCTGATGCCGCCCTTTTGCATGGCTATAGCCACCTGTTCCTCAACAGTATCTACCCCGTCGAGATCCGGTAAAAGAAGTCCTCTGCGCCTTCCGCTTGATACAATAACGCCATAGCGCTTTACATCAAGTTCATCCATGGAAGAAATATCCTCCGGCTCTCCAAGCACATCAACATTTATGTCCAAAAATTCCAGCTCATCCGGCCTTATGGGTTCAAATCTCGGATCCCTGGTGGATGCGCTTATGGCATTGGTGATGATCTCCTGCGCAACATTATCTGTTGTTGGGCCTATGGTCCCTATGCATCCCCTAAGCCTTCCATGCTCGTGTATAGAAACAAAGGCTCCGGCTCTGGTTTTAAGCATTTCCTCCGGAAGGCCCTCCGGAACAGCCAGCACTTCTTTTTTCAGGATATAGCTCTCCAAAGATTTATAAGCCAGCTGAACATAAGCATCCGCTTTTTCTCTCATTTTTCGCACATCCTCTGCCTTTTCATCGTAGTAAACTTTTAAAAAACATCTGTTATCATTGTCTCCTTCGGGAAAAAAAGTGCAAATACCATAGCCTACTCCTGTAATATCCTGATGCGACAGCTTTTCAGCCCGTATCTGCTCTCCGTCCAGAGCTCCCGCCATTATGACAAAAGACCTGTGACCACATTCTGCTGCTCTCTCACAAAAGCCCTCATCAAAATCGAACAGCTCTCTAAATGAAGCTCTGCCACAAACATCCATTATTCGCTGATCATATTCCGGTCCTTCTTTGGCGTAACCATAGGGGCCGTACTTCTGTAATTTATGGGAAAGATCGCCGCTGGCCACGAAAACAACTTTTCTACCAAGGTTATTCACTGCTTTTTGTATAATCTGGCCCAGCTTGTAGTGATCCGTAAGTGGCAATCCTGAAAGCCCGATTCTGACGATATTTCCGCGTTTATACTTATTTCTTATAAACCACAGAGGAACCATGGTTCCATGGTCGAGATTTTTGTCGATCTCACCCTCTGTGCCGGCAGGAAAATCATCTCTCTGGGCTATTTTCTCTATTTCTTTTACAAGTTCGGTATCATAGTTCTCATCAAATCGCACCTGATCAGCACCAAATCTGGAAAAAGATCCTGTGGACCCTCTCCCGGGCGATATATGAAAGTAGTCGGCATACATCGTGGCGTGAGGACTGGAAATAATTATTGTCTCAGGTTCAAGGGACGCTATTATATCTGCCACCTTTTCGTAAGCTGCAGATGTTTCCTTTATCTGAGCCTCTCCCCCCTTTCCTACAGCAGTGACAATAAGAGGCGGGTGCGGAACCATAAACGACGCTAATATTGCCATCTTTACCTCCTGATGATATTTTATTAACTAAAAAATGTATATAATACTATTTTACATCCTTATTGGAAAAAAAATAGCAATATTCCTAAAAAAACTGACAAATACTGGTTAGAGAATATAGTTTGTTTAAGCTATAGTTATTTTCAGCGCTTATCTACACAAATAAATACATATTTAGCGCGGAGGACACATGAAAATCAAAAGTATTTTAGCCGGTTTATTAACATTATCTCTTTTATGCGGATGTGGCAGCACTGCTGCTATCGAGGCAGCTACCGAAGCTTCTTCAGCTGTGGAGGAAGCCACTGTAGTAATCGCCGAAGCTGAATCCAACGAAGAGGCTTCTACTGAATCTACCGAGGAAGCTCCTGAAGAGCCAGTTGAAGATAACGTCGCCCTTAAGGACCTCTGCAGCGACTATTTCTCTTTAGGCGTAGGAATAAACGGAAGCACTCTGGAGAATCAGACCCTTAACATTCCCCAGTACATGGAACTTAGCAAAAAGCACTTCAACAGCTGCACCATGACAAATCTCATGAAGAGCTGCTATATTCTCGATCAGTGGGGTTCACAGGCCAACATCAAGAATGGCGACCAGACTCCTGCCCTATCTTTTGCATCAATTGATCCTACCCTTAAATGGTGCCAGGAAAATGGCATGAAAATGCGTGGACATACTCTGGTATGGCATACACAGGCTCCGGAATGGTTCTTTAGAGAGAACTACGAAGACGGTGGCGAATATGTAGATAAAGAGACCATGCTGGTACGTATGGAGAGCTACATTCAGCAGCTTCTTACCCATGTTCAGGAGGAATATCCCGGAGTAATCTATTGCTGGGATGTTGTAAACGAAGCCGTTGATCCTGAAAGCGCAGATCCTGAGAGCTACTTCAAGTGCCGTACCAAAATTGGAAACGATCCAAACCCATGGTATGAGACCATCGGTCAGGACTACGTAGAGATGGCCTTTACTTACGCAAGAAAGTACGCCGCAGAAGATGTTAAGCTCTTTTACAACGACTACAACACCTACCAGGTACCAAAGACTGAGGGTATTTACGCCTTGGCCGAATCCCTCAAGGAAAAAGGTCTTATAGATGGTATCGGAATGCAGGGATATTGGGGAATCGGTTATCCCTCCAATGCGGATATAGAGAAAGCCATCAGAAAGTTCTCTGAACTCGGTCTTGAGATTCAGATAACAGAGCTCTCCATTGGCATTGATGAGGAAAACGAAGCCAACTTCATCAAGCAGGGCGTAAAATATGCTCAGGTCTTCAAAATGTTCCACGACCTCGATACAGCAGCCGGCGGTCCCGCTAACATAACAAATGTTACTTTATTTGGTCTTGTTGACCACTACCGTAAGGAAGACACCACCAACACCAGAATATTCGACAAAGATTATCAGCCCAAGCCGGCATATTACAAGATAAAAGAAACGATGGAAGCTTATTAAGCTTCCATCGTTTTTCTATGATCAATATTATTATTTATCAAATTTAAGATCCGATACGCCTTCATATATCCTGACAAAATCGATAGAAGCCGATCTGGCAAATTCTCCGTCCTTGTCATTAAAGCCGTGTCCGGCACCCTTTATCTCCTTCAGTGTAGCATATGAGTAATTGGCGGCCGCTGTCCTTGAATACTCAATAGGTACCGCATCATCCTTATTTCCATGCAGGATTAGCACCGGCTTTCCAAAACCAAGCTGTAATTCCTGGACATCAATGTCCTGTGCCACTTTATCATAGTCCTCGGACAACTTAAGTCCGAAATGGGAATCAATTCCACTTTCCAATCTCTTCCTGGCATCATCCGGAATAACAAAGGCCGGATACCACAAAATCAATCCCTTTACATTTTCTCTGTAAGCACGCCCTACAATAGCTGAAACAAAGCCACCCTGGCTCTCACCCAAAAGATAAATGCTCTCAGGTTCCACATAAGACAGGCAGTTTATACTCTCCATGACTGCCACAAGATCATTAGCCTCGGTCATTACTGTCATTTCGCTCATATTTCCATCGCTGGAGGACTCCATTCCCCCACCGCAGAAATCAAAAAAAACGCAGACAATCCCGCTTTTAGCGAAATCATCTCCATGTTGCGCAAGACCACGATAGTTCCCACCAAAGCCGTGAGAAAAAATGACCGTAGGAAATTTTCCATCAGAATCAGGCCTGAAAATAAGGCCTCGAATTACATGTCCGGATTCTTTCTTTACTTCCAACTCTTCCCTGACCACTGCATAAGATTTATCTTTTTCCATATCCTCTGCCCTTATCTATCTGTTATCTTCGCAGAATTACGCCAGCACGGACTGCAGCCTCCCCAGCGCTTCCCTGTGCCTAAGCTTGGTAATTCCATAGGATAAATTCATCTTCTCAGCTACTTCCTGAAGCGTAAGACCCTTATAGTATCTGAGTACTATGATATCCCGCTGTTCCTGCGGGAGTGTCTTAAGAGCATCTGCAAGAAGCTGCATCGACTCATTATTAAGGTAATCATCCTCAATCAGATTCACGGGGTCAGATAAATCCTCGGGAATCTCTGAGTGCACATGATTTGTCCTATAAAAGTCAATAACAGTGTTACTTGTGACAGAATAAATCCATGTTGAAATACTGGCTTTAGAGTCGTCATAAGTATCTAATTTGGTATAAATCTTTACAAAGACGTCCTCACACAGATCCTCCGCATCCTCCGGAGAATTCACATGATTTCTGATGTACGCAAACACCTTGTCTCTGTAATTTGTATAGATCTCTTCTTTGGATAATGTACTGCTCAAGTCTTTTTTACGCCTTTCCCCTCAGGCTGCAAATGAAAATTACCGGCAGCTGACACCAACGAAAGATCGTCATCGGATAACTCAACTTTATCAAGAGAATACCTCGACTCAACATCGCTGATAATATCAGCAAGATCCTTATTTGCAGCGTATTTCTGGTAATCAAATAATCTTGCAATTTTCTTTTCCATCAGTAATACCTCCATATCCTATATTATTATAGTCTTTTATACGAATCAATTACTGTTTGTGGCAAAAAATATCGCAAAACTATAATTACTTTTTTATAACTGTTGCCTCGCTACCAGTTCGCTGAAGTACCCCTTTCTGGCAATGAGGTTATCATAAGTTCCTTCCTCAACTATTTTACCACCATCTAGTACAATTATGCGATCACAATTCTTAATTGTAGAAAGCCTGTGAGCAATTACAAGTCTGGTACAGTTCATCTTGTCCAAAGAATCAGAAACAATCTTCTGAGTCAGATTGTCCAGTGCACTGGTGGCTTCATCGAGAATCAGGATCTTGGGCTTGGGAGCGACAGCTCTAGCAATCATAAGACGCTGTTTCTGTCCTCCTGAAATTCCGCCCTGACCCTCAGAAATGTAAGTAAACATTCCCATGGGCATTGCAGAAATATCATCAGCTATTCCTGCAATACGCGCTGCTTCCCAGGCATCATCAAGGCCCAATGTGGGCGCTGAAATAACGATATTTGAAAAAATCTCTCCCTGGAAAAGAGTTCCATTCTGGGTCACAACGCCGATTCTTTTTCTAAGAGAATTAAGTTCAAGTCGGTTTATATCCCTGTGATCGTAATAAATTGCTCCTTTTTCCGGCTTTTCGAACCCCAGAAGAAGTCGTACCAAAGTACTCTTTCCACAGCCCGATTTTCCAACTATAGCAACATATTCCCCGGCCTTTACGCGCATGCTCAGGCCCTCAAAAACATATGGGGAATTTTCATCATACCTGAAGTGAATATTGTTAAGCTCAATATTTCCCTGAAGCCTTTCAACCAGCGTTTTTCCTTCCGAATTCTCCGGTTCCGCTTCAAGAATAGGCTTAGCCAGCTCCAAAATTGGCTTTATCTGTCCAGTTGTAACTGCAAGTTCCGCAAAAGATGTAAATGCACCGGAAACCAGTGCATAAGCCGTTGTGAAAGCTATATACTCACTTGGGCTGACATTGCCCTTTACTGCGCAGTAAAAGATCACAATATTTCCCACTATTGTTATGGCTCTCTGAATAGTGTTGGAAATCTGCAAAAACAAAGGCGGACTATACTCCAGCTTCGCACCCTTGCTGTAAAAGTTTGCCCACTTGGCAAATGCTCTCTTTTCAGCTCCCGCCAGTCTAATCTTCTGAATGCCTACGATGAGGGAATAGCACAAACCATCCTCATGAGCTGCATGCTCCATAATCTGTGTTTCCAGCATTGCACGCATAACAATTGTTATCAATGTAACCAGAAGGCCGCTCCCTAGTATTATCACAGAAGGAACCACCAGCTCCGGCGCAAACTCTGCAATCTGCAGGAAATACGCCATGGAAAAGATAATGCTAAGCAGTGAAGTAAAGATATTGTCAACTATAAGCTTACACAGCATGCTTACCGAGCTTACTCTGGAAGATAATTCTCCCGAAGAAAAACCCTTGTAAAAACTCATTGGCAGACTCAGCACTCTGCTCATGGTTGCAGCCTCAACATTCACCGACATCTTAACGTCAATGCGCTCTTCCATAAGCTGTGCAAAAGCCGTGATAATCTGCGATGTAACCTCCGCCACAATAAAAAGTATGGCCGTTCCGGCAAGCATTGCGATGTTTTTCTGATCAAGCACAAATTCGGTTAAAACAGCAGTCAGCGCCGGACTAAGCATGCTTATCAATGTCGCCAACAGTATCAGTCCTGCCAGGATCAAAAAATCCCCAAAGGCAAGGCACTGTATTGCATAATGAACAAGATCAGCAACTCCCAGCTTTCGCCTTGGCAGAGGCTTATAAAAGCAAAAGGCTTCCTCCTTAATATTGGCAGCCGTTTTCCTGTCTACCCTGACTTCTTTTCCCTTCTTATAGTCATAGAAAGCATAGCCCTTGATCTGCTTAGGCATCAGAGCTATGGCTTCCTCGTCCTCCCCATAGTATGCCAGCATCGGCCCATGGGCATCATCGTACCAGTCGCCGTGCAGCCTGACCTGTCTGTACATGATTCCGTAGGATTTAACAATATCCTTCAGATCGCCATCACTGTCCTTTGGCTTATACCCGTAGTACTTTATGATCTCTTCAACAGCCTTTCTCGTAACAAAACGCTTGTCGTTGATGTCTTTTTCACCACTGCTGTCAACGACACTGGCGGCCATGTTAAAGATGGAATCCTCAAATACTTCCTGGTCACTCTTTATTTTTTCCCTAATCTGATCGTCAAACCAACCCACTAGTAAGCCCTCGTAAATGATTATTCATTCGTTACCAAATCTTTATAATAACCATCATTCTTTATAAGTTCTTCATGTGTGCCCTGCTCCACAATAACGCCCTTGTTCAAAACAATTATGTTGTCGCAGTCTCTTATTGTTGAAAGACGATGCGCTATGACAATGCAGGTAATACCTCTGGCGTTTACAGCATTTACAAGTTCAAATTCCGTATTTGCATCCAAAGCGCTGGTAGCTTCGTCCATGATTATAATTGAAGGATCCTGTGCCAAAACACGTGCGATTTCAAGCCTCTGGCGCTGTCCTCCGGAAAGATTTCGTCCATTTTCTTCTATGGTAGATTTATATCCTCCGGGCCTGTCCATGATGTCATCATGTATCTGAGCATCTCTGGCAGCCAGAATAACTTCGAAATCCTCAATGGATTGATCCCACATCTTTATATTGTTCTCTATAGTATCTTCAAAAAGAACTATGTCCTGATCCACAACAGCAACAGAGCCGGTAAAAACATTTCTGTTGATCTCGGAGATTTTTCTGCCATCAAACAATATTTCCCCGGACCAGGGTTCATACAATCCTGAAATAAGCTTTGAAATCGTACTTTTACCGCATCCGGAAGCTCCCACTATGGCAATTTTCTGCCCGGATTTAATATTTACGGAAAAATCATCTATAACAGGATCTGCCAGTCTCGAGTACCCAAACGTAATGTTCTTGAGTTCTATATTGCCGGAAAGCTTGTAAAACTCCTCATTGCCAATGTCATTGTCATATCCAAAGACCTTGTCCGCAGGATAGTTCATGACATCTTCAATTCGCTCCATCTGGGTTCGCATTTCCTGAATAACCTGACCTGAAGAAATAAGCTGCATGGCCGGAGATGTAAAAGAAGCCAGATACATGGTAAAACTAGTCAGCATACCCAGCATGAATTCCCCATTCATCACCAGTCCTACTCCAATCGTCAGAACTATAATGTTCGACAGGTTATTAAGAAGTAGCGGAATATTTCCCAGCCAGATATTAATATGTGAAAACTCAATTTCTTCTTCATTTACTCTGGCCTGAAGACCGGACCACTTTTCAAAAAATCCGTCCTCTGCTCCGCTGCTCTTAATGGTCTCTATCATCATTATTCCGGAGAGAGTTGTGTCAGCCAGTTTTCCTTTATCTTTTTCACTTAATCTGGTAACGTTGATTCGCTTTTTAGATATGAGCCTTCCAAGAAAGATATTCAAGACGATGGTGATGATTCCAATCAGCGTTAATACTACGCTGTACCTTATCATGATAACAAGGTAAAAGAGCATCATGATAACATTCAGCGCTATGGGTGCCAGAGTATCAACCAAAACCTGGGCAATACTGGCATTTGTGTTTTTCCTCTGAAGGATATCACCGGAGAGTCTCTGCCCAAAGAATTCCATTGGAAGCCTAAGAACCTTCCACATATATGAGCCGTTTCCAATTACAGCCATCTTGCCGTTAATCTTCAACAGGTGGATGCTCGAAACTGCAGAAACTATGATTTCCATAAAGCCCACCAGCGAAATCAGCGCAATAAATGGCTCCAGCAAATCACTGTTTTCCCCGGTAAGAAGCCTATCCATAAAGAACCTGCTAAAGCCGGGATTAATGAGATTAAACATATAAGCCAAAAGAGTGGCCATAATCACAAAAACAACAGCTGTTCTTGCTCCGCGAAGCCTCTCTGCAGCAAACTCCAGCGTGCTCTTTCTTTTTCCTGTTCTCTCAAACTTATCCGTAGGCACAAACTGAAGGCAGATTCCGGTATAACTCTTGTCAAATTCCTCCATGGGAATGGCCACAAGCCCTCTTCCTGGGTCATTGATGATGGCCTTATCCCCTTTAAATCCATCCAAAACAACAAAATGGTTGAAATTCCAGTGAATGATACAGGGAAATTCTCCCTCCTCCACCAGTGCATCCAACTCCATTCTGAAGCCCTTGGCATCAAGCCCGTAGTGTCTGGCTGCCAAAAGAACATTTCTGGCATTAGAACCATCACGGGATACGCCGCAGTCAAGTCTTACCTGCTCAAGAGGCACCCACTTTCCATAGTAGGCCATTATCATGGCAAGGCTTGCCGCTCCACATTCCAAAGCTTCCATCTGCATTACAACAGGAACCTTTGCCACGCCTTTAGTTATCGGTTTTTTTACCGCTCTATAGCTCATTCGTTTTTCTCCGAAGTATTAGTTAAATAGCATTGAGATTATCTTGGTCTGTTTGTATCCGACATATGCCTTATATTCCCCATCTGCCAGATCTGCCAGACCGCTGACAACGATATTTCCCTCTGAATTTCTTCCGACGCTTTCTATTGCGAAGCCGATACCTTCAATTTCCACGGTCATATCATTTTTAATTAGTGATGCCTTATCATAGTCATCAAAGGTAACCGTCATACCTTTATCTTTTACAACTGCAGTTCCATAAGCCCTGCTCTCAATGGAAACAAATGATCCCCAAACCATGATAGCCGCCAATACTGCGATCACAGTAAGAAGTATCCCCCACACACTAATGGTGGTTACATGAATGTAATTACTCAGATCCTCCGGAGAAGAAATACTGTCATAACTCTTTTTTCTGAATAGTTTATTGTCCATATACATTTCCTTTGATCATTCGCAAACTGATCTGCGCAGAGCGCAGTGACAAAATGTTATCATTAATATGATAACATCACATTTGACGCAGGAAAACAAATAATTGACTCAAAAAAAGAGGTTAGATATGTTATATAACATATCTAACCTCTCTCAATTTACTTATTTACTCAACGATTATCCGGATCAAAACCTACAGGACCATCCTTTTTAGGAGGAACATAATCAGCAACATCATCACGATATGAAGGCTCATCCTCCATGATTATTGCTGCTACGATGTATCCCACAAAGCCAACGCCTGTGGTCAAACCTACCAGCGCCCAAACAAGACGAACTACTGTAGGATCAAAATCCAGGTAATTAGCGATTCCTCCGCAAACACCTGAAATCTTTTTATCACGACTCTTATAAAGCTTTTTTGTACTCATAACAAATCTCCTCTCTGGCTTTCTTCCATCAACAACTATCTATTATTTACGAACTGGTTCGTTTTTGTTTTATGAAATTATTATATGGCTAATACGCCACTCATTACATATCCTTTTTCGAAATATTGTTATTTTTATTTTTCTAAAATTGTAAAATACGCTTCCATCCTGCCAAATATAATTTGATGGACGGTATTTTTTTTGATAACATATACATATGAAAAGCCCTTTTTAGGGGCTTTCTAATATAGAGAGGACAATATATGAATAACACACAAATTTTCATCGAAGCTATCGGATACCTTGGTTCTGCTCTGGTACTTGTATCATTCCTTATGGCTTCAGTATTTAAGCTTAGGATAGTTAATTCTATAGGAAGTATTATCTTTACTATTTACGCAGTCATCATTCACTCATACCCTACAGCTGTAATGAATGCCTGCCTCGTGCTCATTAACGTGTACTATCTTATTAAGATGAGCAACACCACAAGAACCTACGACTTTATCAAGACAGAGATAAATGATTCACTGTTGAAATACGCAGTTGATCTTCACAAAGACGATATTGCCAAGTGTTTCCCCGGTATTTCACTTGATTTTTCCAAGGCAAATTGCAGCTATGTCGTTTGCCATAACGGAAAACCCGCCGGATTATTCATTGGTGAAAGAACCGGAGACTCTGTGGAGATTCTCTTAGACTATTCAACTCCGGAATACAGAGATTTTTCAATAGGCAAATTTCTCTTTTCCAATATGAAAAATGAAGGAATCAAGTCTGTTAGCTACCGCGGTTCTGTAGATAATCACAAAGCCTACCTGTCAAAAACAGAATTTGTTGATAAGGGCGATCACTACGAGAAACAGCTTTGATGCCGAATTCTTGCAAATGAATTTAAACCAAAAAGAAGTTTGGGAATAGTTTCCCAAACTTCTTTTATTTTTACTGTTTAGTAGTATTCTTCAATATATTGATAGTCTCTATATCATTTGCTGTAAGCTTGATATTAGCCTCCAGGACATCGCCATCCGGAGTAGTTACTTTTACAGCAAACACAGTTCCTTCCTGTATTGCACTATCACCAACAGCCTGCAAAAACGGGAGCACCTTCGGATGATCCTGCTGGAAAGTACCAATTCTCTGCTGCAGCTGCATTAATGCCATCGGATTTAAGTTCATATTCGTAGTTCCTTTCCCCTCTTCGATTTATATAGTTTTACTTATACTCTAAATAATCGTGATTGTAAATAACATAGTTAAAAAATAATCAATCTTTTTTATAAATATTCACCATATTTTTATGTGAAACTTGAGTGAAATCAAGTTTTTTTGTCTTTTGAGGTACTATAATCGCAATCGAAA
>JAEEGF010044055.1_pt1 | contig 28835 bp, 23 predicted proteins | sample 9134171 | NCBI WGS metagenome assembly JAEEGF01 (sample SAMN16246542, study PRJNA631951) | gut metagenome | biome: gut microbiome; feature: rumen; material: AP-attached | host: Bos | place: Iran: Karaj | collected 2018-10 | reverse complement strand
TTAATTCTCATAATTGGACTGTCATGGATGATAATAAATCGTTTCCAATGAAAGTTTCGTTAAAATTATCAGAATTTACGAATAGTCTAATATCATCGATTTTATCTCCATCTTGGTCATAAATCTTAAGTTGTGTTTTGTATAATAATGTCATATATTCATCCAAATATTCTTTTGATTTTCTTTCAGAAAATTGAGCTTCCTTTAATTGCTTGAGAACTTCTTTAGTTTTTTTCTGATATTGAATTAATTTATTCAATGATGAGGAAAGTTTATTGTTTGCTGAATTTATTGTTGTTATAACTCTAACAATTTCACTTCTTGCTTGCCTATAATTTGTGGTCATTTCCGGATTCTTTGCTTTTTGCTCTTCATCCAATTTAAACAATTCATCTGTAATAGTTTCAATATCTGCTTGGAGTTTTTCTACTCTGTTTATGGCTGCATTTATTAATGAATTATCATCGCTTGTTAGCATTACAGAATCTTTTAGATTGGATAAGCTAACTTCTCATGTAGCATGTACAAATGGAGACAAAAAAGAAAAAAGTCAGATTATTGTAACCATTGACTTAATTCAAAACATTTTAATTACCTTATTATTCATTTTTTCTTAAAAAAGTTTTCATTTAAATACAATTTAATTATATTTATTTTTTATAAAAACGCTAATTTTAGATATAAATTGATATATTTTCATCTTCCTTTTTTTGGTTTTTGATATTTAATTATCATTTTAAAAAATTCTATCGCAGAGATAGAATTTTCTATATACTAATTATACATTAAATTTGAATATCATTACATCTCCATCTTGAACTATATAACTTTTTCACTCCAAACGTAATAATCATTTTTCTCTAGCTTTAGCCCATGAACCACATTTTACCAAATCTTCATATCAAACGACTTCTGCTTTTATAAATCATCTTTCAAAATCTGTGTGAATTGCTCATGCAGCCTGAGGTGCAGTAGATCATTGAGGTATTGTCCATGCTTTTGTCTCTTTTTCTCATGTGGTGAAATAATACATCAATCAAAGCGTATTGAATGCTAATGAGATTAAATCGTCTAGTGTTGGAATTTTAGAAGCCTGAGTTTCCAGCATTTCAGCCATGAATTCTAATTTTTCTTCCGTAGACATATCCATCATTTCTTCTTCTATTTTTACACAAACCACAGCTACTGGAGCATGTAATTTTCCACTATATTCAGCTTTAATTGATTCGGCATTTACTAAATCATCTTGAGAAACATTTAGCGCATATATGAATGGTTTTAATGTAAGAAAATTATATGATCTCAAGACTTTTAAATCTTCAACAGAAAACTGATCACGTACTGTATGAGCTAATTTTCAATCCATCAAAGTTTTGTAAATTACTTCTAAAATCTCGCATTGTTTCTTTTCATCTTTTGTACAATTTGATGATTTTACTTTTTTTTGTAATGTTGGTAAAATCCTTTCAATATGTTCCAAATCTGCAAAAATTAATTCAGTATTAATTATTTCTACATCTCTAACTGGATCAATAGTTCATTCTACGTGAACCACATCTGGATCTTTGAAATAACGTAGAACTTGAACAATAGCATCTGTTTCACGAATATTTGCTAGAAACTTATTTCAGAGTCACTCCCCTTTTGATGCTCATTTTACGAGTCATGCAATATCTACAAATTCAGTTGTTGCATAAACTTTTTTCTGACTATGAGACATTTCAGCTAAAACGTCAATTCTAGGGTCTTTTACATCAACTATTCATACATTTGGATCTATCGTACAGAATGGAAAATTTTCTGCAGGAGCTGCGTATGATTTAGTCAAAGCGTTAAATAATGTAGATTTTCAAACATTAGGTAATCAAACTATTCCAATTTTCATATTATAAAAAAATTAGTTATAAATCTGATTTACATATTAATGTTTAATGTTTTGATTTCAAGATATTAAAGAAGTGATGTTAAATTAGTGGAATTTTTATTTATTTTGGAAACATTTTTCGTAATAAGTTTTTTCGAGCTCAAATACATATTTCTCTGTTAATACTGTTTTTGGAAATTTAGTTTCTCATTCGTTTAAGTGTGATCAAAAATATAATTGTTTTCAATTGGCATTAATGGTGTTATTTATAAGATAGGTTATTTCTGAACTTTTTAACCAATCAGTCAATGGCTTTTTAGACCGATGATCTGCCTTTTCCAAATCAGTTTCACACTTTTTTTTGTCTTCTAAAAATTGTTTATAATGTTCTTTTCCAAGTAAAACTTTAATTCGAAATCATGAATTATTCTCTTGATTAAATCAATTATAAATAGATTTTCATCTATCTGCATTTGCTAAAAGTATTGTGGCGGCCCAGTAAATATAGGGTTCTTCTAGTTTATCTATGGAAGTTTTTATTTTATTTATAATTTTTTTGAAAGATAGTTTAATTTTATTCTTATCATATTCTAGTAATTCATCTTTTTCACTACTGTTTAGGCTTGTTATAAATGAAATAAAATCGTAGTAACCTTCTTTATTTATGTCTTCTTTTTTATCAAACTCAATAGTTCATCAAGAAATGAGTATATCATAGAATCTAGAATTTGAAAGTTTTTTGTATCTGATATCAAGTAATGATTTGTATCATTCATATCAATTATTATGAGATAATATTTTGGACGGTGCATCGTTTGTTTCTTCTCTATTTTGTCATATATTTTTTTTCATAATCTTATTTATACTTTCATCATTAAAATAGAAGCCATGTCGTGTAGAGCCAGCATCTATATGATCTCTTATATCTCGCAAATCCTTTTCAGATAAATCTTTATATTTATCATCTTGTTTAATTTTCTCTATCATTTCGTCTATAACTTCCTTTTTTTGAAATTCTAATTTTTCAATTCTTGATGTATACTCCTCATATAAGGCTCTATCTTCTTCTCTAACGTTACTTGGATTATACCAATCGTTAAGACGTATTAATGATAATCCATATGAAATATCATGTTGAATATCCGCTAACCTATCAACAAAGGACTGAAAACGTCCAGATTTTCCAATTTTTTCCTCAGAATCTCTTATAGATACATCTTCCTCATTTCTACTATTTCCATTTAATACTTCAGTTATTTCATCGACGTATGAATCTCTCAATCTTTTTTTATTTTTATCTCCTTGAGGTCATTTGTCTATATCCATTTTACTAAATCAAGATATAAAATAATATTTTATCTATTATAATTATAATTTTTAATTTTGCAAAAAAATCAGACCTTTTTACTCCTTGCTTTTTTCAATCATATTTCTACAAGTATATTATATTTAATTATAACCTTTAGATAATGCTCTGACTTCTATTCTATTGAAGATTAGAAAAAGAAAAATGATTTGATCAACTAGTTTTAGCTATAAAGGAATTAAATAAAAAAAAGGTGGATTTTGAAATATTTATATTCTGAAAATGAAGTTTAGAATCGCAAATATTTGAAGTTCATGATAAAAATGTTCATTTTTTCTGATGGAAACCGTTGGACGAAATCAAAAAATATCTATCAAACATCGATTACTGCTTAATGCCATCAGAATTTTTGGAAACTTTTGGATTATCTGCGTTAAATGCACTCTCTCGATGAGTACCAGTGATTTGATATAAAAAATGATGACTTGAACCGTTTATATTTCAAGAATGTAATTTATTTTTAGCAAAATGAAATACAACAGCTGAAAAAATTGTTTCAATTGTAGAAAAACTTGCAAAAAAAACAAATCCAGAAAAAATTAAAGATAAAGAAGAATTAGAGTGAAAGATTAAAAAATTATTGCCTGAATATACTGAGGATGCACGATATGAAAGATTTTTAAAAATTGCAAATGTTAAAGATAATGAAAAACCAAAAATATTGATTATAAGTGATTTTATCAATAAAGCAGGATGAATCGAAACATATATTCATGATGTAAAAAATCTTTTGGAATCTCGTTGACATGGAGTAATTCTGCGATGAAGCACTCTCCCATCATGAAGTAAATGACAACGAAAAAAGAGATTCTGACTTTTACTTTCTCCTTTTAATTTTTGGACTATTGGAGATTTGAAGAAAGTTCTAGAAAAAGAAAAGCCTGATATAGTTTGGTTTAATTCTTTGCTTCGTTGGCTTGGTCCTAATGTAGTAAACGCTGCCTGAAATTGGAGAAAAGAAAATAAATCTGACTGTAAATTTTGGATGATGTATCATGATTTTGGATATTTCTATCCATTTCCTTCAGAATTATATTTTATAGAAGATTGCAAAACTCCACTAACTAAGAAAAACTTTATATCTGCATATAAATGAAATAATCTGATTACTAGGTTGGCGGTTTTATGTAAATATTATTGGCTACAGCCTCTTAAAAAAATTTTGAAAAAAGAGATAGATTTACATTTATCACCATCTGATTGCATTGCAAATATTGCTCGTGATAGTTATAAAATATGCGAGAAAAAATGTAAATCTTTTCCACATTTTATTCAAAAATAATACTGGGTTTTATGATACAGAAATATTAAATCTATTACTGACATAATCAGAACATTTTTTACCCTTTATTTTTCTGTCTGGTCAATATCGAAGTTTCGGATTTGTCTTATATTTTTCGTAACAATAATCTAGTTGCTTGTATGGATTTTTAAAATCAGGAGAATTTATAAATTCTTTGTTATAGCTATAATGTAACTGACATAATCCATGATCGTGTGTCTCTGAAACCCTTTTTGGATCTCGTCTACCATTTTCACACTCAATAAGTTTCACAAAATCAATTCCTCAGAGATCATATGCATAATTAATATAATCTTGAATAATGGAATCTGAAGCATATCAGTTATGTACGATAAGTTCCTGATGTTCTTCTTGTTGCTGAACTTGTCATTGAAATTCTAATTCCTGGTTATTTTTCAATAACATATTTGGAATAGTTAAGTAAGGCACTGCCATAGATATTGCAATTGTTCAAAGCATTTACTGCACTAATAATTAAAAATAGCATATCTATTTTTTTGTTTATGTCTTTATATTATATCTTTTTTTACAAAAAAAGCAATACAAATAAAAAAACTTTTTGTTTTTTTGTTTTTTTGTGCTTTTATAGTTTATTGTTTTCCTTAAAATTTATTATTATGATGTTTCTTTATTTCCCAAAAATGTTTTTGTTTTTATTTTTCCACATGATATTGCGGAGAAAGAAGCAAAAAATTCATTTAATGTAAAATTCTGATGACTTCCTCAATAAAATTCATTATTCCAAGGATTCAAAACTTCGATACTTTCAATTTCTCAATTTTTGTTTTTTTTGACTCAAGCTAATGAGTATGCATGTCAACAATATATTCTTTTTCATTTCACCAGATATGATTTTTTGTCATTTACTCATGGCAAGCTGGCTAATGAAACAAATTTGTTTCAAATACTAGGAATATAATTTTTTAGAAAATTATGAATTTCATTTCTTGTATTTTGTGGAGATTCAGCTAAGGTTTTTTTATGTTTATAATTGTTAATAGTTCAAAAATCACTGAATCAGATATTATTTTTACCTAAAAACTTTTGAAGGACCTCGTGAGTCCATCATCATTTTATTTTTTGAAGTTCTAAATGTGTCATTGGTCTATATCTATTACCATTTCTATCATTTTTTCTTAATTTATCTTTAGCATATGCTAATTCTAATAGCTTATATCAGTTATTTCATCTAATTTGAGCTACTTTTATTTCAGAATCTTTAATCAAAATTTTACGTCACGATGGTTCTCAAAATGGAATCTTTATTTGATATCACAATTCTCCATTATTTCGTTTCATACGTTGAATGGATGTTCTCATTAATGTATCAAAATGTTGAGCTCTAGCTAATTCATTAATTCAGCTAACTAAATAACAGTCACCTAACTGTCACTGTTGTAATCTTTCTTTTCCGCTAAACAACCTATTATATTCACTTTGACTCATCGTCTCATGTGTAGCTAAATAATTAGCCTCATTACGCTGTATACGAGTAGTATCTACTACATTTTCTATTTGTCATATATTAACCTTTAAAGATCAAAGAGAATCCTGAGTATTTAAAACAATATTATGTAGTTGACAAACTTTATTGATATAATTCTTAAAATAAGTCAAACTTTCATTTCATAATTTTCAATCACATCTGTTATATGATATTCAAATTATTCTTTGAAATTCTCTATATTCACGATTTTTAATCTTATCTTTTAAAACCATAACTTCCTTGATATAAGACAATTTAGTATTGTTCATTATACTCTTTATGCTTCATAATTTACTATCTGTAGACTTTTCTGTCCAGATTTTAGTATATTCGGAAGTCGGCATCAGATCTCAAGCTCTCTTTATAGTTTCCACCATTTAATTAAAAGTTTAAAAAAACTTAAAAAATATACTGTATTATACTGTGTTTTTAAAATTTGTCAAATTTTTGGCGATTTTTTCTTGCTTGAAACGAGTAAAGAAAAAAATATTCTGAAATCAGATTTTGTATATGTGAAAAAAATATATGTCTTTAAAAGATGAACTAAAAACTACAACAAGATATGTACAAATACTTGCTCAGAATGGAATCATCACCATGAAAGATTTTTTCAATTATTTCCCTAGAACCTATGAAGACAGATCAAAAATAGCTCCTCTTGATTCTCTTATTTTTGATGCAAAATGAGTAGCTGCTACGAAATGAGTTATTACTAAAAAAAGTAGAGTTTTTGTACATTGAAAAACTATATATGATATTACATTTCAAGATGTTCACTGAAATATATGACATATAAGTATTTTTAATTCAGGTTTCTTGGCTTCTAAGCTGGCTGAAAATTGCTGGTATATTATAGTTTGAAAGCCTCAGATGAAATATGGAAAGCTTACTTTCTCGCATCCTGATGTAATACCAACTGTTGCACCAGAGGAAGAAAGCGAAGATGGAGATACTTCATATAATTCATGAAGAATTTTTCCCATATATTCTGAAATGCTATGAATCAAACCATGATGGTTTGCCCAAAAGGTTTGGAATAATCTCTGAAAGATTAATCAGATTTTTGATGAATATTTACCTGATGAGTTTGTAAAAGAGTTTCAACTTTTGGATGTAAAAAATACTATTAAAAATCTGCATTATCCTGATAGTGAGGAACTGAAAAATAAAGCATTATATAGATTATTTTTTGATAGATTGCTCAGAATTCAGATTTTTTCTTTACAAAATAAATTAAATTATCAGTGAACTATTGATGATTTACCTGTGAATGAGAATCCTCATCGAGAAATTTTGAAACCAATAACAGATTTATTACCATTCCAGCTAACCGTAGCTCAGAAAAAAGTTATAATTCAGATTTTGGAGGACTTTCATAGAAGTAGTCCTATGCTCCGCCTACTTCAGTGAGATGTAGGTAGCTGAAAAACTATAGTTGCAACGATTGCAATGTGGTATATTTGGAAACAGTTTCATGGTCAATCCGTTCTTTTAGCCCCATTAGAAGTATTGGCTAATCAGCATTTTAAAACTTTAGCTAAATTCTTATTACCACTATGACTTCGCGTGGAATTATTGACTGGTTCTCTAACAAAGTGAGAAAAAACTAAAATAAAATCTGATTTAAAAGAATGAAAAATAGATGTTTTGGTAACGACTCATGCAGTGTTGCAGGATGATGTAGATTTCAAAAATCTGATGTTTGTTTGTATCGATGAACAGCATAAATTCTGAGTAAAACAGAGAGCTGTATTTAAAAAATTCAACTCCCCTCACATTTTACAAATGACTGCGACTCCGATTCCTCGTTCTATGGCTTTAGCTTTCTTTGGAGAATTTGATGTAAGTATTATAGATCAGCTGCCTGAATGAAGACAAAAAATTGATACTAAAGTTATTTCTGCTAATGAATGGTTGAAATTAAAACCTTGGATATTGCAAAAAATCGGTCAATGACAGAGAGTTTTTATAGTTACTCCATTGATTGAAGATTCTGAAAAAATGGAAGAAGTGCAGTCTGCTGTAACAGCTCATGCAGAAATTTGTGGCTTGTTTGAAGAATTACCTAATGATGAGATTGCACTTTTGCATTGAAGATTATCTTCAAAAGAAAAGGATGCTGTTATGCAAAGATTTAAAGATTGAAAGGCTAAGATTCTTGTTTCAACTACTGTAATTGAAGTGTGAGTAGATATACCTGAAGCCACTGTAATGGTTATAAAGAATGCTGAACGTTTTTGACTATCTCAATTACATCAGTTGAGATGAAGAATTTGAAGATCTGAATTAAAATCTTATTGTTTTCTGGAAACTCAAAAGAAATCTGGCGATAGTTATAAGAGATTGAAAATTATGGAAGAAGTTTCAGATTGATTTAAGTTAGCTGAATATGATTTAAAAAATCGTGGTTCTGGAGAGATTCTGGGAACTATGCAATCATGACAATCTGATATTCCTATTGAAATTTTATCGGATTTAAAATTTTTGGAGAAGGTTCAAAAATGAGCTAAGTGGCTATTAAAGCATTATCCTGATCTGAATGAATTACCTGCATTACAAAAATTTTTGAATGAAAAAATTGGAGATATATTAGCATAAATGTTTACTTGATTTTATTAGTGAAAATCCTACAATTTAATTTGTATTTTTATATAAAAAATAAAAATAATGCGAACTTTATTTAAAGTATTAAGATGATTCTTCTACTTTTTAACCATCGTAACAGGAATCGTCTATATGAGAGGTGAAGTTCTTTTTGGGTGAAATTTTGAATTAATTAAATCGATACTTATTCCTGGATACTTAGTATTTTGTGGTTTAATGTTGTGATACCTTATTGCTACATTTTGGGTTGGAAACGAAAGATTTAAGGAAGAAATAAATAAAGAACGTATAGCTACAAGGTCGTTTTTGATTGGTTCTGTATGTGGTATCGTGTTTGCTATAATATATATTTTGACTATCGCATAAAATGATAAAAACTTGCGTATGTAACTTAATATGAATTATATTTTGAATCATGGCTTGCAGTTTATTGGTCTGATGCTGAGATTCTTGAACATGAGGTGAGAATTTTTCTGTGAATTTATACTGATATGATTTAGAATATAATGGTAAAATCAATCTTGAAAGGGTGGCGTTAAAAAATGATGATTTAGATGAGATTGTAGATTTGTATCAGGAAGTATGAGATAATTCAGAATATAAAGATTCTCTTTTGGTTGCCGAAAAATATGCTCAATGACTTTGAGCTAATGCATTTGCTCAGGACAATCTGGATACATTAAAGAATCAATGATTAACCATATCAAATGTGAAGAAAACTCAAATTTGATTGGAAAGATATGGAGAGATAATAAATGCTGTGCTTGTTGAATATGAAATTACTGAATGATTGATAAATGAGATACCTCCCTTATATGTTAGTCAGATTTTTATTCCTGATGAAAACAATATGGTATTAATGTCATTCATAACTGAGGATCAATCATCTCATTTAAATGCCTCAACTATGTTTAAAAACATAAAATAAATTAAACCTTTTAATCATAATTAATCAATAATGACTGCTCAAAATTCAAATCTATGAGAAATGCCTCCAATTGGAAATTCTCAAATCTGACAGAGCTCTATTCAAATTTCAAATAATATGAAAAAGCCTGATATTTCCATGTTTGATAATGCTCCAAGTGATGTAACTGCATGATCATTTTTTTGAAAAATCCTTTTAGGAATAGTTGTTTGAATTTGTGTTGCAGCATTATTGTTTGCTACTCTATCTGCCCTATGATGATTAACAGGGACAGATGATAGTGTAAATTCTATTATTTGAGTGCTTTTGCCTGTAGTTGGATTTGTAGTTTGATTAGTATGAAATCTAGCATTAGCTCTACTATATAACATATTCTTCAGTAAAAGATACTATAGCTTTGGGAAGATGGCTGGATTAATTTTTGCTTCATCTTTGATTATTTTCGTGTTTTTCTTTGTGCCTTATTTACTGTATATGGGAAATATAACGGCATTATATACAATGCTCTGATTCCAGATTATATTTGAGTTATTTATTGCAAAGAATTTAATAGACTTTTTATCTCAGCCAAATTATTCTGCTTCAAGTTTGATGTGAAATACACTTTGAGCAATTTTAGCTGTTGTAGTTCATTTGGTAATTATTAGCACGTTTGATTTTAATATTCTATTAATTATCGCTTCTGCTGTTATTGCATATGTGATGACGGTTATCTGATCATGAATTTGGGATGCGATATATTACAAATTCTACGAATGGTGAAATAATCCGTTCTATTTACCTTCATTAAATGAGCTTAGAGAGGAACGCAGAAAGGAAGAGGCTAAAAAAGCAAAGGAGGAAGAAGATGTAAACGTAGATATGAAATAATTAATTTAGTTATGATTTAAAAAAATGATAGTTCAGTCAAATTTTTATAAATATTTATCTTTGATAAAATTAGTTGTTGGATTAATAATATTATTCGTAGATTATGCTGCAATTAATGTTTTTGAGGATCCTTTCGTTGCAATATGAATTTTATTAGTTGGAAGTTTTTTAGTAGCACGATGAGCCAGTTTTTTCTTTTTTATGTTTACTCAAAAGATATTTAAGAATAAAAAAATTCAGAACTCCCCTGAATCTGAAAGCTACAAATTATCGTTCCTTTTTGGAATGTATGCAATGCTGAATATTATTTTGATATTATTGTGACATTGGAATAAAACTCGAGGATTAATTCTTTTGTGAGGATTCATACTATTACTTTATTTCTTGATGATGGATAGTACGAAAAATGTGAAAAAATCAGAATAATGAATTATATGAGAAAGTAATTGAAAAGCTGAAAACTGTCTATGATCCAGAGTTCCCATTGGTTGATATGTATACTCTTGGATTGATTTATGATATAATTTTAAAAGAAAATAAAAAAGTCTGTGACTTAACTATGACTTTTACTACCCCAACTTGCCCTATGGCTGATATGATTATGGAGTTAGTTAAAAATGCTGTTTTGGATATAATTCCTGACTGGGAAGTTAATATAATTATTAGCTTTGAACCGATGTGGGATCCTAGCATGATTAAAGATCCAGATTTACAGAAAATGTTTTTATAATTTGTGATAGTAATATATGAATTGAAAAACTATTTTTATAAATATATCATCAGACTCTGTATTGACTGATACATGAGATAAATATAGAATCAGCCTTCCTCGTGATCACGTGGAAAGATTATTGTGAGGAGAATTGGTAAACCTACATAGGGAAAGATGATTTGATAATGTAGTTGTTTTAAATTGACCTGGAGGATTTACTAATCTTAGAGTTGGGACTTTGTGTTTGAACATATTAAATACTCTATTGGATAATCAGCTTAATTTTTATAATATTTCAAAGATTGATTTATTTAAAAAAGCCTATGAAAAGTGTTTTTTACCTAGATTTTGAGTAATATATATTTGACAAAAAAGAAATATTCGACTGTGGGATTTTGAAAAAAATGAGAGAATCTGACAATATTCTTTCAATGAATTGAGAGATTTGGAAAAAATGAAAGAGATTGAAAATGTATTTATTGAAGATGTTGAAGATGAGAATTATTATCCTGACTGGATGGATAAATATTTGAAACATCATATTTTATATGATTGAGGTGTAATATCTATAATTGATAATAAGGTTTATGATGGAAATTGATTTTCAATAGATGAATTAGATTTAAAACCATTAAAATCTATCGCTCCAAATTATATGATAGAACCGAGCGTAACGTTAAAATAAACATTTTGAAAAGTACCGTTATGTAGCGGTACTTTTACTTTAAAATTGTTTATATGTATTTTTAGTTATACTTAGCAAGATCTTCTTTTGTTAAAAGTTTATGATATTGCTCCGTTGTTGTTATTTTCATTATTCCTGTTTTCTCTGTTTTTCAGGAAGAATGTAATGTCGTATAACCTTCGCGTACAAATGTATCAGTAAATCAAACCATATAGAGTCATTTTTCGGGGATATATCATGTTATATAGGCCTTGCTTGGTTGTTTATTTGTCCTTGGAATTATCACTTCTTCTCACAACTTATAATCTGGTCCATCTTTTACTGAACTTTTATACTCTTCACATTTAAACATTTTTTGATTGTTTTCTACTTCGTCTCTAGACAACTGTTTTGTATGATATGTATTTCAAACTTGATAATGAACACAATATTTTCAATTTTTCATTCCAACTATTACTCATAAAACTAAATCTCAATTAGATCTACTTATTACGACCTTTTCTCAATTTTTAGATGGTAATATTATTTTTTCTTTTACTTCTGCTTTTTCATCATCTCTTCATTTTTTCAATGCACCGAACAAAGATGAAACGACTTTAGAAAATTTTCTTTTTTTTGATCATTCATCTAAATGATTTCTTTGATTTGGATTGTACATTTTTGGCAAATTAGCTAAATAAAATATCAGTTTCAAATTCTGACTAATACATTATAGTTATTTATTATAATTTGTCAAATTTTTTAGGACTTTTTATTTATTTTTATTTTATAGCTTATTCATATATACTTGATAAAAAGTAGCCAATTTTTATAATGATATTTAGTTTAGATTTGGAATCGACAATGACTGAATTAGAACGAAACACAAATAACTATAAATCTCTATCCAGAGCATTGATTTTTGATTCAGTTTTTGATCCATATAAATGAGTATTAGCTTATGTGAAAGTAGTTGATTGAAATTTTAAAGCCTGAAGTCCAGTTTATCTAATCCACTCGCAGACGGAATTTACTCCGACAGAAGTTGGATATTTTCAGCCTGATTATAAAGCAGATAAAGAATTGTCAGAGGGACAGATTTGATATATTATGACCTGAGAAAAATCAGTAAGAGATGTAAAAATCTGAGATACTATGGTGAGTGGATATGGATCTCTGAAACAAGAGCTACAAAAAATAGAATTACAAAAATCTGATAGTGAAGAAAAAAATGTGAACTTATTTCAGGATTATATTATTCCAGGATTTAAAAAAATGACTCCTTTCGTTTATGCGTGAGTCTACCCTATCGATTCTACAGAATATGATAAATTAAAAGATAGTTTAGAAAAACTTTCACTAAATGACAGTGCTATTGAATATGAAATGGAAGATTCTGGAGCCTTAGGGCTATGATTCCGTTGCGGATTTTTGTGAATGCTTCATATGGATATTATTAAAGAAAGACTCTGGAGAGAATATTGATTGGATACAATATTTACTATCCCAACTGTATTATACCTAGTTAAATCAAAAAATCTGAATATTCCACAAATCAAAACTTGAGCAAACTTGAAAAGCTTAGTTCAGTCAGGTTTGTACCAATATGTTTTAAAAGAAATTTGAATAAAACTCACTCATCGTCAAAAACAACGTTTAGAGGATAATCAATGAATCACATCCGTTATGCAGGAAGAAACATTTTGGGCAAGACTTGCAAAGGAATTTCAACCATGGATTGTAGTAAAATCATGATCAGAAATGATAGATCAGTGAATGATTGATAAAATTTTTGAACCAATCGCCGAAGTGGAAATAGTTTGACCTAAAGAATACGCATGAAATGTAATGGCTTTGTCTCAAGAATATAGATGAAACTTGAAATCTATGGAATATTTAGATGAAAGCCGTGTAGTATGGCATTATAATTTACCTATGTGAGAAATAATAATTGATTTCTATGATAGATTAAAATCAGCTACGAAGTGATATGCTACTATGAACTATGAATTTAAGTGATATGAACAGTCAGATTTGGTTAAATTAGATATATTTATTAATAATGAAAGGGTTGAAGCCTTAACTTGGGTAGTTCATAGAGATAAAGCATATTATCTTTGACGTGATGCTGTTGAAAAGTTAAAAACTCTGATTCCAAGACAGCTTTTTGCTATACCTATTCAGGCATGACTTGGAACTAAAATAATTGCTCGTGAAACAATTTCAGCTATGAAAAAGGATGTATTGGCTAAATGTTATGGTTGAGATGTTTCCAGAAAAAGAAAGCTCCTTCAAAAACAGAAAGAGTGAAAAAAAAGGATGAAAGCAATTTGAAATGTAGAAGTTCCTACCGAGATATTTGTTAAAATGATTACTAGGGATTAAAAATTAATTACTTATTTTGTACTTAAGTGTATAATTAATTACTTCCTTAAAGTTTTCATCGTAAGGAATATTCTCTTTATCGTATTGTAACCACATTTCTGACCATCATTTATTTTCTTTCAATAATTTTTGAACTCTTTCATTTTCGATAACATTACAGCTTTCTTGTTTATTTAAATCTACACATCATTCTTCGTCATACAGCTTACATTGTAAATCACATTCTAATTTATCACACTGATAAGCAAAATTCGCTTCTTTGGTTTCATGAGCATCAAATTCCAAAAATATTTTTTCAATCTCTTCTCAATCGACTAAATCTTTCAAAATTTTATGAACAGCTTCATGTTCAATTTTTTCTTTTTCTTCTCTTGATATCTGAAATTCTGTTAAATCTCATATAACTCTTTCTCAAAGTTCATGAATTGCTATCATCATTATAACTTTTAATATATCAACATCATAGTTATATTCAGATTTCATTGATATTGCCAGCATTTGTACTCCAAAAATATGTTCCGCTACACTTTCAAGTCTTTCTCTTTGAACATTCCAGTCTTTCCAACCGGTTCTGATTACATTTTTTAATTTGTTACATAATACGTAGTAATTTATTACATTTTTCTCTTTCTTCATTGCAATTAATTAAAAATTATAAAAACGATTCAAGTATATATAATATATTTTTATTTGATTTAATAACGATAATTTCACTGTTATCTTCCTGCTTTTTATAGTATATACTTTCAAAATCTGTTATGTTTGGGGAATATTTATCGTCTATTTCTAATTCATTCAACCAATTAATAACTGCTTCCATATATGAATCATAAAATACTGTAGGCAAGACAACGGTTTCGGAATGAGGTTTTTGCCGGTTCAACATAGACTCAACTAACTCATCATTCTCATAACCATAAACATGATAACGAATTCCATCTCAATGTAAGCTTTCTCATGAATCTTTAGAATAAATTTCTTCAACATTTGCTTCCTTTGGAATCTGAATTCACCAATTCAGCTTAATTATGTTTGTATAATCCCTCATTTCTTTATATGCAAAGAATCCGAATAGTATCAAAATTATCAATGCAATTCATGATATTATCCACATTAATTTCTTTTTCATTTAATATGTACTAAAACTATAAAATTATTTTTTAACTTTCTTAAATTCAGATTTTAGTTCATTTTTCATTTGTTGTTTTCTATATGAATTAGAAAATCTATGAGCTTCATCACGGAGTTTAACCAAAAATCTATCTGCCTGGTCATAAACTAATGGAATTTCTTCTGTATTAAATTTATCATCTACGAAACGATAAATCTTTTCTCAAACTAATCATTCATGTCAACGTTTTGATGCTAATCAGATTCAGCTTTTTCTTCTAGCTTCTCATTTTCATAGTGAAACAAAATCTACCTGCTGAAAAACTTTATAAAATTCTGAGGATTCTTTACACAGGTCTTTAACTACATTCAACTGCCCTATTCATCAATCTAATACAAATACATCTGGATATTCTGATTTATCTTTTCATAAAAATCTTCTTTGCATTACTTCTTTTAATGAAGCATAATCATCACTTTGTTCTGAAACAGATTTGATTTTATATTTGCGATATTTCTTTTTTTCTGGTATTCATCAAACGATACATGACAATCATCCACTAATCCAATCTCCATTCATGTGCGAAATATCCACACATTCCACCCAATTTGGAAAATTCTTGAATTTATAACGGTTTTGTAGTTGTTCGAGTAATTGATTATGTAGTCATGGTCACTGCAAAGTCGAGGAAATAACGTATGAATCAAAAAATCATTCGAGCATATTTATTAATGCTATCTTTTCTTCTTTATTAAATGAGACTTTATCTGAATAAGCTAAAAGAGAAAAAGCTGAATTTCATTTTTGAATGTTTAAATCTCATATTTCTGCTTCAAATCACGATTTAATCCAATAAATATCTCCATCATCAATTGGCACTTCCTGGCGAATAATATCAATAAGTTTTCATTCATAGAAGTTTAGCAACACGCAGATATGAGAATATGTAATTTTTTTAATAGCTAACACATATCATGTTAAGTTTTTTCAGAGTTCTACGTGTTGTCTTTCTACTAACTCCTCGATATGCATGTAAATATCGCGAATTTGACTCGCCCACTCAAAATTTTGCTTAGCAACCGCATCATTTATCTGAGATAATAATACTTTCTCAATCGGTTTAGTATTTCATTTAAAAAATGAACTGAAAATTTGAAGATTATTTTTATATTCATCTTTTAACTGTGGTAATTCAGATTTATTTTTACATTTTTCGCACCATCCACCACATAATCAAAAATAAAAATCTGAACATATTTTTCATTCTTTAAACTGTGAATTTGGGCATGTACGATATTTTAAAATTGTGCGTAAATACTGCATCAGCTTTTTTAATTCTTTTGTGTTATGTTTCGGTCAAATATATGTGGCTTTATCGTTTCTCTTGTTTCTTGTAGTTAATACCTGTGGAAAATCTGAATCAGTTAATTTAATATAAGTATAACTATTTCATCATTTCAACATACAGTTGAAAAAAGGTTTATACTTTTTTATTAGATTATTCTCTAGATATAGAGATTCACTTTCGTTTGCTACAACAAAAAATTCCACTTTTGATGCTTTAGCTACCATTTCTTGTTTCCAAAGTGAATTTGGAGTAAAATATTGCGAAACACGTTTTTGGAGATTCTTTGCTTTTCAGATATACAAAATATTACCTTTTGAATCTTTGAAAAGGTAAACTCACGGTTCTTGTGGAATATGGGAGATGTCTATCTGCATATCTAAATAAAAATAAATTAGGAATCTGATTTTCTAACTTTTTGGACTTCTTTTCGTAATATTTTTATCTTTCATCGATTAAATCATGCTATTATTCAAATATAAATCATACAAATTCATGCGAGCATAAATAATAGTTGCCATCTATTTTGATCTGGATAGAATAATGTTGAAATGTTTTTTATCCATTGGAACAATAAACATAGAATTCAGACTATTAATAAATTTTTTAAGAAAAATTTTCGATCAAAACTGAATGGGTATTTCTTTTTGATGTAAATAAGTCATCAAAGAAATTGAATTATTCGTGATAATGCTAAAACTGAAATTACAGCATGTAAATCACAATTGAATACAAATAATGCTAAGACATTACATGTAATATTTATTACAAGAGAAACTAAAAGAATAACAAATCTTTGCTTAATTTTTCAAAGTCATGCAAGTAAATAGAAATTCAAACTACTCAAACAATTAAATATTAAAAATGGTCATAAAATTTGGAGTAATTCTCATGAAAATCTGAACTTTTCTCCGTATAACAAAACTGAAATCTCTTGTCAAAATACTAAGAATATTCATCATGCGACTAACGCCAAAAACGCAAAATGTGTATACATCATTGATTCAAGCATTTTAAATTTCTCTTTCTCTTTCCTTGTTGAAAGTTCTGTTGTTATAGGGAAAAGTAGTGCTAAAAATGGTCACACTATGGCTATAAATATACTCAACAGTGAAAGCATATTTGTAAAATATCATGAGGATTCTGCTCATAGTTTATTAATAACTAACTGTTGATCTACATTTCATAGTAAGGTTCACACATTGTAGGTTAAAAATACCCAAAATGCATATTTAAACTGGGTTGAAATCAGACTTTTATCCAATTTATCTCTAGGTAATTTCAACAAGTGGTTATATTTTCTAAAAAGCTGAATAAGTCAAATTCAAATTCAAATTGCCACTCAAATAATCCACGCTAATGCAAATAAGGATACATTAAAACTAGCAGAAACCCAAAAAATAACAGAAAATATCAGTACTGAAAACGAATTACAAAAGCTCATTAGTCATGAATTAAATGTATCTTGAAATGCTACAAATATTGAATTACAAACCTGTATTAAATTTGTTCATAAAAAATAGAATGACATAATTTTAATTATATTTGTAGCTGCAATTTCATGAAAATGATGAATAGCTAGCCATTCTGCGTTAAAGAACAGTAAACAAAAAATAAGCACTCATGTTATTAATTGCATAAAAAATGAAAGTCAAATTGTATTCTTTATTTGTCATTTCTTTCATTCTAATCGATATTTTGGCAAAAAATATTGCATCGACTCTGTCAATCCAAGGTCATTATAACTTGATAAAAGTCCGAACAAGCTAATTACTCAATAAATTATTCATATATCTGCAACAGATAATGTATTGGATGCCACCAATCTAATCAGATATCCAAGGGGTGCTGTAAATACGACAAAAATATATGCTCGGAATCACTTATTTATTAGTTTATGAGAAAGAGGTTCTTCTTTTAGTAAAATTTTCTCCATTTATCATTGTTGGATAAATTTTTATTTCACTTTAATCTTATTTAATTCTCATGAAATCATTCAACTTATGCTATCTGTAATAATTCAATTAAGCTGATCTACTCAACTATTATAATATCATTTCAGATTTTCTTTAGCTCAGGAAAGTCAGTCTTTAGCCACATCGACATATCCTTCCAATGTATCTTCATAATATTTATTTGCGTATCATTTTGCTTCATTTCGCTTTCAAGATAGGCTATCTGGTACAATATTTTTTGTATCAATTTTTGGTAAATTTCAGCTTCAAATCATATTTTTTAAGTCATCTTTTGCATTTGAATTATCTACGTCCATAAAGTTATGGTTTGTTTCACATCATGAAATAAAAAATGCAAATACTAGTATTCAAAAAAATGTTATTTTCCTCATTTTAGTGAAGATGAAGTAAAACTTGCATTATTGAGTATAATAGAATTATAGGTAAAAACAAGACAAATCTGACCATAAAAAAGTATGATTTTTTTTGACTTTTTTCGATTTTTAGTGTATAATTGTTTGGGGAAACTTTTTATTAATTATTTATGTATAAAATGTCTAATCCAAATACAGTCGATTATTCGGTTTTAAATGAAAGTTTACAACCAAAAAGAAAAATTAACAACATTACAACAAATACTGCTGAAGCAATATGAAAAGTATTTTTAAGCGATGTTACAAGAAAGAATACCCAAAAAGAAAGATTAGATGCTATTTCTAGTCAGATAGAAAAATGATCTGAAAATATGAAAATCAGACTTGCACTGACTGTTGATTATCTTTCAAGAGAATGATTATTAAAACCTGAAGCAATAAACGCTCTATCAACGAACAAAATAAAAAGGATTGCATGATCAAATTGAGATGAAAAAATTCAGAATATTATAAAACATCTAGTCGATGATTGAAGAAAAAAAGGCGAAGAATTAACAGCTGAACAAAAAGAAAAATTGAATCAGGCTGTAATAGATTGATTGGATGCTCATTATTGAAGTTTAGCAGAAAAAGAGGATCGTAGTGAAGAGTTAAAAGCAAGAAATGATGAACTAGAAAATGAATTAAATGCATCTGAAGTAGCAAATGAAGTAGTAGAATCTGCTGTTTTGAAAAGACGATCATGAAATAATATGATTAGAGTATGAAAGTCTATAGAGAACATAAATAATAGTAATTTAGACCCTGTAACCAAAGCTCGTAAGGTGTTGTGGCAAGCAAATACATTTGCAGTATTCGGTACTTGAAAAAGATTTGATTGGATTAACAAATTACCTCATAAAATTGACATTAATAAAGAATATAAAGAAGCATTTGAAAGGCTGAATAAAAAAATGGATGATGCAAAAGAAGCAAGAGAAAAGGTTGCTATTAGGTATATAATGAGGCAAATAAATAAAGCTTATACCGATTATATAAATGCAACAAATATTTCAGAAGAAGATAGAAAGAAAAATATGAAGATTATTAACAGTAAAATGGCAAAAGCAGCCTAAAATTTTATTTTAATGATTATAAATAATGAATACTTTAAAAGAATTAGTAAATAAAGTTTATACTGATTTACAAAAATCTGATTGGATTCTACAATATCCAGATTTGACTGAAAAAGATGTCGTGGTCGAAATTATACAGAGCTTGGCACTAGAAATGATGCCCAATTTTGTAAAAAAAGATAAACTTGAGGATTTTGTTGATGAAAGTGAGAAAAACTATAAAGAAGAAACTTTTAAAAAGTACATAAATAATTATTCTGAATTTCTTGATAAAGTAAAACTGGAATTCTATAATGGGTTACTTCTATGATTCGTTGAAGAATAAATACAATTCTTATGGAGTGTTACTTAAAATTTCAGTAAAACTATTTTAAATATAGTTATTAATTAAATTTAACTCGGAGTTTATCCGTTTTGCTAATTTTTTTACTAAATCATCATTTTTGCATGATGGACAATATTTTTCAAGATCTCATCTCGCTATTAGCATTGTATCACTCTTGGGCCGAGATTCTTTAACTACAAGTGTGTGTCTTAGTGATACAGAAGAATTGAACAGATCTCGGTCGTATTCTACTTTTTTTCATGAAAAATTTGCTTCAGCTCGGTTTCTAAAATTTGCGACTCGTAACATTTCTTTAAGATTTGAAAATGAAGCATCCAAATTCTCTATATAATATTTTCAATTTTTTTCTTCTACTTTAACTTTTTTTCACCAGCTTTTTAAAAGTCATCTTTCTGGATTGTAAATGATATTTCACCTTTTTCATTGCCACACTATGTCATCTCTTGTTTCTTCTATTCTTTTCTGAAGAATGGGAAGTTCTTTCACCACTTTCTTTTCATGTTCTTTTAATGTTTTTATGTTCTGTGGCTTCATTAATTTATCAATTTGTGATTTATCAAAGATTGGAGGCGTTTTTAATTTTGAAAGTCTTTCTTTAATCTTTTTTTCTGCTTCAGATTTTTGATCTTGAAATCAATCATTTTTATCCGAATCAAACCAATGGCCTCATGTGTGAATTTTGGTTATTTTTCATTTATCATCTTTTGATAGCATACTTTGTTCTAAAATACCAGTAAGAATCTGATTACTCGCTAATAATGCCAATTCTCTTTCTTCACTCTTCTCAGAATTCCACAGCTCTTGAACTGTTTTTCATTCTATTTTTTGTTTAGCGATTTGCTCATTATAAAATACTTTTAATTTTTCTTCTTTTAGGAAATCTACGTTTGAATCCTCTTTAAGGGCTCATTTTTCATCAAAGTACTTTCAATTTCATAACGAAAGTGCGTTTGAAAACAATGAATATGAGTCTATATCATTACTCATTGAGTAAGTTGTTAATGCCAATAATATTCATCTGTAAAGATTTTCAAAATATTCTGCAAATTCTTTATACTTTTCATATATTCAGATTCTTGTTGTGGCGTCTGGAGAATACATTCTAACATCTAATTTAAATTTTTCTCGCTCTTTATATTTATCGCTTATCATAACTTCTATTTCCTTTGGCAAATCTAATTCATCTGTAAATGTATCTGTCAAAAATCATGTTCATCATAATGCTCTTATATTTTCTACATCAGAATGAGCTCTTTCTACTCTATCTATATATACTTTTTCTTCTTGCGTAAATTCTTCACGCGCAGCAGAGAGATATGTAATTTTAGCATCTAGTGTATTTGTTGTAAGTTCTGATGGGAGTAGGCATACTTCTAATTTTCAATCCTTTCGTCTAAAGAATTGCCTCTGCAAATCTCACAATCAAGCTTTTCTTGCTTTAATAATAATATAATATGGTAGTTCAATATATTCTCAATTTTTAGACTGAGCTTTTACAAAATCTGAAATATCTTTTTTTATTTTTTCTTGATTTTCTATTGTCCTTTGCATTAATTCTTCTGTTAATATATTCTCAAATGCTGTTTTAAACTCATTTATCAAATTATTATCAATTGTTTCAGTTGGCGTATCAATAGCATCTACCTGTGTCGTATGGTGTCATCAATGATTATCATAGTATTCTTTTGTAAAGTTAATTTTCATAAAATTATTAACATATTTTTTTACTTCCTCAGTAGAAGAAAATATTTTTCATTTTTGGGAAGTTCACTTTACTCAGCTATCTATAGCCCAATCATTATTTATAAGCCAAGCATCTTTATAGTAAATACCGTGAACATTTCAGTCTGCCTCTGAATAAAACTCCATAATTGCATCTTTTGTATTTTTTCATTTATAACCAAAAAGCTCTTTAGCTAGCCTATATAAAGTATTTTGAAATGGGTCATCTGAAATTTCTATATCTCAGCTTCTTTCTTCATTAAGTCAAACAATATCTTTAAGATTAGACTCCCCTATTCATTTAAATTCAACTTTTGTAATATCAAAATCTGCTTTTAATAGTTTTTCTATAAAATTCACATTTTTATGAGAATCTGGTATTTCCATACTTATTTTTTCTTTATCTGTTTGTGTTAGCTTTAACCAATCTTGATATTTTTTAACAAGTTTAACATTTTCTGTATAATTTTGATCTTCTTCATTCTCTCAGAGTAATGAAGTTAATGAGGCTGTAACCATCATTTCTTGGAATAATAATGGATAATCTTGCTTTAGTTTTTCTATTTTATTGAGTTTTTCTCTTGAGAATTCAGAAAAATATTCTCATTTATATCTTCTTAAATTTGTATCAAAGGTTGTTCTTTCGTTCCATTTACCTTTTCCCTTCATCTCTCAATATGCTCTGGATTCAGTAAATAGCTTATTTAATGAATCCATTCATCTTCCCTCTTGTAATTCTTTAATTATTGTATTTCATTTAAATATTTTCTCTATATATTCCATTCTTAGCTTTATTTGAGCATCCATCTCTTTCCATTTTTCTTCAAACTGAATTTTCTGATCTTCTTTTAATCAATTTATATAATCTTCTTTTGATTTTCAACTTTGTAAATATTCAAAGAAAGGTGTATAATCACTAAATTTACCATCATGAATTTCATCGAGAAAAATCATAGACCAACATGCATCATACAATGATTGCTCTTTTACTTTCTTATCTGGAGCTCAAATTTTTTCATTTAATGAGACATTTCAATGCTTTTTATTATGCAATCACTGTAAGATAGCCTGATTAATTTTAGATTTCTTTTCTCTGATAAAATCTTCCTTATTTTGAAGGTAAAAATCTTGTACATCGAAATAAAGAGAATCTACTCCCATACTAGCTGCTGTTGCAACAGCTCAAACAGCTAGTCAGATAAGTGCTCATACAGGACCTCATGTAGAAGTTCAAGTTAAGACGCATGCGGTAATAATTCATCCTTCTACAAGCACACTTCAAATTCATATTCATAATTGTCGATCTGCCTGATTCCTTTTATTTTCAGCTCTAACTTCATTTACCTTAGCTATTAGCTCAGCTTCTTTTTTTGTTTCTAGATACACCCAAACATCAAGTCATAAGCATGCAACATCAATCAGCATTGCTCATGCTAATGTTTGAATAAATCTATTAATCCTCGAACCATTTCTAAGAATCTTTGTCATCTTTTTTAATTCTGCTGCATCTTTTGCATTTTTTAGAGCTGACAAAACTTCGTCACTTATTCATGTAATATTATTTTCACGGAGCAATGCTTTCATTTCATCCAGATTTTTACATTCAGCTAATTTATCTGCTATCTTTTCCAGGGCAAGCATTTGTTTTTGTGAAATTCATGCTCAGTTTAATAATTCTTTTGGGAGTTTATTATCTAATTCTCACCAAAGTTTTAGTAGAGCAGCATCATCTTTTCAAACTTCTTCTAGTCATTTTTCCAATTTTTTTATGTGTTTATCTATTGTTTTTTCCTGATGTGAAGATAAACGACCTTCTAAACTTTTTTGTTTTTTTAGTGCTTCAATTCACGCACTGATTGTTCATTTGATTTTTTTTGCATCTATTCATTCTGATAATTTTTTATAATTTACTGATTCTGATAATTTTCACATTGCTGCTGTTACTCAGAAACCCACTCAGGATGTTATAGCTCAGCTAACAACGCTGCTTTGATCCGATTTCTCTTTCCCATTTTCTTCTGCTTGCTGTGTTTTTATTTGTGTTTGAGGCTGAATTTCTCCTTGGGTTCCTGGCTGATTAACTGCGTCTTGGCTTATCTGCTGTTGATCTACTTGTAATGTAGGTTGATTGCTTTGTATACTCACCCCTAATATCTCGTTTCTAAGACTTAACAAATCTTCCTCCGTTTTCCTTTTTTCAATTTCTAACCTCTTTTCTTTCATAAAATTAAAAATCTTTAAAGCTATATCTGGTGTAACAAAATTAATAATATTTTTTCGCCATCAAAACTCCTCTATTTCATCAAATTTATCGGGGAGATTAATTTCTCATGTAAGAATCTTTTTTACTTTATTTTCAATCGGGAAAAATACTAATGATTTCATCCATCACAATTCTTTTTTGAAATCTTTGATATATTGTTCCGAGATTTCTTGCTTTAACTGTTCTATTGATTTCGATTGTGTCATTTAGTATTTAGATAGTTAAATATCCTATGTTAATGTTCATATCAATCTTATGAAATTTTTTAATATTGGGACTAGAGTATCTCAAGATTTTAAGAGATTTTTTACCTTTATCTCACTTAAAAATTTCGTAAGAGATGTTATTGCTTCGTCAGAAATATCTGTTAATTTGTTCTCTAATTGTAATTGCTTTATTACTTTTTTTAATTCTACTCAATCTAGCTCATTTAATGCCTTATTTAATATATCCGAATTCTCCGACACTAACTTTACAATCGAATCTACATTATCAAAGAATCCTTTTCATTTACTAACTTTGACAAGTGTTTCGTATATTCATTCTAACGATTCTACTTCTTGTACAGATGCACGATTCACATTGTTTTTAAATTCTTTTAATTTTTTAATTTGTTCATCAATTTGATTAAATTTAGCCGATCATTCTGCTTCTCATTTTTTGGCCATCTCTAGTGAGCTAATTTCACTATCTATATCTGATTGAAGTTTTTTGTAATGTGGATTATCTATTAGTTCTTGTGCTGGCTTAGTAGTATTATCTACTTGTCACTCTGTTATATTTTTTGCATTTTTTATTCTCTCTTCTATTTTTGCTGTATCGGAGAACTCATCAGTGTGATCGATTAATTCTTCTACCAGGTGAGTAATTTTTACGTCATCAAATCAAGTTAAATCATATTTTTTAACATTATGTGTAAAACTTTTCACTTCTTCTATCATTTTAAAATTTCCTGTTTCCAACATCTGTTTTGCAAACGCTTTTTGTTCTTTAGAAAGAGTTTCAAAAATTGATGAATTTCATCATTTTGATAGCATAAAATCTTCTAATGCCTCAACTTTACCAAAATCTGAAGGATTATAAGTCTTCTTACGATATCAATTCCATAATACCTTACCGTTTTCTATCCAGCTAATAGAAGCTTCTCCAAAAATCATCTTTCTTAAATTAGGATTCCTCATAAATACGATATCAGCTTTATTGTTAAAAAGAATATCTATATATTTTGCTGGTAATGCAGTATCACTTTTTCAAAACATTTTTTGGATAAAATCCGAGATAGAAACTGCCTTTTTATCCCCTCTTATTTTTAACCAGCTATCATTTCATTTTTCAATTATTTTTGTTGCATTATCTCAACTGATTTTTCATTCGATTAAGTCTTGTAATAATAATTGATCTCCATGTGCTATATTGTATCTAGATTTTAATAATCGAACTGGTGATTTATTAAGATTCTCTGCATATATGCGGCGCATTACTACTCATCTTGATCTTCGTGAAGCAGAAAATATATTTGAATTTTTGATAAAGTTTCCAAACATTTCTACCTTTGGCATATTTTTTGCCTTACCATACATACCAATAACTTTTCATCATAAATATAATGGGATTGTAGCTGAAACCCATGCTGAAAAGAAATTTCAATCCTTGAAATGCTTTAATGTCGCTCATGTCTGATTTAGTAAATCTCAAATAACAGCACTTCATACATTTAGAACCCTTTCTACATAGTTAGGATTATCTGATTTCATTTGTTGAATAGCTCTCGTTCCAATAAGAATTTCTTTTTTCATTGCAAAATAGCTATTCACTTGATTTTTATATAATAAAATTTCTTCTTTTGTAATATTTCAACTTGCAAACTTTTGTTTAAATTCTCATAAACTTACTTTTAATCCAGATTTCATCTCAGCAAGTCATGAATGTTTCAAAAATTCTTGAATATTATTAGTTTTTGAATTAAACGCTTCATGAGTAAATCAGAAATAAAGATATGATCGTGATTTATCAAATTCATCTTCTATATCTTTTGTTATTTTATCACAACATTCTACTCATTCTTTATAATGCTCTGCCGTCAAATTATCTCACGCAGATTCCAATCTTTGTATTGCATCCTTTCAGTCTTTAAACTTTAATATCGTATCTCTTTCCGCATCTGAAGCTGATTTAAGTTTTTCCATGTCATGTGATAAAGTATCATTAAAGATACCGTTACCTTTCATCACATCGATTGCTTGATGCAACTTTCCGTTTATAAAGTTTTTATATCTAGGATCTGTTTCAATATAATCTTCTACCCACTTATCATCTTTAAGGGCATCTGAAGCAGTTGAATGATTTCATTCTGTATTTCTAAACTTTTCTTCTGCTATTTTTTCTTTTAATGAAAATAATTTATCTTGTGTATAATTTAATACCTTGGCATATTGTCTAAAAAACAATTGTAATTCTGCCTCTCTCTCTGCTGCATCTCATGATTCAAACCAATTAGTTATAGCCTCCGATCGATCTTTTCATACAAATGGGATAAATGAAGTCAATCAAGTAAGAAAAGGCCCAAGAACCTTACCAATTTTTTCTTTTCCCCATCAGATAATTTCGTTCTTCAATTCATTAAATTTTAAACCCCTTAAGTATGCATAATATCATCACTCCGAAAGGAAACGTGATACATCTGAGAACTCATTATCAATACACATCGGAACTGTTGCCTGGAACATATCTTTATCTATCTTTTTCTTATCTGCATATTTCTCATATCCATCAGCTATACTCATTCATCACCGTCAAGCATCTATTTCTTTTTTCATAACTTGATTATACTGACTATCAATATTTTCTCATATTCATTTATATTTTTCGAACTTTTCAGGATCTTTTTCTTTTAATTTTATAGTATTTTCTACTTGATCTTCAGCTCTAGCTGTAGCATCATCACTATGTATAATCCCTAATTTTTTACCAAGCCACCATCCTATTCCTACTCATGCCGTTCCAATTCCTAACCATTTTAGTACACTACCTGTCGTAGTTTTCCAAAAAGATTTTTTCTTTTTCTTCTTTGTTTTCTTTTCTGCACTTTCTTCATCTCATTCATCTCATTCTTCATCTTCCTTATCTCCGAAAGCCCGATTCCATAGTGCTTTAACTCATTTATATGCTGCATATCATGTTAATCAAAATCATACTGCACGTAAAACATTCTGTCATGGTTGTTCTTTTCGTTTATCTCAACTTGTTACATCACTCCATTGTTCTCATATCCAATCTCATGTTTTTCAGAAAAATCATTTTTCTTCATTATTCGTTTGAGAATTTTGTAAATTATTTGTCTCTGTAGTAATATTTTGTAAGTTAGCATTTCATCACAAAGACTCAGGACTTTCTTGATTTATATTTGTAGAACTACTGAGTATATCACTATATAATTGGGTAGTCTCATCCAAACTGTGTAACAATTGCTCAGTTTTTTCTTTTTCTAATTGGAGACTAGTGTCATTTTTACTATTCAGCTCACTTATCTTTTGTTGTAATTCTACCTTGATTGTATCTGCTTGTTGCTTCAATAGTTCAGCCTTTTTTTTCTTTTCTTCTACAGAAATAGTTTCTGTTTTTAAGACTTGTAAATCATTTTTAATCTGCTTAGTTTTGGATTTTAACTGTTCAAACGAATCCATCGTTTTGTTTTACAATAATATAAATTATAATATATTATACATACAACCGTCAAAAATGCAAAAAATGACAGACTTTTTATCTGTTTTTTCCATGATTATTTTATCATATTAAAAATAGCTCTAAGAATTTAGAGCTATTTTTGTATTTGGCATAAAAACCCGTTATTTTACATTTTTTTCCAAAATCTTCACTTACCAATTTGGTGTAAAAACTTTATATATTGAGATCATTCAGATTTATCTTTAAGTGCTTGATCATGCATTTCTTCCTGAATATCACTAATCGCACCTTTTATATATGGATATTTTCCTAAATCTTCAAAAATTGATGGGAACCTATTCTTTAGCATAGAATGACCTACTATCGCAGTTCACATGAATCAGTCTATATCTATATCCAAATTAAATGGTGTTTTATATCTTCCATATGCAAATGGATATGATTCTCATCATTTTCTTTTCCGATCTTCCACAATCTTATTAGTTAAATTTGCTGTTTTTATAGCCTCCTTCAATCAATCTTCTGTATGTGGAAAATCTATATCCAATCAATCTCATCGGCTATCGTATTCATCATATTTTTCTATGTGTATTTTCTTTATTTTGGTAAAATCTATTTTTTCTCATTTTGCTGGTCATCACTCCAATGTTATTTTTAATTTATGATTATATGAAGAGATTATATACTCCTTAGGATTTCATTCACTTTGCTCTATCCTAAGATTTCTTCTTGTGCTAT
>JAEEGF011155238.1_pt1 | contig 28836 bp, 20 predicted proteins | sample 9134171 | NCBI WGS metagenome assembly JAEEGF01 (sample SAMN16246542, study PRJNA631951) | gut metagenome | biome: gut microbiome; feature: rumen; material: AP-attached | host: Bos | place: Iran: Karaj | collected 2018-10 | reverse complement strand
TCTCCACGAACCAAGACAATCAAACGCTTAACATGTTCGCCGGTTTCGATCTGTCCGGAGTCGTACGCAAACCAAGTTCCAGGCGCCATTTCCGCCGGTCGCGTCCAGAGTCCAGCGCTCCGCCTCATCGTCGAACGCGAACAGGCCATCGAGAAATTCGCCAGCAAATATACCTACAAGGTTTCTGGCGATTTTGGTTTTGATACTAAACTCGACCATGAATTCGATTCCGAAGACGATGCCAAGAAATTCTTAAACGATCTTATCAGTGCTGAATATAAAGTCAACACCATCGAAAATACCCCAGGCATTCGCAAGCCAGCCCCTCCATTTACTACCGCATCAATGCAAATTGAAGCCAACTCCAAACTTGGCTTTTCTACCCGCGTCACTATGAACGCCGCCCAGGCGCTCTATCAAGCCGGTATGATTACCTACCATCGCACCGACAGCCTTAACCTCAGTAAGCAAGCTATCGCTAGCATGGCTAGCTATGTCGAATCAAAATACGGCAAAAATTATGTAAAAGTTCGCAATTTTAGAACCAAAGATGCAAGCGCTCAGGAGGCTCACGAGGCTATTCGTCCGACTGATATTAACCGCGAAACTGCCGGCAAAAACGATTACGAAAAGCGTCTTTATGCCTTAATTCGCTCCCGCGCTTTAGCCACCCAAATGGCTGACGCAAAAGTCGAAACAACTACTATTACTATCTCCACGCCAAGCCCATATAGCTTCATTGGCAAAGGGGAAGTGGTCACCTTTGATGGTTTTCTAAAAGTCTACGGCCGCATTAAAGAAAATGAGTTACCAAAGCTCAGTGTCGGCGAAAAAGTCGTCGCTAATTCCATAATTGCTCGCCAAACCTTTGCAAAACCGCAGGCTCGCTATACCGAAGGTTCACTCGTCAAAAAACTTGAGGAGCTCGGCATTGGCCGTCCAAGTACTTATGCCACTATTATGACCGCCATCCAGGCTCGTGGCTATGTAGTTAAGGGTGAGTCCGACGGGGAAGAGCGCGAAGTAAATGTCCTAACACTAAGCAATAATCAAATCACAACCGAAAAAGCGATCGAAAAATTTGGCGCCAACAAAGGCAAGCTGATTCCAACGCCAATTGGCGAACTGATTTCTGCTTTCCTTACTGACAATTTCAAAAATATAGTTGATTATAAATTTACCGCCAACATCGAAAAAGACCTCGATCTCATCGCCGACGCCAAACTCGACCGTGTCAAAATGCTTCGCGATTTCTATGGTCCATTCAATAATGAAGTGCTCGCTAGTGAAGGCATTGAGCGCTATAACAATGCCCGCCTCCTTGGCCACGATCCAGAAACCGGCAAAGCTATTTATGCCAAAGTTGGCAAAAATGGCGGTTTTATCCAACTCGGCGAGAATGAAAAAGATACTGGCGAAAAGCCTCGCTTTGCGCCACTACCAAAACGTAAAAGCGTTAAAACCGTCACGCTCGAACAGGCTCTAAAACAGCTAGCATTGCCACAACTTCCACGCATTCTTGGTAAGGCTAAAGATGGTGCCGAAATAATTGCCGCCGCCGGCCCATTCGGCCCATACCTCAAAGCTGGAAAATATAATATTCCAATTAAAGATCTAGACCCATATACGGTCACACTAGAAGAAGCCGAGCCACTCTACGTCGCCAAGCGCGATTCTTACATTGCCGACTGGGGCGAAATTCAGATTATTAATGGCGCTTATGGTCCATATGTCAAAGGTCCAGGCCGCCGCAATTTTGTGCGCATACCAAAAGACATTGACCCAAAAACCGTTACTAAAGAACAGGCCGAAGAGTATTTAGCCAATAAGCCAAAGAAAACTCGTCGCCCCGCAAAACGCCGTACCTCTTCCAAAAAATCTACAAAGAAGTAAAATGAGCTTATGGACGACCGCGAAACCCGCCAAGAATTAAACCGCTTAATTGCCGTATGTATCGGCTCTGTAATTGCGGCTATTGTTCTTGTGATTGCGGTCATCACTTTCTTTAAATCCAGTTATTCCTTTGATTATCGTGCCGAACGAAGCGGCAATATTCCGGATTATAGTGCACTTAGCAAAACACGCCGCGATATTCTCGCCGTTGTCGAGCAAGAATTTAATAAACCAGGCGACATGCTGCGCTATTCCGACGGCGTCAAAGAGCCTTGGTGTGCCGATTTTGTTTCATGGATTTATCTTGAAGCCGACCATCCGTTCGAAAATCCAAACAGTGGCAGCTGGCGCATTCCTGGCACACATACTCTACAAGAATACTTCAAAAAGAACGACCGTTGGCATGTATATGATTCTGAATTACCGCAACCTGGCGATGTTGTTATTTATCGTCATGGCATTTTTGGCGAACATACCAATATTGTCGTCGCGACCGACTACGACGAGATTCTGACCGTTGGCGGCAATGAAAACGGTAAAATAATGATGCACCGCATCAGTTATTCAGATACACGTTACGGCATTATAGGCTACGGCATTGCTGATCCAGAAGAATAATCTTTTTAGAATTTTAAGCTTTTGTTCATATTTACGAAATAAAATATAATCATAAAGAGAAGCATTTATGAATATATTTCGTAGGGTCGAACAAAAATATCTCATTTCCGCCGAGCAACACGATGCATTATTAAAAGCGCTCGGCAATAAGCTCGTTAAAGACGAATACTACTACAACGATATCTATAATCTCTATCTCGACACGCCCAACTATGACCTGATTATTCAGTCCATGGAGAAACCGCTCTACAAAGAAAAGTTCCGCGTGCGCAGCTATGGTCTTGCCGAAAATGAAGACTCTAAAGTTTATCTCGAAATCAAAAAGAAGTTTGACGGCACCAGTCATAAGCGCCGTATTTCAATGACACTGGGCGAGTTTTATAAGTACATGGAAAAAGGGAATCGCCCCAAAAATGCCAACCCCATTACGCTTGCTGAGCTAGATTATGATTTTCAAAAATACCACCTACAACCAAGCATCCTCATAAATTACGAGCGCTATTCTTATTACATTAAAGGCAATAAAGACCTTCGCATCACTTTCGACCATAATCTTAAATATCGCACCACTAAGCCGGACCTTACCAACGGCGACGACATGCACCATATTATCGACAAAAACATGTGCATCATGGAAATAAAATCGCTCGACAGTCTGCCACTTGACCTATCGCGCCTACTCGCAAAACTCAAAATATATCCGCGAAAATTTTCAAAGCCAAAACAGGCATATCTAAAACACCTTAAACGACAAACAGCTAAAGAAAGGAAGTAACATGTTTGAAAGTATATTAAGTTCAGATTCAGGAGTATTCGATATTAAAAGCGAGCTGATTTGTCTTGGCGTCGCGCTCGTATTAGGCATCTTGGTCGCACTCACGCACGCCGCCGAAGGCCGATCAAATAAGAAATTCTTAACCGCACTTGCGATTTTTCCAGTCCTCGTACAAGTAGTTATCGTAATGGTGAACGGCAACCTTGGCACCAGCATTGCCATTCTTGGCACCTTTAGCCTCATTCGTTTCCGTAGTATCAAAAGTAACGCCCGCGAACTTATTAGTGTGTTCTTCGCAATGGCCATTGGCCTTGCGCTTGGTATGGGTCAGATTCTATTCGCTGTCGTCTTTACGGTTGCGACCTGTGTTATTCTACTCATCGCCAGCCGTCTCCACTTTGCAGAAGGCAAAAACATCAAACGCCTTAAAGTAGTCGTCCCAGAGGACCTCGATTATGAAAAAATGTTCGATAAAATTATCGAAAAATACACCAACGAAGCTACCCTTATTAAATGTAAGACCATCAACATGGGCAGTCTCTATGAATTGGTCTACGAAGTAGAAATGAAAAACGATGTCTCTGGTCGCGACTTTATTGACGAACTCCGCACTAAGAATGGCAACCTCAAAGTCGTTCTCAGCACACCAATTATTGAAGATAACACCTTATAGGAGGGCAAATGCCTAGAAAAAAATTATTCGCCATCATCGGCGCAATTGTTCTGCTCGCCATCGGCATTCTTATTGCATGTATTATTTTTCAAAATAATTCAAATACTAGCTCAGACGACGTATCCGAAATAAACATTGAATATCTGTCCGATACGCTCGATCTATCGAACGCAACTTATATAACTTCCGAAAATGGCGAAATTTCCATAAATGGCTCTGGGGCAGTCGCCAAAAACGGTTCAGTTACTATCAGCAACAAGGGCGTCTATGTGCTTAAAGGAGATTTTACTGAACTAATAACTGTCAATGCCGAAAAATCCGATGTCTACCTCGTGTTAGATGGCGCAAATATCTCCAATGATAACGGCGCAGCTATTTATGCTACCAAAGTCGCTACGCTCTATTTAGCCGCTACCGAAAACACTACTAATACCATTTCGGACGGCACTAATTATTCCGAAAATTACGGTACCGAAGATGTCGATGCGGCCGTTTATAGCAAGGGAAATATTGCGCTCATTGGTAATGGTGAAATAACTATCAATGGCAATCATTACCACGGCATCCATTCCAAAGATTATCTCCAAGTTCTTGGCGGCACATTTAATATTACTGCTAGCAGAAATGGTCTCATGGGCAAAGATTACGTCGCCATAAAAGACGGCACGCTTAATATCACTTGCGATAACGACGGGATTAAATCCAATAACGACAGCGACACTAAGCTCGGCTATATCGCAATCGATGGCGGAACTATCACTATTAATTCCGTCGGCGACGCTATTCAAGCCGAAACGCGCGTCTCTATTACAGGCGGAAATTTCAACATCACTACTGGTGGCGGCGCTAAAAACACTAGTGCAAATTATTCGCAGTGGGGCAATTGGCGCAGCACTAACACAAATTCCGAAAGCAACACTTCGGCCAAAGGCGTCAAAGCCGAGAAATATGTTCTTATCAGCGGCGGCACTTTCAATCTTAGTACCAGCGACGATGCACTACATTCCAACACCAACATCATCATCAGCGGCGGCACTTTTGACATTAAGTCCGGCGACGATGGTATTCATGCCGATACAAGCCTTACTATAAATGGTGGCACCATAGATATTACTCAAAGTTACGAAGGCATCGAATCGGCCGAAATAACAATTAACGAGGGCACAATCAATATCATCGCTAGTGATGACGGATTTAATGCAGCCGGTGGCAACGATTCCTCCAGTACTAACGGTCGCCAAGGGCAGGGCTTCTTTAGTAGTAGTACCGGCACGTTAACTGTCAATGGCGGCACCATTTATGTTAATGCTGGCGGCGATGGCCTCGATTCTAATGGCGCCATGTATATCACGGGCGGATATATCGCCGTCGACGGCCCAACCAATAATGGCAATGGCGCACTCGATCACGACGGCACCTTTGAGATAAGTGGTGGCACCCTAATCGCAGCTGGCTCTAGCGGCATGCTTGAGCTCCCATCTACAACATCGACGCAAAATAGCATCTGTATTGTCTTTAGCAGCACGCCGAGCGCTGGAACAGAATTTGTCTTAAAAGACACTAGCGGGAACACAATTTTGACATATACGCCAAGCAAACAATACGCCAGCATTGTCATATCCTCGCCAAATATCAAGACCGGCGAAAGCTACACGGCCTACACTGGCGCCGCCGAAGCAGCCACCGTCACCATCAATAGCACTATCACGAGTTATGGTACGAGTAATGGAATGAACAGGGGTGGAAACGGTGGCATGCGCCGATAAGCATTGACATTTTAGATATAGTGTGATATAATTAAAAGATAAGCCTATGCTATTAAGGGGGGTTATTATGGCGCGCGATCATAACAGATCAGCTCAAGCATCTTACTACACCGACGAAGACCGCTGGACGGAGCGGCGCAAAGCCGAAGCGCAAGCCGAGGCAGACGCACTCCAACAGGAGTACTTGCAGAAAATACAAGACGGAACCTATACTGATGCGGATTACGATGCCTACATCGGAAAACTCACCAAAATCCAGGACCGTTTCGTAAATGACCTCTTTCAGCGTCTGCGCGAGCGGCAATCCAGCCCGGAGTAATCCGGGCATTTTTTATGCCAAAAACAGAGAAATAATGCAAGTTTTCTGCAACAATTCCGCTTATGCTTAAACTTTTATGTAATTTTTTATGTAGTCTGCCAAAAATGTGGTAATATAGTTGTAGGTAGATAATAATTTACTTATTGACAACATCGCATTAAGATGTTAAGATATTTAAAAATAAGATATAAACCTTAACGACGGAGAATAAGGAAGCAGTAGCATGAATAATGCGGAAACAATTGCTAAGGCCATTAAAAATAGTCTTAGTATCATTGAACAAGAACGCGAGCGTGAGATAATCTCGCGTAGGTTTGGTCTCAACGGACATAAGGAAACGCTTGAGCAAATCGGTGAAATGTTATCTATTACACGCGAACGCGTGCGCCAACTCGAAAAGGCGATTCTTATTCGTCTCCGCATTGCAGCCGAAGAAGGCAAAATTACCGACCTCGCACCTGCTGAAAAATTAATTATCCGTAATCTTACAGAGATGGGCCGCGTCGCTCGCGCCGCCGATCTCGCCAAGAAAATCCTTGGCCACGAAGCTACCGCCACCGATAAAGCTAACTTTAGCTTCCTCGGCGAAATCTCTCCAGTTTTAACTATTGTTACTGAAAACGACAAATACCATAATGCAATTGGTATTGCTGAGTATGGCGACGAAAAAGCCCTCCGCAACAAAGTCGACGAGATTGTTTCCTTAATTAAAGCCAACAAAAAGCCAGTCAGTATTGACGAGCTCGACGAAAAGCTCAACTATGAGCACCCAAGCCACATTGAGGCCGTCGCTCGCATTAGCAAGCTTCTTTCTACACTTAATGGTCAATGGGGCCTAACTAAATGGCCAACCGTCAACCCGAAGAACATTCGCGATAAAATCTACGTCGTTCTCGAAGAGCACAAGGAGCCAATGCACTTTAACGACATCGCAAAGGCTATTAGCTCCTCCGATTTCAAACGCAAAGATGTTACCGTTCAAGCTATCCATAACGAGCTCATTAAAGATTCTCGTTTCGTCCTTATTGGTCGTGGCATTTATGCGCTCGATAGCTGGGGCTATCAAAAGGGCACCGTATCCGACATTATTACCAAGATTCTCAAAACTGCCGGCGACGAAGGTCTTTCTCGCAAAGAAATCGTCAAGCAGGTCCTTAAGGAACGCAAAGTTAAAGAAACTACCGTCTTGCTTAACCTCCAGAATAAAAGCTTATTCACTAAGGTCGGCAAAGACAGCTACAAACTAGCAGCCTAAACAAAATACCTCCCAAAAAGGAGGTATTTTTTTATTGAATTGTTTTCTCAACTTTTATCACTTCACGCAAATCTTCAAATAACTGACAGTGATTTTTCTCTAGCTCTTCATCCGTCGGCCAAGCGCGATTCGAATGATCAAGCGGCGATTTTACGCAATAAGCCCGATAATTATCCAAATTTTCAAAACCTATAATATCGTCGCGCTCGTCGCCGATTTGCACCGCCTTGCGCGCACGTATATTATCCATACCATACACGCCACTTATCTCGAAACTCCCATCGCGATTCAGATGATCATAGAAGAAACTAGCCTTCTTGCGATCCGGCGTCGCCAAGAAGCGCGGACGAATACCAAGTTTGCGAATTAGTGGCAAAACTACAGCGGCGAATTTCGCATCCTGAAAAGCATGCTCACCATAAGTCAAAATCACCATTTCAGCATTATCGCGCTCGTAAATATAGCGCAAAATATCTTCGGCGCCCGGCAATAAATATTCCTCATATTTATCATTCTCGGACAATTGTTCCGCCATCGAATCATAAACATCTTGTGCAGTCGCCGCGCTTTGGCGTTTTGATAATATTCGGTCCAGCGCTGTAGTCGGATCAAATGTCGCATGCTTTCCGGCCAGGCGCATTTTGACGTAATCATTTTCACTGTTTAAATCCAGCTCCGCAAATTCCGTATCGCGCGCCGTCAAATAATTCCGGTAATCAACCTTCAGCTCGTCGCCTAAATGATCCTGGAATTTATTTGCCGCCCCGCAAAGACAATCAAATAGGGAACTAGTACGAATTAAAGTGCGATCCATATCGACCACATACAGAGTTTCGATTTCCTTTATCTCTTCTTCTTGCTGATCGTAACCGCCTAAAATACTTCGCGCCAACCGATCGCTATCGTGGCGAATTAATGCACGCTGATTAGCCAAAATATCGCTCTCTGACGCATTTTCCCAAATCGTGCGCGACAACAAATCCGCTCCTAATAAGCGATAATGCCGCGCCGCATTTTCAGCTGGACGTAGTACTGGCGATTCATCTTCCAGGGCATATTTATTGATTAATTTTTGGCTCGGCTCATGCGTGTTGTAGAGCACCTCGTCAATAAACTCGCAACCTGCCAAACGCTCTAATTCATCAGCATAATCAAGCACTGAGAAACCAGCCGTATGTCTAGCTCGATTCATCAAATTACAGACATAGATTTTGCGCGCCGGCGAATTTTTCAAGGCCGCGCCAATACCGGGCACAATTAAAGTCGCACCCAAACTCTCATATAGGCCGCCCGGCGCAATTATAATTAAATCTGCTTCCGCAATCGCTTTTAGAGCATCTGGATTCGGTTCCGGTGTTGGCTCCAACCTCAATAACGGACGCTGCTTAATGAAGGCGGTCTCGCGAATCTCTCGCTCGTGCCGAATTACTTTACCATCCGTCTCGGCAACCAACGTTACTTTATCTAAAATAGCTGGCACCACATCGTGACCATTTATATTTAAGACTTCGCTCGCAACATCTACTGCCTCTGGAAAGCTGCCCGACATTTTTTCAAGCGCCGTCAAAAACAAATTCCCAAACGAATGGCCACTTAGACCACCATCTTCGAAACGATAATTAAATAATTCACGCAATTTTGGCGAATCAGATAGAGCTACTAGACACTGACGCACATCACCTGGCGGTAAAACACCCAGTTCGTCGCGCAGCACGCCCGTCGAACCACCATCGTCTGCCATACTTACGAGCGCCGTAATATGTTTTACATAATTCTTCAAACCGGACAACACAGCAAAGCTGCCAGTCCCACCGCCAATCACTACCGCCCTGAGGTCGCGCTTATCTGTCATATAGTTTAAGTTTAACATTTATGCTAAAATATTAGCATGCCAATTATTCGCTTTTTCATGATGCCAATTGTTTGGATTCCAATCGTTGTCATCTTGGTGATTTTAACGATTCGTAACCATAAAAAAGCAAATCGTCTCCAAGTTCTCAATGTCGAGAGCGTCCTTTTGATGCTCGAAATTCCAAAAGACAACGACAAGAAAGAGCTTGCCGCTGAGCAGCTTTTTGCCTCGTTACACGGCATTCTGCGCGACAAAAACGAACTCAAAAATTCTGGCGGCGTCCAGGAACATCTTTCGTTCGAAATCGCCTCCACGGGCAACCAAATTCGTTTCTTTGTTTGGGTACCGAAAATTCTCCAATCATTCGTAGAGGGTCAGATTTATTCCCAGTATCCAAGCGTCCAAATTTATCGCATGAAAGAAGATTATGTCGACCATCGCGATAAATATCCAATTGCTTACTCTTCCGAAATAACCCTTACCGAAAACGACGCTTTACCAATTAAAACTTTTGAATCATTCGAGGTAGATCCGCTAGCTGGTATTACTGGTACTCTTGCCAAGCTTAATCCAGATGGCGGTGAAGAGCTTTGGGTGCAAATTCTCACTCGCCCAATCGCAGACGATTGGCATACTAAATCCGACCAATGGATTAAGTCCGTCAAGGACGGTAAAGGTGGCTTTGATTTCTTCCATATCGACTGGCGTTGGTTCCTCGAAGTCCTTGCGGCATTATGGCGTCCACCGGAGGGCGGTTCCGAGCAACCAGTTAAGGTAGAGCTTTCCGAGCGCGATAAAACTCGCGTGTCTAAAGCCGAAGAGAAGGCCACTAAACTCGGTTACCAAGTCAAGATTCGTCTCGCTTATATCGGCAGTAACGAAATGAACGCTAAGCTTAATATGCAAGCACTTGTCGGCACCTTCAAGCAGTTCAACTCTACCAACCTCAATGGCTTCAAGATGACCGGCGCCACATTCGACAAAAACGCGCTCGATGCATATAAGGCACGCCAATTTACCGATGATGGCTTCATTCTTAATATCTCTGAGCTCGCTTCGGTTTATCATTTACCACACACCAACGTTGAAACGCCAAATATTGTCTGGGCTTCTAGTAAAACCGCCGAACCGCCGGCCAAGCTGCCAATGCTTACCGGCGACCCAACATTCGACGAGAATATTTCTGCCTTTGGCCTTACTGATTTCCGCGGTATCAAACACCAATTCGGCATGTATCGTCGCGATCGCTCACGCCACGTTTATATTATCGGCCAAACTGGCTCCGGTAAATCCGGCCTCTTAACACTCTTCGCGCTTAGCGACATTTATCATAATCAGGGTTATTGTATTATCGACCCACATGGCGATCTGGCCGTAGATAACCTTAAATTTATTCCAGAGAGCCGCATTAAAGACGTCGTCTACTTCAATCCGGCCGATACGCAATTCCCGATGGCCTTTAACCCGCTTGAAGTTTACGATCCGGCTCGCAAGCCAAATATTTCTTCAGAAGTCATCGGCGTGCTCAAGCGCATGTTTGGCGATTCTTGGGGTCCACGCCTCGAACATATCTTGCGCTATACCTTGCTTGCCTTGCTCGACCGTCCACAAACCACCTTGCTCGACGTCTCACGTATGCTCACTGATAAAGAATTCCGCAAAGAAACACTTGAATACTGCCAGGACGTCACGGTTCTTCAGTTCTGGAAACAAGAGTTCGGCTCTTGGGGCGAAAAACAGGTTACCGAATCCGTTGCGCCTATTCTTAACAAGGTCGGCGCCTTCACGGCTAACCCAATTATTCGCAATATTATCGGCCAGCCAAAGTCTAGCTTTAATATTCGCCAAATCATGGATGAAGGCAAAATTCTCGTCGTCAACCTTTCTAAGGGTCTGATCGGCGAAGATAACGCTGCCATTCTTGGTGCCTTCTTAGTAACTAAAGTTCAGCTCGCCGCGATGAGCCGTTCCGATATCGATAACGTCGACGATCGTCGCCCGTTCTATCTCTATGTAGATGAGTTCCAAAACTTCGCCACCGATTCCTTTGCCGTCATTCTATCCGAGGCACGCAAGTACGGCCTCAATCTCACGGTCGCCAACCAGTACACTAGCCAGATGACCGACGCCGTCCGCGATGCTGTCTTTGGTAACGTTGGTACCACTATTAGCTTCCGCGTTTCTGCCGACGATGCGCCAATTCTTTCCAAGCAGTTCGAGCCAGTCTTTGAGGCACAAGACCTACTTAATCTCAACAATCGCCACTTCGTCGTTTCGATGATTATTAATGGCGAAAAAACTCCAGCCTTCTCGGCCACAACACTCAGTATTCCAAAACCGCCGAACGACCTTATGCCGCGCATCGTTAAATATTCTCGTATGACTTACGCTCGCACCCGCGAGGATGTCGAGAACGAAATTCGTGCCAATATCGAAGCGGCAGAGAAGTGGAAGAAAGAGCTTTCTGATTCTGGCCGCGAAGCAGGCGCTCGCGGTAGTGAACCAAAGGAAGAAAAGCCGAGCTATAAATTTGTGCCAACCCCACAGCAAGATTTCCGCAAACAAAAGATTTCGCCAAATCAAGCTCAAGGGGAAGAGCAAACCGGTAATGGGCTCAAAGACCTCAGTAAGCTCGTTAACGCTAAAATGGATGAGCTCCAACAAGCCAGTCCAAACATTACCATTTACGAAGACGAAGATATGAAAGCGCCAGAAGTCCCAGCAGACAATAGCGTCGAAGAGCTTCTCAGCGATCGCCCAGCCATCGTCTCTACCGGTAAGGGCGACGTAGCTATTCATGGCGGCAAAAATCCGCAGCAGGCCAACCAGAACGCGCAGAACGGCCAAAAGAACAAAAACCGCAATCGTAATAAGCATCACAACAAAAATCGCTCCTAGCGCATCCTAGAAGCCCACAGAGCATATAAGAAATACCCGCACAATTGCGGGTATTTCTTATATAATTAACGTCTCATTGTTTTTCTTATTATTATCCCGAATACAGCCGATATTACGGCGCCAAACATCCCGTACGACCAAACATTGTCTAGAGTACTTGGATTAACTGGCTTATCGGCACCAGATGGAGTTTCACCCTCTTGTTCGCCCTGAGTTGGTATCTTATAACTAATATATCTATTGCTAGTGTATATATAAATCTCGTAGGAATCCGGCATCGTGTTCGGAGTCATGCTGTTTTCAATCAAAACGATAGAGCCATCACTCAACGTTATATATCCCCAAAATATCCCCGTTGTGTCACCCAAATCAATGATAGTTTCATTTAACATTCGGTCATATTTTCTAATTACACCATTTTCATCAACCGCCCAAAATCCTTCTCGAAAACCTTTACCATATACTTCATCAAAATCGACTTGCTCCCGTTTTATCTCACTTCCATTTTTATCAATACTAACCAAATAATAGCTATCATCGCCAGACGCTAATAGCAACATATCGCCATTATTATCTACAGATATTGGTAAATACTCCGAAAAATCATCGGATGAGTATACTACCTCCGCATCACTAAAATCCGACGATACAGATATTATGCCAAGATTATTATCACCATAACCAGCACCAATAAACATGCCGTCATAAGTCAAAATCGGGCTAGTCATATAGGCAGACTGTTCAGTGCCATAAGAGCCGCGCGATCCATTCGGAAGAATATAGTAATAGGTTTCGTTCCTCGCTACCACAATTGTGCCATCCGAGGCGTAATAGTAATCTTCACCATCTAGATCATCCTCCTGAACTTCTATCGCTCTTTGCGACCACCTACCATCCTCACCACCAGTATAGTCATAGATGGCACCATCGTTAAAGAGCATGCTATAACCATCGCTAGATTCCGTCATGGCCACTGCATTTGCGTCTATAGAAGATGGGGAAGTTGACGGCCTTTCTGACAGCCAAACTATATCACCATTATTATCAATCTTTGCCATATATAACAAAGAACTCCAACTATAAGAGAACTCAAGCATACTAGCGGACGGGTCTTTAATACAAGATTCAAACTCCGCATATCCTTGGAGCTCATATATTACTAAAGTTCCCGAATAATAATGATGTCGGTAAAGACCACAACGTTTTGCGACACCGCCAATTACAAAACCACCATCAGAAGTCGGCGCCACAACTTGTCCGTCATAACTAACCTCTTTACTTCCAGAAATGGCACCATCAAAAACTTCATTATCAGTTGCCATGGCAACACCACTAACCATACAGACACATAGCAAAATCGCCCAAAATCCAAAACACAATCTTTTCATTTTTTTGACCTGTTTATTTTGACCTTTTGTATCATCATATTACCATAAGCCTTATATTTCGTCAAGTGCACAAAATATCCCCCGAGAGCAGGGGGATATTTATCAGAAGTTTAGCTAGTTATTATCTGCGGCCAAGCATCTTCTTAGATAGAAGAGCAGCGCCAATCAAAACTACTGCGCCAGAAGCCATAAATACATGGATATTATCCAAAGTTCCTGGGTTAGATGGTTGACCTGGCTGATCCGAGTCGCCAGCTTTTGTGGCACCTAAACGCATCTGAATACCATTCTGAGAACCGGCAACTTCATAGTTATCAGTTGAGGCAGTCGAGGCACCTACGCCGACCGTGGAACCATCATTAAGAGTTGCTATATCATTAACAACTTCACCTTCTTGAAGCGTGTAGACAAATACTGGCTCAAGATTTTTATCATATTTAGTTATCGTACCGGAAGCTCGATCATATATCACAAAATCTTCCATAAATGGATTGCTCTTAGGGCTTAGGCTTTCTTCATTAAGATCCATTTCAGCAATCACGTTGCCTTCTTTATCACGACTAGATATAGAACAGGAATAAGTAACCTCTTCATTAGTAGTATTGTTATCTTTAGTGCAATCAATAGTCATGATATTCCCCTCAGCATCGCCGGACACCACAGTAATACTACTTTCATCTTCTGGAGTTATGATTGGAGTTACTGTCTCGAAGTCTTTCGATATTTTTACAACTTCAGAATCCCATTTACTACTTTCTGTATTCTGCTTGTAATGAGTGATATAAATACCCTCATCATTCATGACGATATTATTATCAGTCCAATAGTCTTCGCTACTTGTACTTTCTGGCAAACGTGCGACTTCTTGAACATTCTTATTGTATTTCACTACATAACCATTGCCAGCAACATACAATGAACCATCATCATCAAATGTAGCGGCAGATGGGGTTGGCCCATTAATCTGAGTACTAATACCTTCATCGCCACCAGATTTAGCGAAGGTATATAGCCTACCAGATCTAACTAGCATACGATAATCCGAACTCGTTTCGCCAACTGCAACTGGAGTTAAGCTATCATTAACGAGCGTCAACCATTCACGTTCGCCATTTTGTCTAAACTTTGCGGCATAGTCAATACAAACGTATCTATAGGCATATTCAACATCTTCGTCTTCTTCGCCCTTTGTGCCAGCAAGAGGAATCCTCCAATCGTCGTTACCGCAGAACGAATCAAACAAATCTTCCTTTATGAACTTTAATGACGCCCTTCCCCCCATATCTTCTTCTTTAATGCTATCGTAATAAGCTTGGCATTCTTCAAGCGTTACATAGACAATACCTTCGCCGATAGATCTAACGCCGCCAATTGGCTCCTCCATATCTATAGGCTCGTTGCTCATGTAATGCTCAACTATATACTTTTCGCAACCTATCGTCTGGCCACCCACAATATAGCCACCATCATATGTTGCTTCTACGACGCGGTTAATTGTGTCCGCATCATTTATTTGACCGATACTATTTGCGTAATCCAACGCACTATCGGTCGCAAAAACGTTCGCTACTGGCAATACAGCCGCGGCGAATAGGGCAGAAACGCCCAAAATTGCTCTCTTTTTCATTTCTTTTGACCTGTTTATTTTGACCTTTTGTAATTCCATTTAAGCATAAGCGACGAATAATGTCAAGAAAAATATCCCCTAGAGAGGAGGGGATATTTTTATAAGAAATAGGCTGGTCAAATTATCTGCGTGCAAATTTCTTTAGCATGACCGCGCCACCAAGTAGGGTAACACTACCAATCATTGCAAATACACGAACGCCATCAAGCGTGCTAGGGTTAGATGGTTGATCTGGCCCGTCTGTATCACCTTGCTTAGCCAAGATGAAGCGGAATTGTAGGCCATTCTGACCACCTTCAATGTCGTAATTATCCGTAGAAGCCGTGCCGCTTCCGACCGTTACGATCGAGCCATCATCGAGCGTCGCGAAGTCCCTTGGCATCTCACCTTCGCTAAATTGGTGCTCCGCGATAATGTTCAAATCATCATCGACATAATAAACTTTGTTGGTATCGTAATCTACAACGATATTGTTATCAATAAACTCGAAGTCGCCAAACTTTTCCAAATCTTCTTGAGCGATTTCTTTGACTTTTTCACCCTCGCCATCATACATATTAATATCGCAACCATCCTGAGTGCAGTTTTCTGAAACAATAACATTTCCAGATTCAGTTACGGTAATGACGTATGGACGATTAGAAGAATAGTCGGTAATTTGCGTGATTTCCGAGAAGTTTTTATCCGTTACGAACACGGCAGATTGCCAATCTTGTGCACCTTCAACACCCCCCATATTCTTTTTGCCATAGATAACTATCACATCATTATTGTGCTGCATTTCGCCGTCAGAATAGTAATATACGACGCCCTCTTCGTCCTCTAGGAATTCATCGAGCTGACCATTCTTGTTATATTTTTCTACACCATCTCCATCAGTAATAAACGAACCATCGTCGTAGATAATCGCATCGCCCGTATAATTATGACTACTGAAAGTAGTCGAAATACCTTCTTCACCATTCGTCTTAGCAAAGGTGTAAAGTTTGCTCCTTTTCGTAATCATACGATAATCGTTTGGCGACTCACCAACCGCAACCGGGCGATTCGAATCATTAATGGTTGTCAGCCATTCCTTAGCGCCATCCTTCTTGAATTTTGCTACATAGTCGATGCACGAAACATAAAATTTATAATCTGGATCCTCGTCTCCTTCTGCTTTAGCTTCGTCTGTCGCCTCACCTACAAGATTAGCCATATCAAAGCTCTTACAGAATGAATCGACACCCATCGACGCCGTCTTAGACTCTTTCTTTGGTCCTGGCGCATTTTCTAAACATTCAGACATACCAACTACCTCTGCGGCGTCTGGGAATTCTTCCCAGATAGGAGCGGAAACACCTGCCTTATTCACAGGAGTCTCATCCCTTGGTATTTTAGACCAATCAACGCGAATACATTTCATGGCTTGGCCGCCAACAATATAACCGCCATCGGACGTAGCCTCGACGACATAGTTGATAGTGTCGGAACCTTCAATGGAACCGATGCTGTTTGCGTAGTCTAGCACATCGCTAGCGAACACGCTCGACACTGGCATCGCCAATGTCAGAAGTAGGGCAGAAGTGCCCAATAATGCTCTCTTCATTTTATTTGACCTTATTTATTTTTGACCTTTTGTAATTCAATCTAAGCACAAGCATCAACAAAAGTCAATACTTTCTTTGACTATTTACATTAAATATGGCATAATAATATCAAATAGTGATCAACATCCCTATTATTTCGTTCTTTAGGAGGAAGATAAGATGGAATACGAATTTCAGATTCTCACGGATAGCGTCTCCGACCTACCCAGAAGTTGGCTCAACGATCATCCGCAAGTACGCATCATCGACACGCCCATCAACATTTCGGGCGGACATCAAAATGAAACCTACTACCACCAGACCGCTGATGATTTCATGGCTATCGATGCGCGCGTTAAAAACGGCGGCATCCGCGCTATGACTAGTCAGCCCCAGATTTTCGACCCGAACGGTGACAGCCTCACCAGTGTCGAAACCATCACCCGCCGGCTACTCGAAAGCGGCAAAGACGTCCTGTATGTCGTTATGAACGGCTCACTCAGTGGCACCTGTGGCATGGTGAGCATGCTCTATCGTGACATCAATGAAGAATACCAGGGAAGTGGTCATCGCGCCATCTATGTCGATAGCCACTGCATGGGTACCGGTCTTGCCCTACTCATCATGGAGCTCTGGGCGGCCTACGAACGTGGCGAAGTACTCAATGTCGGCGAAATGGCAGATTTTGTGATGAAAAATCGCGGGTATGTCGGCCATTTCTTCACTTGGGGCGAACTCAGCTACATTCGTAAAAGCGGCCGCGTCGATGCCGTGCGCGCCATGGCGGCCAACCTGCTTGGTATTCGCCTGATTGGCGCCGCCGAGTATATCGACGACGAAACACGCAAGCTCGAGCACGTCAACCCGCACACTTTTGTACGCGGTATCAGCCGTTGGGCGGATATCATCGGCATTTACGCCCAGCGACATATTGCCGACCCGCATGGCACTATCATCGTCGCTCATGGCAATGTTCCACGCGACGCCGATATCGTCACTTGTAAGCTGATGGATTACCTGCCTCAGGCAAATTATCTCACCGGCCCCGACTGGCGTTGCGGCGCCGGCATCCAGTGCCACGGCGGGCCCACATCGCTCCATGTAAACTTCATGACGGACCGCATCGGCTACAAAGAATCAGCCACCCGCGAATTCGTCGACATCATTCGTAACTATCGCAAATAACTCCAAAATCTCCTCGTTCGCGGGGAGATTTTTCTTGGGACAGAACAGGGAAGAAATTGACGTCGTATTCGGTGGGTTTTACGACATTAACTAAAAATTTTTGATTATTTGCACCCTTCCCGCCAAAAAACACACATACAGTAATTCCGTGAAATATTTATACCTAAAAAATTTCACGCAAATCGACGGCGGAGCAGGGGAAGCGCAAATCCGCCCATCTCCCCTACCCCTGTTTCATAAAATATGCCCCCTATTCTACCCCTGTTATAGGCCATGTCTACCTCTGTTATTTAACGAAAATCACAAACGACGTCACAGAATCGCGCAGAATAATCGAAAGCGCAAAAGACGCATAAGAACATGTCTAGAAGCGCAAATAGCGCTAGCAACGCAAAATAGGGCACAATTAGAAGAACTATGCGGCCAAGCCGGAAAAACACGCCAAAATGAGACGAGTGTATAATCGACTTTTCGCTATATTTTCAATGTCGCACAATGCATATTTTACGACTTATATATATTATAAAGCCGGCTATATAAACAATCGGCGCGCATACTATTTCCAGTACAGCACTACTAGAAATCAGCCCTTCTAAAAGATATTGTTTTGCTAGCCAATTTGTTTTTACTAGTAAAACCAAAGATTAAAATACGGCGAGCACTTTCGCCAGAAGCGCTCAGAAGTACTAGCCAGAAGCGCAAATTCTGGTCCAAAATTTGACTTTATGCCAGCCACAAAACCAGCTTCTTATCTGTAAATTTACATATTATAACATATTTCACAACATTCCCGTGAAATTTTCCGCCCGTGAAATCTCTGTTATTTGACTTTTTCACGGTTTCATTTTCTCGTCACTCCCCTACCCCTTTAAAACCGATTCCGTAAATATCGCGCCACGAAAGACTCCCCCACCCTTCCCAACATCACCCTCCAACTAACCGAACAAAAACCGAACACTTAGGGAACTAATAGGGCACGCACCCTCATCCCGCCATGTTCGGCTTTATTTGTAGTACGCCTTCCCCTCTACGCGCAAATCGACATATGTTGGCACAATCTCTTTTTGTCCAAGATATAATACCATCCGGGACATATCTTCCGCCTGTACGGCGCTGCTACGATCTAGTGACATCTTATAATATTCCGAATGGTCCTTTATATAGACATCGATCTCGCGCACCTTCTGATACGGCAGCACTACATGGTCTAACTCAAGACCTTGTTCCTTCACATCGTCCTCAAGACGCGCTACAAAAGTCTTCGTACGTTTACTTATGTTCTCGCCGGCATTTTCGTCAATTATCGAAACCGTCGGCTCAAGCTCAACCGCTGGCCGCATCGATTCTTCACGTTCACGAATTACTTCAGAGACATAATTCGCAACCACAATTATTAATACGAGTATTATTAGCAAAACGCCGACCACCGTCGCAATGTCTTTCGCTTTACGACGGCGTCGATCCGCAGCACGCTCCATTTTATCTTCGCGCGTTTTTTGAGCATCGCCAGCCAACGTCCGCCCAACGCGAAAACTCTCGTCGGACGTTTTACGACGTCTTTCTGGCTCTTGCGGCTCTTCTGCGGCCTTACGTTTGCTAAATAGCGCCATTTCTAGCGATTCCTAAGCACCTCAAATCCAGGTAATTCTTTACCGGACAATAACTCTAGACTTGCGCCGCCACCCGTTGAGACGAGGCTAAAGGTTAAGCCTGGTTCATCCTTCAAGACACTCTCGACAAAGCCGGTCGTATCACCGCCGCCTACAATTGTCATTGCATCAGACCTGCCAATTGCTTCAGCGATCAAAAGCGAGCTCTTTGCGAAACGTTCGTCCTCAACCATGCCAAGTGTACCATTCCAGACAATTGTCTTAGCTTCATTAATCATCTCAATAATCTTATCGGTACTTTTATCGCCAATATCAAGCCTTGCGCCATTTTCATCTTCGGCAAAATCTTCTGCGACATAAATTCTATCGTCGGTCGCATTATAGCCATCGGCCGCAATCTTACCGCCAACGGCAATCTTATCCGCAATCGGCAAGAATTTCTCGATCATCGGAGCTTTATCTTCAACCTTGGCGCCGCCAATAATAACCAACAGCGGATGTTCTGGGTCCGTAATTGCGCCCTCAAGGCTCGAAACTTCCTTCTCAACCAAGAAGCCCGCCACGGCTGGCAAAATACGCGCAATCGCATCCGTAGACGCATGTGCACGATGAATTACCGCAAAACCGTCCTGGACGAATAATTCTGCGCCAGTCGCTTCCACAAGCTCGCGCGCAAAGTCTTCAGAGTTCTCCTCCTCAGCTGGCGAGAAACGTAAGTTCTCAAGCATAATAATGCCGCCATCCGGCAAGATATTTACGGCGTTTTTCACCTTTGTCCCAGTCGTCTCATTAATAAATGTCACGAACTTCTCTGGCAGCAGGGCGGAAAGTTGACCAGCAGCAGCCTCGAGCGAGAACTCCGGCTTCACTTCCCCATCCGGACGACCAAGGTGCGAGATTAATACAATTTTGCGCGCACCATTATCTAGTAAATAATTAATCGTTGGTAAACTTGCGCGAATACGCATATCTTCCACGACTTTACCGTCTTTCATCGGCACATTATAATCGACGCGCACTAGGACAATCTTCCCCGTTACGTCGACATCGCGGACAGTTCTCTTACGAAATTCCATTTTGCCTCCTATTTTTAATAATTAAATCCTACGAATTTGAATTTGATTTGTGCCGGCTTTTTCATCGCGTAGACCAGACACTAATACTACCGTAAGATAATCCTTCCCCTCCGGAACCTTTAGATAGCCGGAAGTCTTCAAATCTTGCGCTGCATCGATAGCATAATTCTCATCATATTCACGCACAATCGCCGAGTTTGCATATGTTAAAGCTAACTGGCCAGCCACGCGTGGATCGCTCGTCACAGACACCATCGGAATATTTGGACGCTGCGCGGCAATCGCTTCTGCGGTAGCGCCCGTCTTTGTTGCAGCCACAATCAAATCCGCATCAATCTGCTCCGCCAATTTCACCACCGCGCGCGAAATCGCATCGTAGTTCTTGTAGTTGCCGGTCGTTTCTTTATCGAGTGGTAAAATCTTAGAATGATCCTGCGTATAAAGAATTACTTTTTTCATTTCCATCACGGTTTCAACTGGATATTGGCCATTTGCCGTCTCATCAGAAAGCATCACCGCATCGGCGCCGAGCAATACCGCCGTTGCAACATCTGACACTTCCGCACGCGTCGGCTCTGGTTCCGTCACCATGCTCGACATCATCTGCGTTGCGACAATCACTAGCTTAGAATATTGGCGACAAAGTGCAATCAATTTGCGCTGAACAATTGGCACAACTTCCGCGCCGGCCTCAATTGCCATATCACCGCGCGCAATCATAATACCATCCGTAGCTTTGACGATTTCCTCCATTTTTTCGTCGCTTTCGATAGCCTTCTTGGTTTCAATCTTCGCAATTATTTGCGCATTCGAACCATGCGAAACCAAAATCTGGCGCAATTTATCGATATCTTCTGCGCTCTGAATAAAGCTCATTGCCACATAATCGAAGTCGCGACTTGCACCAAACTCAATATCCGCCAAATCTTTTTCAGTAATAATATCGCCACCCATGTCTGTATCTGGCAAATTGATACCCTTCTTACTCATGATAAAGCCGTCATTTTCGACCTCGATCTTAATAGCTGTGCTAGAAACAATTTCTTTGACGATTGTGCGAATTTTACCATCGAATAGGAAAATCGGCTCACCGACTTTTACCTTCTCGGCCAAGTTATATTGAACTGGCAAACGCTTACTACCATCATGCTCTTTCACGGCATAATCTAGAATTAGCTCATCGCCCTTCTTTAAGTCCATGTGATTATTCTGAATTTCGCCAAGACGAATTTTTGGACCTTGTAAATCCTGCACAATCGCAACAGATTTACCACGCTCTGCGGCATATTTACGGATAATACAGATTTGTTCGTCGCGCTCGTCATAAGTACCGTGGCTGAAATTCAGACGGAAACCATTTACGCCCGCGTACACTAATGCTTTGAGTTTCTCTTCCCCAAAGACCGACGGGCCAACCGTCGCTAAGATTTTAGTACGTTTAAATAGTTTGCTCATACCTAAAATTATACCATTGCATCACTTAAAAGCATAAATGGTTTATTTACCAAAACACAATGAATTTGCTAATTAAAAGCGTAGAAAAAATGCCCAGACGGGCATTTTTAACTTCAAATATGGTGATCACGGTGGGAATCGAACCCACGATTGCCAGGATGAAAACCTGGAGTCCTAACCACTAGACGACGTGACCAGTGCTCCTAGTTTATCACGCTTAGGTTAAGATGTCAAATTACTACTTCTCTTCTTTCGCGACGGAAATAATTGTTTGCGCCAAACTCTCGGCGGCATTATCCTTTGAAAACTTTTTCAAATTATTTGATATTTCTTCGCGTTCTTCTGGATGATTAATCAAACGTTTAATTGCCTTATATAAGAGCTCTGGTTCTTCAAACATTTTATCGTCCGGCACCACCACAGCCGCATTTGCTTTTTCGTATGCCGCCGCATTTTTTACTTGATGATAACCAGGCAACTTTTCGTTCGGAATCATGATTACCGCCTTTGCCATGCTTGAAAGCTCAGTCATTGTCGAGGCGCCCGCCCGCGATACAACTACATCGGCCGCGCCGAACAACTTATACATCTCCGCCGAAAATTCTATCATACGAAAGTTTGTTTTAAGCTCACCTTCTTCCCAAGTTTCATAATCTTTCAAATCCAACATTTCTGGATAACGTTCACGACCAGCAATCAAAAGCAAACTCGTTATTTTTAACACTTCCGGCAATACTTCGCGTAAAGACACATTAATATGTTGCGCGCCCTGCGAACCGCCGGTTACCACCACCAGTGGTTTTTCTGGATCAAAACCAAGTTCTTTCTTAAGACTTTTTTGTTTCGCCTCACTAGCTGGGCTAAATTCTGGATTAATCGGAATCCCCGTCCATTCCGCCTTGTCTTCTGGATAATTGTAATATTCGAGTGGCATACCAGTTGCTATTTTTGCCGCATGCTTCGACAGAACACGGTTTGTCAATCCCGGCGCCGCATCACTGTCATGAATTACGTACGGGATGCGCAAAATATGCGCCACCACCCCCACCGGCAAACACACATAACCACCCTTCAAGAAAATAACATCCGGACGATTTACAACTAAACGGAAAAAACTCTGAAATAGACCGCCAATCGTCTTAAAGAAATCGACAATATTTTTTAGTACGACATCAAAATTCTGCAAATACGTTATGAATGTAAAATTCGTATAACGGCGCAACTTCCCCGCCACGACCTTACGGATCTTTAAATCAAGCCCGTTTTCTATCGTAATCTTCCGGGCGTTTTTGTAGTACTTTTTGTCAGTCCAAAATTCAATCTTCGCGCGCGGACGCACTTTCCAAATTTCACGAACGACTGCTACGACTGGAGTAACGTGTCCTCCGCTGCCCCCGCCGACTACTAGTATCTTCATTTTTTTCTTCTATCGCTTTCCTTGATGTCCATCCAGATATTTGTAAAACGATACCTACGGCAAAAGCTACAAACAACATGCTCGTACCGCCGTAGCTTAGGAATGGCAAAGTGATTCCTTTCATTGGAAGCAAATTTGTCATACCGCCTATGTTGATTATAACATGGCTCACTATCCAGGCAAAAACGCCCACCGAGAACAGTCTCTGCTCCGGATCATTAATGCGCTGCGATACATTCAGAATTTTCCAAAGCAAAATCGCAATCGCCAGAATGATTAATGTGGCACCAAGAAAGCCCCATGTCTCACAAATAATCGCAAAAATCGAGTCCGACAAAGCCTCTGGCAAGTAGCCCGTCGACTGAATACTGTTGCCAAGCCCAACGCCCATTACTCCACCAGTACCCATACTTATTAGAGCATTCTCAATATGGTACGTATCGCTTCCCTCATCGCCACTATAGCTCAAAATACGTTGCATGCGATACGGAGTCGCAATAATTAAAATTAGAAATACTGCCACTGCTACACCAATAATCTTCAAAAGATTTATCAGTTCTACTCCACCCGCAAACATCATCGCAAAAATCATGAAAATGATTACCACCGTGCTACCAAAATCACTCTCCCACCAACCAAGCAACACTACTACCGCCAACATTACTGCCGCCAAAGGTATAAAGAACCTCTGCGTATTTAATTCTTTTTTCTCTTTACGATCACGAATCAACCACGATATATAAAACAATACTGAAACTTTAAATAACTCCGACGGCATAAAACCCATCCCAATTCCCGGGATACGTAACGAGCGGCAGGCGCCTTTATCGCAAGTCACAAGTGCGTCTACGCCAAGTTTGCCTAATATCGTCACGAGGAGACACAGAATAATACTCGCGATCAACATTTTCTTCGCATATTTAGCTAGAAAATCGTATTTTAAGAAATAACCCGCTACTAAAGCGCCGATTGAAAGAACTACCGTAATAGCATGACGCACCAAGAAATAAGTATCACTATAACTAGTGCCATATTGTGTATTTAATGCCTGCGCCACGCGCGGACCAATTGCATACACAATAATCAAACTAGCCGCCATTAGGCCTAGCACAATCAATGCAATTACGAAATCCGGTCGGTGTTTCCTCATTAGTGAATGATACCCCCACCCATTGCTAAGAAGATACCAAGCATCGCTGTAATGCCGCCAATAATCCAAAAGCGCATTACGACTTTACTCTCTTCCCATCCTTTTGCCTGCAAATGATGATGCAGCGGCGCTGAAATAAAAACTTTTTTATGGAAAAACTTCTTTGCCACAATCTGTATTAACGAACTACCCGCCTCGACTACAAACAAGAGACCAATAATCGGCAGCAATAGGAACGAATTCGTCATCATTGCCACCACGCCAAGACCAGCACCAAGCGCAAACGAGCCCGTGTCGCCCATCATAAAGCGTGCCGGATAAACATTAAACCAGATGTAGGCCAACAACGCACCAAGAACAATAAAACAAAAGCCAGCCAAATACCATTGCTCTTGCAATAACGCAATCACGCCATAAGAGCCATAGGCCAGCATCGATAAACCTCCAGCAAGGCCGTCTAGACCATCAGAAATATTTACCGCATTGCCAGTCGCCACTACTGCGAAGGCAAACAATACAATCATCCCCACCATACCAATCTCAACTGGGCCTAGATATGGCACCATTACGGCCGTCCAGCCTAGCTTATACGCAAAGAACCAGCCTAGGAACAGACCCAGTGCTGAAATCATCGCAAACTTTACTGGCGCGCGCAAACCTGCTGCCGCATTTTTACCGAACAAGTTTAATAAATCATCTATAAAACCAATTACGCCGCCACCCACAAAAGCCGCAATTGGCAACCAGGTCTGACCACGATTCAAACAATTCGTTGCTAGCAACACAATTGGCACTGTCAAAAGCATGATCACGCCTGCCATCGTTGGAAAATGACGCTTAATTTTATCCTTATGTAACTTATTCATCACGGTCAGCTCTTCGCCAGTCACCGCGACGCTCTTTTGGCGCTTCCATAGTTTGTGTTTATAAGCGAAATTCGTATAAATTGGCGTCAAAAACATCGCCAACAAGAATGAGCCAAGCGCCAAGATTAGCTCGTATCCCATATTTGAATTGATATCGTCTAACATTTTTTCCTTTCTATAATACTGGCTCTATTCTTAAATAATCCAACATATAATTACTTAGTTCGGTAAAAACTGGCACCGCGTTCGATACACCCCATAGCAAAGTATTACCATCAATCCTAACTAAAATTACATATTCCGGCAAAGCCCCTTCTTTGGCAGAGCCGCCAAAACCGATGGCGCCAACTACCGTACGATTCGAAGTATATTTACCGCTCTCGTCGTAAGTTTCGGCTGTACCGGTCTTTACTCCTATATTATACCCCTGTTTGTCCGCATAACCGCCATTTACGCTACGCACCTCATTCAACATTCCCCGCATCGTAGCGCTAGTTAACGGCGTAATTGCGTCGTGTAGAGCCGCCTTCGGTTCATCCTCGATAAATTTACCGTCTTTCATTGTGCCGGCAAGAATTGTCGGCCGATAATACTTGCCGCCATTTATTACCGAAGAAAATCCCGCTGCAACCTGCACCATCGTGAGACTCATGCCTTGTCCAAAGGTCATATTTGCATAACGCACTGCGTTACCTTCATCTTCTTCTGGACTAATAATCTTCCCTGTCGCTTCATATAATTCCACGCCCGTCTCGTGCCCGAGTCCGAAATTATTGTAAAGATAATTATACATAGTGGTGCGTGCTGTCTTTGGAATATTTTCGCCACCGATTCTGCGCAAGGCTTCAATGCTTCCAGTATTTAGTGAATGGTCGAGCGCTTCATAAAAAGTCCGCTTACCCACCTGGCGCTCCGTACCGGTCGCATTCTTCATGATACGATCGCCAACTTTAGTATAGCCATAGTTGTAATAGGAGTCCGTCGGATCAAGTTTCTTCTCGTTAATTGCCATTGCATAAGTAAACGGCTTGCAAACGCTCGCTGGCTCATATGCCGATTCTGTCGTGCGATTCGTAAATAATGACGCATCCGTAACTTTATAGTATTCCGCCGGGCTAAAAGTCGGATAATTCGCCATCGCCCAGATATGGCCATTATTTGGATTCATAATCAGCACACTCGCACTTCGAGCCGCACCATTGCTGCCATCTACAGTTGCTTGAATCACTTTTTCGGCCTTACGTTGAATATTTTCATCTAACGTCAAGACAATATCTTCGCCATTTTCAGCTGGTATTTCGATGTTATCATCGCCAATTGATAATGGCACTGAGTTAACATCCGTCACGGTCTTAAGCATGCCATTTTTGCCAGTCAAACGCTTATTGAGTGAGCCTTCGATGCCCGTTCCAACACCCTCAGCGTTCACAAATCCCACAACCTGCGCCGCCATCGTACCATACGGATACACCCGCCGCGAAGTTTCCTTCTTGCCGACACCTTTTAGATTCGCCGCTTTCACTGCCGAGACGGTATCATAATCAACATTACGTGCCACCTCCACATACATGTTCTTCATGTCGGACCAAACTTTATCCCAAGTCGTAATCATCTGCCCATCCAAAATCTTGCCAAGTTCTACCTGCACCTTATTTTTATCTCCGACATAACTTGGATCCACAAAAATCGTCCAGGTCCGCTCATTTATCACTAAGGGCACCGTCTCGTTCTCGCCAGACATCATATAGATTTGCCCGCGCTTCGCAATTAGTTCGCGTTGTTTAACACGCATCGAATTGGCTTCACTTACATATTTTTGATGATCCAAAATCTGAATTTGAAAAAGACGCGCTACAAAAACCAGTAGCACGGCTACCAAAAAAACTCTTAGCAAAATATACCGAGTACTCTGTTTTAGCTCGAGTTTAGCCATAAGGATATTATAACATCTATTCTTTTACGAAATCTGCCGAGACCGCTGGTACCATCGCCGCTGCCACCTCGTTACTGTCTTCATTGGCGGCTGCTGCCGTAATCTTCGCGTTCTCTACCATCAGTGCATCACGTTGCGCCTCTAAATTCGCAATTTCTGTATCTGTATTTGCAATCGCCAAATCATAATTCGTCACTTTGGCGCTCTGCGTCAAGAAAATTAAGCCGACAAGTAACACAAATAGAAAAACTGTAATTGTGTGACTAACCGGCCCCAGCGTCACTTTTGGATTATGGCGCACCGCATTACGATTCCGCGCCCAAGACTCCGAGGAAGAACCTCGCGTCGAATAAGATCCCCTAGTAGCATAACTTGCTCTATATGCTGGCATCAAAAATTATTCCGTTTTTGTTTTATATTCCACACTCTTGTTCCACACACTGTCCCCCTATTATTCCAAGGCTTGGCGGTAGCTGGACGACAAGAGATAAACGTCCAGCTCCTACCAAGGAGGTCAAAATTTTTTTACACACTCCACAAAAACTTCACCTGTTCATGGTACCCCCGGTCAAAAGGGGCATGTCGGTTTGTTTTGCTTCAAAAAGATTGTTTTTATCGGTCAAAATAAAAATCAAAATTGAAGGGAGTGATTAGCGAAAGTTAACTTTCACCTGTTGTGCGCGAGACCTGTTGGTCACGATGATCTTTGCCATTTGTGGCTCCTTTTTTGTTTTTATGTTTTTATCGATAGCGCCTTCCCTGCCTCGCTGCGGCGCCATCAAGATTAAATCTTCTCGGCCACCCTCAGCTTAGCGCTTCGTGCGCGTGGGTTGTTAGCATTTTCAGTGTTGTCCGCAACAATTGGTTTCTTCGTAATAATGCGTAAAGTCGACTCAATCCCCATACTACTTTCGTCCTTGAAAAATTCCTTGACGAGTCGATCCTCGAGGCTATGAAAAGATATTATCGCCACTCTACCACCCGGTTTGAGCAACTTCGGAATTAATGGCAACGTCCGCTCGATAATCCCGAGCTCGTCGTTCACGACGATCCTGATTGCCTGAAATATCCGCGTTGCCGGATGTGTATGTGAATAAGGTGATTTTGACTTAATCAAATCGGCGAGCTCAGTAGTTGTGTTGATAGGCCGATGCATGCAAATTTCCCGGGCTAGCATCTCTGCACGACCGCGGTGCTCCTCTGCATATTTCTCAAAAATCTCCGCAAGTTTCCGCTCGCTCCACTTATTAACTATTGTCCATGCGTCTAAATCCTGCGACTCATCCATTCTCATGTCTAGTCGCGCTTCTTTTGCGAACGAAAAACCTCTCTCCGTAATATCTAGTTGCGGTGAAGAAACGCCAAAGTCAGCCAGAATCATATCGAAGTTATTTCCACTCTCCACTAACCGTAGCGCCGTATTATAAAAATCATCATGCATTAATTTCGGCTTCACTTTATTGTACTTCGCCTCAAGGAAATCAATCGCATTTTGATCACGGTCATTCAGAA
>JAEEGF011516689.1_pt1 | contig 28847 bp, 18 predicted proteins | sample 9134171 | NCBI WGS metagenome assembly JAEEGF01 (sample SAMN16246542, study PRJNA631951) | gut metagenome | biome: gut microbiome; feature: rumen; material: AP-attached | host: Bos | place: Iran: Karaj | collected 2018-10 | reverse complement strand
GAGATAAATAAAAAAAGAATCGCGGGGCACGCGAGGATAGCCTGTTGATACTTGGCTCAGAAGAGTCATTGAGCAGGAAGCCCCTACTTCAAAATCATATTGATTTAAGTAGTGGGAGCATGTCACCGGAACAAGATTTGGATAAATAATGCTCCTTTTTCTCACTTTAGGGAAATGTGTAATTCACGCATGTTATCCACGCAGTCAGGCGCCAGGCTATTTCTTCTTACAAAAAGTTATAAACTGGGCAATTGATCCCATAGGGCAGAAAGCACACCAGGTTCGTGGCATGTAAACTGTATTGATAATGACTCCGAAAATAGTTGTGATAACAATGATTCGGTAGAACACTGAACCGATGCCGGCAGGATTGCCAAGGTTCATGTATACACCGATACCAAAATTAGCCATGATAAAGGCTACCATAAATACTCTGAAGCCTGTACTTTTTAAAAACTTAGGTATAGCTTTTTTCTTTGAAAATCTTCCTGTTACATTCTGAAAGAAAATGCCACGCGGGCAGAAGTTTCCGCACCAGTATCTGCCTTTTCCCATAAGGGCAAATATAATCGGTGCAGCCATGCAAACAATTGCAATAAGCCCAAGTGGCATATAAAAATAAGCTAAAATAAGATAAGCAATCAAAATGAAAAATCCGTATTTCTTATAAATGTTTTTAATCATAAAAATCCTTTCTGACGTTAAATGGTCATTTCAACAATCACAATCAATTCAAAGTATTGTAATAATTCCATGGAGAGTATAAACTAGTATAAAAAGTATATCAAGTACGCAATTATTATTGACCTGGTATGGAAAAGCGTACCATGAATAATTCAAAATTTATAATTAAGGAGGAGACATATGGCAAAAAAAGAATCGCTGTGCGACAGCATTGGTGGCGAAGGCTGTGGACTAAAGAGAGTTATAGATATTGTTGGCGGCAAGTGGAAGATTATGATTCTCTGTGTCATCAACAATAACGAAGTGGTGCGCTACGGTGATTTGAAGCGTGCCATTTATGGAATTACCAATACCATGCTTTCCAATTCCCTAAAAGAGATGGTGGAGGATGGATTGGTTGTTCGTGAACAGTATGATGAAATGCCGGTGAGAGTAGAGTATTCGCTGACAGATAAAGCAAAGAGCCTGATTCCTATTTTGCTTGAACTCAAGCATTGGGGCGAGTTAAATAAGTAAGGAGAGAGAATGAATAATAACACAATGAATAATAACACAATGGATAATATCACAATGGATAGAAATGCAATGGATCTTAATACAATGAATATCAATAAAAGTTTTGATACATTTATAAATAACATGAAGACACAGGAAAAAGTAGTGAATTACGTGCAGATAAGACAGCACGGAGAGGTGATTTTTGACTGGGGAAGATTGTCACAGAAGAGCAGACTCAATACTTGGTCTGCCAGCAAGAGTTTTATCTCGGTGGCAGTTGGCATTGCCATGGATGAAGGACTTATATCTTTGGAAGAGAAAATTTGTGACAGTTTTAGAGAGTATTTGCCTGCCAATCCTTCCGAGAATCTGCTGAATCTTACGGTGAAACATATGCTGACTATGACTACCGGAGTGGCGCATTCGCTATTTTTTGATAATCATCCTGAACGTTATGTTACAGAGGACTGGATTGCTTATTTCTTTTCACAGGAGTTTCCTTACAAACCGGGGGAGAGATTTTTGTACTGCAATTTTAACACGTATATTCTTGGTTGCTTAATTGAAAAGAAATGCAAAATGGATATTATGGAGTATCTGATACCAAGATTATTTACACCTCTTAAAATCTTCAGCCCTGATTGGACACGCTGCCCAAAGAAACATATACATGCGGCCAATGGTTTGTATCTCACTATAGATGAGTTTGGAAGATTCGGACAGATGGTGTTAGATGGTGGCGTGTTTGAGGGCAAGAGAATTGTGTCAAAGGAATATCTTGATATGGCTACAAAGAACCGGTTACCAAAGGAGTGGGATTTGAAATACGGATTCCAGTTCTGGATAAATCCGGACGGTGTATCTTATAGAGCAGATGGAAAGTACGGTCAGTACATTATCATACTTCCTGAAAAAGATATGGTAGTTAGCGTGCAGTCCCTGAGTGATGGAGAGATGTTTGCAGAGGTGTGGGAATTTATAGAACAAATATCAGAGTTATAGGAACTTCAAGGAACAACTGATTTGAATAAGATACCAAAGTGGCGGTAACTATGATGCTGCGTAAGAAACGACAGTAAATTGAAAAACTGTCATGTTGTTTGTGCAAAATGTGCAGAAATATTAAATAAATGCATTAAAAAAGTATTGTAAGAATAGTAATTCACATAATTTTCACAAAATCAAAATAGTGTATGGAACCTTGATATAAATTGTTGTATAATTTTTATAAGTAGTTTATGGACGGAAACGGGAACAGAGTGAAAAGCAGAGGTGAAAAAAATGTATTATTCAGCGATTGGGGCGATTGCTTTCATGGTTTTGTTCATTCAGAATCATGATATTTTGTTTAAGAGAAGCAGGGATATTAAGTCACCTGCTTGGAGGACGTACAGGGGACTGTTGTATGCAGCACTATTGTTTCACACAACAGACATTATCTGGGGTGTTTTTTTAACACTAAGAGTACAGAATGTTTTGTTTGTAGATACACTGATTTATTTTATTGCCATGGCTATGTGTGTGGGATTTTGGACACGGTATGCTATCACCTATCTTGGTGAGAATGACGGATTTGCAAAGTGGATTCTCTATTCAGGAAGAATATTCAGCGGTGTTTTTATTGGAATGGTGTGTGCAAATCTTTTTGTACCTGTCATATTCTCGATTGACAAAGATTGTGAATATCACACTACGATAGTAAGATGGATTATGCATATTATTCAGATTTTACTTCTGATAATTATATCGATATATACTTTTGCATCATATTCGAAGAAGAAGGGAACTCTTAGAAAGAGATACAGAACAGTTGGTTTGTTTGGTTTGATAGTATCTGTATTTTTGTTTGTCATGCTTTGGTTTCCATTGCTTCCACTTTATTCAGTTGCATACCTGCTCGGATTATGTATGCTGCATTCATTTGTTGTAAATGATGAGAAGGAAGAGTACAAGAATCAATTAGAGCAGTCGCTTGATAGAGAAAAGCAGCATTTAAAGGAGTTGCAGGAAGCCAGAGAAGCAACATTCAAGGATTTGCTTACGGGAGTAAAGAGCAAGGGAGCCTATGTAGAATTTGAAGCTCAAAAAGACATTGAAATCAGAGAAAGACGTGCAAAAGAATTTGCTATTGCCGTCTTTGACATAAACGGACTCAAGAAGATAAACGATACTTTTGGACATAAAATGGGCGATGAGTATATCAAAAATGCCTGTAGAATAATTTGCGATCAGTTCAAACACAGTCCTGTTTTCAGAGTGGGAGGCGATGAGTTTGTTGCACTTCTTGAGAGCGAGGACTATGAGAATCGAAAGGAATTGGAGAAAGCTTTCATCGAACTGATGGAGCAGCACAAGCATGGTGACCAGGTTGTTGCTGCAATTGGAATGGCAGAGTATATGAAAGGCGAAGACTATACTTTCAATGATGTGTTTGCAAGAGCTGAGAGAAACATGTTTGTGAGAAAGCGTATAGATAAAGGGATGCCTGCTAACCAGATATGTGTAAATTGCAAGTATGAAGCCAACTGTCCTAGTGAATGCGAGTATAGCAGTACTTGTAAAAAGATATAACAAAGAAGCAGATGCCCCCTCCTCTAAACAAAGTGAAGGTAGGAGTAACAAGATTTACTGAGTAGATGTTACCCATCTAAGCAAAACAAGATGTGGGGCGAGAATAATAAAATTCAAGTGAATTAAGAAAGAAAGAGCGGCAGCAACTGTAATGGGTCTAATTCCAGTAGCAGTTGCTGTTGTATTGTTATCTCAGTCGGATAGGAATTGTTATTATTATGAAAGGGGATTGAGAAAATATATGATTTTAAATATCCTGCAAAAGCAGATTGGTAAAAATAGAAAGAAGATAGAACCTGTTCAAATGACATTTGAACAGCCCCCTACTAACATGAGAGAACTGATAGAGTATACAGTTACTATTATGGTTGAATCATTTAATGAGAGGGTGAGAAAGGGACATGATGATTCAAATATCAGGCTGATGTCAGATGAAGAGATAGATTCCATGGCAGAGCTTGGAAGAGTGGCATTTGGCATTGTCTATAATGAAAAGGAACAGAGTGTGGAAAAGGCAGTTGAAACTGCGCTTATGGCTTATATAGACGGAATGGTTCGTATATTTATCAATGGAGAGTTGGCTGATGTTCCGGGAAATGACGGGGTTGTCCGATTAGAGGATCTTGAGGAGTATAAATTGAATCTGAAAGATGGAGACGAGATAGCCTTTATAAGACTGGCAATGTTAGCAGGACGACTATGGTAACCAGTTTGCCAAGCACATGAAAACATAAAATTGAAAAAGCATACAACTCAAAAAGAATTTCATTAATAGGGATATAAAACGGAGGATATAAGGTGGCAACAACATATGAATTAATACAGAAAGTAGAAGAAGATTTCAGAAAAAAGAATGAGGAATTATACAGCAGTTTTGACAAAGAATTGTTTGATTTTCTTGCAAACGGAAAGTACGAGTATATTTATCTGGTAGAAGAAAGACCAAATAATAAATATTACAAGCAAATGATGCAGATGTTTTCTGATGGCAAAAAACCATCTGATTTTTTTATGCATATCGAAAAAAAGATGAAAGGATATATTTCAGAGAAGTATTTGCCTTGCTTTTATTATGCCATAGACCATGTTAATGAGTGGCAGATATCGGATTCAATGTACAGAAAATCTTATAGAAGTGCAGATTACAGACTTTATCCTAAAAAAATATTAAGCATTGCACATAAGTTCAGGTATCTGACTCTTTATGAGTACGACATTTATTCTATTCTAACAGGAAATACAAGTGAAGAGCTTGCAGCCTTTATGAAAAGTAAGATGAACTTTGTGAATGAGGTGATAATTGCCGCAACACTTGATATGGGAGACGAGAAACTGGAAGGAATAATAGAAGACATTATTATGGGTGATGGCGGCGAACTGTCTATAGACATTATTCGCGGTATAGTAATGAGCCATAATACAAAAATGTATGAACTCTTAGGTAAGCTGCTCCTTGCTGCCAGATTGCAGGAAGGACTTAGACAGTCTGTCTGTGAAGCCATGGACAGAGGTACAAAGGAAGGCTTTTTGTATCTTTTTAATATTATTCAGGACAATAATCTCATCAGATTCTCTTCTGTTAGAAGGGCTCTTGCAGTTTGTACGGGACTTCTAAGCTTAGAAGAAAAGAATGTTGAAAGAATCAGTGATAAGCAAATAACACTCATTGGGGAGTACCTTTTGGACAGTGAAAAGAGAGAGCAGGCATTCCATGGTGAGGATAGCATGGAGATTTATCTTGCACTCTGGAGTTATGGCTTTGAGGACATAGAGGTGGCATTTGACAGGGCTCTCAAGTTGATAAGGGAAGGTACTCATCATCAAAGACTAGTGGCAGCTTATTTTATAAGGTGCGCAGATATTCCTTTTAGTGTCAATAAAGCAACAATCAGTGTCTTTAAGGAGTTTAATACAGAACTTGATACAGTTGCTGTCATTATGGGTGTGTTTATGGAGGGTGTATCCGAAAAAATAATTGATGCGCTGTATCCGAATGACAGAAGATATGGTATTAATAAAGAACCGCTAAAGAGAGTATTTACTGATTACAGGACTTATTTTGAAAGTGAAGCGGAAACAAGAGAAGTGTACGGTCTGTTGAAGAAACTGCTGACCAATATTCCAAAGAAGAGCTTGGATTTTAAGGGGCTTGCATTTCCGTGGAATGATGTGTCACTTACTTCTACGGATGTGGTAAGGAGGATGGCGTTTTGTGCCAGCGCATTGCATGATGATGAACTGATTATTGAAGTGGCAGAAAATTTGGGAAGGATTGTAGAGACATACAGCGGCAGAGGTTATGTGGCTGAATTACTCCTTGCAGAACCGGAGAGACCGGAACTTCTTCGCATACTGACAAATTGTATAAGTGATGGTGAGTCAATGACCAGAGAATCGGCAATAAAACTTATGCGGGGAGAAGTTGAGAGAGATACAAGAAAGCTTGAATCTGAAATGGCCGCACCAAAAGGCAGACTTCCAAAGATGTGTTACGATCTGCTTGGAGATATGCTCAGATACAAAAAATCAGATGTGAGAGCAAATGTGTTAGAGCTTCTCTCGACTATGCCTGAAGAGGAAAAAACAGAGATGATTGACAGACTTCTCCTTGATAAGAGTGAGGAGAAGAGAACTGCAGCACTTGATATGGTGCTTCAGATGAAAAAGAACAACAGCGAGTATTTATCTAAGGTAATGCCGTTAGTAGAAGGTCTCTCAAACCCTACAACAAAAGAATTAATTCTTATAAATGAAATTGTTGGAAGCAAGGCCGATGCACCTTCAAAAAACGAAGGATACGGTATTTTTTATGTCAATGCCACTTACGAACCGGTCCTTGAGACGGAATATTTAGAGGAGTGTAAACAGCTGTTTGCAGAGACATTTCCAAACAGCAGGATAATAGACAATAAAAAGCAAAAATCAGCAAACAGTTCGATTGGCTCTGTATTGACAAAATTGTTGTCGCCTGAGAAAGGTGATAGTGACATTTCGCCGGAAGAACAGATACTTAAGAAACTCGATGACTTAATAGAGGAACATAAGCATCTTGAATATACAAGTCGCAGTGAGACAGAGCTGTTGGGAAATGAAATTAATCGGATATTTAAAGACGGAAAATGGGTAATGCCCTTTAAAGAAATATGGGATGAATTCTTTGAAGAACATATAAAGACTAATGAAGAATTGGTGCGCCTGCGATTATATCTGATTAATACAAGCAGAAGCGAAAACAGTATCAGGGGCTATTATGAACATTTTGTGCCGATTATGAAAGATTTCTTTGGCCCGGATCTTTCAAACAGGAATTTGGACGGAATAAGAAGGTGGCAACATATCTATGCCATTGTTTCTTATTATTTAGATGAGAGAGTTCCAAACAGAATGTTGGGACAGTACGCATCATATCTGCTTTATTACATGGCAACTTCAGGTAAATCCTTTGATTATGTCTACAGTGTAAATGACATAAAATCTGTATGGATGAGAAACGCATTTGATCAAAAAAAGAAACTCACATATTATATTGTCGGATACGAAAGTGTTAATTTTTTCATGAAATATATAAAGTATAACAGGGAGAGCTTCGAGGTACTGTATGCGTTTGCAGGGAAGTATGATTTCTTTAAGGGGGAAAGTTCTAATTACTATTATAGCGGATTGCGTGGAGAGACAATTACTCCAAGACCTGTTGATTATATCTCTGCATGTGACAGAGGCATTATCAGCAGAGATGTGATGTTCAAAAGCATAATGGATGATGATATGCTGTCAGAAACTTTAGAAGAATTATCCAATGTTGTCATTTATATCAGGGAAACAGCAAAGGCGACAGTGACAAAGAAACCAACTGCAATCTGGAAAATCAGGGGACAGAAAGAAACGGTGGAAAGACTTATAGGCAAAAGGCTTTCGGATAATCATTCAGAGAATTCTTCAGGGAAAACCTCTAAAATAACCTCTGAAAATGTCTTTGACATTGAAGAGAATAAGGCAGTTGTTCTGGCACTTGAATGCTTCGAAAAGATTAGCAGTCTGGTGCTTGGTGTTGAACTTGTCAGAGGTGATACAGAGACAGAGTTTTCGCAAAATATTTTCAGTCTTAAACGGTTATACGGAGTTACATATCTGGTGAAGATTCTTTCTGCACTTGGAAAGGAAACACTGGACAGATCAAGGTATTATTATAGCAGTTATTCAGGTAATGCTAAGGTCAGCAAGAAGGAGAGCCTGTCACATTTGCTAAAGAACTGTATGCCGGATTATCGTGATGGCGAATTAAATGAGCAGGTTGAGAAACTAGCGAAATTATTGAAGGGTACTGATATTAAAGAGAGCAGACTGATTGAGGCAGCATTATTCTCTCCGGAGTGGCTTGAGATTATAGGGCAGTATCTTGGATGGGAAGGATTTGTTTCAGGCTGTTATTACTTTATGGCTCACATGAATGAGAGGTTTGATGACAATAAGAAGGCGGTAATTGCCAAGTACACACCACTGACACCGGAAGAGTTGAATGCGGGTGCATTTGACAAAAACTGGTTTGACGAGGTGTATGAAAAACTTGGAAAGAAGCACTTTGATATGATTTATACCGCTGCAAAATATATTTCTGATGGTGCAAAGCATTCAAGAGCAAGAAAGTATGCAGACGCATCAAGTGGCAAATTTGAAGCGGACAAAATCAAAACAGAGATAGAAGCAAAGAGAAATAAGGATTTACTCATGGCATACGGACTCATACCTGCAAAGAAAACAGAGTACAGTGAAAGATACATTTTCCTGCAGAAGTTTTTGAAAGAGTCTAAGAAGTTTGGAGCACAGAGACGTGCCAGCGAAAAACTTGCCTATGAGATGGCTGTTAAAAACATGGCAACAGCGGCAGGTTATTCAGACGAGACGAGATTCATTCTTAGGATGGAAAGCAATATTGCCTCAGAGCTTAAAGGCTATTTTGAACCAAGAGAAGTGGGTGAGGTGTCTGTATGGCTTGAGGTGGATGAAGAAGGCAAAATCGAAGTCAGAGTGAAAAAAGGCGAAAAAATGCAGAAATCCATCCCTGCAAAGATAAAGAAAGACGAATATATAGTAGCATTGCAGGATACAAAGAAGGAACTGACAGAACAGTACAGAAGAACAAGGCTCATGATGGAAGAGGCAATGGAGAGTGAAACTGAATTTTTCATGGATGAGATTGTTGACATGGAGAGTAATCCTGTATCTTCAAAGATTGTGGATAAACTTATATTTAAATCGGGTGACAAGTTTGGTTTTGCACATGAGTTGAAGGATGCCGGAGTTTCAGGTAAAGATAAGGTGATTGTTGCCCATCCCGTTCATATGTACAAGGCGGGTGTGTGGAGGCAAATACAGAAGCAAATCTTCGATAACAAAATAAAGCAGCCGTTCAAACAGGTATTCAGGGAACTCTATGTAAAGACTGATGAAGAGAAGGAAGTAAATCGCAGTATGCGTTATGCCGGAAACCAGATTCAGCCAAAGAAGACAATGGCAATGTTGGGCGGCAGAAGATGGGTGACCGACGTGGAGAGCGGTCTTCAGAAAATATATTACAAAGAGAATATCATTGCAGGAATATTTGCCCTTGCAGACTGGTTTGCTCCATCTGACATTGAGGAGCCAACGTTGGAATGGGTTGTGTTCACGGACAGAAAGAATTTTAACGAGATGAAAATCTCAGATGTTCCGGATGTTATTTTCTCAGAAGTAATGAGGGATGTTGATCTTGCAGTAAGCGTGGCACATGCAGGCGGAGTTGATCCTGAAATGTCGCACTCTACAGTTGAGATGAGAAAGGCTATTGCAGAATTTACAGTAGAAAGCTTCAAACTTGGAAACGTAAACTTCACAAAAACACATGCAATTATTGAAGGAAAGAAGGGAACATACACAATTCATCTTGGAAGTGGTGTGATTCATCAGGAGGGTGGTCCGATGATAAATGTACTTCCTGTTCATTCGCAGAGCAGAGGAAGAATATTCCTGCCATTTGTGGATGACGATCCAAAGACAGCCGAGATAATGTCGAAGATTTTGATGTTTGCGGAGGACAATAAAATAAAGGATCCGTTCATACTGGAACAGATAGTATAAAAGCTGGAATATGACGGCGGATATCCAAGATATAAAAAAGACTGCCATTCTCGATATTCTAACTGTTTTACAGTTTTAGAAGATTGAGAGTGGCAGCCTTTTTTGTTTAACATATTTCCAATACAATCACTATCTAAAACCAATAAAAACGAAATGTAGAGATAAAATAAAAAATGACACCCTATTTGCTGTAAAATAGCCGATATTATTAACAAAAAGATGAACAATATTAACAAAAACGTTTCATAAGAAAATACAAAAAATATTATATTTTATCAATGAAAAATGATGGTACCGTTTCCGAAAAGCCCATAAAATAAGGGAAAAAGCGACAAAATACAAAATAATGTGCATAAAAACACTGCATGAAAATGATTTTTGATGCAATAAAACAGTTTTTATAAAAAATGATACCCTGTTTTAAAAAAAACGGTCTTTCGAGATTGTTTTGATTAAGTTTATACTCTACCTAGCATTTAAGGAACGAAAAACAAAAAACTAAATATTTTTTTAGAAGGAGAGTTATTTATGAGAAAGGGTTTATTTAACAAGACTTTGGCTTCTACATTGTCTTTGGCACTGGCTGTATCTTCTTTTGGTTTTACATCTGTAAGTATTGCAGAGAAAGTTGATGCAGCACCAACAACATCTTCGAAACTTGTATGGAGTGATGAATTTAACGGATCATCATTGGACACAGGAAAATGGGGTTATGAAACCGGCGGCGGCGGCTGGGGTAATAACGAATTACAGTATTACACCAACAGAACGGACAACTGTTATGTATCAGGTGGTTCTCTTCACATCAAAGCGAAGAAAGAATCATACGGCGGAAAGAACTACACATCAGCACGTATTAACACAAGTGGAAAATTCGCATTTACGTACGGATATGTTGAAGCGAGAATTTCACTTCCAAGAAATCAGGGAATTTGGCCGGCATTTTGGATGTTAGGTCAGAATATCGGATCAGTAGGCTGGCCAAAATGTGGTGAGATCGACATTATGGAAGCTATCAATACTGAAAACAGAACATACGGAACATGTCACTGGGATTCAAACGGACACGCTGAATACGGATTACCAACAGGCAATTTTGATATTACACAGTATCACAAATATGCAGTTCAGTGGGATAGCCAGTATATAAGATGTTTCTTAGACGGAAATAAGTTCTATGAGATGAATATCACAAACGGAACAGGAAATACAGAAGAGTTCCACAAACCATTCTATATGATTTTGAATGTGGCAGTTGGCGGAAACTGGCCTGGATTCTCAATCAATGATGGTGGAATGCCACAGGAGATGAAGGTTGATTACATTCGTGTATATCAGGACAACCCATCTTACCAGGGATCTACATCAAACAGAGTTGATTCTAACACAAGCGGATCAAACAGTGGATCAAACAGTGGATCAAACAGCGGATCAAACAGCGGATCTACAACAACACCTGCTTCAGGAATGGGAATTACATACACAAACTCAAGCACTGCTCAGGCATATGTTAACGGAACAAAATGGGCAGATATTCACTATTCAGTAAATGGTGGTGCACAGCAGAACGTTAGAATGTCTCAGTCAGGAACAAAATCTACATACAATATCGGTGGATTATCAAACGGAGCAAGTGTAAAATATTGGTTTACATATGCTGATACAAACGGAGTTGCAAAAGATTCAGCTTCTTACACATATACACACAAATCAGGAAGCTCAAGCAATACAGGATCAAGCAACTCAGGATCAAGCAGTTCAGGATCAGTAAACACAGCATCAGGCGATATTTATGTTTACGGTGACAGCAACTACGGCGGAAAGTCTGCTTCACTTGGAGTAGGAAGTTACAACCTTGCATCATTACAGAAAAAAGGTATCGCAAATGATTCTATTTCTTCAATCAAGGTACCATGGGGTTACAAGGTTATTATGTATGCTGATGATAACTACAAGGGTTCATCAAAAGCTATCTATGCTGACCAGTCTTACGTAGGAAATGATTGGAATGACAAAGTTTCATCTATCAAGGTAGAGAGAGCTGTATACAAGATTGTTAACAGACACAGTGGACTTTGTCTTGATGTTCAGGGTGGAAATACAGCAGCAGGAACAAATGTACAGCAGTGGACAGATAATGGTTCTACAGCTCAGAAATGGAAAGTAATCTTCCACAAAGAAGATTCAACATATTCAGTAATAAGCGCTCTTAATGACAAGCCAATCGTAGTTGACTCATACTCAAAGAGCAATGGCGGAAACTGCATCATTTACAACAATGACAATGGTGCAAATAAGAGATGGTTTATCACATCAGTTGATAATGGATACTCATTCCTTATCAACAAAGATTCTAACAAAGGTCTTGAAGTTGGTGGATGGTCGACATCTGCAGGCGGAAACGTTCAGCAGTGGGACTACAAAGCTCAGGCTAACCAGCAGTGGAAATTTGTCAGAGTAAACTAATGAATGTTCATGCATCCTCTTCCCCTTTCGGGTGCATAACAGATATACAACTCATGATAAGAGGAGACTATCAAAGGATAGCCTCCTCTTTGAAATTCTATTTTCTATTATTTTATTATTCTATTTTTTACTGTCTGTTATTTGCAATTCATTAGTTATTCTTCCTTCTTTTGCAAACGGCATACCACAAAGCAGGTGACAATAAATGTTGCAAGTGAAACCAGCAATGATACTTTTTGTATTGCAGTTCCTATGTATTTAACATTAAGCGTATCAACTTTGACATTGTCAATTTTTAAAAGCCCGTCGCGGGATGTGTATTCATATTTATGTCCTTTGGTGTCAGTTATCTGATAGCCTTTATAGTACCCAACAGGAAGAACTACGGTGCCGTTATCAGCAGAAAAAGTATAAGTATTATCATTTCTTTTAATATCAAATTCTTTGTATATTCCGTCAACAGATTCATCGATGATAAAATAGTTTCTGAAATCCTGATTCAGATATTCTCCCTGCCCAACACTGTATAGTCCGTACATATCTACCGTATCAATTGGCAGATATTTGACATATGATAGGAAGATGAAACCACTAAGAATCATTATAGGAATTGAGATATATAGCGGTTTGTGCACATACAGCAATTTTCCGAATAAATAAGCAAGAGGAACACCGGTGAACACAAGGAGTCTGAAAGGAAACTGAAGGGTGTTCAAAGCCGGAATATAGTGTTCCAAAAAGCCCCAGCAAAATGCATCTGTACACATAAAAATAAAATACAATGAAGTTAAAATTAGTCGCCCTTTAGTTTTGAGTCGGGTCTGTATAATGAGGCAGGCCACTGAAATAACAATAGTAACAATAAGCGAAGCAATATCATTATCAATAAAGTGCATACAATGTGTTTCAAGCAATCCAAAGGTTTTTAATCCCGTCTGATAATAGAGGGTTGTAAATGATTGCATTTCCAAAATCGGAAGGATAATGGATAATGTGCAAATAAGTGTCAATAGAGCATTGAGTGCAGTATTGATTAATATTTTTGGATTATTAATTATTTTCTTTATGTTTAATACATAAAAAACAATAAGAACAGCAGTAGTCATTGCAGCTGAAAGAATGTGGGAATATGCAAGTCCCGTCATTCCAAAAAACAGGCAAAGACCAAATTTGTTATTATAGAAAAGCTCATATATTCCAAGTACCACCAAAGGAATAAAGATAAAAGCGAGACATTCGCCCAGAGCCATTCTTAAATACATGTCGTACAGACGATATGGAAATGTCAGGTAAAGAAAACCGGAAACAAAAGCGATGTGTCTGTAATCTTTTACATTGTTATAAAACAGTATCTTTTTTAATGAAAAAAACATGGAAGCAGCACTGGCAAAATTGATGCTCATAAGAAACAGAACAAACAGTATGTATTTGCCTATTCCAAGTTTACCAAGTAGCGCAAATGGATACATAAATATATCCGGATAAAAAATACCAAGTGGATACCCGGTGTGAAAGAATGTTTCACTGTATATGGCAGGTTTCAAGTTGGATAGCGATATTTCATCGGATAATGCGCAAAGTCTTCCAAAATGAAAGGCACCATCATCAATGAGTGCGCGGCGTAAAAACATAAAGCACATCATTAGCACAGATATTATTGCAAATATAATCAAACAATAACGGGTGCTGTATTTTTGTGAATCCGCAGCGGATTTTTGTGATTGTGAATCCGTAGTGAATGCTTGTGATTGTGAATCAGTCATAATAGTTGTCTCCTGTGTTTTTTTTGTTTTAAAATAATCTCGTTGTTCCATGTATGAAATAATAAATCTATTTTATTACTCTAAAGTATGAAGTGGTTGGCGAAGTCTTAACCAATTCATATTTATCCTTGTGATCATACAGGTAAGTTGTCAATGATGAGGTGTTTGAAAGAAGGAATGCGTCAAAATTATATTTATTTATAATTGACTCCACGTTCTCATCAATATTTTCGTCCTCATTAAATTTGAGGGTATAGAGTTTCGAGTAATCAGAGAAAATCTCTCCGGTGTAAACGTCGGCACGACTGTCTATAAATACCGGAATATCATTGTATATCAGTGTCTCACCATAGTTATAATCATTGAGAAGCCTTTCCGGTTTTTCTTCTTTGACAAGTTTTATAAAGTCGTCATTCATGGCTTTGGCAATCAAGCCTTTTTGTGAGTGGTAGGTGATTGTGCAGTTGTACAGACCAAAGCACGCAAGAACAAGAGCAAGCCCAAATAATATACCTGCAACCATTTTTTCAGAAGTTGTGCCCTCAAATGTCAATTTCTTTTTTTGTGCCCCAACATATTTAAACATGTAGAAGCCGGCAGCAATAACAAAGAAAATAATAAATCGGGTACTTCTAAAAAACATATATGTGAAGAAACCGTATATAAGAAAATCAATTCCATCAATATCTTTCTTTGTAAGCATAAAAATGAGTGAAACACTGATTACAGGAAAATAGAAGAAAAACAGCTGTTCAACTTTTTTGGCATCAGGTGCTGCCCATTCTGCAATCATTTTAAGCATCAGGGAGTCGTTCATATTGCTCAGTGGATAGAGTAACATTCCGACGCCGTGAGGATTGATGCAAAGTGCAATTACTGAGAGAGCAATTACAATAATAAGTTTCTTTATCTGGTTAAAAGAATATTTATGAAAAATAATCTTTCCGATTTTGATATCAAACAGTCCGCTTACCAAAAAGATGACAGGAAGTATATATACTACATTTGAAGAACCTCCGTGAATGTTAGCCCATATAATGCCAAGAACAGGTATTATCCAAAGGAGTTTACTGTCAGGGTTTTTATTAAATGAATACAATATATGCAATTCCACAGACAATAATAAAAATGAAAAAATCTGAGGTCTTCCATAACAGTAAATATACATAAGGCATGCAAAGAAAAGGCAGGATGTAAATGAAATGATATAATTGTTATTCATATTTTCACCGGCAGCTTTGACAAAGAGTACATATAAAATGACTGCAGTGAGAAGAGCCAGAAGAAAGATTCCAACCACACCTGTACCTTTCATTATCAGATGGAAAATAACTTCTGATAACCATTCATGTGAAATCCATTTTGTGCTTAACGGTGCTGTATACCACGAAAAAATGTCGGTGGTGGGAACGGATTTGTGACTGATAATCCATTCCCCGGATTTGAGGTGCCACCAAAAATCATTACCGTTTATTCCAAGAGAAAATGCATAAATTAATGTGGCTCCGCATATTGCGAAAATCAGCATACTGTATATTGAAAGATTAAATAGTTTTTTTGAGTTCATTCATGTGCCTCCATTAAAAATATAACTAAAATGTGAAGTGAATTAATAATTTACAGAAAGCAAATTCTTAATTGATTTTCTTGAAATATGCTACTTTATCGTCTGAATAGGTCAGATTATATTGTTCCGGAAAAGAAACAAGATACGCATACAGGGAATCTGATTTATTTACAAGGAACGAATCGAAATTATACATGTCTAAAATTTCAGTCATGAAACTGTCGCCTTTGAAAGTGTATTTTTCAGAGTTTAATACCGAAGTCAGTTTCAGATAATTTGTTATATCCTTTTTACCGTAAACTGAAACACGGCTATCAACAAAAACCGGAATTTTGTTTTCAATTAACTCTGCCGAGAAATCAATGTTGTTAAAAAGAGCCTGTGGCTGTTCAGTATTAACAAATGAGATTGCATCTTTGGAAAGATAAAATGAATTGTCATTTTTTGCTTCATTGTTATGAATTACGATTCCTGAAATTATTCCTGCAATGGCAAAAATGGCAGTAATTACAACTGCGTTTTTTACCGTTTTTGCTTCAAACTTTGGAAGGGTAAATTTCCCAACTGACATATCTTTGTAAGGAATTGTGTATCGGAATACGTAGAATGAAGACGTAATCAAAAACAAATTAATATTTTTCATGCTTCTGAAAACCAAAAATGCAAAAATAGCAAACATAATAAAATCAAATCCGCGTATTTTTTTCTTTGTGGTAATCAGGTGTGCAGTTACAAAGAACAGTGGTACAAAATAGCAAATTAAGTGCATAACGTTTTTGGCATCAGGTGCTGCGTATGCCGGAAAAATCATGGAGAGATTGATTCCGTCCTTATACGTATAAGGAAAAGAGAGCATCTTCATTCCATAAGGATTGATACATATAGCTGAAACACAGAGAAGTGTTGCAAGGAATGGTTTGCCTAAAAAAGCTTTATTTGCTTTTTTGAATTGTATTTTTCCAAAAGTCTTATTAAACATATGCGAAAGTACAAAAAGAAAACTTAATATATAAGAAAGATTAGATGTACTTCCCTGAATGTTTGCCCACAGGCAGCCGATAAGAGGAAGGAACCATATAATACCCGATTCCTCTTTCATGTATTTATATAGAATAAACAGCTCAGCAAAAATCAAAAAGAGCACCAGTGTATCTGAATTTAAGTTTGTGTGGTTTTTGAAAGCAACAACAAAAAGAGCAAAAAAGAAAAATGCCCAAAGTGTATTGTATGTAATCTCTTTTCCACCGGCAAAATATGCTAAAACACAAAAAGCAAAAACGAAAAGCACACATACAAAGCTGATGCCACCGTATCCGGCTATATTATAAATAAAAAATATAATAATGTCGGAAAGCCAGTCATGGGCAATAAATGTGAGTGAACCTCTATCGCTAATCCATGATAAAAAATCTGTTTTTGGAATGGAGTGATTGTCAATTATCCATTTTGCAACTGAGTTTGGAATTCCAAGTGATTCAATTTTGAAATTAAAAGAATATAGAATTGAAATTAACCCAATGCAAAAAAGAAAAATAATAGTACGTTTTTGAAGTATACTTTTTGAGTCAGAAATTGGTCGATTTGTATGCATTTTTATCTCCTAAAAAATAATATGTTTTTGTGCGTAAACAAGGCGTTTTCCGTACAGTACTCATACGTTAAATTTTAAGAAAATAAGATATGGATGTCAAGTTTTGGATAATCATGTATCTATGGACTAATAATCATGTAGCTAAGGGGTGAAATATTCATGTATTAAGGTGAAAGAATCCGGCATCAAGTTGAAAAAAAGGGTATATTTTAGTATACTAAGATAAGTATTAAAGAGAATAAGCGGTTAGGAATAACTGCTTTAGAAGATAACTAAGTCAGGAGAGGGTATATGGCAGAATTATTATCAGTGGTAGTACCTTGTTACAACGAAGAAGAGGCGCTTCCACTTTTTATAAAGGAATTAAAGCGAATAGTAAAAGACATACCGGTTGATACAGAGGTTGTCCTTGTCAATGACGGATCAGTTGACGGCACATACGAATTGATGAAGAAACTTGCCAAAGAAGATTCACGAATCAAATATATTTCTTTTTCAAGAAACTTTGGAAAAGAGGGAGCAATATATGCCGGGCTTATGAATTCCTTAGGTGATTATGTTGTAATTATGGATGCAGATATGCAGGACAAGCCTGAACTTTTAGGGGAGATGTACAGGATAATCAAGGAAGAGGGATATGATTCGGTAGCCACAAGGCGTGTCACCAGAAAAGGTGAGCCACCGGTTCGTTCGTTCTTTGCAAGATGTTTCTATAAGATTATCAACAAAATGTCTAAGACAGAGTTTGTTGACGGTGCGAGAGATTACAGAATGATGAATCGTAAGTTTGTTAACGCACTTCTTCAGATGAAAGAGTACAACAGATTCTCAAAAGGACTTTTCAGTTGGGTTGGATTTGAAACAAAATGGTTAGAATATGAGAATGTTGAGCGTGTTGCCGGCGAGAGCAAATGGTCATTCTGGAGTTTATTATTATACAGTATTGAAGGAATCGTAGGATTTTCTACAGTTCCACTGGTATTCTCATCATTCTTAGGATTGATATTCTGTATGATTGCATTTGCAGCTATCATATTTATTATAGTAAGAAAGACAGTGTTCGGAGATCCTGTTGCAGGTTGGCCATCGCTGGTTTGTATTATAACTTTGCTTGGTGGTTTGCAGTTGTTTACAATTGGAATTGTGGGTCAGTACATGGCAAAGCTTTACCTTGAGTGTAAGGACAGACCTGTATATATTGTAACTGATTCAAACATTGAGAATATAAAATAATATATCTTGAGAATGATATAAAAATACAGAAAAGAAATATAATTAATAAACATATTTGAAGAAGAGATTTTCATTTAAATGGAAATCTCTTTTTCGAAATTGTGAAAAAAGATTGAATTTTTAAAAAACCTATGTTATCATCTGTTATGGACCGAATGATTGAAACGTTTTTAAGAGTGTAAGGCTTTTATATTACCGTATTTTTCAATTTCGGTTCATTTTTTTACAAGGGAGAATTGAAAGAGTTCAATCCAAAAAAAGTATTATTAAAAGGAGAACAATGATGAAAAAATCAACAAAGACACTTTTGTCAACAGTATTAGCGTTTGCTATTGCTGTATCACCAATCACAGTTAACAAAGCAAACAATGTTGAAGCTGCTACAGGCACATACGTAAACTATGCTACAAGCGCAGTTGTTACTACATCAAGTAACGAGTCAGCTGAGTACACAGGCGACAAGGCAATTGACCAAAACATGTCAACAAGATGGTCATCTGCATTTGCAGATAATCAGTGGATTATGTTTGACCTTGGAACAATTAAGACAGTTGGAACAGTAGTAATCAATTGGGAAGCAGCTTACGCTTCAGAATATACAATTTCATGGTCACAGGATAATGTGACATGGTACGATGCTGTTATTTACAGCAACTCACAGGCTGGTGAGAAGACACACTTATTCAACAAGCCTGCAAGATTTGTGAAAATCACAGGAAACAGAAGAGGAACACCATACGGAATCTCAATTTTTGAAGTTCAGTTAATCGGATATGAAGAAGTTGTTGAGACAACAACAGCAGCACCGGAGACAACAGCAGCACCGGAGACAACAACTTCAAATTCCCCTGAGAAATATTGGACAAGCATTACAGCAAGCCATAACCTTTTATTTGAGAACTGTGATAACAATATGAATCCTGTAAAGATTGTAAATTGGCAGAAACCTATTTTTGCAGAGGAGTATGGCGTATATATGACAGCACCATCTCCAATTACATCAGTATCAGTAAACGGAGTGACAGAAAATATTTGTGCAATCCAGGGTGCTGGAGTAGTTGTATATGATTCAGCTTTTACAAAGTTTTATAACACTGTAATTGTAAATTATGAAGGTGGTCCTTCACAGATTATTATCAAGAATGTTTTCAAAAATGAATTTGAGACAACAACAGAAGAAACAACAACAGTAGCTCCAACAACAGAGGTGCCGGAGACAACAACAGCCACACCTGAATCTGAGACAGTAGCTTCAGGAACAAACCTTGCAAGCTTAAGTACAGCAAGAGTTTATGCATCAAGTGAAGAGCATTCATCACTTGGAGCTCAGTACGCAATTGACGGTGATATGTCAACAAGATGGTCATCGGCTTGGAGAAACGGTGAGAGCATCACAGTTGATCTTGGAAAGATTTATTTAGTTGGAAATGTTACAATTTTCTGGGAAGCAGCATATGCCTCAGAATATACAATTTCATGGTCACAGGATGGTGTTACATGGTATGATGCAGTTCATATGGGATGTCACAGTGCCGGAGAATGTACAAACTGGTTCTTAAAACCTGCAAGATTTGTAAAGGTTACAGCAGATAAGAGAGCAACACAGTACGGAGCTTCTATTTACGAACTTAAGCTTATCGGTGAAGAATACACAGGTCAGATTTATACAAGAGGATAATAAATCTTCAGAAATATAAATTAGTAAAAGTCGGTTGCAATTTTGCAGCCGACTTTTTTGTAGTTAAATTTGCAACCAACATTTTATTGTATATTTCATTCAGTATGGTATAATATCCATAATTTGTCGGCTGTTCATCTTAGGCTGATAAGACTTCCACTTCTATAACTGGTGAGTAAAAAACTTGCCTAAGTGTGAGAGTAATCTTAGGCTGAACTGGCTAACAGTTACGTAATTTGATACAGTTGGAGGTATTACATTTTTACGAATATGTGCATTTTTTATGTGCAAGAGAGAGGAGATAGGTATGGTAAAATTATCGAAACAATCAGAATGGAAAACCTGGCAGGCCTTTGCACTTGAGATATTGGTTTGTGCATTGCTTTTTACTGCGGGAGGTTTTATGCAGTCCCACTGGGGAATGGTAGGACTGGTAACAACAGAATTTATGTTTTTGGCGTTGGCAATTGGGGTGGCTTATTTTCACAAAACGCCACTAAAGGAAGTTTTCCCAATTAAAAAAATAAAATTAAAAGAGTTTTTTGGAGTTGTAATATTAACAGTTGCAGGACTTATGCTTGGAATGATGGGTCTTGGAATTTCTATGATTCTTCTTCCGAACAGTATGGCAGAAATTCAGGGGCTCTCGGATTTTATGTACAATGATACAAGTTATCTGTTTTTACTTTTTTCAGCAGTATTACTGCCTGCAATATGTGAAGAATCAATTCAAAGAGGAGCAATCTTATCGCATCTGAGATCAATAGACAATGACATTGTAATTGCTCTTATCATGGGAGTATTTTTTGGATTGTTCCATTTATCACCATTAAGATTTTTGACGACAGCAACTCTTGGTACTATTCTTTCATATGTTATGATTAGGAAGAATAACATGGTATTTCCTATGCTGATGCATGGAATTAATAATTTTATCAGTGTTTCAATTGGAACGTTGAGTTCAAAAGCCGGAAGCACCGGGGATGCCCTTGCTAATGTTAATCCAATCCAGATTTTGGGCTCATATTGTACACTGGGATTTTTGGCACCAATTCTGTTTGTACTTGCATTTAGAATGATTGATAAAGAAAATTACAACAAAAAGAACTGGCTATATGCCGTTATCATCAGCGCAGTTATTTTTGCAGTAGGTATCGGATGTACTGCAATAGCAACAGTCGGAAGCGAACAGATTTTTAGCCAAAACGGAACATTTTCATTTAGTGCTGAAAAGAATGCAACAGATGCCGAAGTTGAACTTGAGAAAGACGGAACCTATTTGATTACATGTATTGGAAGTGTCCGGGAAGGAAAAATTGGCGTTAAGATAACAGATGAAAATGGAAAAGAAGTTTACAACAAGAGCAAAGAAAAGACGTTGTTTATAAATGAAATGATCGGCTTGGAGGCCGGAAAGTATACATTTTATCTGTATGGTGATGAAGATACATATGGCAAGGATACGACTTTCAATATTACTTTTATGAGACAAGGCAAAGGTAAGAAGAGTAGTAAACAGACGAAGAATTAAAATGAGTCTTGGGATTAGACGCGCATTTCGCAGCAAGAACGCAGATGCGTTCTTGAATTTGCATATTTTAAGGGGGCAGATTATAAATCTGCCCCCTTATTCCGGTTTTAAAGAGGTTCTGTTTTCATACCCAACCCGGTTTTCAGAAGTTTGTTTTTCCATACTCAACCCAGTGGTTCGTTATTTGTTTAGCCTTTATAATATGTAAACGAATATAAATTCACTTTTATTGCATAATTATAAATTTTTTTTAATTATAATTTGCAATCACATTTTGTAATCATATTTTTGCAAATTACATCTCACATCTTATAGGGTTTCAAAGGTGGTTTGTTTTCTTAGAAAGCAGGGCGAAAAAAGAAGTTTTATATGTCAGAGAAACGCCAAAGTATTGTAAAAATCCCTATATTAGTGCTATAATGTAGAAAACAAAAACCTTGTTTTTGAAGGAGAGGGTTCGGTTATTAAAATTAAGGAGGCAAAGAAAAAATGTTAACAAAAAACAATATCGAGAAGATCTTAGATGAGATACTTGAAGATGATGAACAGGTATGTTGGGAGGGGAAGCCTGAAATCAAAAGTAGATTGGCATCGCTTTTTGTGAATCTTAATCTAGCTGCTCTGATAGGTGTCAAATTGGTGGCAATTATCTGCGGAGGAACATCCAAAATTATTGACGGTCTTTTTGTGGTATTGGTGTATGTTGCATTGCTGTGGTATTTCTTAAATATAGCAAGGGGAATCTTAGAATATACCAACACTTATTACATTGTAACAAACAAAGGCGTTTATCGATGCGGTGGCGATTTCAAGCCGGTAACAGAGGATGTTCAGTTTAAGAACATGGGATTTATAGAGCCGTTCCAGACAGTAGTGGAAGGATTTCTTGGAACAGGTTCGCTGGTGTTTTCAAACGAATTGGATGAGACTATATCTCCCGGAGCAGAAGGCTTTACCATGAAGGTTCTTACAGGTAATGTCAAAGGAATCTACTTCTATAATATTGATGAGTATGAGATGGTGGAATCAATTACCAATACTAATCTCAATATGACAGACAAGACAGCAGTTGAAAAAAAACCGGTTATCGTTGACGATAAGGCAGAAGAGAAAAAAGAGGAAGAGCCTAAGCCGGTTGAGAGACCAAAGACATTAGACGAGAGAAGAGCAGAGTTTTTGAGGTAGGAATTGAAAAACAAGTAATAAGAGTATAAAAAAGGAACAGTGATTCAAAATGATGTTTGAATCACTGTTCCTTTTTATTTTGCTAAAGCAGATTCCTAATGTAATAGATTGCTTTTAATGAAAATCCAAAGGATTCATCTATTGTATATCCATCTCCACTGCAGTTTTCAGGGCAACTTCCATCATTTCAGTGAAACTGTTCTGGCGTTCAGAAGCAGGGAGTGATTCTCCGGTGAGAATGTGGTCAGAGATTGTGAAAAGACCAAGGGCGCGTTTACCTGCTTTGGCTGCATTCATATAGAGAGCAGCGGTTTCCATTTCAATACACAAAAGACCCATGTCAATCCAGCGTTTGGTTGCATCTTCCTGTGCATCATAGAATGTATCAGAGGAGAGAATATTTCCAACGTGATAGTTTGCACCTGCAGCTTCAGCCTGTTCAATGGCAGTTTTTAAGAGATTATAATCAGCAGTAGGAGCATAAGTTCCCGGTAATTGGAACTGACGTGCAAAGTTAGAATTGGTTGAAGCACCCATGGCAAATACCAAATCTCTGATTTTAACATCCATGTTGATTGAACCTGCGGAGCCAATACGTATAATATTTTCAACATCAAAGAAGTTGAAGAGTTCATAACTGTATATTCCTATCGATGGCATACCCATGCCGCTTGCCATAACTGATACTTTTGTTCCGTTGTAAGTACCAGTATAGCCCTGAATGCCACGGACATTATTGACAAGCTTTGCATTTTCTAAAAAATTCTCAGCAATAAATTTAGAACGAAGAGGATCTCCCGGCATAAGCACAGTTTTCGCAAAATCCTCCGGTGTTGCGTCAATATGAGGTGTTGGATATGGTTTCATAATAGTCCTCCTTTATGTTTTAGTATGTTAATTAATTATATTTCAATTATACGATAATCACTATCCATTGTCAGTTTACTTTTACTATTTCTTTATATTCTTTATAAATTTGAAATTTCATAAAACGATATGTAGTGAATTTTTAGTGGAAAAGAAAGGGTTGGAAACCCAGGCAAAGAAAAATAAAAAAGAATTCCATTTATTAAGAAAAGTTAAAGATTTGCAAAAGAAATATAAAAATCGAAAAAATGTCATTTTATTATTCAAACTACTTTGCTATAATGGCGTCAGTGTTGCAAACTGGCAAGGGGAGTTAGTCGTGCACACAAAAAATAAATAGGAGGTTTGTTATGAGAAGAACAATCAAAACAGGACTTACTTTGGCTATGGCAGCAAGCATGGTTGTTTCGGGGGTACCTACTTCAGGGGCTATTGCAAATGCAACAGAAAACAATGCAGTTGCAAAATTATCTGAAAACACAAATGAATTACATGCTATGCTTAAGAACAACAAAGGTAAGGCTAAAATCAAAGACACAAAGAAGGATGCGGAGTACGCAAAGGGGGAAGCTGTTATCATGTACTACAGTGATGTGATAAGCAGCAAATCAGTTAATAAGAAATTGGGGGCATACGCAACAATTAAGAACACATTTGAGTTCAAGGGAGTGAGCGGCAAGACTGTAAAATCACTCAGCCACTCAACTTCAGTAAGCGGTAAAGATATCGCGGTTTCAGTTGTCAAGTCTGACAAATATTCAACAGAAGAATTGATTAAGAAACTTTCAGCACAGAAGAATATTATCTATGCTGAACCAAACTATAAAAAGCATGCATTAGCTACAGATGATTCTTTAAGCAAATTCCAGTGGGCATTGGACAACAAAGGTCAGTTCGGTGGAACAGAAGGATTAGATACTAATGCTGATTCAGAAGAGATTAAGAACAATGCATCCGGCGAAAAGGTAATTGCTATTATCGATACAGGTGTTGATTACACACATGAAGATTTAGCAGATGTAATGTGGGTAAATAATCTTAAAAATGATAAGTTAAAAGGAAAGCACGGATACGATTTTGTTAATTATGACAAAGACCCAATGGATGACCATGGTCACGGTTCTCACTGTGCAGGTATTGCAAGAGCAGTAATGGATAATGAAACTGGTATTGCAGGAGTTGCAAAAGCTGACAATATTAAGATTATGGCACTTAAATTCCTTGATGAATATGGATTTGGTGACGACGAAGGTGAAATCGGAGCATTTAATTATATTTATCAGGCACAGAAACTTGGTGTAGATATTGCAGCAATCAACTGTTCATACGGTGGAGGCGGCCCAAGTGAGATTATGGAAACTCTTATCGACATGGTTGGTGAGCAGGGAGCTCTCGTAATCGCAGCAGCAGGAAACGAATACAATAATAATGATGTAAGCCCTTCTTATCCTGCAAGTTATGACAGTGACTATATTGTTTCAGTTGCAGCAACAAATGAAAAAGATGAAATTGCTTCATTCTCTAATGTAGGTGCAAAGAGTGTTGATTTGGCAGCTCCAGGAACAGATATTTTATCATCTGTTTGTTATGACTGCTTCAACCCTGTTACATATGATGAGGAAAAAATCAACGATGTAACTTCAACATACTATTCATTTGATGATGACAAAGAATTCGTCAAAGTATTAGATGATGACGGTTTTGATGCTGAAGCTTTTGAAGCAAATGAAGATGCAATTCCTTGGGGATTCAGATCATATGATGTTCCTTCATACGATGATGAAGAAGACGAAGATGAAGTGGACGAAACAGAAGGAACTGATGCAACAGACGAAACAGATGAGACAGAAGGAACTGATGTAACAGACGAAACAGAACCTGCAAGTGTAAGTATGGAATACAGCGATGAAGAATTCTTTGGAGCAAAGGATAATAATAAGTCTCTTAAAGTTTCAATTAAGAATGCAAAAGAAGGAAAGGCTTATGAAGTTGCAATTCCATACAAAGTGGACAGTTTAGATACACCGGTTTATGAAGCATTATCATTCAAGGGAATACCTGACGATAAAAAGAAAGAGGCATGGGTAACCATGTATGACGGAACATATGATGAAGAGGAAAAATTAATTAATGCAGAGAACCTCATCTCATATGACACCATTTCAAACGAAAACAATTATTGGGATTTCTTTAGTGTACCAGTCGGGGCTCAGGAAGAAGAGGATGATGACTACGATTATGAGGACGATGAGGATTGGGCAAAGAAATTAAATGTAGCAAATCACAAGAAATCTGATATTGAAGATCCGGCTGGAGAAGAAGGCGAAGAAACTGAAGGTGAAGAAGGCGAAGAAGTTACAGGACCTCAGACAAGATTTATGGTAATAAATGTTGAACCTTACGCTGATGGTGATTATGAATTCTATCTTGATGCGGTAGGTGTAAGCAAAGAAGGTGTTGATTCTTCAGAATTTGGAAAATATGATTTCTACAATGGAACATCTATGGCAACTCCACACGTTACAGGTGCAGCAGCAGTTGTAGCTGCAATGTTCCCGGAGAAGTCTAACACTGAGATAAAAGATATTCTTCTTGGAAGCACAAGATCAAATGACAATTTCGCAGGAAAGATGGTTGCAGAGGGAACACTTGATTTCTCAAAAATCAATAATCTTAAAGGATATGTTAAGAGTGCAGACATTAATGACGGAAAACTTGTTATTGAAGGTAAACGTCTTGATGGAAGTACAGTAAAGATTAATGATAAGAAAATTGAAACATCAGAAAATACAGATAGCAAAATTGTTGCTGATTTGGATAAGTCTTTAGAGAACAAGACAATTAATGTTTCCGTTGAAACAAAAACAGGAACCATTAACAGAAAGATTTTCAACTTAGCCGGAAAGAAGTTAGACAGAGTAAATGGTAAGGGAATTAATATTAATCCGATTACTGAAATTTTTTCTATGGATGATAAATTATTAATGATGGATTTTCATTACGGAAAGGTATCTATTGGAACTGTTCCGGATGATATAACACAGCCTGTTACATGGGAGACAAAAGACTTACCAAACGAAAAAGACGGATTTGAATATTATGGACTTTCAGAATATGGTAGTGAGGAATTAACATACGGATGGTTCTTTAAAGGATACTATTTGATGATCGCTTCTTTTGATGTAGGTTTCTCTGAGACATATGCAATTCTTGCATATGATGTTGCTAATAATAAATGGTCAACTTTAACAGAGATTCCAAAGTTTGACTGGATGGATGAGTATTCATTAGTTGAATATAATAACAATTTATACTACCTTTACAAATCAGGTGATGATGAAGTATATACTGTATATAAAGTTGAAGGTGATTTTGACACAAATGGATGCAATGCAAAATTAGTTAATTCTAACGATTTAGGGGAAATACCTTCAGATGTAAATATATATAGCTTTTATAATACAGGTGACAAGCTTGTTTCCTTGTTTAACTATAAATATAATGAGGAAAGCGGAGATTTAGATAAATTACCAAACTATATTTTTGACGGAAAAGAGTGGAAACAAAGCAAAGCAACTTGTGAACTGTTTGATGAAAATGAAGAGACTTGTATAGTTCCTGTTGAAGGTGGAGTTATGTTTATCGGTTCGGCGGCAGATGGTCTTGGAGACATCTATACATACGATGTTGAAAAAGATGAGTTCATAGCATCAGAATATGTTGTTGACCGCAAAGGTATGGCAGCAGAGGGCTATGATGCAATTAGAGCTTATAAGGTAAAAGATAGAGTAGTAATTATAGCGGCAGAATTGGATGCTGAGGGATGGTTTATTTTATCAAATAAATATGATGTCAAAACAGAAAATGGTAAAACTGTTTTAAGAAAACATACAAAGTGGTTTGATGAGTTTGAAGATGAAGAATTTGAAAAAGAAATCATGGATAAATATGCAAACGGTGAATTCATTCAGATGAGTATTTCTTTAAAATCAGGCAATGATGAAGGTAAAACAGTAGAAGTACCAACAACTGAAGCACCAACAACAGCTAAAAATCCGGAAAAAACAACAACAGTACCAACTACAACAGTAGCTCCAACTACAAAAGTGCCGGAGACAACAACAGCTGCAATAAATACTTCAGTTGGAAAAACAGCAGTCAGCAAAGTAACTCGTAAGGGTAACAGGAAGAAAGCTAAACTTACACTTAAGAAGTTAGATAAGGTTTCAGGATATCAGGTTAAGTATTCTACAAGCAAGAAGTTTGATAAGAAGAGTACAAAGACAGTTGATTCTGCAAAGAATGTTTTAACAATTAAGAATCTTAAGGCTAAGAAGAAGTACTACGTAAAAGCAAGAGCTTATGTTATTACAAACGGCAAGAAGAACTTTGGAAAATGGTCTAAGGTTAAAAAGATTAAATAGCCAAATAACCAATAAGGTTATTGATTTATAAAACGTCATAAAGTGACGGTGAAGAGGAGAAGTGCGAACCGAAGAGGGGAGCATTTCTCCTCATTTTGTGTAATTGTTCGCAAAGAAAACTCTATTATTAAAAAGGGAGTAAACAACAGCACAGTAGCTCCAAAGACAGGAGTTAAAGATATCTTCAATGGATTTGCAATGATGATAATCATGGCCATTTTGGGATTGTTTATTTCAGTTTTAAATTTAACAAATTATAGCAAGAATTCTCCTCTACGTGGTGAGATGAATTGCAAAAAGATGAAAAAACAGAAAAAGAACACTTGTTCGATAGCGGAAATAGTGATATAATATAATCAGTCGAAAAGATGATAGGATGATAGGACGCTGATTATATGGATAATAATGCACATTCAGTATATTTGTTTATTACCATCTGATAATGGTGATAAAATACCACAGAAAGGTTATTGATGATGATATATCAGAAAGAGCAAAAGAAATATTTGGATACATTGCGCCCAAATATGGAATAGCGATTGAAGAGTGGAAGCATTCTGGAGTCAGAGCTTTTGCCTGGTGACTGCAGGAGGAGTGCCAATCGAAGTAATCAGACAATACATCGAAAGTCAGGGTGAAAGAAATGAGCGGAAGTAAAAGAAACAAAGCATACAA